>Ga0265331_10000070_pt1 | contig 152331 bp, 139 predicted proteins | sample 41923metaG_FD_202088 | JGI IMG/M metagenome (GOLD analysis project Ga0265331, IMG submission 202088) | Rhizosphere microbial communities from Carex aquatilis grown in University of Washington, Seatle, WA, United States - 4-19-23 metaG | ecosystem: Host-associated > Plants > Roots >... | reverse complement strand
CGGCTTGTTTCAGAAAGCCGATGATTTGTTCTTCGGTAAATCGTGTTCGTTTCATATCCGTCATTCTCCATAAAATTGACGGACTTCACGAACTTTACATTGGTACGGCAGCTGGGGAGCAGGTCAATCGCATCGGCGAGGACGGCTGTGAATTCATGCTGGGATTGACCGTATTGGCAGGGATAGCAACCAAGACCGTTTCAGCGGCGTCACTGTCGGTAGTGAACGTGGACACCACGGTCCAGGACAAGGCGATAGCCTTTCCGACTGACGCGAGGCTCTACCACAAGGCGCGGGGCGCCCTGGCTCAAAGCCCGATTTTTCAGGTAGGAATCCGATCCGCGAATGCCATCAAGGTCAGCAGGATCATACCTGCACAAACAGACCGAATATAAGGCTGCAACCAAGTTAGATCATCATTCGCAAATGCTTGATTTTCTGGAGACGTCCATATAAGGGGCGACTAATTACAAAACGGACTAATTCTCATCTGGGGTGCACGCTAATGCCCGTTAGCACGGGCTGCCCATGTAAAATACGGACCATCTTTCTCTATGACCAGGTAGGCAGTCAATGGCATTAGTGCTGGTAACCGGTGCGCGCGGATTCGTCGGGCAGGCTTTGTGTGAACGCTTGGTGGCTGATGGGCATGCCCTTCGGCGTGTTGTGCGCAGCAATCCTGCTGAAGGTGAAATCGTGCTGGGTAACATGAATCCCACGAATGACTGGCGCCCGCTCCTGTCAGGTTGTGATTGGGTCTTCCATCTCGCGGCCCGTGTCCATGTGATGCACGATCATGCGCTTGACCCCCTTGCCGAGTTCCGATCGATGAATACGGCTGCCACCCTGAATCTGGCCCGTCAGGCAGCCGCATCAGGGGTCCGCCGATTTATTTATGTCAGCAGCATCAAGGTGAATGGGGAAAGCGGTGTTTTCTCTGAATCCGATCCGCCTCAACCGTTGGATGCTTACGGAGTGTCGAAATGGGAGGCTGAGCAGGGATTGCAGGCAATCGCTCGCCAGACTGGGATGGAAGTTGTTATTCTGCGACCGCCATTGGTTTACGGGCCCGGGGTGAAAGCGAATTTTCTGCGACTTATGCGGTGGGTTGATCTCGGTGTGCCGCTACCTCTAGACGGCGTACAAAATCAGCGCAGCATGATTTATCTCGGCAACTTGGTTGATGCCATGCTGCTGACCGCAAAACATCCATTGGCTGCGGGCAGGTGCTGGCTGGTGAGTGATAATGAGGATGTGTCCACCCCTGCGTTGATTCGCGGGATCGCGGCAGCGATGGGTAAGCGTGACCGTCTGTGGCATGTGCCATCATCATGGTTGCTGCTGGCCGGCCGAGTGATGGGCAAGGGAGCAGAGGTCGAGCGCTTAACTGGTACCTTGCGGCTTGATATTTCGCCGATCCAGAATGAACTGGGTTGGATTCCCCCTTTTTCAATGACGCAAGGACTGCTAGAGACGGTGGCTTGGTATCAGCGCATGCGTGGAGATCGACATGACTGAGTGGAGGTATGCACTCCCGTTGATTGCCGGGTTGGTGACCTTCGTACTGTTGCGCTGGATGTTGAGCGGGCGCAATGCACAATGGGCGCTCGATCATCCTAACCATCGCTCTTTGCACCAGGCGCCTGTGCCGCGGACGGGCGGGATCGGTGTCATGGCAGGTGTCATGGTGGCCTGGATTGCGCTCGGCATTCCGGTCTTACTAGGCGGTGCAATGTTACTGGCGATGATGTCCCTGGCCGATGATATTCGAGGGTTGTCAGTCAGGTGGCGGTTTCTGGGTCACTTTTGCGTGGCCTCGATCATGGTCTGGTGGATACCTCTGGCGGTGCCTGTTTTTGTTGCAGTTCTGCTGGTGATCGCGTTGGTCTGGATGATCAATCTCTACAACTTTATGGACGGTTCCGATGGCCTGGCTGGTGGCATGGCGTTGTTCGGCTTTGGGGCCTATGCCGTGGTCGCCTGGTTGGCCGGGGATGTGCAGTTGGCGTTGGCCAGCGCCGCCATCGCCGGTTCTGCATGCGCATTTCTGATCTACAACTTTCATCCTGCCCGTATTTTCATGGGCGATGCTGGTTCGGTCCCGCTGGGTTTCTTGGCGGGAGCCATGGGCCTGATGGGTTGGCAGCGTGGTTTGTGGTCGTGGTGGTTCCCCGTGATGGTGTTTTCGCCCTTTATCGTCGATGCGACCGTGACCCTGTTGAAGCGCTTGTTGCGCGGCGAGAAAATCTGGCAGGCACATCGCAGCCACTATTACCAACGGCTGGTGCAGTTAGGCTGGGGGCACCGCAATACAGCGCTGGCAGAGTATTTCCTGATGCTGAATGCCGCCATCTGGGCAATCGTGGCCCTGAAATCCCCGCCTGATGGACAATGGGGAACCGGGCTGGGGTGTCTGATGGTGTACGGTATACTTGCGGTATGGATAGATCGCCGCTGGGCTGAGATGCAAAAAACGACATGATGCTGAGTTTTAGAAATCCCCGAATTTTTCTTGCATTCCTGCATGACGTGGTCGCCGTGGTCTGCGCCTGGCTGATCGCCTATCAATTACGTTTCAATTTTACGGTCCCTCCCGACTTTGTGCGGCTGATGTGGCTGAGTCTGCTGTGGGTCGTGCCGCTCAAGGCGGTGGTGCTGTGGTGGTTTGGGCTTTATCGCGGCGTTTGGCGTTTTGCCAGCCTGCCGGATCTCCAGCGAATTTTAGCCGCAGTCGCGGTGTCTGCCTTGGGCGTGCCTGTCGTGCTGTACATGTTCCATTTGACCGCACCACGCTCCGTGCTTGTGCTTGATCCGCTCCTCCTGGTGCTGCTGATGGGGGGGAGCCGACTCGCTTACCGTGCATGGAAAGAGCATCGGTTATACGGGCTATTGCAGGCGCAGGGTCAGCCGGTATTGATTCTCGGCGCCGGTGATGCTGCGGCCATTCTGGTGAAAGAGTTCGTGCGTAGTGCGGAATGGCAGGTGGTGGGGTTGCTGGATGATCAGGCCGACCTGCACCAGCGCGACATCCACGGCATCAAGGTCCTGGGTGCCATTGACGAACTTGCGGAGTGGAGCCGGCGAACCGGGGCGATGCATGCGATTCTCGCGATGCCATCTGCCAACCACCAGGAGCGCAGGCGTATTCTGGATTTATGTGAGGTGGCAGGGGTGGAGGCGCTGACGGTTCCTTCTTTCGATGACCTTGTCAGCGGGCGTGTGAGTGTTTCACAAATCAGGCGCGTTGAAGTCGAGGATCTGCTGGGGCGCGACCCAGTGGCGCTGGATGACGATGGTCTTGCCGGGCTGATCGGTGGTCAGGTTGTGCTGGTCACAGGTGCCGGCGGGTCCATTGGATCGGAGCTTTGTCGCCAGATTGCACGTTTCCATCCTCAGCAGCTGGTATTGATGGAGCTGAATGAATATGCGCTTTATCAACTGGAACAGGAGTTCCGCGAGCGTTTTCCGCAACAGGAAATCGTGTGTGTCATAGGGGATGTGAAAAATTCCGGGCGTGTCACAGGCGTATTGCACCGGTTTCAACCCACCGTGGTTTTTCACGCCGCGGCTTACAAGCACGTGCCCTTGATGGAGTGGGAAAATGTAGGGGAGGCGTTGGCTAATAACGTGGTCGGGACGTATACCCTTGCTGCTGCATGCAAACGAGCCGGAGTTCCCAAAGTAGTGCTGATTTCAACGGATAAAGCGGTGAATCCTACGAATGTCATGGGAGCCAGCAAACGTTTGGCGGAAATGGTCTGCCAGGGGCTGCAGGATGGGCAGGGGACGCGTTTTGTCATGGTCAGATTTGGCAACGTGCTGGGCTCGTCAGGCAGTGTGATCCCCAAGTTCCGGGAGCAGATCGCAAAGGGCGGGCCGGTGACGGTGACACACCCGGAGGTCACGCGCTATTTCATGTCCATTCCAGAGGCTGCACAGTTGGTACTGCAAGCGGGGCTGATGGGGGAGGGCGGAGAGATATTCGTGCTGGATATGGGGGAGCCTATCCGTATCGCGCATCTGGCGCAGGAAATGATCCGGCTTTCGGGATTTACTGAGGATGAGATCAAGGTGATTTTTACTGGGTTACGCCCAGGTGAAAAGCTTTACGAAGAACTGCTGGCAGATGATGAGCTGACATTGCCGACTCCCCATCCCAAGCTCCGTATTGCGCGCGCCCGTACCGTCGATGGTGCGTGGGTGGCTGGGCTGCTGAAATGGGTAGGTGCTTCGGCCGGTAAGGATGAGGCGACGATCAAGCAGGAATTGAAGATTTGGGTGCAGGAGTATATGGGCGATGTGAATGCGAATGAAGCACATGTCTTGCCCGTTACGTTTTCCAGCACCATTCATTAAGGGGATTGCGATTGAACAAGATTACCAAGGCGGTCTTTCCTGTTGCCGGGATGGGGACGCGTTTTCTTCCAGCCACCAAGGCCAGCCCCAAGGAAATGCTGCCGGTCGTCGATAAGCCGTTAATCCAATATGCGGTGGAAGAGGCCATGGCGGCGGGGATCACAGAAATGATCTTTATCACCGGGCGCAGCAAGCGCGCGATTGAGGACCATTTCGACAAGGCCTATGAGCTGGAGGCGGAATTGGAAGCGCGCGGTCGCACGCAGATGCTGGAATCCCTGCGCAGCATTTTGCCGAAAGAAGTGACTTGTGTGTATATCCGCCAGGCAGAAGCGCTTGGCTTGGGTCATGCGGTGCTGTGTGCCAAACCGGTGGTGGGGGATGAGCCTTTTGTCGTGATCCTGGCGGATGACCTCATGGATGGGGATCCGCCTTCGTTGAACCAGATGGTGTCCTTGTATCAGCAGCATGGCGCTTCTGTCATTGGCGTCGAAAATGTCGCCAGATCTGAAACGTCGAGCTATGGCATCGTAGACGCGGAGGAGCTCTCGCCTGGTTTGTTGAAAATGAACGGAATCGTCGAAAAGCCACAGCCGGAAGACGCGCCTTCGACGCTTGCCGTAGTCGGTCGATACATTCTGACGCCAGGTATTTTTAAGTGCCTGGAGAATGTGACGCCTGGCAAGGGCGGCGAGATTCAGTTGACCGATGGTATCGCTGAGCTGCTACAGCAAGAACAGGTGTTGGCCTATCGCTTTGCCGGCAAGCGCTATGATTGTGGCAGCAAGCTTGGCTACATGAAGGCGAACGTAGAGTACGCGTTACGCCATCCGGAAATCGGCACCGAATTTGCCGCCTACCTGCGCGGTGTAAATCTTTAATCGTCATGATGGCCACAATACATCCTGAAAAATTTCTCGAAAACGCCGATCTGATTTACTCGGCAGCTGAGGTGGATGCTGCCGTTGGTCAACTGGCGGGGGCTATCGGCTCATCGCTCGGCGCATCTCAACCGCTCGTGCTCTGCGTAATGGGGGGCGCCGTTGTCTTTGCTGGTCAGTTGTTGCCTAAGCTCGGTTTTCCGCTTGAATTCGATTATGTGCAGGCCAGTCGGTATCACAATGGTACAAGTGGGCAGCACCTGGTCTGGAAGGTGACACCGGGTGAAAATGTGAGCGGGCGCGTTGTTTTGTTGCTGGATGATATTCTGGACGAAGGGCATACCCTGGCTGCGGTGCGTGAGAAATGTCTGCAGGCAGGTGCCGCGCGCGTGGTGATTGCGGTGTTAACCGAAAAAGACACTGGCCTCGTAAAGCCTGTGCATGCTGATTTTGTTGGTTTGCACGTGCCTAACCGTTATGTGTTCGGTTGCGGCATGGATGTGCATGGCTGGTGGCGAAATCTGCCGGCGATTTATGCGTTGGCTGAACCTAAAGACTGATGTTCATGGGTCTCCGGCGCCCAGAAAAACTTTTTGGGAATGCTGCGTCCACCCATACGTTTGATTCCGGTGAGTAACTTCCCCTGGATGTCCCAGGCTTGGTTGTATCCGTCAAGCCTGCTTCGGGTTGCCGATGAACGATTATTTTTGAGCGCCTAGAGACAAGGCGAGTGAGCGCGATTTTTCCAGTGACTCTTGCGTGGACGCCACGGCCCAGCCCTGCATGTGTTGCGTGGCAATGTCGCTTAATGCGTGGATCCACTGATCGCGTTCATTCAGTGCCGGAATGTAGTGGAACTCGCCGCCGCCGGCGTTGAGGAATGTTGCTTTGCCTTCCATAGCAATTTCTTCCAGCGTTTCAAGGCAATCGCTCGAAAAGCCGGGACAAATGACGTCGACACGCCTGGTTTTTTGTCGCCCTAAAGCTTCGAGTGTCGGGGCGAAATACGGTTGTAGCCATTCGGCGCGGCCAAAGCGTGACTGGAAGCAGATCATGTATTGGTCCTTGGATAGTTCCAGGGCTTCTGCCAGCAAGCGTCCGGTCTTGTGGCATTCACAGTGATAAGGATCGCCTTTGTCCAGCGAGAACTTAGGGACGCCATGGAAGCTCATCAGGAGCTTGTCAGGCTTTCCCCCATGCATGGACCAATGTTCGCGAATGCTCGCTGCCAGTGCGGCAATGTAACCAGGATGGTCGTGGTAATGGCGGACGGTACGTACGTCTGGAGTATTTCGGATGTGTTGCAGGCATTCCCACACGGCGTCGAGTGCAGAGGCAGTGCTGCTGGCAGCGTATTGGGGGTACATTGGAATTACCAGTATGCGGTCGCAGTTTTTTGCCTTGAGCGTTTCAATGGCAGTGTCAACTGAAGGGTTGCCATAGCGCATGCCAAACTCCACCTCGACATTGATGCCGCGAACCGCAAGAAAGCCTTTCAACATTATGGCCTGGCGTTGGGTATGGACCAGCAGAGGGGAACCTTCTTTGGTCCAGACTTGCGCGTATTTTTCGGCAGATTTGCGCGGACGTGTGTTGAGGATGACGCCGTTCAGGATCAGCCACCAGATTGCGCGAGGAATTTCGACGACGCGTCGGTCGCTGAGAAACTGTTTGAGATATCGACGTAGCGCCGGCGCCGTGGGCGCGTCGGGGGTGCCGAGATTGATCAGAAGAATGCCGATGCGCGGTGGGGTGCCGTGCGTATAGGTTGGCTCGGCGCGAAAGTAAGTCATGACTAACCTAACGAAAGTGCGTTGGAGAGGAGTTTGGCGGTAATGTCGACGATGGGAATCACGCGTTCGTAGGCCATGCGTGTCGGGCCGATGACCCCCAGCGTGCCGACCACTTGTCCATGCACTTCGTAGGGGGCGGTGACCACGCTGCATTCATCCAGAGGCAGGTGGCCTGACTCGCCTCCAATGAAAATATTCACCCCCTCGGCGCGCTGGCTGGTATCCAGCAGTTGCAGCAGCGTCGTGCGGCGTTCGAAAACGTCGAATAATTTGCGCAAGGAGGTAACGTTGGTCGATAGATCCTCGACCTGTAGCAGGTTGCGTTCTCCCGAAATGACGACGTTGTCCTGGTCTTCAGCCAGCGCTTTGCCGCTGGCTTCCAGTGCGGCTGTCATCAGGCGTGTCATGTCTGTTTGCATTTGCTGCAGTTCTTCGTGCAGATGTTTTTGTACATCTTCAAAAGTGCTGCCGGCGTAATTCATGTTGAAAAAGTTGGCCGCCTGGGTGAGTTCAGAGGGGCTGTAAGTCTTGTCAGTGAAGATGATGCGGTTTTGTACGTTGCCATCGGTACTGACGATAATAAGCAGGATGCGCTTTTCAGACAGCGGGAGGAATTCAAGCTGACGAAAGGCGATGCGCTTGCGCTTCGGGATCATGACCAACCCGGCAAACTGCGTCAGGCTGGAGAGCATGTCTGCGGCGTTAGCGATCAGTTCCTGCGGGTCGGGTGAGGACAGCGTGTGCTTGAGCTGACGGATTTCCTGTTGTTGTAGAGGCTGTACCGTGAGCAGGGTGTCCACGAACATGCGGTAGCCGCGCGGTGTGGGAATGCGGCCTGCCGAGGTATGCGGACTGACGATAAAACCCATTTCCTCCAGGTCGGACATCACATTGCGGATGCTGGCTGGGGAGAGGTCCAGCCCGGAGCATTTGGATAGCGTGCGTGAGCCAACTGGCTGACCATCGCTGATGTAATGCTCTACCAGCGTTTTTAGCAGGACTTGCGCACGTTTATCAATTGCCATATTGGACATCATTCTTCGATTCTACTGGCATGAACGGTCTTCCGCCAGATGGAGGCCTATGGTTAAATGCGTGCATGCAAAATGGATTCAAATCGGTCGCGCTGATCGGGAAAATGACGAACCCTGCGATACGCGAGCACGTCCTTGCGCTCGCTGGCTATCTGGACGCCCGCAAGATCAATGTCGTGGTGGAAAAGGTCACTTCCGAACATCTCGATATTCAGAATTATCCGACGGTGCCACTGCGGGAACTCGATGCGCATGCAGACCTCGCGGTGGTGCTGGGGGGCGATGGCACCATGCTGATGGTGGCGCGTGCACTGGTGAATCGTGGCGTTCCTCTGGTGGGGGTCAACAAGGGGCGCCTGGGTTTCCTGACTGATCTGACAACAGACACCATGATTGATGTGATCGCCAGGATCGTCGATGGCGAATACACCCAGGAACAGCGGTTGCTGCTCGGTGCGAGCATCGTGCGCAACGGCCAGGTCGAGAGCCAGGGGAATGCGCTGAATGACGTAGTGATCAGCAAGGGCGGTATTGCGCGCTTGATCGATCTGGAATTGACCATCGATGGCGAGTTCGTCCACCGGCAGCGGTCCGATGGCCTGATCCTTGCCACACCTACCGGAACGACCGCCTATGCGCTTTCTGCCGGCGGCCCGTTGCTGCACCCCACGTTGGATGCCATCGTGCTGGTGCCTATCTGCCCGCACACCCTGTCCAATCGGCCTTTTGCCATCAACAGCCTGAGCCGGGTAGAAATTACTTTGGGCGGGCCAGATGATGCGCTCGTGCATTTTGATGGTCAACTCCATACGGAATTGCATTGCGGCGATAAGGTGGTGGTGCAGCGTCTCGAAAAGACCGTGACGCTGTTGCATCCTGCTGGACATAGCCACTACGCGATGCTGCGTGAAAAACTGCACTGGGGCTGACCGTTGCTGCTTTCCCTTTCTTTGCGTGACTTCGTCATTGTCGACCGACTCGATCTTGAATTCGAGCGCGGCTTTACTGTCCTGACCGGCGAAACCGGTGCGGGTAAATCCATCCTGATCGATGCTCTTTCTTTGGCGCTAGGTGCGCGGGGCGAGTCCGGCATGGTGAGGCAGGGCTGTGAAAAGGCGGAAATCAGCGTCGAATTTTCAATTGCAGACTTGCCGCAGCTACAGGCCTGGCTGGGTGAGAATGCACTTGCCGGGGACGATGCATCCGTATGCCTGATGCGTCGCATCCTATATGCGGATGGTCGTTCACGTGCGTTCATCAATGGCAGTACCGCCACCATGCAGCAACTGCGTGAGGCCGGAGACTTTCTGGTGGATATCTATAGTCAGCATGCCCATCACTCCCTGCTGAAAAGTGCTACCCAGCGCGCTTTGCTCGATGATTTTGGTGGTGCGGCGGATGTGGCAGCGCACGTGGCGGATGCCTACCATCATTGGCGTGCACTGCACGAGCGGCGTGCGGAAATGGAACGTAACGCTGCAGCCTACGCAGAGGAGCTGGCTGAACTGCGCGATCAGGTGCGCGAGATGTCGCAACTGAATCCATCGGCTGAAGAGTGGGAAGCATTGCAGCAGGAGCATGGACGACTGGCCCATGCCGCGAGCCTCCTGAGCGGGGGCGAGGCTTGTCGCGAGTTGCTGGCGGAAAGTGACGTGGCTGCATTACGGCAGTTGCATACGGTGCAGCACAAGCTGCAGGAGTTGCGCGACTACGACCCTGCGATGCAGGAGGTGCTAGATAGCCTGGATTCGGCAGTGATCCAGATCGAAGAGGCGGATCGCTTTCTGAAGAAATATCTCGGCCGAGGCGAACTTGACCCGGAGCGGCTGGTCGAGGTTGAAGGACGTATCCAGGCCATCCATGGCGCGGCACGCAAGCACCGTGTGCGACCGGAAGAACTGTCGGGCCTGCTGGAGAAATGGCGTAACCGCATGGCGGAGTTGGATGGGGCCGGGGACGACGGTGCACTTGCACGTGAAGAGTCGGCCGCGCAGGCGCAATACTTGCAGGCAGCAGAAAAGCTGAGCGCATTACGGCAGCAGGCAGCGACGCAGCTGGGTGAGCAGGTGAGTGCCGAAATGCAGCGGCTCGCACTTTCCGGTGGCCGCTTTGCGATCGCACTGGAGCCCTTGGCTGAAGGCGCGGCGTTTGGGCTTGAGCAGGTCGAGTTTCAGGTGGCAGGCCATGCGGGGGTGGAGCCGCGGGCGCTCAGCAAAGTGGCCTCGGGCGGTGAGCTGTCTCGTATCAGCCTCGCGATTCGAGTGATCACGGCGCAACAAGGCGAAACGCCAACGATGATATTCGACGAAGTTGATGTGGGGATTGGCGGCGGCGTGGCTGAGGTCGTTGGGCAATTGCTCAAGTCGCTGGGCGCTTCGAGACAGGTGTTGGTGATTACACACCTGCCACAGGTGGCGGCGCAGGGTCTGCAGCATCTGCGGGTCAGTAAATCCAGCCTGGAGGGTAAAACTTTAAGCCGGATTGACTTGCTGGTGCCGAGTGAGCGCGTTGAGGAAGTCGCTCGAATGCTGGGAGGGGTGGAGCTTACCGATACTACGCGTCGACACGCTTCGGAGATGCTCGGATATTAGCCGTTTTAATTGGACCTGATGTCTTGATTTTCTCATATGCGGATCGTGAGCAGACCGAGAAATTTGAACGGGCAGGCTCCAGGCATTGCTGGATTGCGAACATCATACGTGCACAACAATGACATTCTGATCGATGCCGGAACGGCTTTTGCCATGATGATTACCGCTTCATTCAATTTTAAGCGTGCAGCCCAGCATAAAAACGCGGAAAATATAGCTTTCATCAGCGGTGACGATGGTTGGTGCAGGCGTACAGCCAAAACTGGCAGCGGCATCTGGCCCATTCTCAACCACTGACTATTCACTAGGAAAAGCGATGAAGGAAATAGAACAGAATCTCGCCGGCAACGGCATGCGAATTGGTATCGTGCTTTCGCGATTCAATAGCGACATCGGCGATGGCCTGTTGGGCGCCTGCGTGGCCGAGCTGCGTAAGCTGGGCGTGGCGGATGACGCTGTTACCCTGGTTACTGTGCCAGGCGCGCTGGAAACACCTCTGGTGCTGCGCGCGATGGCAGGCAGCGGCAAGTTCGATGCCTTGATTGCGCTGGGCGCCGTCATTCGCGGAGACACCTATCACTTCGAAATTGTTGCGAACGAATCCGCCCGTGGCATTTCAGAAGTCCAATTGCAAACTGGCGTGCCGGTTGCGAATGCCATACTGACAACCGAAAACGACGATCAGGCGCTGGTGCGCATGTCGGTTAAGGGCGCTGAAGCGGCGTCCGTCGCTATCGAGATGGTTAACCTGCTGAAATCGATATGACTGAAAAAACCTCTACCCCCAAGCCCGCGCCGAAACCCGGACAGAATCGTCGAAAATCTCGCGAACTGGCCCTCAAAGGTCTCTATAGCCTGTTGCTGAGCGAATGCGATCTGAAAGAAACGATAGATGATCTGAAGGACGATGCCGATTATGCGCATGCGGATACGGCCTACTTCAAGGGGCTGCTGGAAGGTGTGATTGCCGAGCGCGATGCCCTCGATGCCCGCATTGCCCCGTTACTTGATCGCCAGCTGTCTGAACTGAGCCCGGTCGAGCATGCTGTACTGTGCATTTCCGGATATGAGCTACTGCACGACATCAGCATTCCGTACCGCGTTGCGATCAATGAAGGCGTCGAGCTTGCCAAGCGCTTTGGCGGTACCGATGGCTACAAGTACGTCAACGGCGTGCTGGACAAGCTGGCGGCAGAAGCTCGTCCTGACGAAGTCAAGCAGGCTGCCCGTCCCGGTAGAAATAGCAAGGCTGGCAAGCCCTAATTTTTCCTGGGCATCGGGCGAACATCAAGCACTAGGCCAAACAACAAGGCGGCAGGGGAGCTTGCGTGAATAAGACCTACTGGAACACTGGCAATGGATTGGCGACTTTGATCATCTCGTCGCCGTTAGTGTTTGCTGCAAGTGCTGAGCAGCGTCTGTGCTTTGTGCGGATCGGACGCACATGGATTTGACGGGAATCATGGAAATCGTGCGTCTGACTGACGTCGGGCTGCTGCGCGACCACAACGAGGATGCGGTCGCGGGTGATGTTGAATCTGGACTGCTGGTCCTAGCCGATGGCATGGGCGGGTACCAGGCCGGTGAGGTTGCCAGTGAGATTGCTGTGCTCACGATCGTGGCAGAACTCAAGGAAAGTCTGGCGGATTTCCGGTCTGGGCGGGTGGACGTTGCCAGTGGCATGCAAGTGGAAAGCCTGCTGGTGCGTGATGCAGTCGCCAAGGCCAATGTTGATATCTATCACGTTTCCCAGACGCAACCGCAGTGTGCGGGGATGGGGACCACGCTGGTGGTGGCGCTGTTTACCAATGACCGCGTACTGGTGGGCCACATCGGCGACTCGCGCATGTACCGTTTCCGGGCGGGCGAACTCCGCCAGCTGACCGAAGACCACTCCCTGCTGCAGGAACAGATCAATTTCGGTTTGATTACGCCGGAGCAGGCCAAGTACTCGAACAACAAAAACCTGGTAACGCGCGCACTGGGCGTGGATCCTGCAGTTGAGCTTGAGTTGCATGAGTACCCGGTGCTCCCGGGGGATATATATCTGATATGCTCAGACGGACTGACGGATTTGGTCGAGGATGAAGTGATCCGCTTAACCTTGGCCACGCTCAATGCTAATCTTGAGCTTGCGGCGAAGCAGTTGGTGCAGTTGGCGAACGACAACGGCGGGAATGACAATATTTCAGTTATTTTGGCACGCACGCTGCAGCCTTACCCGATTGAGCGAAATTGGCGACACACGATTTCCAACTGGTTGAAATGACAGCAGAATAGTGAACATGGCGAAGCTGATTTATTCACTCGATGGCGCCTTCCTTGGCGAGTTTCCGCTGGAAAAAGAGCGGATGACGATTGGTCGCCGTCCGAGCAATGACATACATATCGACAACCTTGCCATCAGCGGTCAGCATGCTGCGATCGTGACGCTGGGTAATGATGCCTTTCTTGAGGATCTGAATAGTACCAACGGCACTGTAGTTAACGGCAAAGCAATCAAGAAGCACCTGATGCAGCACGGGGATGTCATTGCGCTGGGCAAGTATCAGCTCAGGTATATCAACGAAGCTGTGCTGCAAGCCAAACTGGCCGGGTCTCTGGATCGCGACAGGATCGTGAGTACAGCATCGATGCCTGCAGAGGCTGCCGATGCACCTTCGCTCGCGATGACTGAAGAGGTGAATACCGAGTCTGAAGACGCGCAACCAGTCGAAGCGCCCGTTCCCACGTCAGCGCTTGCCGGGTCGTCATCATCCTTGCCCAGTTGGGCACGTGCGCCAGAAGCGGATGCTGCGCAGCCTGTCGTGCAGACGGCTACTGCGTCAAGCCCGGTGCTGCCTGAGGCTTTTCCCGTTGCGCGCATTCAGGTGTTGAACGGGCCAGGCCTGGGCAAGGAGCTGGTGTTGAGCAAGGCGCTGACGACGCTGGGTAAGCCCGGTGTGCAGGTGGCGGTCATTACGCGCAGGCCTCATGGCTACTTCGTGACCCATGTCGAGGGGGCGCAGCATCCCGTTGTGAATGGTCATTCGTTGGGCGCGCAGTCACATCAGCTTCAGGATCATGACGTGGTCGAAATCGCTGGCGTCAAAATGGAATTCTTTTCCGCCGACGCCTGATCCCTTCCTATGTCGACACCCCATCAATTGCTGAGTCGTCTTGAACGTTTGAATGACATCGGCGTGGCCTTGTCTGCCGAACGTGATAACGACAGGCTGATGGAAATGATCCTACTGGGCGCGAAGGAAATCACCAACGCTGATGGAGGGACCTTGTACACGGTCACCGACGACCAACGGCTCAAGTTTGAAATCATGCGAACCGACTCCCTCGGCATTACGCTGGGCGGGACTACCGGGAAGGCCATTCCGTTTCCACCTTTGTCGTTGCATGGTGAGGATGGTACCCCCAACAACAATATGGTGGCGGCTTACGCCGTGCTCAACGATAAAGCTGTAAACATCGAGGATGCTTACGAAGCGGAGGGTTTCGATTTTTCCGGCACGCGTCAGTTCGACCAGAATACCGGGTATCGTTCCAAGTCTTTTCTCACCATTCCGATGAAGAACCACGAGAACGAAATCATCGGCGTGCTGCAGCTGCTCAATGCTATGGACCCGGCAACGGGCACCATCGTCTCGTTCTCCGCGGAGAACCAGCGTTTGGTTGAGTCACTGGCATCGCAAGCGGCCGTGGCATTGACTAACCATAACCTGATCGAAGGTTTGAAAAAGCTGTTCGAGTCTTTCATTCGCCTGATTGCCAAGGCGATCGACGAAAAGTCCCCTTACACTGGCGGGCATTGCGAGCGCGTGCCTAAACTGACCATGATGATTGCTGAGGCGGCCAATGCGAGTAAAGCCGGTCCTCTGGCCAAATTCCGGCTGAACGACAAGGAAATGTACGAGCTGAGCATTGCCGGGCTGTTGCATGATTGTGGGAAAGTCACGACGCCGGAGTATGTGGTGGACAAGCCCACCAAGCTGTCGACGATATTCGATCGCATCACGCTGATTGATCAGCGTTTCGAGCTGTTGAAGGCGCAAGCGGAGATCGACATGCTGCGCAAGCTGACGGTTCAGGCCGGGTCGGAGGCGCAACTTGCACTCGGGTTGCAGGCAACCTTGAAGCAGTTGGATGAGGATCGCGCGTTTCTACGCGAGGCGAATATCGGCAGCGAGTTCATGTCGCCGGAACAGCAGGCGCGGGTGCGCAAAATCGCCGCTTATCCGCTGCATGAACACGGCGCGATCAAGCCCTTCCTGAGCGAGGATGAGGTCTACAACCTCAATATCCAGCGCGGGACGCTGACCAGTGAAGAGCGGCAGATCATCAACAATCATATTGTGGTGACGATCAACATGCTGGAGTCCTTGCCCTATCCCAAGGCGCTGCAACGGGTGCCGGAATATGCGGGCGGCCACCATGAGCGCATGGATGGCAAAGGGTATCCGCGTGGGCTGACGCGGGAGCAGATGTCGATGCCGGCGCGGATGATGGGCATCGCCGACATTTTCGAAGCGCTGACTGCACGTGACCGGCCCTATAAAAAGGCGAAGACGCTATCAGAGTCCCTGCGTATCCTCGGCCAAATGAAACTGGATCATCATATCGATCCGGATATTTTCGACCTTTTCATCCGGAATAAAATCTACCTGCAGTACGCCCAGCAGTTTCTCGAACCGGAGCAGATCGACGCCGTCGACGAAAGCGCAATTCCCGGTTACGCGCCCTGACCTAACCGCCGACCTGTTCTTCCTGAATCAACCACTTGCCACCGGTCTTGATCATGACCAGCGTCTTGCGACTGGACGTCTGCAGGCTGTCTGAGCGATAGGTCTGCCGGAACATGACGTGTGCATGGCTACTGTCGGTGACGGTGACTTGCGGCGCTTCTACGCCGACATGGATGGATTTCGGCTTGGTGATCCGTTCGCGGCGTTGCGTCGCCCATGCGGCACGAGTTCCGCCGCCTGGCAGTTTGAAATTGGGGGCGTAATAAGACAGGTAAGCGTTTACGTTTTTTCCTGACCAGGCGCCGCTCCATCCTTGTACGGCCTTCAGAATGGCGCGCTTTTCTTCGGGGGCGGTATCGGCTGGCGGTGAGACTGGGGTCTTGCTCTCAGTAGCCGCCGGTGTGGCTGCTTTTGCGTCCGAGACTTTTGCGACTTCCCTGTTGGTCACGTTAGCCTTGGGGGCTACTGTTTTTGTTGCAGCGGCAGGCATCGGCTTGCTGGCCGGCGTTTCCATCGCCATTTCATCGACATCGACGTGTGCTGGGGGTTGTGACGCGGCCGTGCGGCTGGCGGGAATGTCGTGCAGCAATTGGAAGTCCGCATCGGCGTGTGGTGCTATTTTCCGGCCGGCAGATTGGTTGGCCATTTTTCCGTAGTTGTCGCACAACTCCTTGATACGTTCAGGTGCCGCCGTGCCTGAAGAGCTACGCAGGGTGCTCTCGTAAGCCTGGGTGCTGAGCTTGGCATAAACATCACTCAGGTTGGTCTGCAGCGTGGCGTAGGTGGGATCGGTGTGCATGGCGCGTTCTAGCGTATCCCTGGCAGCCTCGTATTTACCCTGCGCAACGTACAGAGCCGCGAGGTTGTTGTAGGGCTCCGGCAAGCCAGGGTAGTCCAGCGTGAGTTTGTTGAATACCTGAATCGCCTCATCCGTACGTTTCAGATCGGCCAGGATGACGCCCTTGAGAAAGCGTGCCTGGGTGACGTTGCGTCCCCAGCCATCCTTGGGCAGTGTGCTGAGGTAGGCGTCCAGTTCCACCAGCGCCTGATCGGTCTTGCCCTTTTTGTACAACTGGCTTGCGTCGGCGATGGTGCCGGCCATCGCGCTGTTGGCCGCGATCAATGCGGCTAGCAAGAGAAGTGGGCGTAGCAGTTTGCTGCCAAGTAAGGTGTGCATATCAATCGGCCTTCTTCGAGAATGCGTTGATTTCTGCCATGATCTGCTCAAGATCGCCCTCTGTGACATGGTTGATATACTGCCCGCCCGGCGACAGCTTGAGGTTGGGACCCTCTTCGCAGCGGCCGAGGCAGGGGAGCCGTGTGACGTGGATATCGAGCCCCCTGTCCCTGATCTCTTGTTCCAGGCTGTCGGCGAGCTGCCGGCTCCCTCTGGCTGCGCAGGAGGGCAGGGTGGGGTTGGCGCGATGATTGATGCAAACGATGACCTGTTTCATGGTGCCGGTACCGATCGCGTTAGAGATTCAATTGACCGCGGCCAGTTTGACGGCCTCTGCGATTTGCTGCGCCAGAGCCTCGACCTGATCGTGATTCCGGCCCTCAACCATGACGCGCACTTTGGGCTCGGTCCCCGATGCTCGCAGCAGCACGCGTCCGGTATCGCCGAGTTCGCTTTCAGCCCTGTTGACGGCCTGTTGGATGGCGGGTGTGCCGGCGAGATCGATACGTTTCTGGACCATGACGTTGACCAGTACTTGAGGGTACAGGCGAAGATCGTCCAGCAGGGTATCGAGGCGTTCACCGCTTTCAACGACCGCATGCAGTACCTGCAATGCGGCGATGATGCCGTCTCCGCTGCTGTGTTTGTCCAGGCACAGGATATGGCCGGAATTCTCGCCACCTAGTTGCCAGCCTTCACGTGCCAGTCGCTCCAATACGTAGCGATCACCTACGTTGGCACGGACAAAGGGGATGTCGAGGGCCGCCAGCGCTTGCTGCATGGCGAGGTTGGTCATCAGCGTGCCCACCACGCCACCTTGCAGCCTGCCTGTCCGTTGCCGGTGGGCGGCGATCACATACAGTAGCTGATCGCCATCCAGCAGGTTGCCGGCGGCATCCACCATGACCACGCGATCGCCATCGCCGTCGAAGGCAATGCCGAGGTCGGCATCGCGGCGCAGCACTTCGTGCTGCAGTTTATGCGGGTGGGTCGACCCATATTCGTGATTGATGTTGAGGCCATCCGGCTGTGTGCCGATGGGGATGACTTCGGCACCTAGCTCGTGAAAGACATCCGGTGCCACGTGGTAGGTCGCGCCATGGGCGCAATCCAGCACGATCCGCAGGCCGCGCAGATCCAGCGCGTTGGGGAATGTGCTCTTGCAGAATTCGATATAGCGACCAGCAGCGTCGTTGATGCGCTTCGCCTTGCCAAGTTGCGCCGACGGCATGATCTGCATCGGCTTGTCGAGTTCGGCTTCAATGGCGAGTTCGATGCTGTCGGGGAGCTTGGTGCCTTCCGCTGAGAAGAACTTGATGCCGTTGTCTTCAAACGGATTGTGCGAAGCCGAGATGACGATTCCGGCCTGCGCGCGCAGCGCCCGGGTCAGGTAGGCGACGGCAGGGGTTGGCATCGGGCCGGTCAGCAGTACGTCGACGCCTGCTGCGGAGAGGCCCGCCTGCAGTGCGGATTCCAGCATGTAGCCGGAGATGCGGGTGTCTTTGCCGATCAGCACGGCGGGGTGGGCACCCTCTGCCAGGTGACTATCAATGCTGGTCAGTACGCGACCGGCGGCATAGCCCAGTCGCATGACGAAATCTGGAGTGATGGGGGCGTCGCCCACCTTGCCGCGAATACCATCGGTGCCGAAATATGTTCTGCTCATAAGCCTTCCACTGCAGTGACGATCCTGAGTGCCTCTACCGTCGCCTTGACGTCGTGTACCCGCAGGATTCTAGCGCCTTTTAAGGCGGCAATCACGGCCGCTGCAATACTTGCGTGCAAGCGTGCATCGACATCGTTGCCGGTAATCTGGCCCAGGATGGATTTTCGCGATAGCCCGGCCAAGATGGGCTGTCCTAGGGCGCACAGGGAGGACAGTTCATGCAGCAGCGCAATGTTGTGCACGCTGCGCTTCCCGAAGCCGAAGCCCGGGTCAAGCATGATGCGCGCGCGCGGGATGCCGTGGGCTTCCGCTGCAGCCATGCGGGCCTGCAGAAAATCCGAGACTTCGCGAACGACATCCTGATATTGCGGGTCGATCTGCATGGTTTGCGCGGTACCCTGGCTATGCATCAGGCAGATGCCGGCATTACTCGCGGCTGCAACTTCCAGTGCGCCAGGGGCCTGCAAGGCATAGACGTCGTTGATGATGGCGGCACCTGCAGCAATGGCCGCACGCATGACTTCTGTCTTGTAGGTGTCGATCGAGATCGGCACGCCTGCCTGGGCGGCAAGGCCTTCGATGACAGGGATGACACGGCGGAGTTCTTCCTCCAGCGGGACCGGCGTGGCTCCGGGGCGGGTGGACTCGCCGCCAATATCCAGAATGCCGGCACCCTGCGCGACCAGGTCCAGCCCATGGGCAATCGAGGCATCCGTGGCGGAGTATTTCCCGCCATCGGAAAAGGAATCCGGTGTGACGTTGACGATGCCCATGACCATGGGGCGGGCGATATCGAGCTGGTATTTTCCGCAGGAAAAATGCATGAGGGATGCGCTATAAAAACACAGGGCTCAAGGAGAATTCTCGATGAGCCCTGAACATGATGGAAGAGATTAAGCTTCTTGTGCCGGCTGCGCAGTCGGGGCTGGCGCAGAGGGGTCGCTGTCTTTCGGCGGCGTTGGCGTGCTCAAGCTAGGTTTGGGCGCGCGCGGCGGCAGGCCGTTCATGATGTCCTTGATCTGATCGGCATCAATGGTTTCCCATTCCAGCAGGGCATTGGTCATTGCTTCGACCTTGTCGCTGTTTTCCTTCAGCAGCTTGGTCGCCAATGCGTATTGCTCGTCGATGATGCGGCGGATTTCGATGTCGACCTTCTGCATGGTCGCTTCGGAGACGTTCTTGTGCGTTGTGACCGAGCGACCAAGGAATACTTCGCCTTCGTTTTCCGCGTACACCATGGGGCCCAGCGCGTCCGACATGCCGTAGCGCGTCACCATGTCGCGTGCCAGTTGCGTCGCACGTTCGAAGTCATTGGAAGCACCGGTCGATACGTTGCCGACGAATAACTCTTCTGCCACACGCCCACCGAACAGCATGCTGATCTGGTCCAGCATCTGATCCTTGTACAGGCTGAACTTGTCCGCCTCGGGCAATGACCAGGTCACGCCAAGTGCGCGTCCGCGCGGGATGACGGTGACCTTGTGCACCGGGTCGCAACCCGGCAGCAGTGAACCGATGATGGCGTGGCCGGACTCGTGGTAGGCCGTTTTCTTCTTGTCTTCAGGCGAGATCACCATGGATTTGCGTTCGGCACCCATGAAGATCTTGTCCTTGGCACGTTCAAAGTCGTCCATGTCTACCAGGCGCTTGTTGCCGCGGGCGGCGAACAGTGCCGCCTCGTTGACCAGGTTGGCGAGATCGGCACCGGACATGCCTGGCGTGCCGCGGGCGATGATGTCTGCTTTGACATCGGGTGCGATTGGCACCTTGCGCATATGCACCATCAGGATCTGTTCGCGACCGCGAATGTCGGGGAGCGGCACTACGACCTGACGGTCGAAACGGCCGGGACGCAACAGGGCCGGGTCAAGGACATCTGGGCGGTTGGTGGCGGCAATCACGATGACGCCGACGGCGCCTTCGAAGCCGTCCATTTCAACCAGCAACTGGTTGAGGGTTTGTTCGCGTTCGTCATTGCCGCCGCCGAGGCCGGCACCACGCTGGCGCCCAACGGCGTCAATTTCATCGATAAAGATGATGCAAGGCGCATTTTTCTTAGCCTGCTCGAACATGTCGCGCACGCGAGAGGCGCCTACGCCGACGAACATTTCGACAAAGTCGGAGCCCGAGATGCTGAAGAACGGCACCTTGGCTTCGCCGGCGATTGCGCGCGCCAGCAGGGTTTTGCCCGTGCCGGGATTACCGACCATCAGCACGCCGCGTGGAATGCGGCCGCCCAGTTTCTGGAATTTGGTCGGGTCGCGCAGGAATTCGACCAGTTCGCTGACTTCTTCCTTGGCTTCGTCGCAACCCGCAACGTCGGCGAAGGTGATCTGGTTGCTGTTTTCATCCAGCAGGCGTGCCTTGCTCTTGCCAAACGAGAATGCACCGCCCTTGCCGCCACCCTGCATCTGCCGCATGAAGAAAATCCACACGCCGATCAGCAGCAGCATCGGGCCCCACGACACCAGGATATTCATCAGTAGCGAAGGCTCTTCGTCTGGCTTGGCCTCGACGATCACGCCGTTCTTCAGCAGGTCGGACACCAGCCATGGGTCGGAGGGCGCGTAGGTGTTGAAGTGCTTGCCATCGTTGGAGACGCCACGCAGTACGCGGCCGTCGATCGTGACTTTGGCGACGAGGCCTTGTTTGACGTCGGTAATGAATTGCGAATAAACGACCTGTTTGTCGCTGACCTGCTTCATGCCGAACTGGTTAAACACGGTCATCAGCACCAATGCAACGATCAGCCAGATGGCAATGTTTTTTACGATGTTGTTCAACGTAGGATTCCTTGGGTTAAGGCAACGGTCATTCTAAACCGATTTGCGTTTCAGTCCCAGCAGATAGACTTCACTGCTGCGGTCTCGCGATGCCTTGGGTTTGCGTGTGGCGACGGTCTGAAACCCCTCTCGCATAGCGCGCACGATGTCATCGAAGCCTTCGCCGATAAAGACTTTTACCAGGAAGCTTCCTCCCGGCTTTAGCCATCGCAGCGAAAACTCCAGTGCCAGTTCAGCAAGATAGGCCACCTTGGCCTGATCGATGGTACTGATGCCACTCATATTGGGGGCCATGTCGGAAATTACAAGGTCTATCGGCTTGTCACCGAGCATTTCTTCCAGTTGTGCGAGTACGGCCTCTTCAGTGAAGTCTCCCTGCAGGAAGGTGACGCCCGGTAGGGGCTGCATTTCCAGTAGGTCGAGCGCAAATACGCGACCGTTGTCCTTGAGTCGCTCCATCGCTACTTGCGACCAGCTGCCGGGCGTGGCGCCGAGGTCCACGATGGTCATGCCGGGGCGGATTAGCTTGTCCCGGTCGTCAATTTCCATCAGCTTGTAAGCGGCGCGCGCACGATAACCTTCCTTGTTGGCGCGTTTGACGAACTCGTCGTTGACGTGTTCCTGCATCCAGGCTTTGCTTGTGCGAGAACGTTTCATTAGTGGGGAGATTCCCGATGCATTTCGGGGTGGGTACTTGTGCTGAGAATGGGTTGATTATACTACACCGGATGTTTGATCCCCTGCGCCGGGAATCAGGATTTTCGCTCCGGGCACACCGGGTGCAGCCATGCCGCGAGCGATGGCAGCAACACGATGGCCGCGATGGCGTTAACCAGAAACATGAATGCCAGCAGTACTCCCATGTCCGCCTGGAACTTGAGCGCGGAGAAGGCCCAGCTGCCGACGCCTATGCTCATGGTCAGCGCCGTGAACATGGCCGCAGCACCGCGTTGCCGTAACGCATCCAGGCAGGCTGCGTGTAGCGTGGCACCGTGGCACATGCGGTGCTGCAGCGTGTCGTAAAGGTAAATGCCGTAATCTACCCCGACCCCGACTCCCAGCGCGACAACCGGCAGGGTGGAAACCTTGAGTCCGATGCCCAGGCTTGCCATTAGAGCGTTACACAGGACGGATACCAGGGCGAGCGGCAGCAGGATGCACAACACCGGCACCAGGCTGCGGAAGGTCGCATAACACAGCAGAGCCAGCACGCCGAAGATGGCCCCCAGCATCTGGTATTCGGCGGCATCCACGGCTTCGTTGGTGGCCGCCATGACGCCAACGTTGCCCATGGCGAGACGAAACTCGATCTTGTTGTGGTCCTCATGCGCATTGAACCGTTTAACCGCATCGACAATGCCCGCAATGGTGGCACCCTGATGGTCGCGGGTGAAGATCAACACCTGCATCACGTTACAGTTGGTATCAATCAGCCCGCTGGCAGTGTCCAGTGGGCCGACGACTTGCGCCATCATCGCCGGGTCGCGCGGCAGCGCGCTCCATTTCAGGTTGCCCTCGTTGACGCCGCTATTCACCAGGCGTGCAACGGTGGTCGTGGCCAGAACGCTTTGTACGCCAGGCAAGCGCCGCATTTCCCATTCGAACCGTTCGATAGGCTCCATGAATTCAAACTTGGTACAGGCGCTATCGGTGTCGTGGGTCTGAACGACCACGCCCAGCACGTCGACACCGATTGCGAAAGTCCTGGTGATGACCGCGTTGTCCTGGTTGTAGCGCGAACTCTGGCGCAATTCCGGAATGCCTTGGCCCAGGTCGCCGGTTTTCAGGTCGCGCGCCTTCCATGCCCCGGCACTGAGCACGACTAGGGCGATGAGCAGGGCCGTCGCGGCGTGACGCCGATCAGACAGTGCGGCCAGTTTCTCCCAGGCCTTGGCCATCAGGCGGTCATGGCGCTGCGCACGCTGCAGCGCTACAGGCTGGACGCTGAGGTAGGACAGCATGATGGGCAGCAAAATCTTGTTGGTGATGATCATCAGCGCGACCCCGAGGCTGGCGGTGATGCCCAGCTCGCGTACGATTTCGATCTTGATCATCATGATCACCAGAAAGCCCAGCGCATTAGTGGCCAGGGCCAGTGCGCCCGGAATGAACAATCGGCGGAAAGCGTCCTGCGCGGCATCCAGGCTTGAATAGGCGTTCATCCGGCGCAAGCGCCAGGCGTTCGTCATCTGCACGGCATGCGAAACGCCGATAGAGAAAATTAGGAAAGGAACCAGTATCGACATCGGGTCGATGCCGTAGCCCAGCAGCTTCAACAGGCCAAACAGCCAGACAACGGGGACCAATGCGCAGACCAGCGCCAGCGCCGTGACCTGAGACGAGCGCGTGTAGGCGTACAGCAGTACTGCGGTCATCAGGAAGGCGGCGAGGAAAAATGCCAGGACCCCGATGGCCCCGGCACGGATGTCATCCACCGCCTTGGCGAAGCCGATGATATGGACGCCGATTTCTGGGCTTTCGTATTTGGCGCGTATCTTTTCCAGTTGATCCGCGACCTTGAAGTAATCGAGTTTGGCACCCGTTTGCGGGTCTTGCTCCAGCAGTTCGGCACGAATCAGCGCACCGCTGAAGTCCCGTGAGACCAGCCGTCCGTATTCGCTGGATTTCTGGATGTTGTCGCGCACCCGGGCTAGGTCCTCCGGCGTGTTCTGGAAGGTCGAGGGCACGACATTGCCCCCGGCAAAGCCCTGTTCCGTGATCTCGATAAAGCGGACGTTGGGGGTGAATAGCGAGGCAACTGAGGTGCGTTCTATCCCCGGAATAAAGAAAACATCGTCTGTGGCGTTCTTCAGCTTGTCGAAGAAGTCGGGTGTGAAGATATCCTTGCCATCCTTGCCATCCTTGCGGACCAGGGCCACCAGCACCCGATTGGCACCGCCGAAGGTCTTCTGGTACTCGGTAAAGGTCCGCATGTAGGTATGTTCGAGCGGAATCATCTTGGCGAAGCCGGCATCGGTGCCGATGCGGGCAGCAAACCCGCCCAGTACCAACGTGATCAGGGTAAAGCTGACAAGCCAGGCGCGGCGGTGCATGAACACCAGTCTGGCGATAGATTCGGTGATGCGGTCACGGCGTGACAAGGCTTATTCCTTTAGGGGTGAGATGCCAGCCTCGCCGGCCAGCCACAGGCCGTGGGCACTCTCGATTACGCTGGACCAGGCCAGAAAGCCACCGCCGGGACGCGTGGTGAAGGTGCGTCCGGCGTCCGCACTTTCGAGTACCGTGCCGGCCGCCCCGGTTAGGACAATGTGGCCATTCTTCAGGCGGGTGCCGCCCATCAGGCTGACTTGCGTCGGGCTGGCCACTTCGTCCCAGTGCTTGCCCTGATCGCTTGAACGCAGGATATGGCCGCGCAAACCGAATAGCAGCAGGCCGTCATTCGGTAACTGAATGATGCCAAAGTAAGAGCCGGCGTAAGGCGTCGGTACGGCTTGCCAGGTCTTGCCCGCATCTTCCGATCGCCTGAGCGTGCCAGCTTCGCCCGCCAGTAATAGGCTGCCATCTGTGCAGCCCTGGATGGCGTACAGGTGGTGATCGTCTTCCGTCTGATGCTGGGCTTGCCAGCTTGCCCCGCCATCGTGGGTGATCAGCATCGCGCCGTAGGCGCCAACGGCGTAACCCTGTTTAGGGTTCTTAAACCAGACATCTAGCAAGGGCCGACTTTCCTGCGGGGCGGAGAACTGCTGTTGCCAGTGCTGGCCGCCATCGTGGGTGGCAAGGATCAGCATATCGTGGCCGACAGCCCAACCGTGCTGAGCATCGACAAAATACACTGCCGTCAGCAGCGCCGTTGTTGGAGTCTGCGCGCGTTGCCAGTGGCTGCCCGCATCGTCGGAATACACAATACGCCCGGCTTCGCCCACCGCGACTAGCCGTGCGCCAGCGTGCGCGGTGTCGAGCAACAGTAGACGCTGCTCTGGGGCCGCATCCGGTGCGTGCGTATCCACTCTGGCCGCGCGGCAGGCCGGGAGCGCCAGCAATATCGCCAGTAGTCCAAGCGGTAGATATTTTCTCAGGTGCAATTTTTACACGTCAGCGAACCCCGTGCCTCTTGGTCGAGGGGTTAGCGTACCCCGAGGTTTCTGAGGTTTGCCGGCGTGTAGTCTGCCGGCGTGCGCTTCAGTGGCTTCCAGAACCAGGGCTCTTCATTGCGGAGGCCCATGGCAATGTAGCGGCCGGATTGCAGGTCGTGCATCGTGTCGACGGCGCCGTAGCGCATGGGGACGTCGTACAGATTCAGGTTGTGCTGCTCGGCCACGCGCCACAGTTCGCCGCGGGCATCGTATTTGTCGATGGCCACGGCGGCCCAGGAGTCCTCATCGAGAAAAAACACCCGCTTGGTGTAAATGTTGCGGAACTCGGGTTTCAGCGTGGCTTCCACCACCCAGACGCGGTGGAGTTCGTAACGGGTGTAATCCTGATTCAGGTGGCCGGGGCGGACCAGATCGGCGATCTTTAGCTTGGGATCCATGATCGCGTAGGAGTTGTAGGGGATATACATTTCCTTCTTGCCCAGCAGCTTCCAGTTGTAACGGTCGATGGCGCCGTTATACATCCAGAAATCGTCGTTGGTCCGCAAGCCATCGGCGGAGGCGGCCGGGTTGTCGTAGTTTACTTCGGGCGCAAGGCGCACGCGGCGTTGGCCAGGTGAGTAGCTCCAGCTGCTGCGCGATTGTTTGACCTGGTCGATGGGCTCATGCACCAGCAGGATGGCGCCTGCTAGACGCGCCGGTGCGGTAAACACCTGCAGGAAGTTGAGCAGCTTGTTGGGTTCTTTATCCTTGGCGGATTTGCTCAGGTTGCCGTAGGAGAAGTCGTACTCCATCTCCATGCGCACCGGCGTGTAGGCGCCGTCGCGTGTCGGCATCACCTGCACGAAATTGGTGGCATAGGTGTCGCCGCGATAGCTCAGTAGGTGGTTCCAGATTGCTTCCTGACCATCCTTGGGAATGGGGAAGGGGAAGCCGGCATCCGCACCCTGCACGCCATTGCCGCCCGGGGCGAGCTTGGCGTGGGTGGCGTCATAGAGTGTCGATTCATAAACCTGCTTAGGGAAGGATGCGGTGCGATGCGAGGGGTAGACCGGCAGCTTGTAGGTGGCATACTTTTTCAGCATGGCCAGCTGGCCGGGAGAGAGCTTTTCCTTGTATTGCTCGGCGTTGGCGCCCGTGATGGTGAACAGCGGCTTTTCATCCGGGAAAGGGTTAGGGTAGTGCGTGCCGGGTTTGAAGCCTGCCGGTGCGGCGGTCAGCCCTCCCTCCCAAGAAGGGATGCTGCCGTCTGCGTTGCCGGCTTTTTCGGCACCGACAGGGGTCAGGGATTTGCCCAGTTGCGAGGCGTCAGCATCCGCCAGGACGGTCAATGGAGTGAGGGTGATCGCCATGAGTGTGGCAAGCATGGACAGTCTTTTTTGCAACATGTCAGGGGTCTCCGGAATACGAGGCGGTCTGTCAGAACGAGTAGCTGGCATTGAGGGACACAAAGTCCCGATCGACCAATGCATTGTAGGGGTTGCCGAAATTATTCACATAAGTGAGATCGGCACGCCATTGCTCGCGATAAGTGAATGTGACCCCGGCAGAAGCCGATTTGAAGCCGTTGTTGAAGGTCGGGCCGTAGCCTTGAACATCGGACGAATACGCCAGGCTGGGGGAAACTTTGACCGCGCCGATCAGGTTGGGGTAGTCCAGCGACGCCCGCAGCCGGTAGCCCCAGGAGTTTTCGGTGGCAAAGGTGCCGATGGTGGGGCCGCAGACCGAGGCGACGCAGCCGCCTGGCGCTACGCCAGCAGGGCCGGGGGCCGCGTAGTAACGGCCGCTGGGCAGGTCCAGGTGGGTAAATCCGACTTCGCCGAGGACGGTGAACTGTTCTGCGTGCAGGGTGGGGCCAAACGCCTTGGTGAAGGAGACCTGCAGCTGATGCATGGGCATGCGGTCATAGCCCTGAATGATGGACCCCAAGGGCACATCTTTAGTCGCGGTGGTGGCAATGGCTTTGTTCGGGTTGCCGCCTGTAATGAAATTGCTGAGACCGGCCGCTGCATCTACCAGGTCGTAGGTCGACAGTTGTACCGGCATGTTGGGACGGTATGAATATTCGCCCTGCAGCGCCAGACCGAACGGTCCGGTGGTATTGAAGCTGGCGCCGAAGAGGTGGATATTTTCCGGGTAGTCGGCAAAGTAGCTGGCTTGCGGTGCGGTCGGGCTGGAGCAGGCAGTACTGATTGCTGCGTTCAGGTAGGCTGCATTGCCGGTGGCTTCATACAAGCCGAGCGGGAATATGCCCGCCGCATTGAAGTTGGTGCAAGTGCCTGGCGCGAGGAACCCCCCGGGTGCGGTTGCATTGCCCCGAACCGTAGAGAGCATGGGGGTGCGGCTATGATAATTAGCGGCAAAGAACCCGAATTCGGTGTCGTTGAGTTGCGGTGCCAGCCAGTGACCGGCAAAGCCGAATTCCCCATGGTCGCTGGCCTCGCGGTCCGCGATGCGGGGCGCGCCAAATGCGCCGTTGCCTGCCGATGCGAACGGGGTCGCGGGGAATTGATGTTGGTCTGGTTTCCCGCTGAGGCCGCCGGCATAGAGGAAATTCCCGCCATCCGAAAGCGTATCCGTGGTGCTGAAAAAGCTGCCGCGCGGGTCGAGGATGGTTTTTTTGAACTGGGTTAGGGCGAAGGCCTCAACGCTGACATTGTCCGTGACTTGAAGTGAACCCCAGACCATCGGGGTGGGGAGCAACGCTTCCTTGAGTTCCGAGCCCGGAACGCGCAGCTTGGGCAGGCTGATCGGGTTGATGACACTGATGCTGTTGCCGATAAAAGTGCTTTCGCCCCAGTTGAGGGCCTGTTTGCCGACGCGTACTTGTAAGTTCTTGTCGGCAGGCTTGAAGTCGCCGCGGAAGTAGAAATCGAGAATCTGGAAGTCGTAGCCGGCCTTGCCCCGGAGTTCGTCATTGATGGCGGCCTGGTTTCTGTCCGGCGTCGTGTAAAAATTCTTGTTGGCGTTGGTAAAGTCGTAAAAATAGGATGCGCGGCCAAAAAATCCAAAGTTCTGAAAATGCAGGTCCAGGTCGTGCGTGGCCTTGACCGCTGAGGAGATCAGGTCGCCCTTGTGGAAATTCAGGTCACCATCGTCGCCGTTGGCGCTGGGCCCCGTGCCGCCGTTGGCGGTGCCGATCAGTGAGGATTTCGCGTTCTGGGTACGCCAGGCGGCGCCAGCGGAAATGGTGGTGTCAAAACTCCCGTACACCCCGTCCTTGTCGCCGAAACTGAATGCCTCTGCCGATAGCGAGGGTACAAGCAGCGTTGCTCCCAGGCCCAGCACTGACAAGCTGCGCAATCTGGAAGGTAAGAATGAATAAATGATTTCCTGCATGACGCCCCCTGAGATTCCGGCGCTGATTTACTTCATGTTTTTAGGGATGTAACAAAAGCGCATACATGCTTTATACCGTGATTGCCTTCCGTGGGTCAAACCCTGCATGGCCGCTCATGCCCTGGCTGATATAATGACGAAAAATCGAGAGGAAAGACATGTCTGAACTGAAGTCAAAACAAGTGAGTCACCTGCGTGCGCTGGGACACAACCTGAATCCTGTGGTCATGATCGGTAACAACGGTCTGACAGAGCAGGTGCTGCGCGAGATCGAAGTGAGCTTGAACGCACACGAGCTGATCAAGATCAAGGTGTTTGGGGATGATCGCGATGCACGCAAGCAGATGCTGGAAGAGATTTGCGAAAAAACCGGCGCGGCACCGATACACCACATCGGCAAGCAGTTGGTGATTTACCGTGCCTCGGACAAGCCGAAGATCGAGTTGCCTAAGAAGTAACACCAGGGGGGCTAAGATGAGCCGCCTGGGGATTATCTGGCCTTGAATACCAGCACCAGGCCGAGCAGGCTTTCGATCAGGTAGGCAATGCTGGCAACGCCGTGCCAGGTACGGAAGCGGTCGGCGAAGATGCTGTGCATCACGTCGGCCGGCATGGCTTGCGCCTTGAGTTGCGCCAGCAGCGGCTGGATGCCGAAATGCCCGGCCAGCGTGAGCAGCAGCATGGCTAGGGCCGCCCAGAAAAATCCTTGCTTGAGTGCCTGGGTGCCGTATTGGCCTAGGCGATGAATCAGCAGGTAGAAGCCTGCGCCTATCCCGATATAAGCCATCCAGATAAACATTTTTCCGGCGAGCATGCCCGCCAACTGCTTGTTGTCTGCCAGGCTGTAAAACAGGGCGGGGGCGGCCAGGTAGCCAATGGCCCAGAGGCCGCCAACCCAGGCGGTGATCAGGATCAATGCAAGTGCATCTGAGAACTTGTTCATGAGGGGCTTCTGATCGTCCGCTATTCTTGATTAAACGTAGCTGAATTAAATGTACCGGACATCCAGAACTTCATAGGCGCGAATGCCACCTGGTGCCATAACTTCGGCGACGTCGCCGGCATACTTGCCGATCAGGGCGCGTGCAATCGGCGAGCTGACCGAAATCTTGCCATCCTTGATGTCGGCCTCATCGTCGCCCACGATCTGGTAGGTTACGCTGTCGCCGCTGTCCTGGTCTTCCAGGTCAACCGTTGCGCCGAACACGCAACGGCCGTCTGCGTCCAGCAGCGATGGATCGATGATCTGGCCGTTGGAAAGCTTGGCTTCGATTTCTGCAATGCGCCCTTCGATAAAGCTTTGACGTTCCTTGGCAGCATCGTATTCGGCGTTTTCCGAAAGGTCACCTTGTGCGCGAGCTTCGGCAATGGCCTGAATGACGCTGGGGCGTTCTACGCCGCGCAGATGTTGCAATTCAACCTTGAGTTTCTCGGCGCCTTTGACCGTCAATGGAATCTTGATCACTTCTTTTTCCCTGTATAAAAAACGAAACCACACCGGAATCAACCGGCGTGGTTTTTTATTGTTGTTAGTTTATTACTTGCTGAGTTGTTGATGCAAGTGCTGCAGTGGCTGTACTTCCAGCTCCTGCATGTGGGCCATGCCCATGCACGCGGCTTTGGCGCCAGCTAGGGTGGTGTAGTAGGTCACCTTCTGTTGAAGCGCGTTGCGGCGGATGGCGTAGGAGTCCTGCACAGCACGCTTGTCTTCGACCACGTTGACGATGAAGCTGATCTCGCCGTTCTTGATCATGTCGACGATGTGCGGACGGCCTTCTGCGACCTTGTTCACTGGGGTAACTTCCAGACCAGCATCGGCGAGCACCTGGGCGTTGCCACGCGTGGCTACCAGCTGGAATCCGAGCTTGGACAGCGATTGGGCGATTTCCACCACTTTTTCACGATCCTCGCGGCGTACGCTGATGAAGGCGCGACCGCTGGTCGGCAGCTTGGTGCTGGCACCGAGTTGCGACTTGACGAAGGCTTCGGCAAAGGTGCGACCCACGCCCATGACTTCACCGGTGGACTTCATTTCCGGGCCGAGGATGGTGTCCACGCCAGGGAACTTGATGAACGGGAATACGGCTTCTTTCACCGAGTAGTACGGCGGCACGATTTCCTTGGTGACGCCCTGGCTGGTCAGCGACTGGCCGGCCATGCAGCGCGCGGCGATCTTGGCTAGTTGCAGGCCGCAGGCCTTGGATACGAAAGGGACGGTACGCGAGGCTCGCGGGTTGACTTCCAGTACGTAGACGGTTTCGCCCTGAATCGCGAACTGTACGTTCATCAGCCCAATCACGCCGAGTGCCTTGGCCATCATCACGGTCTGGCGACGCAGTTCGTCCTGCAGGTCGCTGGACAGGCTGTATGGTGGCAGCGAGCAGGCGGAGTCGCCCGAGTGCACGCCGGCTTGTTCCACGTGTTCCATGATGCCGCCGATGACGACATCGGTGCCATCGCACAGGGCGTCGACATCAACTTCCTTGGCGTCGTTGAGGAATCGGTCCAGCAGCACGGGGCTGTCGTTGGAAACCTTGACGGCTTCACGCATGTAGCGTTCCAGCTGGGCTTGTTCTTGCACGATTTCCATGGCACGGCCGCCCAGCACGTACGACGGGCGAACGACCAGCGGGTAACCGATTTCGGTGGCGCAGCGCAGGGCTTCCTGCTCGGTGCGTGCAGTGCGGTTAGGCGGTTGCTTCAGGCCCAGTTCGTGCAGCATCTGCTGGAAGCGCTCGCGGTCTTCGGCGCGGTCGATGGCATCCGGGCTCGTGCCGATGATGGGTACGCCGGCCTTTTCGAGGTCGCGTGCCAGCTTGAGTGGGGTCTGGCCTCCGTACTGGACAATGACGCCAACCGGTTTTTCCAGCGCAACGATTTCCAGCACGTCTTCCAGCGTCAGCGGCTCGAAGTACAGGCGGTCGGAGGTGTCGTAGTCGGTCGACACGGTTTCCGGGTTGCAGTTGACCATGATGGTCTCGTAACCGTCTTCGCGCATGGCGAAGGCCGCGTGGACGCAGCAGTAGTCGAATTCAATGCCTTGGCCGATGCGGTTCGGGCCGCCGCCCAGCACCATGATTTTTTTCTTATCGGTCGGCTGTGCTTCGCATTCTTCTTCATACGTGGAATACATGTAGGCCGTATTGGTGGAGAACTCGGCCGCACAGGTGTCGACGCGTTTGTACACCGGACGCACCTTGAGGGCGTGGCGATAGGCGCGAACGGCATGCTGGTCGGTGCCGAGCAGCTTGGCCAGGCGGCGATCGGCAAAGCCGCGGCGCTTGAGCTGAAACAGGTCATCCTGGCTCAGCGAGTCCAGTGGACGGCCCTTGAGGGCTTGCTCGCGCTTGATCAGATCTTCGATCTGCACCAGGAACCACTTGTCGATCTTGGAGTGGTCATGAACTTCGTCAACGGTCATGCCGATGCGGAACGCGTCGCCGACATACCAGATGCGCTCAGGACCGCATTCGCCCAGTTCGGTCGCAATGCGGTCGCGGTCTATGGTTTTTTCGTCCAGTCCATCCACGCCGACTTCCAGGCCGCGCAGGGCTTTCTGGAACGATTCCTGGAAGGTGCGGCCCATGGCCATGACTTCGCCCACGGACTTCATTTGCGTGGTCAGGCGGCTGTCGGCCTGTGGGAATTTCTCGAAGGCGAAGCGTGGAATCTTGGTGACGACGTAGTCGATGGAAGGTTCGAACGAGGCCGGGGTCGCGCCGCCGGTGATTTCGTTGCGCAGTTCGTCCAGCGTGAAGCCCACGGCCAGCTTGGCCGCGACCTTGGCGATCGGGAAGCCGGTGGCCTTGGACGCCAGCGCGGAAGAACGCGATACGCGCGGATTCATTTCGATGACGATCATGCGGCCGTCATCCGGATTGATCGAGAACTGTACGTTGGAACCGCCGGTGTCCACGCCGATCTCGCGCAGTACCGCCAGCGAGGCGTTGCGCATGATCTGGTATTCCTTGTCGGTCAGCGTTTGTGCTGGCGCAACGGTAATGGAATCGCCGGTGTGGATGCCCATCGGGTCCAGGTTTTCGATCGAGCAGATGATGATGCAGTTGTCCTTGCTGTCGCGGACGACTTCCATCTCGTACTCTTTCCAGCCCAGCAGCGATTCTTCGATCAGCAGTTCGCTGGTCGGCGAGGCTTCCAGGCCGCGCTCGCAAATGGAAAGGAATTCTTCACGGTTGTAGGCAATGCCGCCGCCGCTGCCGCCCATAGTGAACGAGGGGCGGATGATGGCAGGGTAGCCAATGGATGCCTGCACTTGCAGGGCCTCTTCCAGGCTGTGCGCAACGGCGGAGCGTGCGGAACCCAGGCCGATCTTGGTCATCGCGGCCTTGAACTTCTCGCGGTCTTCGGCCTTGTCGATGGCTTCCTTGGAAGCACCTATCAGTTCGACGTTGTACTTGGCGAGCACACCATGCTTGTCCAGGTCGAGCGCGCAATTCAGCGCGGTCTGGCCGCCCATGGTAGGCAGCAGGGCGTCCGGGCGCTCCTTGGCGATGATCTTCTCGACCACTTGCCAGGTCACCGGCTCGATGTAAGTGGCATCGGCCATCTCCGGGTCGGTCATGATGGTGGCCGGGTTGGAGTTGACCAGAATGACGCGGTAGCCTTCTTCCTTCAGCGCCTTGCAAGCTTGCGCGCCGGAGTAGTCGAATTCACAGGCCTGGCCGATGACGATAGGGCCGGCGCCGATGATGAGGATGGATTTAATGTCGGTACGTTTTGGCATGATCCGGCCTTATTGCTTGTGTTGACGCATCAGGTCGATGAATCGGTCGAAGAGGTAGCTCATTTCGTGCGGGCCGGGGCTGGCTTCCGGGTGCCCCTGGAAGCTGAAAGCCGGCTTGTCGGTGCGGGCAATGCCCTGCAGGCTGTTGTCGAACAGCGATACATGGGTGGCACGCACGTTGCCCGGCAGCGTGTCCGGATCCACCGCAAACCCATGGTTCTGGCTGGTGATGAACACCCGTTTGTCGTCCAGATCCTGCACCGGATGGTTGGCGCCGTGGTGGCCGAACTTCATTTTGAGCGTCTTGGCACCGCTGGCCAGTGCCAGCAGTTGGTGGCCGAGGCAGATGCCGTAGGTCGGTATGCCGCTGTCGACCAGCTTGGCAATGGCGGTAATAGCGTAGTCGCAAGGTTGCGGATCGCCAGGGCCGTTGGACAGGAAAATACCGTCCGGATTGAGGGCCAGCGCCTGCTCGGCGGTGGCTTGTGCCGGCAGCACCGTGACCTTGCAGCCGCGGGAGGTGAGCATGCGCAGGATGTTGCGCTTTACGCCGTAATCGAAAGCGACGACATGGAACGCATGGTCGGCTGGCTGGGTGTAGCCATCCACCAGATCCCACTCGCCTTCGTTCGCGACGTAGGATTCCTTGCAGCTCACGACTTTGGCCAGGTCCATGCCGGACAGGCCAGGAAAGGCGCGCGCCAGTTCCAGTGCGCGTGCTTCGTCGATTTCGCCAGCGACGATACAGCCTGCCTGTGCGCCCTTTTCGCGCAGCATGCGGGTCAGACGGCGGGTGTCGATGTCAGCGATGGCGACGATGTTGTTGGCGGCCAGGTAATCGGAAAGCGACTGTTCGCAACGCCAGTTGCTGGTGGTCAGCGGCAGGTCGCGGATGATCAGACCGGCAGCGTAGACCTGGCTAGACTCGACGTCCTCACTGTTGACGCCGGTGTTGCCGATGTGGGGGTAAGTCAGGGTAACGATCTGTTCGGTGTAAGAAGGGTCGGTCAGGATTTCCTGATAACCGGTCATCGAGGTGTTGAACACGACCTCGCCGACAGTGTGTCCCGCAGCACCAATGGAAGTGCCACGAAAAACAGTTCCATCGGCAAGCACTAGGATGGCGGACTGGGTTGGCGGCACGTCACTAACTCCTTGTAATTATGTTGTTTTCACGCTTCTGGTAGCGGATGTGCAAAGCGGGACGGGCTATCCGCCCATCCCGCTTTGAAATTTTCGCAATTATAGCCTAAAGGGCTATGTTCGGCAACGCGGGCTTAGCGCAATCCCAAGACATCCTGCATGTCGAACAGGCCATTTTTCTTGTCAGCGAGGAATTTTGCGGCCCGCAGCGCACCCAGCGCAAACGTGGCGCGGCTGCTGGCCTTGTGGGTGAGCTCGACGCGCTCGCCGATGCCGGCAAACAATACCGTGTGGTCGCCCACGACATCGCCGCCGCGTACGGTGGCGAAGCCTATCGTACTTGGGTCGCGCTCGCCTGTGACGCCTTCGCGGCCGTAGATGGCGCATTCCTCTAGGTTACGGCCAAGTGCGGCGGCGGCAGCTTCGCCCAAGCGCAGGGCGGTGCCGGAAGGGGCGTCGACCTTGTGGCGGTGGTGGGCTTCGATGATTTCGATGTCGTAGCCTTCCGACAGCACCTTGGCCGCGGATTGCACCAGGTTGATCAGCAGGGTGACGCCCGCGCTCATGTTGGGCGCGAAGACGACGGGGATGTCCTTGGCGGCAGCGGCGATGATGTCCTTTTGTGCCGGCGTGAAACCGGTGGTGCCGATGACGATGCCGACGCCGGCTTGGCGGCAGGCCTCCAGATAAGCCAGGCTGGGTTCGGGGCGGGTGAAGTCAACCAGGGCGTGAGCTCCTTGCAGCGCGGCTTGCAAGTCGGTGCTGATATTGACTCCGCTGGCGACACCGAAAGCTTCGCCGGCATCCTTGCCCAGTTGTGGGCAGTCGGCACGGTCCAGTGCCGCATGGAGCTTGAGTTCGGGGTCGTTGATGGTGGATTCGAGCAGGGCGTGGCCCATGCGGCCGGAGCTGCCGGCAATAATGATGTTCTGCATCGTAAAAACCAATCGTTGAGTGACGGCTTCATGCGCAGTAGGTCGCATGAAGCCGGATCTGAAAAATTAAAAACCGATTTTTTCCAGCATGCGATCGAAGTAGCTTGGATCTTCTTCGCTCGGCAGGTTTTCCTGCGGCTTAGGAGCCGGTTTAGGCGCGGTGCTTGGCGCAGGCTTGGATTCTGGTTTTGGTGCGGCCGCCGGAGCGGGCGGGGTATCGACCTGGCGAGGAGCTGGTGCTGGGTCGGCCTTCGGGGCCGGTTTGACCTCCGGTTTTGCCGATGACTTTTCATCGTCGCTCTTCCAGAACTGGAGCTTGTCCAGCAGGCCTTTTTCTCCTTGCTTGGGCGCGGGGGCAGCCTTGGTTTCGGGCTTGACGACTGGCTTGGGTGTGGCCGCTGCGGGTTCTGCCGTCGGCGTTTCCATAAGCGGCGGCAGTACAGGCAGTTTTTCTTCTTCGGCGGCAGGTGCGGTTGTCGCCGGCTTGGCGTCAACTTTTGCCGGGGCTTTTTCGTCGTCGTTCTTCCAGAACTTCAGCTTGTCCAGCATGCCCTTTTCTTCTTTCTTCGGGGCGGTGCCGTTGGCGGGCTTCAGCATGACCGGCTCTCTGTTGGCCGGGCGGTCGCCGATCTGCGTATCACCATTGCTGCCAGCGGGGATGACGTCGCCGCGGACATGCTGCAGCTTGTCGTTTTCGAATTCCAGAATAATACGGCGTTGCTCGATGAGCTTGCCGTCCTTCTGCATGCTGTAGAAGTAGTCCCAGCGATTGGCGTGGAAGCTATCGGCGATCAGCGGCGTGCCCATCACGAAGCGTACCTGGGCCTTGGTCATGCCTGGGCGCAGTTGCATCATCATTTTCGGGGTCACCACATTGCCCTGCTGGATATCCATCCTGTAAGGCTTGATGGAAGGCAGGCTGGTCGGGTAGTTGGAGCAGGCAGCCAGGAGGATGGAGGTCAGGAATATCGCTTTGCGCATTTATAGCCTATTTATGACTTTGGCGGAAAATGGCGCTAATATACCACGTTACTGTCCCTCCCCGAATACGCCATGAAAGACCCCCAAGACCTCAAGAATGCCGGCCTCAAGGCGACGTTGCCGAGACTCAAGGTGCTGAGCCTGTTTGAGAACAGTACGCAGCGGCATCTCTCTGCGGAAGACGTGTATCGCATGCTGCTGACCAGCGGCGAGGATGTCGGGCTGGCAACGGTGTATCGCGTGCTGACCCAGTTCGAGCAAGCGGGGTTGCTGGTGCGTCATCATTTTGAGAGCGACAAGGCGGTGTTCGAACTGAATCAGGGCGGGCATCATGATCACATCGTCTGCATGCAATGTGGTCGGGTGGAAGAGTTTTGCGACGAAGAAATCGAAAAACGTCAGAGAAAAGCCGCCAGTGAGCGCGGCTTTACTATCCGGGAGCATTCGCTCTATATCTATGCGGACTGCGCCAAGCAGCCCTGCCCCTATAAAAACTGACGCGCTTGGCTGGCTATCTTTCCATCGCCGGATTGACTAGGCGATGGAGCGGATTGCATATAAAATGAGCAGCTTTTTCCCCACAAGAAATCTGGCGCGCCCTTGCAAATCGGACCATACAAGCTGAGAAACAACCTGATCGTCGCGCCCATGGCGGGCGTGACCGATCGGCCGTTCCGCATGCTGTGCAAGCGCCTGGGCGCAGGCATGGCGGTGAGCGAGATGGTGACGTCGAACTCGCTGCTGTATGGCTCCGAAAAAACCCGGCGGCGTGCCAATCACGAAGGCGAGACCGAGCCTAAGGCGGTCCAGATTGCTGGTGCCGATCCCAAGATGCTGGCCGAAGCCGCGCGCTACAACGTGGATAACGGTGCCCAGATTATTGATATCAACATGGGGTGCCCGGCCAAGAAGATCTGCAACGTCATGGCGGGTTCCGCGCTGTTGCGCGACGAGCCGCTTGTGGCCCGCATTCTTGAGGCGGTGGTCAAGGCCGTGCCTGAGGTGCCGGTGACGCTGAAGACGCGTCTGGGCTGGGATTACGCCAACATGAACGTGCCGTTGGTGGCGCGCATCGCTGAAGAGAGCGGCATCCAGGCACTGGCTATCCATGGCCGGACCCGTTGCCAAGCCTACACCGGCGATGCCAAGTATGAGCTGATTGCCGAAGTGAAACAGGCAGTGCGCATCCCCATCATCGCCAACGGCGACATCACGACGCCCGAAAAAGCCAAGCTTGTACTCGACATGACCGGTGCGGACGGCATCATGATCGGTCGTGCTGCGCAGGGTCGTCCCTGGATTTTTCGTGAGATTGAACATTACTTGGCGACAGGCGCCCATTTGCCGCCGCCGGAAGTTGCCGAGATTCATCAGGTGCTGCTGGAACATCTGGCCGACCTGTATGCCTTCTATGGCGAAGAGGCCGGGGTGCGCGTGGCGCGCAAGCATATCTCCTGGTATACCAAGGGGCTGGTCGGTTCGGCGCATTTCCGCCATGCCATGAACCAGTTGCCGGATGTCGAGACGCAGCTGACGGCAGTCAATGCGTTTTTTGGCCAGTTGCTGCAGCAGGGGCAGCATCTCCAGTACGTTGCGCAAGATCAAGAAGAGGCGTTGGCAGCATAATGGGTATCAGTCACAAGAACGATTTGGCGGCTTGCGTACACGGTTCTCTGGAAGCGTACTTCCGCGACCTGGATGGGGAACCGCCTCATGCGGTTTACGACATGCTGCTCAACTGCGTCGAGAAGCCCTTGCTGGAATATGTGCTTAATCACGCGGGTGGAAACCAGAGCAAGGCGGCAGAGATCCTCGGCTTGAATCGCAATACCCTCCGTAAGAAGCTCAAGCAGCACGGCATGCAGTAGTTTCATGCTGTATTCGACTCCAGACTGCGTTGTCAGGCCTTAGTCTGTAATTGAATGCAGGATGAAACCAAAGAATTATCCTTTTAAATTTTCAATTAACTTTTGGCAGTATTTCCCATGACTATTATCAAACGTGCGCTGATCAGCGTTTCCGACAAGCAGGGCATCCTTGAATTCGCCCGGACCCTGACCCGTTTTGGCGTCGAAATCCTTTCTACAGGCGGGACGGCCAAATTGTTCCGCGAGAACAACGTGCCGGTGATTGAAGTCAGCGATTACACCGGCTTCCCAGAAATGTTGGATGGGCGTGTCAAGACGCTGCACCCCAAGGTGCACGGGGGCATTCTCGGTCGGCGCGACCTGCCGGAGCATGTGGCCGCGATGAAGGAAGCCAATATTCCCGCCATCGATATGGTTGTGGTGAATCTGTATCCCTTCCGCGAAACTATCGCAAAGCCGGATTGCACACTGGAAGACGCGATCGAGAACATCGACATCGGCGGTCCGACCATGGTACGTGCTGCAGCCAAGAATTACGGCAGTGTTGCCATCGTGACTGACCCGGCCGACTATGCCCTACTGACCCGTGAAATGGAATCCAGCAGCGGTGCCGTTGGCGCCGAGACGCGTGTGATGCTGGCCAAGAAGGCCTTTTCGCACACGGCGGAATACGATGGGGCGATCAGTAACTACCTGACCGCGCTTGACGAGAAGAATCAGAAGCAAGCTTTCCCGGAGCGTTTCAACGCCCAGTTCACCAAGGTAATGGATCTGCGCTACGGTGAAAACCCACACCAGAACGCCTCGTTTTATCGCGATGCGACGGTGCCGGCTGGGGCTTTGGCCAGTTTCACCCAGCTGCAGGGCAAGGAACTCTCCTACAACAACATTGCGGATGCCGATGCGGCGTGGGAATGCGTCAAGACCTTTGATGTGCCCGCCTGCGTTATCGTCAAGCACGCCAATCCTTGCGGCGTCGCCATCGAAACCCACCTGCTCGGCGCCTATGAGAAGGCATTCAAGACCGATTCGACCTCGGCTTTCGGCGGCATCATCGCCTTCAATGGCGAAGTCGGTATTGATGTGGTCAATGCGATGAATGATCGTAAGCACTTCGTCGAAGTGCTGATCGCGCCGTCCTACACGGAAGAAGCCAAGGTTGCGCTGGCCGCCAAGGCCAATCTGCGCGTGCTGATCGTGCCGCTGGGCAAGGGCAATAACGCACTCGAATACAAGCGTGTCGCTGGCGGTCTGCTGCTGCAGACGCCGGACGCGCTCAACGTCGGCCTCGATCAGCTTAAAGTGGTGACTAAGAAGCAGCCGACCCCGGAACAGTTCAACGACCTTTTGTTTGCCTGGCGCGTGGCCAAGTACGTTAAATCCAACGCGATCGTGTTCTGCGGAAACGGAATGACGCTGGGCGTCGGCGCCGGCCAGATGAGCCGCGTGGACAGTACCCGCATCGCGGCGATCAAGGCTAATAACGCCGGGCTGACGCTGGCGGGATCTGTTGTCGCCTCCGATGCGTTCTTCCCGTTCCGCGATGGCGTGGATGTGCTGGCAGAAGCCGGTGCGGTGTGCGTGATCCAGCCGGGTGGCAGCGTGCGCGACGAAGAAGTCATCGCGGCTGCGGATGAGCACGGTCTGGCCATGGTGCTGACCGGTGTGCGTCATTTCAGACATTAATTTCAGGGGCTGAGCATGAAAGTTCTGGTCATCGGCAATGGTGGGCGCGAACACGCGCTGGCATGGAAACTGGCGCAAAGTCCCAAGACGACCCGCGTGTATGTCGCGCCCGGCAACGCCGGCACAGCGCTGGATCAGGATATGGTGAATGTGCCGATCACGGCCATTCCCGAACTGGTCAAGTTCGCGCAGGATGAGCAGATCACCCTGACGGTGGTTGGCCCCGAGGCGCCGTTGTCGCAAGGTGTGGTCAATGCCTTCATGGCGGCCGGCCTGAAAATCTTTGGTCCGACCAAGGCCGCTGCCCAACTGGAGTCCTCGAAAGACTTCGCCAAGGCGTTCATGTTGCGCCATGGCATTCCAACTGCCGCCTATGCGACATTTACCGATGCCGACGCGGCACATGCCTATGTGAAGCAGCAGGGCGCACCCATCGTGATCAAGGCGGACGGCTTGGCCGCAGGCAAGGGCGTGGTGGTCGCGATGCATGAACAGGAAGCGCACGACGCCATCGATTCCATGCTGTCCGACAACAAGCTAGGTGCTGCCGGTGCCCGCGTGGTGATCGAGGAGTTTCTGGAAGGAGAAGAGGCCAGCTTTATCGTGATGTGCGATGGTGAGCACATTCTCGCGCTGGCAACCAGCCAGGATCACAAACGCTTGCTGGACGGTGACATGGGCCCGAACACCGGCGGTATGGGGGCTTATTCCCCGGCGCCTGTCGTTACGCCCGAGATCCACGCCAAGGCCATGCGTGAAATTATTACTCCGACGATCAAGGGTATGGCCAAGGACGGTATTCGCTATACCGGCTTTTTGTATGCTGGCCTGATGATAGACAAGCACGGCGACCCGAAGACGCTGGAATTCAACTGCCGCATGGGCGACCCGGAAACGCAGCCCATCATGCTGCGCCTGAAGAGCGATCTCGTGACGCTGATGCAGCACGCTGTCGACGGTACGCTTGACCAGGTAGAAGCAGAATGGGACAGGCGCACAGCTCTGGGCATTGTGATGGCGTCCGCAGGCTATCCGGATGAGCCGCGCAAGGGCGATGTGATCACGGGCCTGCCAAAAGAGCTGCAGGATGCGCATGTATTTCATGCAGGCTCCACGATGAGAGACGGCCAGCCCGTCACCAGCGGCGGTCGTGTCCTGTGCGTGACGGCGCTGGGCGATACCGTCAAGCAAGCACAGGGGCGTGCTTACCAGATCGCGGAAGGCATCCAGTTCGATGGCAGCCAGATGCGCCACGATATTGGCTGGCGTGCCATCAAAGGCTAAATGACGTTGATCGACGCCACGCGCATTCGTCGGCATTTGAAGCGCGGCGGCGTCATCGCTTATCCAACCGAGTCCTGCTACGGACTCGGTTGCGACCCGCGTAACCCTCAGGCAGTCAAACGCGTGCTCGCCTTGAAACGGCGCAGCCCGGCCAAGGGCGTGATCCTGATCGCGGCCAGTGCCCGTCAGCTTTGCCCGTACATTGCTAAGCTTTCCCCTGCGCTACAACGCGACATGGTCGGGGCCTGGCCTGGGCCGTACACCTGGCTGGTGCCCGCTGCGCGTGACTGCCCGGCTTTTCTACGCGGGTCGCATGACACGATTGCCGTGCGGGTGACGGCGCATCCAGTCGCTGCGCAACTCTGTCGACAGGCGGGCATGGCCCTGGTGTCGACCAGCGCCAACCGCAGTGGCGATCAATCCGCAAAAACGGCTGGCGAATGCCGTCGGTTGTTCGGCAAGCGGGTCTTGGTCATTCTGGGGCGTGTCGGTACCCGGCGGCGCCCATCGACGATACAGCACCTTCTCACGAAACAGATCATCAGAAAGTAGACCCTTCATGGATTTCGATGCCGTAAAAGAGTATCTCGCTGACCTGCAGAATCGCATCGTCGAAGCGCTGCAGCTGGCTGATGGCCAGAACTTCCTGCACGACGCCTGGCAACGTCCAGAGGGCGGCGGCGGGGTTAGTTGCGTGATCGAGGAAGGCAACGTGCTGGAGCGCGGTGGCGTCAATTTCTCGCATGTAACAGGGGATAAATTGCCGCCTTCTGCTAGTGCCGGGCGTCCCGAACTGGCCGGGCGTAGCTTCGAAGCGGCGGGCGTCTCGCTGGTGCTGCACCCGCGTAACCCCTATGCCCCTACTGTGCACATGAACGTCCGCTGCTTTATGGCCAAAAAGGCGGGTGAAGAACCCGTCTGGTGGTTCGGTGGCGGCATGGACCTGACGCCGTACTACGGCTTCGCGCAGGATGCCGAGCATTTTCACCGTACCTGTCAGCTGGCTCTGGAGCCTTTTGGCGACGCGCTGTATCCGGAATTCAAGCGATGGTGCGACGATTACTTTTATCTCAAGCACCGCAAGGAACCACGCGGGATTGGCGGCGTATTCTTTGATGACTTTAACCGCTTGGGTTTCGATCAGAGTTTTGGCATGCTGAAGGCAGTGGGCGACGCATTTCTCCACGCTTATCTGCCCATCCTGCAGCGTCGCAAGGACGTTGAGTACGGTGACCGCGAGCGCGATTTCCAAGCTTATCGTCGGGGGCGTTATGTTGAATTCAACTTGGTGTTCGACCGTGGCACCCTGTTTGGCCTGCAGTCTGGCGGGCGGACCGAATCCATCCTTATGTCGATGCCGCCCGTCGTTAAGTGGCGTTACGACTGGCAACCCGAGGCCGGCAGTCCTGAAGCCCGTCTTTACACGGATTTTTTGATCGGCAAGAACTGGCTGAGTCACCCGGATTGCAATCAGGCATAATCACTCGATCAGAACAGGGAGAGTCCCATGGCGCTATCTATTTTTCGCACCAAACCAATCGAGCAAGCTGATACTGGTCTCAAGCGTTGTCTTTCTGCATTTGACCTCACGCTCATGGGTATCGGAGCTATTATCGGTACGGGTATTTTTGTGCTGACAGGCATTGCCGCCGCCAATCAGGCGGGTCCGGCGGTGGTATTGTCATTTGTGATCTCCGGATTTGCCTGTGCTTTTGCTGCGCTTGCGTATTCCGAAATGGCAGCGGCCGTTGGCGGGTGTGGCAGCGCATACGGCTACAGCTACGTCGCCTTTGGGGAGGTCGTGGCCTGGGTGATTGGTTGGATACTGCTGCTTGAATATAGCGTGTCGGTGGCTGCGGTAGCCAATGGCTGGTCCGGATACTTCAACAATGCGCTGAGCGCGATGGGGATGGGGCTGCCTGATGTGCTGACCAAATCGCCGGAACTGGGCGGCATCATCAACCTCCCGGCCTCGGCCATTATCCTGATCCTGATGTGGATGCTGATTATCGGTGTCAGGCAAAGCGCGCAACTGAATACCGGCATGGTGTTCATCAAGTTGCTGACGATTATCGTCTTCGTCAGTATCGCTGCTTTCAATGTTCATCCGGAGAACTGGCATCCTTTCATGCCCTACGGCTGGTTTAATACCTTGCCGGATGGCAAGACTACCGGGGTGCTGGCAGGTGCTTCGCTGGTGTTTTTCGCTTATGTGGGGTTTGATGCCGTTTCAACTGCGGTCGAGGAAGCCAGGAATCCACAGCGTGACGTGCCTATCGGGATCATCGCCTCGCTGGTGTTTTGTACCGTCATCTATATTGTCGTGTCCGGCCTGCTGACAGGGGTGGTGCCTTATACGCAGCTGGGCGTCGCCTCACCGGTGGCCGAGGCGCTGAAGCTGATGGGGTATAAATGGGCGTCGGCGCTGGTGTCTACCGGTGTCATTGCCGGGCTGACAACGGTGATGCTGGTGCTGTACTACGGCCTGACACGCATCATTCTTGCCATGGCGCGTGATGGTCTGGTCTCGCCCTACCTTTCCAAGGTGAACCCTGAAACGCAGACGCCTGTGCGGGTGATTGTAATTACCGGCATGATCATGGCCGTGGCTGCCGGCATGGTGCCTTTGGGGGCGCTGGCCGAACTGGTGAATATAGGTACGCTGGCCGCATTCGTGCTGGTGTGTCTCGGCGTCATCGTGCTGCGGATACGCCAGCCCCATCTGCATCGCCCGTTCAAGAACCCTCTTAATCCGCTGTTCCCAGCGCTCGGCATGATTTCATGTGGGGGGCTGATGGCGTTTCTGCCGCATACAACTTGGCTGCGTTTCTTGGTCTGGCTCACGGTCGGCTTGATCGTGTATTTCAGCTACTCTATACGCCACAGCAAGCTCGCCCAGTAAGGCCTAAAAAGCAATCCCCGTTAGTAAGGCCCAATAAAAAAGCCGGTCGTGATGACCGGCTTTTTCAATTCCAGAACTTCTGGATTACAGGGACAAGACCCACTTAACGATGGTCTGAATGTCCTCTTTCTTGACTTGTGGGCAGTTAGCCGGCATTGGGATTGGACCCCAAACACCGCTACCGCCCTTACAGACCTTCTCTTCCAGCTTGGCTTCCATTTCTGGCTTGCCCTTGTACTTGGCAGCTACGTCCTTGTAAGCTGGGCCAAGAATCTTGGCTTCCACGCTATGGCAGGCCAGACAGCCGCTCTTTTGAGCCAGTGCCTTGGCGTCGTCTGCGTTAGCTTGACCAGCCAGTACCAGAGCACCAGCGGCGGCAATCATCATCAATGCTTTCATGCTTTCTCCTTCGATCTATGTCTTATGTTGTATAACTAAACGAAAAAACGCTTAATCATAAACGGGTTTCAAGACCTTTGCCAAGTGGCGGCAGCTTCTCCAGCAACACTTCCATCTGATCAATGGCCGGTGAGCATACAACGCCCTGGCAAATCCATGCGTTGACATTGTTTTTCAGCGGATGATCCAGGGTTGGGGGAAGGCCGCTGAGGTGAACTCCCAAGCTCAGAATTAGGGTGGATGCGAGTTCCCGCTGTTCCAGTTGGGCACGCCATGATGCCATTTCTTCCGGCGGCCCTCGCAAAATGATGGTGGTCGGCGGGGTGAGGTATTCTTCCAGCGCGATGGTCAGCGTCGGGCATGCCGCCGGATTGCGCTGTATGGAGCCTGCAAAGGCTTCCAGGGTTCTTTCTGCAGCGGATAGATAGCGCGACTCGCCAAGCAAGCGCCCTAGTCGTTGCAGCGTGTATGCGGCGATGCCGTTGCCGGCGGGTGTGGCATTGTCGTGCGCCGGTTTCAGGCGTTGTATCAGGGGCTCGTGGTCGTGGCTGGTGAAAAAAAATCCGCCGTTCTCGCGGTCTTCGAAGCGATCGAGCAGGGCGTCAGCGAGCGTGATCGCAAAGTCCAAGTCCGAAGTTCTGAAGTCCGCCTGCAGGAGTTCCAGCAGGCCTTGCAGCAGGAAGGCGTGGTCGTCCAAATAGGCATTGAGGTGCGCCTTGTTTCCCTTGGACGTTGCCAGCAATTGGCCGTTATGCCACAGACGATCATGGATAAAGTCGACCGCTTGCTGGGTGGCGCTGATGTATCCGGGCTCGCCAAGAAACCTTCCTGCTCGTGTCAGCCCGGTGATCAACAGCCCGTTCCAGCTTGTGAGGATCTTGTCGTCTCGCCCTGGATGGATGCGCTGGTTACGTGCGTGCAGCAACTTGCTGCGGGCAGCTGCGTCGATGAAGTCAGAATAAGGTTGATCGCCTGTGACGCGCAGATGCCAGGCATGCTCGAAGTTTGCGGCGCCATTCAGGCCATACCGTTGCCGCACCAAGGCGTACTCTTCCTCATTCAGCAGGCGATGGATTTCATTCTGCTGCCAGACATAAAATTTGCCTTCCTCTCCTTCGCTGTCGGCATCCAGCGAAGAATAAAAGCCACCTTCCGGTGCGTGCATTTCACGCATCAACCAAGCGACCGTATCGGTGATGACGTGGCGATAGCGCGGGTTTCTGGTGAGACGCCAGGCCTCGGCATACAAGCCCAGCAGTTGTCCGTTGTCGTAGAGCATTTTCTCGAAGTGGGGGATTTCCCAGTGGTCGTCTACGCTGTAGCGGCAGAAGCCGCCGCCTATCTGGTCATAGATGCCGCCATTGGCCATTTTGGACAGGGTGAACAATGCCATGTGGCGTGCGTTTTCGCCCTCGCGCAGCAGCAGGGTGAGGTCGGCCGGGTTGGGGAACTTGGGTGCGCCACCGAATCCCCCATGGACAGGATCAAATAGCTTGGCCAGATCGGCTTTCGCCGTCGTGATGACGGCGCCGTCCAGTCTGCCTGGGGTGCCGTGATGCGTGGATTTTTCCAGCACATCGAGGACGGAGGCATTTTGTGTTTCGATCTCGGCGCGACGCTCTCGCCACGCCCCGGCGATGTGATGCAGGAGATCGGTGAAGCCGGGCAGACCGTAGCGTGCGCTGGTGGGGAAGTAGGTGCCACTGTAGAACGGGACCTGGTCGGGTGTCAGGAACAGGGTCAGCGGCCAGCCGCCGCTGCGGCGCGACAAGATGGCATGCGCGTGCTGGTAGATCTGGTCGAGATCTGGGCGTTCTTCCCGGTCTACCTTGATGTTGATGAAGTGTGCGTTCATCACGGCGGCCGTGGCGGGGTCTTCAAACGATTCATGGGCCATGACATGGCACCAGTGACAGGCCGAGTAGCCAATGGAAAGCAGAATCGGCTTATCCAGATCGCGTGCGAGTGTAAGAGCATGCTCCCCCCAGGGGTGCCATTCCACCGGGTTTTCTGCGTGTTGCAGCAGGTAGGGGCTGGTTTCGTTGCTAAGGGCGTTCGGCATGACTGACGCTTTGCTATGAAAGCGTCAGTCTAGCAGAATTGTTGATTGAATTACTCTGGTATTACAGGGGCTGAGTCTGGTACTCGACGGTCAGCGTATGGCTGCCGCCCGCCGGAATGGAGATGCAATTTTCCATGGTGTTGGCAGATTCCACGCACACCATACGGCGCCAGCCGTCGGTGCCCAGATCGCCCAGCTTGTTGCCCTTTTCCTCGCCGGGCGTCCAGACCACGGTGGCGAGGCTGCCGGATTTTTTAACGATGATGCGGCGATGCAATGACGGGTCTTCGATGATGCAATCGGCGGGAGTGTTCACGTAAACGCGGTCGACTTCGCCATCAAACGTGATTGGCCCCTGCTGCACGCTACGCGCAAAATCGACCACCTTGTCCGCAAAGGTGCAGCCCTCCAGGCCGGTGACCTGTACTCTGCCAATGTCGCCTACCTGAAAATAGGTGTGGAAGGCCTCGCTGATGACGATTTCCTGTGCTCCGGTGTTGCGGGTGTTCAGGTCCAGTTTCAGAGTGTCGCCCACGGTCATCGTCAGTTCGAGTTGGGTGCTGTTCGACCACTGCTCGCGGGCCTGCACACTCTCCAGCAGGCGCAGCGTGATGCACGTCGCGCCATTGGCTTCAGCGCCGGTGGCGATGACTTCCCATGGCAGGTTGCGTGCGTAGCCATGGGCGGGAAACGCCGGATTGCTTTCGTGCGCACCGAACCACGGCCAGCAGATAGGGGCGCCGCTATGGGGCGACTTGCCGCGCGTCAGTTGCGCGCCTTCGGACATCCATATCACGGGGATGGATGAACTACGCGGCCGCCAGCTCAGCAAATGTGCGCCCTGCAGGCAAATCTTGGCCGAGGCGAGCGGGTTCTCGATGTCGACAACCACGAGGCCGCTGGCGTCGTCGTTAAACCGCAACGATGCGCCCAATCCGAATTTTTCGTTTAATAGCGCTGCACTCATGACTTGCGCTCTACCTGTGTGACGTCGCGTACCGCGCCCTTGGCTGCGCTGGTGGCCATGGCGGCATAGGCGCGCAGTGCTACGGAAACCTGGCGTTCGCGGTCGACAGGCTTCCAGGCCTTGGTGCCCTTGGCTTCCATAGTGGTGCGGCGGCGTTCAAGTTCTTCTACCGTCACGGCCAGATGGATGCGGCGATTCGGGATGTCGATTTCTATGGTGTCGCCTTCTTCTACCAGGCCAATGGCACCTCCCTCAGCGGCTTCTGGCGAGGCATGGCCAATGCTGAGGCCTGACGTGCCGCCGGAGAAACGACCATCGGTCAGCAATGCGCAGGCTTTGCCCAGTCCCTTGGACTTGAGGTAGCTGGTGGGGTAGAGCATTTCCTGCATGCCGGGGCCGCCCTTGGGGCCTTCGTAGCGGATCACGACCACGTCACCGGCAACGATTTCGTCATTCAGGATGCCGGCAACGGCCGCATCCTGACTTTCGAAGATGCGTGCACGGCCGGTGAACTTGAGAATGCTGTCATCCACGCCTGCGGTTTTGACGATGCAGCCATCCAGCGCGATATTGCCGTGCAGGACGGCGAGGCCGCCATCTTGTGAGTAGGCATTTGCTTTGTCGCGGATGCAGCCGTTGGAGCGGTCATCGTCCAGTGTCGGGTAACGCATGGACTGGCTGAAGGCGATGGTGGTTGGTACGCCGCCAGGTGCTGCGCGGAAGAACTCCTTGATGCTGTCGTCGTTGCTGCGCATGATGTCCCACTTGTCCAGCGCGGCGCCCATGTTGGGAGCATGCACTGTGGGAACTTCGCGCTGTATCAATCCGGCGCGGTCGAGTTCGCCCAGAATGCCCATCACGCCGCCAGCGCGGTGTACGTCTTCCATGTGGTATTTCTGCGTGGCTGGCGCCACTTTGCTTAAACAGGGCACGCGGCGCGAAATCTGGTCGATGTCGGCCATGGTGAAATCCACGCCGGCTTCGTAGGCGGCCGCCAGCAGGTGCAGTACTGTATTGGTGGAGCCGCCCATGGCCACGTCCAGGCTCATCGCGTTCTGGAAGGCGTCGAAGGTTGCGATGGAGCGGGGCAGCACACTGAAGTCATCCTGTTCGTAATGGCGCTTGGCCAGCTCAACGATGGTGCGGCCGGCGCGCAGGAATAGCTGCTTGCGGTCTGCGTGCGTGGCAACGATGGAGCCGTTGCCGGGCAAGGAGAGGCCCAGGGCTTCGGTCAGGCAGTTCATGGAGTTGGCCGTGAACATGCCGGAGCAGGAACCGCAGGTCGGGCAGGCGGAACGTTCGATGGCTTCGGATTTTTCGTCGCTGACGCTGCTGTCGGCAGCCGCGACCATGGCATCGACCAGATCCAGCTTGAGGGCGCTGCCTTGCCAGTTGACCTTGCCTGCTTCCATCGGGCCGCCGGAAACGAAGATCACGGGGATGTTGAGGCGCAGTGCCGCCATCAGCATGCCTGGGGTGATCTTGTCGCAATTGGAAATACACACCAGTGCATCGGCACAGTGGGCATTGACCATGTATTCCACGCTGTCGGCAATCAGGTCGCGGCTGGGCAGCGAATACAGCATGCCGCCGTGGCCCATGGCGATGCCGTCATCCACGGCGATGGTGTTGAATTCCTTGGCAACGCCGCCGGCTTTCTCGATCTCACGCGCCACCAGTTGGCCCATGTCCTTCAGGTGCACGTGGCCGGGCACGAACTGGGTGAACGAATTGGCAATCGCAATGATGGGCTTGGAGAAGTCTTCCTCCTTCATGCCCGTGGCGCGCCAGAGGGCGCGGGCGCCGGCCATGTTGCGGCCTTGGGTGGTGGTGTGCGAACGGTATTTAGGCATGGTGAACCTCGAAAAAATCATGACGTATAATCCTGCAATTCTAACTCATTCCCGCCCTTGACTCTTATGCTGGTTCACCCCGAATTTGACCCCATCGCCATTCATCTCGGCCCGTTTGGCATCCACTGGTATGGGTTGATGTACCTGGTCGGCTTCATGAGCCTGTTGTGGCTAGGAAAGTGGCGCATCCGCAAACACCCGGAGGCGGGCTGGACCGAACATGATCTGGATGACATCCTGTTTTACGGCGCGCTGGGTGTCATTCTGGGCGGCCGACTGGGTTATGTGGTGTTTTATCAGCCGGGTTATTTTTTGACGCATCCGTTGGAGATCCTGTCGGTGTGGCAGGGCGGCATGAGTTTTCATGGCGGCTTTCTCGGGGTGCTGTTCGCCATGTGGCTGTTTGCTCGCAAGACCGGCAAACGCTGGCTGAGCATTATGGATTTTGTCGCGCCCATGGTGCCCATCGGTTTGGGGGCCGGGCGCTTGGGGAATTTTATCAATGGCGAATTGTGGGGGCGCGCAACCGATTTGCCGTGGGGCATGGTGTTCCCCAAAGTAGACGCGCTGCCGCGGCATCCTTCGCAGTTGTACGAGTTCGGGCTGGAGGGCGTGGTGCTGTTTCTGGGGCTGTGGATTTACTCGTCCAGGCCGCGTCCCGCAGGCGCTGTGTCGGCACTGTTCCTGATCGGCTACGGCCTGTCGCGCTTCGTTATCGAGTTCGCCCGCGAGCCGGACAGTTTTCTCGGCGTGCTGTCGCTGGGGTTGAGCATGGGGCAGTGGCTGAGCTTGCCCATGGTGCTGGTGGGTGTCTGGATGCTGCGCTGGAGCCTGAACCGCAAGGTCGGCCCATAAGGGGCGCAATCGGCCGCTATCCGGCGCCAGGTAAGGGTTTTGCCCTGTATAACCCAGGGCTTTTATCAACATAAGGCTGTGTTCCTGCACCGTTTTGGGGTAGGATTATGGGTCTGATTATTTAAATGCAGTCATCGAAATGAAACTGAACCCTATTGTTGAAGAAGTCACCGCGCGCATTCGCGAACGCAGCGCAGAGACTCGTCAAGCCTATTTGCAGCGCGTGGATGCCATGGCACAACGCAAGCCAGGCACCGCTCGCATGGGCTGTGCCAACGTTGCGCACGCCTTTGCCGCGATGCCGGATAACGACAAATTTAAGGTGGTGACGGAGCATGCCCCTAATGTGGGCATCGTAACGGCCTACAACGACATGTTGTCTGCGCATGCACCGTTCCAGCACTATCCTGATTTAATCAAAGCTGAAGCGCGCAAGCATGGTGCGACAGCCCAGGTGGCCGGCGGCGTGCCTGCCATGTGCGACGGCATCACGCAGGGCATGCCCGGCATGGAGTTGAGCCTGTTCAGCCGTGACGTCATTGCCATGTCCACTGCAATTTCACTGAGCCACGATGTATTCGACGCAGCCCTGATGCTGGGCGTGTGCGACAAGATCGTCCCGGGCCTGCTGATCGGCGCCCTGAACTACGGCCACCTGCCGACGGTATTCGTGCCGGCGGGCCCGATGACCACTGGCCTGTCCAACAGCGCCAAGTCGCACATGCGCGTGCTGGCTGCCGAAGGCAAGGTCGGTCGCGCCGAGTTGCTGGAAGCCGAATCCAAGGCCTACCATGGCCAAGGCACCTGTACGTTCTACGGTACGGCCAACAGCAACCAGATGATGCTGGAAGCGATGGGCCTGCATGTGCCAGGTACGGCATTCGTGTCACCGGGCAGCGAATTCCGTAACGAACTGACTCGCGAAGCGTTGCGCAGTGTGTTGGACATTACCAAGAGCAAGAATTTCTCCCCTATCGGTCGCGTGGTCGACGAGCGTTGCATCGTCAACGCCATGGTGGCCCTGCTGGCAACCGGCGGTTCGACCAATCACCTGATCCATTGGGTGGCCGTGGCCCGTGCGGCCGGCATCTCGATCAACTGGGATGACTTCTGCGAACTGTCCAACGTGGTGCCGCTGATTGCCCGCGTCTACCCGAACGGCGAAGCAGATGTGAACGCATTCCAGGCCGCTGGCGGCCCTGGCTATGTGATCCGCGAACTTCTGGACGCTGGCCTGATGCACGAAGACGTGCTCACCGTGCGCCCGAACGGCATCCGCGAATACACTGGCATCCCGGAATCCGATGGTAACGATGGTAACGATGGTATTCACTGGCATGTGGTGGGCCATTCGATGGACGACACCGTGGTGCGTCCGGTGTCTGACCCGTTCAGTTCCAATGGCGGCATCAAGGTGCTGCGCGGCAATCTGGGCCGCAGCGTGATCAAGATTTCTGCCGTGCCGGAAGATCTGCACGTGATCGAGGCCCCGGCCCGCGTGTTTGATTCCCAGGAAGGCCTGCTGGCAGCATTTGCTGCCGGTGAGCTGGATCGTGACCTGGTGTGCGTGGTGCGCTGGCAAGGCCCGAAGGCCAACGGCATGCCGGAACTGCACAAGATGACACCGCCGCTGAAGGCCTTGCAAAACAAGGGATTCGACGTGGCTCTGGTGACCGATGGCCGCATGAGTGGTGCATCCGGCAAGGTGCCGGCGGCGATTCACGTGTCGCCTGAGGCAGCGGCAGGTGGTCCGTTGGCCAAGGTGCGCGATGGCGACATCATCCGCCTGGACGCGATCAGTGGTGAACTCAATGTGCTGATCGATGCCGCTGAATGGAGCGCACGTGAAGCGAGCCGCATGCCGGCCGAACTGCGTGCAGCCAATTCCACCGGATTTGGACGTGATTTGTTTGATGCGATGCGCCATAACGCCGCAACTGCTGAAGAAGGGGCCTTTACATGGCAGCCGTAATTGAAAAACTGACCTCGCTGCAGGTCATGCAAGATGCATCGGTGATCCCGGTGATCGTGCTGAACGATGTTGCACACGCGGTGCCGATGGCCCGTGCATTGGTGGCAGGCGGTATCCGCATGCTGGAAATCACCCTGCGGACCTCCGTGGCGCTGGATTGCATGCGTGCCATTGCCAATGAAGTGCCAGAAGCCGTCGTCGGCGCTGGCACCATCCGCAGTGCGGCCGATGCCAAGGCGGCCAAGGCGGCCGGTGCGCGCTTCGGCGTCAGCCCTGGCTACACCCATGCGGTCGGGATGGCTTGCCGTGATCTGGACCTGCCCTTGCTGCCTGGTGTAGCGACTGGCAGCGAAATCATGATGGCGCAGGAAGATGGCTATACCGAACTCAAGTTCTTCCCGGCGATGCAGGCGGGCGGTCCGAACCTGCTGAAGGCTTGGGCGGGTCCGTTTGCAGACATCAAGTTCTGCCCGACAGGCGGCGTTTCGCTGGAAAATGCGCCGACGCTGCTGGCACTGCCCAATGTGGTGGTGGTCGGCGGTTCCTGGTTGACGCCTTCGGATGTCATGGCGCGCGGCGACTGGGCCGAAATCACCAAGCTGGCGAGCGAGGCTGCTGCACTGCCACGTTAATGCGCTGGCGGATGGATCAAAAAAGCCTTGTGGCACCCGCCACAAGGCTTTTTTTATTGCCGATGTTTCGATAAACCTTTAGTCAGTTTCCAGTAAGGTTGACAGCGTATTGTGGCACCCAATGCATGCGAGAGTGTTTTAACACCATGCAGACAATACTGTGAGGAAAATAAATTGAGTAAAATCGAAACGACATTGAGTAGACAGACGCAAACAGCCAGCCATCAGCGATCCACCAAACGCTGCGCAGCGACCGCCGTTGATGGTCGCTATCTCGACGATCATTGCAATGGCGATGTGGAGTGGGAGCGACGCATGAAAGTGCTGAATCCTAACTGGAACCCAACAGAAAACGCATTGTGGGATGTTTGGCACGAATAGGCTTTAAGCAGAATCTCGTACAAGGCCTCTGTGCGGTCGATATGCAGGCGCTGTTTTTACAGCATCGCCCATACTTGAATCTATTTCAGGTGGGCAACACGCAAGTACAACTGTTCAACTTTCTCTCGCGCCCACGGCGTTCGCCGTAAAAACTTCAAACTCGATTTGATGCAGGGGTCGTGGGTAAAGCAGCGTATCGGCACTTGTGCTGCCATCGCCTCCCACCCCATGGATTCAGATAGCCTGGTCACAATGGCTTCGAGGGTGACGCCCTCAAGCGCCGGGCGTGTTGTGGTATTAGGCGTCGGTGAGTTCATGGTGTCATTCTACAGAGGAAGCGCCAGCCGCTAACAGCAGCGTTTTACACCCTTCCATTTTTCATCCTGCCATTGCTTGAAGAACGCCTCCCGCGATAGCGGCGGAGCGTCCGGGTGATGTTCTGAATGGTGCGCCAGATAGCGCTCGTAGGCATCGTCACCGCTCAGTCTGCGTACGCTGCACCATAGCTTCCGGATAGCTGTGCGTAGATTGATCATGGAATCCTGTAGCAATAAAGCGTGGTTTTCATGGCATCTTCGAGTGTCAGCGTGGACTCGGGTTCCCAGCCCGGTACTGGGAAGGTCGACGAAATCAGCAGGCTGCCGGGGCGCATCTCACGCAGAACCTTTTCCCCCAGTTGCGGCATGGGCGAAGGGGAGAGAAAGGCAAACGCAATGTCGTATAGCGACAGATCACAATCCCAGAAACTCTTGCGTATGACCTTGCAATTGGGCTGATGCCGGCTGCGCCAAGTGGCCAGCAACCAGGGAATGGGCGCGCGCTCCCAAGCCTCGACGTGCATCTCTGGTTGGTGCGCGGCCAAGGCAAAGGTCACAGAGCCGATCCCGGCACCTAGGTCGATGAAGTGCTGTGCCTGCGCTTGATCGACGGTCGCCTTCAACGCGTCGTTGACTGCTCGGGATGACAGGAATAGCGGTACATCGCCCTTGATGGTGCCCCAGAACACCAATCCCAGTAGTAGAGCGGCCAGCAGATAGAGCCAGGAAGGGAGTTGCAAGCCCAGCAGCAGGAGTGCGGCAGGCGCGAACAGCAGGTGGATGGGCATCCACCAGTTGGGTTGGCGCAGCACGCGGGAAGCCGCTGTGGCGAATAGAGCCTGACCTACAATGAATGAGGCGATGCCTGGAATAGCGGTCATCCGTACCAGCAGCAGAGCAAGCAGCAGTCCGATCAATTGGCAGGCGATGGCTTTGACGAGTTGCATTTGCGTTACTGCATTAGACGCAAAGAGCGGATGCGCTCGGCGGTGTTCGGGTGCGTGGACAGATAATCCATGGCTGATCCCCCTTGGGATGCGCCTTTGCCGGCATGGGCGTGTTCGAGTTTTTCGAGGATGTCTGCCAATCTGCCGGGCGAAATGCCGTTCAGTTTGAGCATGCGCGCACCAAAGTCATCGGCTCGGCGTTCGAAGTCGCGTGAGTAGCGGGTTTCGAGCAGCGTGGTCGGAGCGGCGGCAAGCAGGGTGCTGATGTCGCCGACATACCATGTCATCGCTAGGCCTACCACAGAGGCCTGCAGCATCTGACGTAGCGCGTGGCGCTCTGCGACATGTCCCATTTCGTGGGCGAGGACGGCCAGAATTTCGTCGTCATCGCTGGATAGATTGACGATTTCATCCAGAACAACCACGGTGCCGCCTGGCAGCGCGAAAGCGTTTGGGCCGATGGGCGGACTGCTGCGGAACAGAACGTGTGTCGGCTGTGTGCCGCCCTGTGGGATCCTGAGCTTGAGCAGGCGGCTGCTGATGATCTGCTGGCGTTCTGCCGAGAGATGGCTGGGCTCCAGCAGCTTGCCATCGAAAGTTTTCATGAATTGTTCGTCTATCATCACCTGTACGCGTGCTGGTATCTTGTTCGCAATACGCTCTGCCGCGTACGGCAACCCCCAGACATAGGTGGCGACGACCAACGCCAGCGTGAGCGCCAACGCCGCAATGGCATAGTGCCAGCTGGATTCCAGATGGCCGACCAGCGAGGGGGCAATGCCAGCATCTGCCATCAGGCGGTCGAAGCCAACGTGGTCGGTGATTTCGCAACGTGCGCCATTGGCAAACAGGATCAGGCGAGCCGTATTGCCGAGCTTACCGGGAATCGTGAAATCGCCTTCGATCAAGGATCTCTCGATGCCGTCCCCTTCCAGCCGTAGCTGGCCGTTCAGCAGGGTCAGGGTCACGACCTGGCGGCGCGCGCTGATGCCATCGAAATAGATGCCGCAGACCGACATCAGGCGGCGATGTCCATGTCGAAGATGTCTGCGACTTCTTCGCCGGAGGCGCCGATTTCAGCTTGCTGAGTGGCCACGAAATGGTCGAGGTCCTCGTTGGCAAGCAGCGTGATGTGCTCAATACGGTAGCGCGCCATACGGATATCGGCAAACGGCTTGAACAAGCCCAGCGTCAGGATGATCAGCATCAGGTTGGAGAACATGAGGCCGAAAACCCCGCGCGCGCGCATGTTGCAGGCAAAGCCGAGCGGCCCCAGCGTGGTGTTGTTCCAGATCATGTTCTGCAGGCGCGCGGTCAGGTAAGGGAACGCAAAAAGCAGCAACCCGACGTAGAAGAAGACCAGGGCAATGAAAAACACGGCCATGAACTTGGTCTGGTCAGGGCCGGCGAGCTGCGCGTGCGGCAGGATGCCCTTGGCCAGCAGCACGCCAATGGCGATGGCTGCAGTGAGAATCAGGAGGGTGACGCCGAACAAGACCATGTAGGGCTTGTAGAAGGCACCGGCCTTGCCGTGAAATGCAAATTGGCCATTGCCGTAGGTGCTGTTGTCGCGGACGTAACGGGTGATTTGCTGGTGTGCGAGTGGCCAGAGAAATCCGAGCGATAGGTAGGATGCCAGCGGGAGTAGCAAGAAATTGACATAGGCATCGCCGGTCTTGCCGTGGAACGCCAGGCGCAGGCCGCGGTAGCTGGTGTTGTGCAGACGGAAGCGGAACGAGCGTACCAGCAGCCAGGGCATGACGGCCATGATGATGGCGAATACTGCAAGGCCTGCGATCGGATTGACGTTGATCATGGCCGAGTAGGTGCCGAACAGAAGGATGGCCAGGATGCGTCCCTTGAGGATGGCGATTGGGTTGCCGTGGTAATCCAGGCTGGCACCGGCGACCGAAGTGTGACGGTAGAAATACTGGAGGCGCCGCACCTTGGCCCAGGCCGAATAGATGCCTAGCGTGATCAGCGTGAGACAGAGGTTGACGATCCAGATGCGAAAATACTCGCCCCCCTTGCCGCTGAATGAAAATGGCTCGCGTTGTTGTTCTTGTGACACTTGGGTATCCCTATCTTTGTATTGAAGGCCTGCAGATTAAATAACATCGCATGCGTTGATGGCAGCGCCATTACGTCAATCGCGGGCGTAATCCTCTACCAGTCGGCTGGGGGAGTGGGGCGATTCCGAGACCGGCAATACCGGTTTCCCTGCCAAGTGACGCGCGGAAACGCGCAGCATGTCGGCGACGATAATCCAGAGGATGGTCACGAAAAACATGGTCAGCCAGGCATCCAGGTGCTGGTTGAAAATGAGCTGAGGCGCGACCTTGATTTTCTCCGGTGGCAGCGTCCCGGCGGCCAGCTTGGCGGCCATGTCGTTGGCGGCGGCGATGAAGCCGATGCGCTTGTCTTCGCTGAACACCTTTTCCCATGCCGCAGTGCTGGTGACTAGCACCAGCCAGCTCAGCGGCACGCCGGTGATCCATGCATATTTCAGTTTTCCGGACTTGATCAGGATGCCGGTGCCAACACACAGGGCAATTGCCGCCAGCATCTGGTTGGCGATGCCGAACAAGGGCCATAGCAGATTGACGCCGCCGTTCGGGTCTATCACCCCGATGTAGAGGAAGTAGCCCCATGCACTGACGACCATGCCGCTGGTCAGGATGACGGAGGGTGTCCAGGAAGTCTCGCCCAGCCTGGGCCAGAGGTTGCCCAGCATGTCCTGTAGCATGAATCGTCCGACGCGCGTCCCGGCATCCAGCGTCGTGAGGATGAAAATGGCTTCGAACATGATGGCGAAGTGATACCACAGGGCCAGCATGCCCTGGCCGAAAGCGCTGCCAAAAATGCTGGCCATGCCGACAGCCAGCGACGGTGCGCCACCGGTGCGGGCAAACAGGGTGGATTCGCCCATTTGCGCGGCGAGCAATTGCATATGCTCGACGGTGACCGGGTAACCCCAGCCGGAAATCTTGGTCACGGCATCCGCCGCCTCTTTGCCGACGATGCCGGCCGGGCTGTTGATGGCGAAGTAGACGCCGGGCTCCAGCACGGTCGCTGCAATCAGCGCCATGATGGCGACGAAGGATTCCAGCGCCATGCCGCCGTAGCCGATCATGCGGATATCGCGTTCATTGGCCAGCAGTTTGGGCGTGGTGCCCGAGGCGATAAGCGCATGGAAGCCGGAGATCGCGCCGCAGGCGATGGTGATGAACACGAACGGGAACAGTTTGCCGCCGAAGATCGGTCCGGTGCCGTCGATAAACTGCGTCAGCGCTGGCATTTTGACCATGGGCTGGAGCAGCACAATCGCAATCGCCAGCAGGAGGATGGTTCCCAGCTTCATGAAGGTGGAGAGGTAATCGCGCGGTGCCAGTAGAAGCCAGACCGGCAGGATGGCTGCGGCGAAACCGTACGCGATGATCATCCATGCCAGCGGCAGGCCTTCGTGGTCGAACAGGACGCGGAGGCTGGCATTGTGATCGACCCAGCCGCCGGCGACGACCGCCAGCAGCAGCAAGGTGACACCCAGCGCCGAGGCTTCCAGTACGCGGCCAGGCCGGAAGTTGCGCATGTAGAGGCCGACGATCATGGCAATCGGAATGGTGGCTGCCACGGTAGAGGTCGCCCATGGGCTGTGTTTCATGGCGTTGACTACGACCAGACCCAGAACGGCAATCAAGATGATCATGATCGCTAAAGTACCGATGAGTGCAGCGGCACCGCCGATGGGGCCCAGCTCATCGCGGGCCATTTGCCCCAGGCTGCGGCCATCTCGGCGCATGGAGAGGAAGAGCGTGACCATGTCCTGCACGCACCCACCCAGTACTGCGCCTACCAGTATCCACAGCGTACCGGGGAGGTAGCCGAACTGCGCCGCTAGCGTAGGGCCGACCAGCGGCCCCGGTCCGGCGATGGCAGCAAAGTGGTGGCCGAAGACGATCCACTTGTTGGTCGGGATGAAGTCGCGGCCGTTGTTGAATCGCTCTGCAGGGGTTGCGCGGGTCTCGTCCAGCACCAGCACTTTCGCGGCGATCCAGGCGCTATAGAAGCGATAGCCGATGGCATACACACATACGGCGGCTGCAATAAACCACAAGGCGCTGATTTGTTCGCCGCGATGCAGCGCGATGCCGCCTACGGCTGCTGCGCCCAACAGAGCGATAGCCAGCCAGATCATATTTATCAATAACTTATTCATAGGTGGGGGTGTGGAACAATGGAAATTATCCGCAGTATAATCTACTCATAATCACCTTGGGCCGGTAGCTCAGCTGGGAGAGCGTCGCGTTCGCAATGCGAAGGTCGGGAGTTCGATCCTCCTCCGGTCCACCATCCGATTCCCAGTCGGTAAGCGGTGTGAGACTTAAAGCATTTAATAGCAGCAAATGCAACGATATGCTTTATAGACAAACTGCAAATTTATGTTTTACGGCAATGCGGGTTATTGACTAATGGAAACAACCGCCCAAATTAGCCTTGGTGTGACCAAGAGGTTCATGGGTAAAGCAGCATCATTGACTTTGTCGTTTATCGGAAACCTCATTTTTTAAGGACGGCCACCGCTCCACCCAACAGCAATGATGATCAAAGTCAGGAATAACAACGACTTCAGGTGCCGATTCCTCGGGGAATCTTGCAGCATAGGCCCGTGTGACGGACTCACCGATGGTTTTGTCTTTGCCTCCCACATAATGCGTTTGCGGGATGTGTTGTAACTGTTGCCAGACATCCGCAGGATTGAGTGATCCTGACAGTGGAGATAGATGATGTTCTGCTACCCATGTGCGGGGATCAAGGTTTCCGGCAATGGTGATAAGGCGGATCACATCATGTCTTTGTGTAGCCACCAGCGCTGCCACTGCTCCACCACCGGAATATCCGACCAGTATCAGTTTTGTTGAGCCGAACTGTTGTTTGAGTTGATCTATGGCTTGGCTGGATGATTTGATCACTTCAAGTGCGAAGCGATGACTGGTCCAGTACTTCTTTGAACAGTTGCGTTGGCTATCTTGAGTGATGAACTGGCATGGCCGTGCCAGATAGACAGAAGGTACGGTGTCACGTAGGGCAAGTTTTAGCGCCAGCGGGGCAATCGGCGTCGGGTTGGTGGATGGCGTTGATGAATTAATCCAGGCCAGGCCATCGCCTTCGATGTAAATGGTGAGAATTTCTGCCTTTGCCGGCATTTCGGGCTGATAGGTCAGCAGGGTAAAGTCGTCCGTCTCGATCAGCGCCTGATGCCAATTCGACCGGCTGGCGAGGTGATCAGCCTGATCTGTCCTTTGTGACGGTGTTGGCACTTGGGCACAAGAGGTAAACAGCAGTATCAGCAGAAGGTGTTTGACGTGGTTCAATCTCAGGCTCTTAGAGGTTCAGACGATAAAAAAGCCGCGGGGTTGCCCGCGGCTTTTTATTGTAGCTGAGTTGCCGGTTAGAACGCCCAACGCACTTTGATGGATGCCGTCTGGTTGTCGAACCCATCACGCACTTCAAAGTCATAGCGTGCAGAGAGCTCAACTCCGTTATCGGTATTGCCGACGAGACCGATCTCCCCACGTGCCAACCATGGGCTAGGCTTGATACCATTGGTGAGAAAAGCTGCTGTCGGGTCACCCGCAAATGCCGAAGTGATACTAGCCTGCTCATGGAGCACATCGTAGCCCCCCCCAAGATTGGCAACTAACTTAATCTTGTCGTTCATCGCATGAGTCAGCTTGCCATCAATGCCGACGATCATCTCATGTGCCGTGTTTGAATTAACGTTTAGATTCAAAGCGCCGGCACCAGTTTCACTGTAGTTATCAGCGTGCAGTACTGTGTAATCGGCACGAAGAGATGGAGTAAGGCTAGTGGTTTCGTCGATCTTGAACGTGCGAGCAATACCTGCTCCTATATGACCACTCCAACTACTGTAGTTGGAACTGGCGACACTGTTCATGAACAGAATGTCACGATGACCATCCGTGTCATGCTTAGCGATGTCTGCCTGGACATTGATGTCCGTGACGTCGTCAAGACTGTGACTGCCGTAACCAATTAACTGATAGCTATTGACCCTTGAACCTTGAGGAGCAACACTGGAACTGCTGTCGATGTTACTGCGTACGTAAGCAAGCGCGACACCCACACGGTTAGTTTCTGATGGTTCAGCATCAGCACCGAACACCATTCCATAGGAGTCCGCGCTATATCCAGCGGCACCATTGCGGCCGTCCTGATTGGCCCAACCACCAAAGGGCTTAAACCAGAAGTGCTTATCTCCCAGAAAATCATCACCTGAAGAACGTCCTTGCTCACCTTCCAGACGTGCCTGAATGACTCTGTTCATCCCATGCAGGACATTTGTAATAGCAATGCCTTGGCCGCCAGTAGTAAGTGGCAACGTTTGAGAAACAGCATTACTCACCTGCTGAGATGTGCCCAATTGCCCCAGATTGGTGATGACGTTGGTCATGCCGCCAGTCGCACCACCGGCAATTAGGTTGTCAAATACCACGGCAGCTCCTGTCCCGGGCGTGTTCCCATTGCTGAGGACATCAGACCGCACTGACGGGCCTCCATTAGAGGCAGCCGCAGCAATAGTCAAGTTGACATCTGTACCGGTATAGGCAGCTGTAAAATCAAACAAGTTACTGTTGTCGCTGATGTTGGCAAAGGTTCCTGAGACGGTGCCAGCATGAATCACACTATTAAGCGTACCTCCATTGGTCAGTGCTGGCGTTCCGATCACATTGACATTGATAGTTCCTCCAAGAGTTGCTGTTCCGGAGACTACCAAACTGCTGTAGCTACTCATACCTGAAACCGCAGGACTAAAGGTGCCCGTATTTGTGAAGTTTCCTGTAATAGTAAGGGTGGAGTTAGGGGTTGCCGAATTACCAACAGTTAAAGTCCCGCCATTTGTGACGTTACCTGTAATGCTTGCAGTAGTACTGTCAAAGACGGCTCCATTGAGAATGGTTAGGTTGCCGGTCAGACTCGCACTAGCCCCAAGATCAAGTGTCCCAGCTGTCGCTGTCCAAATATCGCTAGAAGTTCCGCCGGTACCCGAGAGTGTCCAAGTGCCAGTACCCTCCTTGCCATACTGATGGAATCCCTGGTACTGGACGCCCAATTGACTCAGGTCAAAAGTATTGCCGTTAGTGGTACCTCCCAAAGCTAACGTATCACCACCATTAGTTGTGCCGCTGGTGCTAACAACCTTGCCAGTGATCGCGGAGCCGGGTTCAATTACCAACTTATTTCCGCCACCTGAAAAGTCTATAGCATCGGCCCTGGTCGCTCCATTGTTCGACAGCCCCCCGGAAATCGTTGCAGAATTTGAAATGGTAGAATTCCCGGTAGAGACTACACCAACACCACCTAGCCCACCGGTGCCGGCGCTGCCTCCAGCCCCTCCGCTGTTACCACCTAGCCCACCGGTGCCACCGATGATCGTGCCTGTATTAAAGAGCGAGAAACCAGAACCGCTGACCCCGCGACCGCCTGCTCCACCCACACCACCATTGCCGGCATGTCCATACGAGTTACCGGCTCCCGTCCCGCCTGTTCCGCCATTACCTCCGGAGATCGTGGCATTATTAGTGAGAGTGAACCCAGTTCCCGACAGGCCAGCGCCACCAGCGCCCCCTTGGGCGCCATTGGGACTGATCCCAAATCGACCCGGGGGGGTGGTGTTGTTACCACCCTGTCCACCATGACCACCATTAATGCTTCCGTTATTAACCAATTCCCCTGTAAGGGAAAGTCCTATACCACCAACGCCACCAATGCTGCTCGGAGGAGTCGAATTCCAGCCGTAGCCACACCCAGTACCATTTGAAGTCCCACCAATGCACTGGGTAAAGTTTCCGCCCGTGCCACCAGTGCCGCTGCTGAGAGTAATTCCAGAACCAATGGTTACAGGGGATGAGTTAGAGACAACGCTGAACACCGCACTACCATCAGTCAATGAGGTAGTGATGTTAACGCTCCCACTACTCATAATCGTCATTGGTTGGGTGACGGGCAAGACACTATTCAAAGTGATACTGGTCACGCTCGGGTCAATGGCAATGGTATCGCCTGAAGATGCAGAGGTCACCGCATTGCGTAATGAACCGGCGCCACTGTCATTGCTGTTGGTGACTGCCAAGGTGGCTGCATTTGCAGCGCCTGCCGCACAAAAAGAAAGCATTCCTAAAACTACGGCCTGCACCAAAGGCTTTATGCGAAATGACCAAGGTTGCATCTCTAAGTTGGTAGTTCGCGAACCTCTTAAGAAATTGCGATCGTAAGGCTGTGCCGTTTTAGTCCCCACGGGCATTAACTCTGATCGCCGGTCCTGGAGAGGGAGTGTTCTAAGCATAAAATTCCCCTTGTTCTTAGATTCTTTAAGGATTTTCGTTTATGTGCGAGCAAGTCATCTGGTCAGAAATCTACTTAAGTGGTGATAACCTACTAAATTAATATCACTTCGCCAGGCAAATCCACTCATTCAATACTGGAGTTTATGTAGGCCGCTGGGCAAAAGCAACCATATGTGTAAAACATTCCAGAATTGAGCGTATCCTGGTTTTTGTGTTTTTGAACGTCTGCTTTGCTACATCTGGATATCATTAGTGAACGTCCGAAATTGGCCTATTCTGTTGAAAAACACTGCCAGAATCTGGTTCTGAGGCGGTCTCTGATTTATAATTACCTCATTGATTTATTTAGGATAAGTTATCATGATTGGGCATCAAGCAGGCGGTCGGGACAAGCTGTTTTATGCATTCAACCTTGAAGATCATGTCCCACAGAATCTTTGCTGCGTGGTATTCGATTCCTTGATCTAACTGACCTGCGCCAGCACCTTTCCCAGTTCTACAGCCACACCGGCAGATCCTCCATTGATCCTGAACTGATGATCCGCATGCTGGTCATTGGCTACAGTTTTGGTATTCGTTCCGAGCGGCGCCTGTGTGAAGTGTTGGGTAAAGACGCATAAACGCAAAGAGTCCAACCTGTCATGTTTTTAAGGGTTCACCGGGGAGCGAAAACGCTACGGATATTTCAGTGAAAAATATCAATAAACTGGCAATACGGATAAGAGGGATATCCTGAAATTGAGATAGGAATTTTCTGATAGCCCCAGAATGATCTGGCGGTTATGGCAGAGTGAACTGCAGATGCAACGTGTGCCGCGGTGCCGACATCATTTTGCAACTTAACTTTGCTAAGCTCTTCATCCATAATGCACAGCCTTTTGCCCGATTACTTGATGCCGGTAGCTTTTATTCTATGATGCGTTTTGATGTTACACACGTGCGTGTTGCGCTTGCCGCGATGGTGGCACTGGCAGGGCCCTGGGCCGCCGTCCCTTGCCACGCCGAGACGCCGGAATACGAAGACTCTACGGTGCGCTTCCAGAGCACGTATATCTGGCAGAGAAAGCCTTCTTTCAACGCGCCCTACAGCGGGACCAACAGTCTCGACTCCACCGCTAGCAGGAGCTATACCGCGACGCTCACAGGGTTCTGGGGATTCCGTCCATGGCAGGGTGGCGAGTTGTATTTCAATCCCGAACTGACGCAGGGCGTGCCTTTTTCCGGATTGAATGGTACGGCGGGCTTTACCAATGGCGAGTTGACGCGCACGGCCGGGACGACGCCGCACCTGTATCGCCAGCGCTTGTTCCTGCGGCAGACCTGGGGCCTGGGTGGCGGAGAAGAAAAAGTTGAGGCTGACCTGAACCAGTTGGCGGGCACGGTGGACAAGAATCGGGTGGTGCTCACGGTAGGCAACTTTTCCTCGCTCGACGTGTTCGATGACAACGCCTATGCCAAAGACCCCCGCGTCCAGTTCATGAATGCCGGCCTGATGGCGCCGCTGGCCTATGATTATGCCGCCGATGCGCGAGGATTCGGCTATGGCTTTGCTGCGGAGTGGTACCAAGGGGATTGGGCCTACCGGATCGGCCGCATGACGGGCCCCACGGAGCCCAACATGTTGCCGACCGATTACCGCATCATGAAGCATTACGGCGATCAGCTGGAGGTCGAGCACGACCACACCCTGTATGGGCAACCGGGTAAGATCCGACTACTGGGATGGCGCAACCGGGCCAGGCTTGCCAGTTTCAAGGATGCGCTCGATTACCTGCAGCTCAACCCTGGCGCCGACCCCCAGGCCATCTTCGCCGTGCGCAACAGCGACAAGATCAAATACGGATTGGGCATCAATGTCGAACAGGCCATCAGCGACAATCTGGGGTTTTTCCTGCGCGCCATGAAGGCCGATGGAAAAACTGAGACCGAGGCGTTTACGGAGACGGATGCCTCTCTGGGGACGGGGCTGTCGCTCAAGGGCAGTGCTTGGCATCGCCCTAAGGATACCGTGGGTCTGGGATATACCCTGAATGCCTTGTCCAAGGACAGGCAGCGCTATCTGGAAGCCGGTGGTATTTCGTTCTTCATCGGTGACGGCAAGCTGAATTACAGCCCTGAGCAGATGGTCGAGGTGTATTACAGTGCTAATGTCTGGAAGGATTTTTACCTGACCGGGGATTACCAGCATATGTGGAATCCGGCGTATAACGCCGATCGCGGGCCGGTAGACTTCATTGCGCTACGTTTCCATGTTGAATTCTGATCGGACACGATGGATCCGGCGCATTTGCAATTGCTGGTGACCCGCGTGATGCCTTACGGCAAATACAAAGGGCGCCTGATCGCCGACCTGCCCGGTCATTATCTCAACTGGTTCGCCCGTGAGGGCTTCCCGCCCGGGGAGTTGGGGCGCTTGCTGGCGTTGATGCAGGAACTGGATCACAACGGGCTGTCGTCGCTACTGGACCCGCTGCGCTCACGCTGAAAGACCTGCCTCGGCAGGTCTTTTTGTTTTTCGTCATCTGTTCTTCATATTCCCGTGGGAAGCTTGCGCCATGGGAAATCCACAGTCTTTTCCAATAGTTACGCCCGCAGTGCCCACAACGGTTCTGGCGCTGGTGACGGAAACCTGGCCGCCTGAAATCAATGGGGTCGCCATGACGTTGGCGCGTCTCGCCGAGGGGATGCAGGCCCGCAACTGGCAGGTGTCGCTGGTCAGGCCGCGCCAAAAGGGCGAGGGGGAAGCATTGCCAGGGCACGTGCTGGCACCTGGATTCCCCATTCCAGGATATGCTGGGCTGCGGTTTGGGCTGCCAGTCGTGCGGACGCTGCATCGCCATTGGACGCAACGGCGCCCGGATATCGTACATGTGGCAACAGAAGGGCCCCTCGGTTGGGCGGCGCTGCACGTTGCGCGCAGTCTGGGCATTCCGGTAACGACTTCATTCCATACCAATTTTCATCGCTACTGCGCGCATTATCGTCTGGGCCTGCTGCGTGGCTTGGTCACGCGCCATCTGCGCACCTTCCACAATCGCTCAACCTGCACCATGGCGCCCAATGCCGATATCTGCCGCACCTTGCTGCAGGAAGGCTATCGGAATGTCGTGTTGCTGGGGCGCGGCGTCGACACTCAATTGTTTGATCCGGCACGCCGCAACTTTGCGCTGCGCACCCAGTGGGGGGCGGATGAAGCGGACGTGGTGGTGCTCTATGTTGGCAGGCTGGCGCCGGAGAAAAATCTGGCCACGGTGCTGGCAGCCTTCGAGGCCATCGTGGTACGGTCTCCGCGTGCGCGCATGGTCTGGGTAGGTGACGGGCCGGAACTGGCGAAACTTCGGCCGCGTTATCCGACGCATATTTTTTGCGGGGCCAAGGTGGGCGAGGCGCTGGCAGAGCATTACGCGTCAGCCGATGTGTTTCTCTTCCCCAGCATGACGGAAACCTACGGCAATGTGGTGCCGGAAGCGATGGCCAGCGGTCTTGCGGTCGTGGCCTTCGACTACGCCGCTGCCGCACTCCATATCCGGCATGGAGAAAACGGCGCACTGGCGCCATTCGGCGATGCGCATGCATTTGTGCATGCTGCCCAGTCGTTGGCTTTTGATGGCCCCCGGGTGCGTCAGTTGGGGTTTACGGCACGCCATTCGGTGACTGCGCATGCCTGGGACCAGGTCTGTGATCGCTTCGAGCACTATTTGCGGAGTGCCATAGACGTGGCGCCTGTTGTTGAGTCTGCTACAGGGCTTGTGCATGCCGAATAAGGCCAGTTACCTGCATCGCATGCACGCGCTGGATACGGCGATTTGCCTCAGCTTTAACCGCACCAGTCGGCATTGCACAGTACGGCGGCTGTTTCGACTGGTCAGCCGGCTGGGCGACGGCCTGTTCTGGTACGCGGTGATGCTGGGGATTCTGCTGGCGCAACAGGAGGCTGGCTGGATGCCGGTGGTGCATATGCTGATGGCTGGCGGCAGCGGTACGCTGCTGTACAAGGCCATCAAGCGCAAAACCTTGCGCCCGCGTCCATTTGAGGTCCACCAAGCGATCGATATCGGCATTGCACCGCTGGACCGCTTCAGTTTCCCATCCGGCCACACCCTGCACGCGGTGGCCTTCTGCACCGTGGCGCTGGCCTACTACCCGGGGCTGGCCTGGCTACTTGTGCCCTTCACGTTGCTGGTAGCGGCTTCCAGAGTGATCCTTGGGCTGCATTACCCCAGTGATGTCCTCGCCGGCGCCGCTATCGGCGCCCTGATTGCCTGGGGTACGCTCGGCCTCTTTTGACACGTACTTGCTATACTTTTCCAACCAAGAAACAGATAAGGATTATGTGAATGGAAAGCCCTTTCAAAGGCAAAACCGGCTTGCGCCGGCTGATTAACGCATGTGGCTATTCCATGGCCGGCCTGCGCGCCGCTTACCAGAACGAGGATGCCTTTCGCCAGGAGGTGCTGATGGCCATCGTGTTGTTGCCGCTGGCTTTCGTGCTGGAGCATCACTGGCTGGGGCGTGCACTGATGGTGGGCAGCGTGTTGCTGGTGATGATCGTCGAATTGCTCAATTCGGCGGTCGAGGCGACGGTGGATCGTATTTCTCTTGAAAATCACATGCTGGCCAAACGTGCCAAGGATATCGGCAGTGCCGCGGTGATGCTGAGCCTGGTCAATATGGCCGTGGTATGGGGGCTCGTGTTGTTGAATTGAATGGGGTGCCTGCTTGCCTGGCGTATCATGGTGAGATGCTGCAACGCTGAGCGGGCCGCTGTCCGCTGACCATCTGGAGTCGCCCATGCTGCAAGAATTCACCGGTGTTAACCGTATCGCCTATTTCTCCATGGAAATTGCCCTGGTGCACGATATACCGACCTATGCCGGGGGCCTGGGCGTACTGGCCGGCGATACTCTGCGGTCTGCCGCCGATCTGGCATTGCCCATGGTCGGCGTCACGCTAGCCAGTCGTGCCGGCTATTTTCAGCAGCGGGTCGATAGCCTGGGGCGACAAATCGAATTGCCGCAGATGTGGGACCCTGCCGCGCATGCGAAACAGGCCGCGGCGAAAGTGGCCGTGCAAATCGAGAGCCGCAGGGTGTGGGTGGGGGCCTGGATCTACCGCATCGAAGGCCTGACGGGGTGCTGCATTCCCGTCCTGTTGCTGGACACGGACCTGCCGGAAAACAGCGTGGAAGACCGCGAGATTACCCATTTTCTGTATGGCAAGGATGCGGCTTACCGGCTAAAGCAGGAAATTGTGCTGGGCGTCGGCGGCGTGCGCATGCTGCTGGCCTTGGGCTTCCAGATCCGCAAGCATCACATGAACGAAGGGCATTCGGCGCTGTTGGCTATGGAACTGCTCAATCGCCACAAGCGGCCCAAGCGCGACTTGCGTCCGGGGGAGTCGACCTATGATGCACCTGCCGTGCGTTCACAGTGCATCTTCACCACGCATACCCCGGTCGAGGCCGGGCAGGATCAGTTTGATTACGCCATGGTCGAACGCATCGCAGATGGCGATTTCATGGATCCGTCCGATGTCAGGCATCTGGCCGGTGACGAGAAGCTCAACATGACCCGGTTGGCGCTTAATTTGTCGGATTTTGTCAATGGCGTGGCCAAGAGTCATGCCGAGGTTTCGCAGCGCATGTTTCCAGGCTACGAGATGCATGCGATCACCAACGGCGTACATCCGCATACCTGGACCAGCGGTTTTTTCTCTGCCCTCTTCGACAACGCGCTACCGGGCTGGCGCCATGAGCCAGAACTGCTGGTCCGTGTTGAACAGATCCCGGATCAGGCGATCTGGGATGCGCACGCCAACGCCAAGCAGCGTTTGCTGGATCGGGTGAAGGCGGCAGCCGGACGTGAGCTGGATCCTGCGTTGCCGATTTTTGGCTTTGCCCGACGCATGACGGCCTACAAGCGACCGGACCTTATTTTCTCCGATCTGGAACGCTTGCGTGCCATCGCCAAGCAGCACCCGTTTCAACTGGTCATGGCCGGCAAGGCACACCCCAACGATGAAGGGGGCAAGCATCTGATCGAGCAGCTGCACGTGCATATCCGCGAGTTGGGGGAAGACCTGCCGGTGGTGTTCCTGCAGGGGTACGACATGCACCTTGCTCTGGATCTTGTGTCTGGTGTAGACGTCTGGCTCAACACGCCCTTGCGGCCGCTGGAAGCTTCAGGCACCAGCGGTATGAAGGCGGCCTTTAATGGCGTGCCGAGCCTCTCCGTGCTGGATGGCTGGTGGCTGGAAGGGTGTATTGAAAATGTCACCGGCTGGGCTGTGGGCAACTCCCAGGCCGGCAATGAGGGCAACGACGTGATCGACCTTTACCACAAGCTTGAGCACGTCGTGCTGCCGCTGTATTACGGGGATCGGTCAGGCTGGGTTGCGGTGATGAAGGGCGCAATCAGCAAGAATGCCTCGGTGTTCAATACCCACCGTATGATTCGTCGCTATGCAACTGAGGCGTATATGTAGCCGCGACGCTGGCGTCGCCGACCGGCTGATCTGGGAAGCACAGCTCCTGACGATTGCGCCACTCGGGGCTGACGTAGTTGATGATGATGCTCTTGCGGATACCCACGATAGGACGCACCTTGAAGCCATGCCATGTATCCGTGCCTGGTACGAAGATCAGCCCGGTGTCGAATCCGGCAGGTGCCCGGCCAAAATAAGTGTTTCGGTCAGCATAAATGTCGGTGCCCCAATCTACGGCTTCAGGCTCGCGATTGAGGTAGATCAGCATGGTGAATTTCTTGACGCCGATATCTGTGTGCGGTTCCAGCCAGAAGTTGCCGGTATCCTGGCAATATTCCACCCGCAGTGAGGTGCCGTCGATCGGTGCGCCGGTAAGTTCCTTCAACGCATCGACCGTGGCCTTGTCCTGAAACGCTTCGGCAATAGCTTCCATGACCGGATGCTGGGTGCGGTTGGCTACACCGAAATGGATGCGCTTGTCGTTATGGGTCTCGCGGCGCCCCTGCGTATCTTCAATCTCCGCCGGCTTGAACGGCATGGAGGTCAAGGCATCGGCGACTTCGGTCGGCAGGCAGTTGGTCAAGGTCCAGTGCGGATAAGGCGTGTCATCGCGGTGGTGGTTGCGCAGACAGGCTAGGAACGTTTGCTGAATCTGGTGAGCGTTGAACATTTCATATCCTCATGACTGCCGGACCCGGGCATGCATCCGTAATTGAAAATAGCGGCCATCATAACATATCAGGATGTTCTTATCCGATGTTGGGGTTGGCTGGTCTTTTTTGCGGCCAGATTCAAAGTGATATGCCTATGCGCAACCGAGCAGTGCCGCAGTCAGGCGGGCTATCTCTGACTCTTCGTCCGCCGGGATGATCAGCACCGGAATGGATTGCGGTGCGTGGAGTTGTGGCGCATGTCGGTTGTTGGCCTCGGCGTCGAGTGTGATGCCCATGAAGGCCAGCGGCGCACAGATTAACGTGCGCACCCGGCTTGCGTGCTCGCCGATGCCTCCGCTGAACACCAGCACATCTATGCCGCCGGCCTTTGCGGCGTAGGCACCAATGGCCGCGCTGACCTGGTGAGCGTAGTACTCGACGGCAAAGCGGGCCGCCTGCGATTCGCTCGCCAGCAACTCGGCCATCTCGTTGCTCTCGCCGTCGGAGAGGGCCAGCAGGCCCATTTGGTGGTAGACCAGGTGGTAGAGGGCGATTTCGTCGTAACGGCTGGCCAGTTCGAGCATGACCCCGGGGTCGAGGTCGCCGCTGCGGGTGCCCATGGGGATGCCGCCAGCCGGGGTGTAGCCCATGCTGGTGTCCACGGATTTCAGGTCCTTCAGCAGACACAGGCTGGCGCCATTGCCGAGGTGCGCAACGACGACGTGGCCGCGAGCCTGGTCACCAATGAGGTCAGGCAGCTGCCGCGCGACATGGGCGTAGTTGATGCCGTGGAAGCCGTAGCGGCGCATGCCCAGGTGTTGCGGGATGGGCAGGCGCCAGGCGATTTCGGGCATTGTGGCGTGAAAAGCCGTGTCGAAACAGGCGATTTGCGGCACGTCGAAATGCTGAACGCCGAGATCCACGCCCAGCAGGTTGCCCGGCATGTGCAGCGGGGCGAGGTGGGTGATGCTCTCCAGGCGCTCGCGCTCGGCGTGGTCGACGATGCGGGCGGCATCAGTGATCTCGCCACCATGGACGAAACGGTGGCCAATGGCGTCCGGCCGGTCATCGCCTAGGTCTTGCAACAGCGCTTGAAACGCTTCCGCGTGGTCGTGCGGGAAGCCATGGCCGATGTGCTCGTAGCGGAAGTCGCGGTGCGTGCCATCGGCCTTGAACAAGCTGGCCTTGAGGCTGGAGGAACCGCTGTTGATGGTCAGGAGATTCAAAGTGGCCAGGTCCAGTGATCGACTTCGGGCAGGTCGACGCCATGTTCGTAGGCGTAGTTGCGGCATTCGATCTGGCGGTCACGCAGGCGTTCCTTGACGTGGGCGCCAGCGACTTTCAGCGACGGAATGCGGTCGATGGCGTCGATGGCCAGGCTGAAGCGGTCGATTTCGTTCTGGATCGCCAGCTCCAGCGGGGTGTTGATGCTGCCTTTTTCCTTGTAGCCGCGTACATGGAAATTCTTGTGGTTGTTGCGGCGGTAGGCTAGGCGGTGGATCAGCCAAGGGTAGCCGTGGAAGTTGAAAATCACTGGTTTGTCGACGGTGAACAAGCTGTCGAAGTCGCGGTCCGTCAGCCCATGCGGGTGCTCGGTCGAAGGCGTCAGCTTGTACAAGTCGACCACGTTGACGAAGCGGATCTTCAGCGTGGGGAAGTGTTCGCGCAGCAGCACGGTGGCGGCCAGCGCCTCCTTGGTCGGAATATCGCCGGCACTGGCCATCACCAGATCCGGCTCGCAGCCGTCGTCGTTGCTGGCCCATTCCCAGATGTCGATGCCCTTGGTGCAGTGCTTGATCGCGGCATCTATGTCCAGGTATTGCAGGTGTTGCTGCTTGTCGCAGACGATGACGTTGATGTAATCCGTGCTTTCCAGGCAGTGGTTGGAGACCGCCAGCAGCGTGTTGACGTCGGGGGGGAGATAGATGCGCGTGACCTTGGGGCTCTTGTTCACCACTACGTCGAGGAAGCCTGGATCCTGGTGGGTGAAGCCATTGTGGTCCTGCCGCCACACGGTGGAAGTTATCAGCAGGTTGAGCGAAGACACTGGCGCACGCCAAGGAATCTCGCGTGACATTGCCAGCCACTTGGCGTGCTGATTGAACATTGAGTCGATCACGTGAACGAAGGCTTCGTATGTCGAGAAGAAGCCATGGCGACCGGTCAGCAGATAGCCTTCCAGCCAGCCTTCCAGCGTGTGCTCGGACAGCATTTCCATTACGCGGCCTTCGGGCGACAGCTCACCGCCATCGGCATCTTCCGGCAGCAGATCGGCCAACCAGGTTTTTTTGCTGACTTCGTAAATGTTGTCGAGTTTGTTGGAGCTGTTTTCGTCCGGCCCGAATACGCGAAAATTGTGCATGTTCTCTGCCATGATGTCGCGCAGAAACTTTCCCAGAGGGCGTGTGTTCTCGGCCGTGACTTTGCCTGGGCCGGGGAGTTGGGCGGCGTATTCACGGTAATCCGGCATGCGCAGTGCTCGGCGCAACAAGCCGCCATTGGCGTGCGGGTTGGCGCTCATGCGGCGTGTGCCTTTGGGGGCGAGCGCCTTGATCTCGGGGTGGATCTTGCCGTCCGCGTCAAACAGTTCTTCCGGTTTGTAGCTCTTCAGCCAGGTTTCCAGTTGGGCCAGATGTTCCGGGTTTTCGCGTACGCCGGCCAGCGGTACCTGGTGCGCCCGCCAGTAGCCTTCCACCTTGTGGCCATCGACGGTTTTCGGGCCGGTCCAGCCCTTGGGCGAACGCAATACGATCATCGGCCAGCGCGGACGGGTCGCCTTGCCGGTGCCGCGCGCCTTCTGCTGGATCAGCCGGATATCGGTCAGGCATTGCTCCAGCGTCTCGGCCATTTTGGCATGCATGGTCATCGGGTCGCTGCCCTCGACGAAATACGGTGTCCAGCCGTAGCCCTTGAACAGGTTTTCCAGTTCTTCGTGCGAGATGCGCGAGAGGAGGCTGGGGTTGTTGATCTTGTAGCCGTTGAGATGCAGGATAGGCAGCACCGCGCCATCCCGTACCGGATTCAGGAACTTGTTGGAGTGCCAGGACGTCGCAAGCGGCGCCGTCTCGGATTCGCCGTCGCCGACCACCACCGTGACCAGTAGGTCCGGGTTGTCGTAGGCCGCGCCGAAGGCATGGCTGATGCTGTAGCCCAGCTCTCCGCCCTCATGGATAGACCCTGGAGTTTCCGGTGTGCAGTGACTGCCGATGCCGCCGGGGAAAGAGAATTCCTTGAAAAACTGGCGCAGGCCGTCTGCATCTTCGCCTTTGTTCGGATAGATCTCGCTGTAGGTGCCTTCCAGATAGGTGGGAGCCAGCACGCCCGGGGCGCCATGGCCGGGGCCCGCGAGGAAAATCGCATTCTGGTCATACTTGGTGATCAGCCGGTTGAGGTGCGTGTAGACAAAGCTCAGCCCCGGGCTGGAGCCCCAGTGTCCGAGCAGGCGGCGCTTGATGTGTTCGGGTTTTAGTGGTTCCCGCAGCAGGGGGTTGTCCTGCAGGTAGATCATGCCGGCAGCCAGGTAATTGCAGGCGCGCCAGTAGTTGTGTATCGCGTGGAGTTCGGTGCTTGAAAGCGGTGTGGCGGTCATGGCGGCTCGCATTCCAGAAACGGGGATTTCAGGCGCTGATTTTATCATTGCCAGATGACGTTGATGTTAACCCGATTGTGACGGTTCATCGTATTGTCATCATCGGTGGCTAGCATGCATCCGAACCCATTTTGAAAGTGGCTGCGTGAATATCCTGTTTATCTCCGATGTCTATTTCCCGCGCATCAATGGCGTGTCCACTTCCATCCATACCCTGCGCGGCCAATTGGTCGAGATGGGGCACCATGTGCACATGATCGCCCCGGATTATTACAGTCCGAGTGCGGATGAGTCCTGGATCAGCCGCATTCCTTCGCGCTACCTGCCGTTCGATCCGGAAGATCGCCTAATGAAGTACGGGGATGCGCTGAAGCACTGCATGCAGCAGCTGCAAGTCGATTTTGACCTGATCCACGTCCATACCCCGTTTGCCGCCCACTACCTGGGATTGCGCCTCGCGCGCCGACTGGGGATTCCTTGCGTGGAAACCTATCACACCTTCTTCGAAGATTACATGCATCACTATCTCCCCATCCTGCCACGCCCGCTGCTCAAGACCTTGGCGCGCAGCCTGTCTCGGCGCCAGTGCAATGCCATGGACGCCGTCATCGCGCCTTCGCAGCCGATGTTGGATGCCTTGCGTGGCTACGGGGTGAAGTCGCATGCGGCAGTCATCCCGACCGGGCTGGAATCACACAGTTTTGTGCCGGGCGATGGGGGCGGATTTCGCGCCCGCTATGGCATTGCGTCGGATCGCCCGGTGCTGCTGTTCGTGGGACGCGTGGCACATGAAAAAAACATCGGATTCCTGCTGCGCATGGTGGTGCAGGTGAAACACACCCGGCCGGATGTCCTGCTGGTGGTGGCCGGAGAAGGCCCCGCGCTAGATGGTTTGCGCAAAGAGGCACAGGCGCTCGGCCTGCAGGACCATATTCATTTTCTCGGCTATCTCGATCGTGCGACCGAGTTGAACGACTGCTATCGCGCGGCCGATATTTTCGTGTTTTCCTCGCTCACCGAAACCCAAGGGCTGGTGCTGCTGGAGGCCATGGCACAAGGCGTGCCGGTGGTGGCCATCGCCGAGATGGGCACCAAATCCATTCTAGTGGAAGGCCAGGGCGCCCTGATTGCACCACAGGATGAACATGGCTTCGCCGGGCGCGTGCTGGAACTGCTGGCCGATCCGGTACAGATGCGGGCCACGGGTGATCTCGCGCGTGATTACGCCCGGCAATGGTCAGCGTTCAGCATGGCCGGGCGTATGGAGGATTTCTACCAGCAGGTGCTGGCAGAAAAGTAAGGCAGGTACGGGATTACAGGAACTGCTTGCCGACCCACCAGAACCCAGCGGCGATCAGTCCGCTGGCCGGGATAGTCAGCACCCAGGCGACCGCCAGGTTCATCGCGACGCCCCAGCGCACATCGCGGGTGCGATGGGCTGAGCCTACGCCCATGATGGCGCCGGAGATGGTGTGCGTCGTTGATACCGGAATGCCGCCCAGTGTGGCCAGCCCCAGGCTGATCGCGCCGCCCATCGAGGCACAGGAGCCGCTCACCGAGTTCAGCTTGGTGATCTTGGTGCCCATGGTTTTGACGATGCGCCAGCCGCCCATGTAGGTGCCGGCGGCGATGGCGAAATAGCAGGAATAGATGACCCAGTCCGGCAGCGTTTTTACGTCGGTGGTCGAGACGCCGGCACTGATCAGCAGCAGCCAAATGATGCCTATGGTTTTCTGGGCATCATTGCCGCCGTGCGTCAGGCTGTAAGCGCCTGAGGCGAACAGTTGCATGCGATCGAACCAGTGCTTGACCTGCCCCGGTGTCCGGTTGCGGAACAGCCAGGCGACCAGCACCATCAGCATGCCCCCGAGCAGATAGCCGACCAGGGGGGAAATCAGGATGAATGCCAGGATCTTGCCGAATCCGCCCCAGATGATGGGTGCTGTGCCGCCGGCCTTGGTGATGGTGGCGCCGACCAGCCCGCCGACCAGCGCGTGGGATGAGGACGAGGGGATTCCGTAGTACCAGGTGATGATATTCCACGATAGCGCCCCGCACAGGGCGCCGAATATCACGTAGTAGTCGACGAAATGCGGGTCAACCGTGCCTTTGCCGATGGTCGCGGCGACGTGCAGCTGGAAGACCCATAGCGCCAGGAAATTAAACATCGCGGCAAACAATACGGCTTGCTTCGGTGTCAGCGCACCGGTCGCGACGATGGTTGAAATCGAGTTCGCGCCATCGTGAAAGCCGTTCATGAAGTCGAATGCCAACCCCACTAGTATCAGCAGGGCCAGAATCCAGATGTTGATGGTCAGCGCTTCCATTATGAATTCTCGATGAGGATTTCTTCGATGGTCTTGGCGGTTTCCTCGCAGCGGTCCAGCACGTTCTCAAGCAGGAAATAGAATTCGCGCATTTTGACCGCGAACCACACGTCTCCGCCGTCCTGAAACAGGCGGGTGATCGCATGCTTCAGCACCCTGTCCGCCTTGGATTCGATCTCGTCGATTTCTTGGCAGAGCGCGGTGGTTTCCTTGCGACGGTCTTCGTCGGCAAGCGAGATCATCGCGCGGTTGAGCTTCAGGCAGGAGTCGGCGCCCAAGGCGGCCATCTCGCGGGCTTCCGGCGTGGACTGCTGAATGTTGTACATGCCGATGGCGTTGGCGACGTTGCGCAATGCACTCAGGATCTTGTCGAGCTCCAGCGTCAGGTTGTGGATTTCATCGCGATCCAGCGGCGTGATGAACGACTTGTGCAGCAGGGCGATGACCTCTGCCTTGATTTTGTCGCCGCTTTTTTCATTGAAATCGACTTCCTTGACCAGTAGGTCGATCTCATCCGAGCTGGCGGTGCCCAGGTTGTTGACCAGGCGCAGCGTGGCGTTGGCGCTCGCTACGACACGATCAGAATGTGCGATGAGCAGATCGAAGAACTCTTTCCGTTTTGGCATCATGCCGCTGAACATGTTGATTTTCCCCTCGTTGAAAACGGTACGTCTGATTGATTCGGACAGACGTGTCCCGGAAGGGATTGTAACAAAGCTGCAACATTCGAGTCAGGCAGCTTTGCATCGTGAGCATGCAAAGCCCCTAGTGCTCAATTCAGGCGACGATTCAGAAACAGCGAATTTCCTGCGATTTTCTTAGCCTGCTTTTTTGCCGACGAGGTTGCGGCGGCCACCTCGTGATGGGATTGAAAGCGCATGGCATCAACCGATACTGCTCCGATGGAGAGGCTGGTGATCGGGTGAAAGGTCCGATTACCTTGGCGATCTTCCGCTTCGATGCCGCCGCGCAGGATGTCTTGCGCTTCAAAGTGCATGGGCACGGTCGTGGCAAAGGTTTCCAGAAGGGTGTTACAGCGCTGCTCCCAATCCGCACTGCGAAACAGGGCAATGAAGTCGTCGCCGCCGATATGGCCGACGAAGTCCTGTGCCGGATCGATCGCCTCCAGCAGCAACTTGCTGGTCAGCTTGATGATCTCGTCGCCTTTGCGAAAGCCGTAAACGTCGTTGTAAGGCTTGAAATGGTCGAGATCGAAGTAGCAGGCCGTAAACGGGATTTCAGACGCCAACAGGTGATCGATCTGTTCGTTGATGGGCACGTTGCCGGGGAGATGGGTGAGCGGGTTGGCATAACGCGCCGCAGCGATTTGCATCTGGGTGATTTCGCGCAGCAAATCGTGACCGCTGCCCATGCCGTGGTAAATGCCTCGGTCAGTGACAATGTAGCCTAGGGCCAGGTGGTAAGGTTCCATGTCGAGGATCAGGCTGCTGAGTTCGTGCAGCGATACCGAGCGTTCCACGATCAGCGGCGTCGTGTCCATCATCATGCTACAGGGGCGGCGGCCGAACAGCTCTTTTCCGTATTGCCGGGCAAATCGGTCGATCATGGTGTAACGTCCGATGATGCCGACGGGGATGCCATCCTCGACGACCGGGATGGCATGCAGGGCCGGGTCGTTTTCCAGGGTAGAAAACACCGTGTCATTGCTTGTGCTCGGGCTGATGGGCGTGACGTATTTGACCAGATTGGCGACGGTTGCGTTTCTGTGCAGAAATACGTTGGGGCGTGATTTGATCATGCCCTTGACCCCTTTCAGCGCTTCGCTGACGCCGATAGGCAGGGTGGTTTCAGGCTGTGCCTTGGGGTGCGCGAAATGGTAGCCTTGACCGAAGGCCACGCCCAGTTCGTGGACCGACAGCATTTCGGCATGGGTTTCAATGCCCTCGGCGATTACCCGGCAGCCGGAGTTTCTGGCAATTTCCTGTATCGATCGGACGAATTGCAGTTTTACCGGATCGAGGTTGATGTGCTGGATGAAATGTTTGTCGATCTTGACGTAGTCGGGACGGATTTCAGACCACATGCGCAGGCTGGAAAATCCCTCGCCCAGGTCGTCCATGGCGATTTCAAATCCCATGGCGCGGTAGTGGGCGGTCGCTTCACGCAGCGTTGCATAGTCCAGCGATGGGGAGTTCTCCGTGAGTTCGATCACCACCTGATTCGGCTGCAGGCCGGACTCCTTGATGCAGCGCAAGGTCTGTCCCTGTTGCCAGCCTTCCATCAGCAGCGTGTCCGGACTGACGTTGAGAAACATCTTGCCGCTGATGCCCAACTTGGCAAAGGTTTCCAGCACGATGGAACGGCTGAGATACTCGATCTCGATCGCCAGTCCGCATTCCCGCGCCGCCTGGAACAGGGCAAGCGGCGAATGCAGCGGGCTGTTGGATGGGCCGCGGATCAGGCCTTCGTAGCCGATGATGTGGGCGTCCTTCATGTCCACGATGGGCTGGAAAATCGCGTAGAGCTGACGCTCGCGTATGATTTCCTGCAGGCGTATTGTTGTCGCGTTCTGCGGGCTAATGCTGATGGCAACCGAAGTATTCATGGTGTCCGTACTCTTGATCAAGAGTCGTTCAGACTAACGATGTTTGATGACATTTTTTTGACAAGGCCACAATTTTTCAGTGGCTTAATACCGAGGTGCGTGCCTTAATTCAGGCCGTAGCGGCGGATGAACCAGACTTTGACGAGTTGTGTGAACAGCAGGTAGCCCAGCACGATGGCCGACAGGGCGATGCCGTAGCTGGCGGAAACCGGGGTAAAACCAAAATGCTGGGCAAATGGGGAGAACGGCAGCCACAGTGCCAGCAGGCAGATGCCGACGCTGGTCACGACCAATGGCAGGCTGGCCCGGCTCTCAATGAACGGCAGGCGGCCGGTCCGTATGATATGCACGATCAGGGTCTGCGACAGCATGGATTCCAGAAACCAGCCGGTGTGGAACAGCGTGGCGTTGTGCCAGGCGTTGAAGCCGTACAGCAGGACGAAGTAGGTCAGGTAGTCGAACAGCGAGCTGATGGGCCCGAACACCAGCATGAAGCGCGCAATGTTGCTAATTTCCCACTGTCGTGGTTGCGACAGGTATTCCGGATCAACCTCATCGGTGGCGATGGTGGTCTGCGACAGGTCGTAGAACAGATTGTTGAGCAGAATCTGTACCGGCGCCATCGGGAGAAAGGGCAGGAATATGCTGGCGCCCATCATGCTCAGCATGTTGCCGAAATTGGAACTGGCACTCATGCGCAGGTATTTGACGATGTTGCCGAACACGCGCCGGCCTTCCATTACGCCTTGTTCCAGCACCATCAGGCTCTTTTCCAGCAGGATGATGTCCGCTGATTCCTTGGCGATGTCGACCGCACTGTCTACGGAAATACCGATGTCGGCCGCCTTGAGCGCCGGTCCGTCGTTGATGCCGTCGCCGAGGAATCCCACTACGTGCTGGTTGGCGTGCAGCGCAGCGATGATACGTGATTTCTGTTCGGGTGCGAGTTTGACGAAGACGTTGCTGATTTCTACCGCATGCTGCAGTTCGACATCCGTCATGGCCGCGATCTGCTGGCCGTTCAGAATCAGGCTGATGGCGAGACCGACCTGGCGGCAGGTCATTGTGGTCACGGCTTCATTGTCCCCAGTCAGGATTTTGACGGACACCCCGTGCTGGTGCAGGGCGGTGAGCGCAGCGCCGGCATGGTCGCGTGGCGGATCGAAGAAAGCGGTGAATCCCAGCAGGGTTAAGTGGTGTTCGTCTTTCTGGGTGTACACGCTGCGTCCGGCTGAGAATTGCCGACAGGCGACCGCGATGACCATGAAACCGTCGCCGTTCAGGTTGTCTTTCAGGGCCGTCAGGCGCTGCATCCAGGCAGAGTCCAGCGCCTGAGCGGCGCCGTTGATCTCGATTTTGTCGCAGACCGACAGCATCTCTTCGACCGCCCCCTTGCACACCAGCAGGTGATGGTGGCCATCCTGTTCCACGACCACCGACATGCGCCGACGGTGGAAGTCGAACGGCACTTCGTCGACCTTGATAAAGCGCTTCTCGACCTCCAGTCCGGCGTGCACGTCCGCATGCTGCAGCACCGCCTGATCCAGCATGTTCTTCAAGCCGGTCTGGTGGTAGCTGTTGAGGTAGGCGTGCTGCAGCACCTTGAGGCAATCTTCCCCATTGGGGTCGACGTGTTTTTCTAGCACCACTCGGCCTTGCGTCAGGGTGCCGGTCTTGTCGGTGCACAGGACGTCCATGGCGCCGAAATTCTGGATGGCGTTGAGACGTTTGACGATCACTTTCTTGCGGGACAGGATGATCGCACCCTTGCTCAGGTTGATAGTGACGATCATGGGCAGCATTTCCGGCGCAAGGCCGACGGCAACGGCGACTGCGAACAGGAAGGCCTGCATCCAGTCGCCCTTGGTCAGGCCGTTGACCACGAATACCAGCGGCACCATGACCAGCATGAACCGCATCATCAGCATGGCAAAGCGTTCCACGCCTTTGTCGAAGCTGGTGCTGGTGCGTTGCTCGGCGATGTTGTGCGCCAGTTTTCCGAAATAGGTGGCGCCCCCGGTTTTGACCACCACGGCACTGGCGGTGCCGCTCACCACGTTGCTGCCCATAAAACAGAGGGTGCACAGTTCTAGGATGCTGCCGCTGCTTTGGTCGAGGGCGGCATGTTTTTCCACTGGCATCGATTCGCCGGTCAGGGCCGACTGGTTGACGAACAAATCCTTGCTCTGGAGGATGCGCACGTCGGCGGGCACCATGTCGCCGGCGGACAGATGAATGATGTCGCCCGGCACCAGTTGGGTGGTCGGCAACTCGCGAATGACGGGCGTTTGCGGGTGCAGCTGGATATCAAAAGCGTCGACGACTTCTTGGGGGACGCCCAGCCGTTTGTCCTGGCGCTGCACGCTGCTCGTTGCACGCACCATTTGACGGAGTTTTTCGGCGGCGTTGCCTGAGCGGTATTCCTGTACGAATGACAGCAGGGTGCTGAGCACCACCATCAGGCTGACCATCACGGCGGACGTGCCATCGCGCATCGCGGCGGAAATGCCGGCAATGGCTAGGAGCAGCAGATTGATGGGACTGATGAAATGCTGGGCGAGTTGTTTCAGCCACGAGGGGCGCTGTTCGATCGCGATGGCGTTGAGGCCGGAACGCTGCAGGCGGGCTGCAGCCTCGCGGTCGAGCAAACCGTTGGTCGAGGTCGCCAGTGAACGCAGTACGAATGCGATATCGCTGCGGGCGATATCTGCCAGATCCAGTGTAGTGGGGTCTAGCCTTAACGGTGTGGAGGCGGCATCCGATTCTGCGTCCTGGCGCTGCCCCTTGGGTGTATGGATCAGGCGGGGCGGCGTCATGGCAATGGATGCCGTTGGGTTCGACCAGAAACTAGCCGAACTTGCCGGTAATGTAGTCCTCGGTTTCCTTGCGGTCCGGGTTGGTGAACATCATGTCGGTTGCGCCGAATTCGATCAGTTCGCCCAGGTACATATACGCCGTGTAATCGGAAACACGTGCAGCCTGCTGCATGTTGTGGGTCACGATGACGATGGTGTAATCCGACTTGAGTTCATGGATCAACTCTTCGATGCGCGCTGTCGAAATCGGGTCCAGCGCGGAACAGGGTTCGTCCAGCAGCAGCACTTCCGGTTTCACGGCAATGCCGCGAGCGATACACAGCCGTTGTTGCTGGCCGCCGGAGAGGCTTGTGCCACTCTGGTCGAGCTTGTCCTTTACTTCGTTCCACAGGGCGGCCTTGCGCAAGGCCCATTCCACGCGGTCGTTGAGATCAGTTTTCTTGATGTTTTCATATAGCTTGATGCCGAACGCGATGTTGTCGTAGATCGACATCGGAAACGGCGTCGGTTTCTGGAACACCATGCCTACCTTGGCGCGCAACAGGTTGAGGTCCTGCTTGGCGTCGAGCACGTTCTCGCCATCCAGAATGATCTCGCCCTTGGCGACCTGCTTGGGGTAGAGCTGGTACATGCGGTTGAACGTCCGCAGCAAGGTGGATTTGCCGCACCCGGATGGACCGATGAAGGCCGTTACGTGGTTGTCCGGAATACCCAAGTTGATGTTCTTGAGTGCGTGGAAATTTCCGTAATAGAAATTGAGGTCCTTCACGCTAATCTTTTCAGGTACGGCCATGTTGTCTTCCTGTGGATATTCAGGGTGCATTAAATGGGGGGCTGTCAGATGGATTTGAGTCATTATGAACCAATATTCTTACGGAAAATTGAACGGGCCAGCACATTCAAGCCAAGCACGAACAGGGTGATCAGCAGGGCACCGCCCCACGCCAGATAATGCCAGTCCTCATAAGGGCTCATGGCGAACTGGAAGATGATGACTGCCAGGCTGGACATCGGACTGTTGAGGTCGCTGCTCCAGAACTGGTTGTTCAGGGCGGTGAACAACAATGGCGCCGTTTCGCCGGAAATGCGGGCGACGGCCAGCAGCATGCCGGTCAGCATGCCGGCCCGGGCGGCGCGGTATGACACCATGACCACGACTTTCCACTGGGGCGCGCCGAGTGCGGCAGCTGCTTCACGCAGGCTGTTGGGCACCAGTTGCAGCATGTTTTCGGTGGTGCGAACCACCACCGGCAGTGCGATCAGTGCCAGTGCTAGTGCGCCTGCCCAGCCTGAAAAGTGGCCCATGCGGCGCACGATGAGTTCGTAAACGAACAGGCCGATGACGATGGACGGTGCCGACAGCAGGATGTCGTTGATGAAACGCGTGGTGGGGGCCAGCCAGCCGGTGCGGCCGAACTCGGCAAGGTAGGTGCCTGCCAGCACGCCCACCGGGGTGCCGATGATGGTCGCCATGAACACCATCAGCAGGCTGCCGGCAATGGCATTGAGCAGGCCGCCCTGACTGCCGGGCGGCGCGGTCATCTGGGTAAAGGTGCTTGTGCCCAGATGGCTGAGGCCATTGCTTACCAGCGTCCACAGGATCCAGGTGAGGAAGAACAGGGCGAACACGACCGCCATCATCGAGATGGTGAGGTTGAATGCGTTGATGGCGCGGCGCCTGAAATAGCGTTTCTTGTCCAGCCCGATCATGACTGTTTCCCTTCTTTTGTCGCGAGTTGGATCAGCAGCAGCTTGGCCAGTGCCAGTACGATAAAGGTGATGACGAACAGCAGCATGCCCAGGGTGATCAGCGACGAAGAGTACACATCGCCGACCGCTTCGGTGAATTCATTAGCCAGTGCAGAAGAAATCGTGTTGCCCGGCATCAGCAGCGACATCGACAGGTCGTGTGCGTTGCCAATGACGAATGTCACCGCCATGGTTTCGCCGAGCGCACGCCCTAGCCCCAACATGATGCCTCCGACTACGCCGACCTTGGTGTAGGGCAGCACGACGTTCCAAACCACTTCCCAGGTGGTGGACCCTAGGCCGTATGCGGATTCCTTGAGCATGGGGGGGACGACTTCAAAGACGTCGCGCATCACCGAGGCGATGAACGGGATCACCATGATGGCGAGGATCAGGCCGGCGGTCAGCATGCCGATGCCCATGGGCGGGCCTTGAAAAAACTGACCAACAATGGGAAGCGCACCCATGTGTTCGTTGATCCAGGGTTCCCAGTGGTCGGCGAACCATGGAGCGAAGATGAACAGGCCCCACATGCCGTAGATGATGCTGGGGATGCCGGCCAGCAGCTCGATGGCGATGCCCAGCGGGCGCTTCAGCCATGCGGGCGAGAGTTCAGTGATGAATAAGGCAATGCCGAAGCTGACCGGAATGCCGATCAGCATGGCGATGACGGAGGTGGCAATGGTGCCGAAGATGGGCACCAGTGCACCGAATTCAATCGTGACGGGATTCCAGGCGTCCGTGACGAAGAAATGAAAACCGAACGCCTTCAGCGCCGGCAGGCTGCCGACAATCAGCGTGCCTACGATCCCCAACAGCAAGGCAAGCACGAGGAAGGCAAACAGCCGTGTCGTGTTTTGAAACAGCGTATCCAGAATTGCATTCGTGTTGCGTAGCGTTGGTTCGCTCATGTTAGTGCTCGGTAAGATCAAAGGAGGGTTGCCCCTCCTTTGTGTGCTTCATGAATTGGCGGTGTTGCCTTAGATCCGGATTACTTCCAGACTGCGGCGCCGTCCTTGGCCTTGATGTTGTTGCTCCAGTGGGTCTGGATCAGTTTGACGACACTGTCTGGCAGCGGAACGTAACCAAGCTGCTCAGCCATCTTGTCGCCTTCAGTGTAGCCAAAGTTGAAGAAGTTGAGAACCTCTTTGCCTGCTGCAGGGTTGTCTTGCGACTTGTGCATCAGGATGAACGTGGCGGCAGCGATAGGCCAGGATTCCTTACCAGGTTCGTTGGTGAGGATTTCGTAGAAGCCCGGGGCCTTTTGCCATTCAGCGTACTTGGCGGCGGCCTGGAAGCTGCTCAGGCTAGGAGCCACGAATTCGCCTTCCTTGTTTTGCATGGTGGCGACGGCCAGGTGGTTCTGGTCAGCGTAGGCATATTCCACGTAACCGATGGAGTACTTGATGCGCTGTACGTAGGAGGCTACGCCTTCATTGCCCTTGCCACCCACACCGACAGGCCAGGAGATCGAGGTGTCAGCACCGACTTTGGTCTTCCATTCTTCGCTGACCTTGGAGAGGTAGTTGGCGAAGTTGAATGTGGTACCGGAGCCATCGGAACGATGCACCACGGTGATGGGCTTGGCTGGCAGGCTCAGGCCTGGATTCAGTGCCTTGATGGATGCGTCATCCCAGCTGGTGACTTTCTTCAGGAAGATGTTGGCCAGCACTTCGCCATTCAGACGCAGCTTGCCGGAAGCCACGCCGTCGACGTTGTAGACTGGGGCGATGCCGCCGACCACGGTCGGGAACTGCATCAGGTCGTCCTTGTTGAGCTGCTCAACCGTCAGCGGCTTGTCGGAAGCGCCGAAATTCACGGTCTTGTTCTGGATTTGCTTGATGCCGCCACCGGAGCCGATGGACTGGTAGTTCATCTTGACGCCGGTCTTGGCGTTGTAGGCTTCGGCCCACTTGGAGTAGATCGGGTATGGGAAGGTCGCACCGGCGCCGGTAATGTCAACGGCCTGAGCGGATACGGCAAACATGAGGCCTGCGGCTGCAACGCCACCGGTCAGTGCGCGTGTGAAATTTCGCATCTGTTACTCCACTTGGTTTTAAGATGGTGCAAATTGTAGGTGTCAATTGTGACAGTTATATTACAAATGTCCGAATAGGCTGATTTTACTGGGTTGCCATCGGATGAGAAAAGATTACCATTCAGGTGTTTCACCTCGATGACGTCTGTCTGCGAAGGATACCTGAACATGAAAGATCTGCTGTTGATGGGTAACGGACTGGAGTCGCTGCCCGCATTTACGACCAGTCTTGCGCTCGGCCTGCTCATCGGGCTTGAGCGTGAGCGTAGTCCCGCGGCCAAGGCCGGTTTGCGGACCTTTGCGCTGGTGGCCGTGCTGGGGACGCTGCTGGCACTGATCGGCCAGAAGACAGGCTCTCCGTGGATGCTGGTCGCGGGCTTCGTCGGGGTGGCGGCCATCATCATCAGCGCCTATGTAGGCGATGATAACGAGGATGACCCCGGCACGACGACGCAGGCGGCACTGATGCTGTGTTTCGGGTTAGGGGCTGCCGTCTGGTACGGCTATGGGACCTTGGCCATCATGTTGGCGATCGTCACGACGGTGTTGCTGCATTTCAAGCCTGAACTGCAGAACATGAGCAAAAGCCTGACTCGACGCGACCTGCAGTCCATCCTGCAGTTTGCGGTGCTCTCTTTTGTCGTGTTGCCCATCCTTCCGGACCACGATTATGGGCCTTATTCTTCGCTCAACCCGTATCAGACCTGGTTGATGGTGGTGCTGATTTCCGGCGTCAGTCTGGCTGGTTATGTTGCATTGCGTGTGGTTGGGCATCGTTATGGCGCGCCCTTGCTCGGGTTTTTCGGCGGACTGGTGTCGAGCACGGCTACCACGCTGGTGTATGCGCGGCATAGTAAAAATGGGGATGCCATGGCGAGGCTAGCCGTTGTGGTCATTCTGATCGCCAATCTGGTGGTGCTGGTGCGCTTGTCTGTCGTCAGCGGATTCGTTTCGCCCAAAATACTCCCGCATATCTTGCCGGTATTGATGAGCGGGTTCACGCTGGGCTTGCTGGCCACCGTCTGGCTGTGGCGGCATATCCAGCTGGATGGCGAGTCGCCCATGCCGCAGTTCACCAACCCGACCGAAATCAAGACCGCCGTCGGGTTCGGGCTGATGTACGCTGCGGTGCTGCTGTGTGCCGGCTGGCTTTCGGATTACGCGGGCAGCAGCGGTCTGTACGCGCTGGCGGTGGTTTCCGGTCTTACGGATGTCGATGCGATTTCCCTGTCCAGCCTGCGTCTGTTTGAGCTCGGCAGGCTGGGGGCGAATCAGGCTGTGACGGCGATTTCTATTGCCTATCTGTCGAATCTGGTGTTCAAGTTTGGGTTGGTCGCGGTTGTCGGGGGACGGGTGCTGGCACAGCGGTGCGCACTGGGTGTGATTGCCGTGGCCGTTGGTCTGACTGGTGCGTTACTGGTTCTTTTTTAGTGCGGCGCTCCTTTCCGGGGCGCCGTTGTCGTGATGATGCCCCGAATGAGTGCGTGACGCGTTCCGTTAAGGCTGCAAGTTTTGTAATGCAATGAATTAAAAGGGTATTGTTACCTGGCACGGGCATTGCTGATAGTTAAGTCATCATGACCAATACTATCAGCAAAGCCTATGATGAGATGCGCACCGCCGGGGGCGATGTCCGGGAAGTCTACGGGCGTTTCGCCGATTGGCTGCAAGGTACCAGCCATGCGCATCTGACCCAGAAAACCCGTGAAGCCGAAATGCTGTTTCGCCGCGTTGGCATTACGTTCAATGTGTACGGCGAAGAGGCAGGGGCGGAACGTCTGATCCCCTTTGATGTGGTGCCCCGCATTCTGGCGGCCTCAGAGTGGCAGCGGCTGTCGGCCGGCGCCATTCAGCGGGTGCGGGCGCTTAATGCGTTCCTGAACGACCTCTATCACGGGCAGGATATCATCAAGGCCGGGATCATCCCGGCCAGCATCCTGACCAACGAAATGTACCGTCCGGAAATGCAGGGCGTGGACGTGCCGGGCGGGATCTATGCGCACATCGCCGGCATCGATATCGTGCGTACCGGTGAAGACCAGTTTTATGTGCTGGAAGATAACCTGCGTACGCCATCCGGGGTGTCCTACATGCTGGAAGACCGCAAGATGATGATGCGGCTGTTCCCGGAGTTGTTTCGCCGCTATTCCGTCGCGCCTGTAGAGCATTACCCGCAAGTGCTGCTCAACAACCTGCGTGCCGTGGCGCAGCCGGGCGTGCAGGACCCCACCGTGGTGCTGATGACGCCGGGCGCTTACAACAGCGCTTATTTCGAGCATGCTTTCTTGGCCCAGCAGATGGGCATCGAACTGGTGGAAGGGCAGGACTTGTTTGTCCGCGATAATGCGGTCTACATGCGCACGACCGAAGGGCCGAAGCGCGTTGATGTGATTTATCGTCGCATCGACGACGACTTTATCGACCCGTTGACCTTCCGTGCCGATTCCATGCTGGGCGTGCCGGGCCTGGTCTCGGTCTACCGCAACGGCGGGGTGACGCTGGCCAACGCCATTGGTACCGGTGTTGCAGACGACAAGGCAACCTATACCTACGTGCCGGACATGGTGCGTTTCTACCTCGGTGAAGAACCCATCCTCTCCAATGTGCCGACCTACAAGCTGGCCGTGGCGGATGACCGCCGCTATGTGCTCGACCACCTCGATGAACTGGTGGTGAAAGAGGTGCAGGGCTCTGGCGGCTACGGCATGCTGGTCGGCCCTACGGCATCCAAGCAGCAGATCGCCGATTTCCGCGATCGCATCCTCGCCGATCCCGACAACTATATTGCCCAGCCGACGCTAGCGCTTTCCACCTGCCCCACGCTGGTGGAACAGGGCGTGGCGCCGCGCCACGTCGACCTGCGTCCGTTCGTACTGTCGGGCAAGACCGTCACTCTGGTGCCGGGTGCCCTGTGCCGCGTGGCCCTGCGGGAAGGGTCACTGGTGGTCAACTCGTCGCAAGGGGGCGGAACAAAGGATACCTGGGTGTTGAACGAGGGCCCATCATGTTAAGCCGTACTGCTGATCATCTTTACTGGATGGCACGCTATATCGAGCGTGCCGAGAACGTGGCGCGGGTGCTGGATGTTACCTATCGCATGTCGCTGGTGTCGCATGCCGGCGAAACCGAATCCGACCTGTGGAAACCCCCGGTGCTGATCGCCGACGATGTGGCCACGTTCGAGCGGGATTACGGCGAATACAACGCAGCCAATGTCATGCGCTATATGGCGCTGGATGAGCGCAACCCGTCCAGCATCGTCAGCTGCCTGGGGGCTGCGCGTGAAAATGCGCGTTCAGTGCGGGTGGCTATGTCCTCCGAAATGTGGGAAACAGTCAACGCGCTCTGGCTGGAGCTACGGCAGCGCCTGCAGCAGGGCTTTGACGAGGCCGATATCGGTGACTTCTGCGATTGGGTGAAGTCGCGTTCGCACCTGTTTCGCGGAGTAACCTTTGGCACCATGCTGCGCGATGATGGCTACAAGTTTGTACGTCTTGGCACTTTTGTCGAGCGTGCCGACAACACGGCCCGCCTGCTGGACGCCAAGTACCACTTGCTGATTTCGTCGGGTGACGATGCCGGTGGGCAGGTGGACTATTACGAATGGAGTTCCCTGCTGCGATCCGTCTCCTCTTTCGAGGCGTATCAGAAGGTGTATCGCGACACCATTGAGCCAGCCAAAGTGGCCAAATTGCTAATTCTGCGCGACGACATGCCCCGATCATTGCACGCCTGCTATGACGAGCTGACGCCCATTCTGGAACAGCTGTGCAACCAGCGCGGCGCGGAATGCCTGCGTGTGGCCGGTGAAGTTCACGCCAAGCTGCACTTCGGACGAATGGAAGATATTTTCAATCAGGGCCTGCATGCGTTTCTGCAAGGCTTTATTGCGCACAACAATGGGTTGGGGCGAGAAATTCAGATCGCTTTCCTCAACGCGCCCGCGAACTAGATATCAAGGATGCCATCATGCAACTGAATATCGAACACCGCACACGCTTTACCTTTGATGCACCTGTGGATTACACCATCCAGCAATTGCATTTGACGCCGCAAGACGGCTTTGGCCAGCGCGTCAAACACTGGGAAATTCGTGTGAACGGAAAAATTCAGTCGCATGCTGATGCCCACGGTAATCTTGCGCACACCCTGGTGGTGGATGGGCCGCACAACGCGATCGACATCACGGCTTTTGGCGAAGTTGAAACCGGGCTAGATACCCCCCCCTGCGGCCGATCCCTTGCCGTTGCAGGTTTATTTGCGAAGTACGCCGTTGACCACGATGGTTGAGCCGCTCACGACGTTTGCCAGCTACTTTGGCAAACCCGGCGCCGGGCTTGACCAGGTTGGCGCGCACGCGCTGATGCGAGCTGTGCTTGATAGAGTGATTCCGCTTGAGGCCACGTCAGCGCCCACAGCTTCAGCTGCCGACACGTTTGTGGCAGGCATGGGCTCCAGTCAGGATCTCGCCCACGTGTTCATTGCTTGCTGTCGCTATCTCGGTGCGCCTGCGCGTTATGTCAGTGGCTATCTGTTCAGTGCCACAGACCAGCAGGTCGCCAACCACGCCTGGGCCGATGTCTGGGTTGAGGGCGAATGGCTGAGTGTTGATATTGCCCGCGGACAACTTGCCAATGGGATTCATGTCCGGCTCGCCACTGGACTGGACGTGCGGGATGCCTGTCCGATCGCGCAGGTGCGGCAAGCTGGCGGGGCCACGACCTCGTTTCGCGTGTTGGTACAAAGCATGGAACAAATGCAGCAATAATCCATCGTGATCACATCACATATCCTCTGATGATCGCAGCGGGCGTTGCGTCCGCTTGCGATTGATGCACTTCGAAAGCACCGCATGACCATCAAAGTCGGCATCCACCACAAGACTGCTTACCAGTACGATCAGCCGGTACAGTTGGCGCCACATGTATTCCGTTTGCGGCCTGCGAGCCATTCGCGTACGCCAATTTCGGCCTACTCGCTCAAGATCAAGCCGGAAAAGCACTTCATCAACTGGCAGCAGGACCCGTTCGGCAATTATCTGGCGCGGGTAGTGTTCCCCGAGAAATCGACCGAGCTTTCAATCGAGGTCGATCTGATCGCCGAGATGACGGTGATCAACCCCTTCGATTTCTTTCTGGAAGAATACGCCGAGCATTTCCCTTTCAGTTATCCGGAGCAGCTGCTGAAGGAACTGGCACCGTATCTGGAAGTAAGGGAAGACGGGCTGTTGCTGCAGGCGTTTTTATCTGACATTAGCCGTGAGCCGCAGGCCATCGTCAATTTCCTGGTCGATATCAACCAGCGCGTGCATCGTGCCGTCAACTATTCCATCCGCATGGAGCCGGGCGTCCAGACCTGCGAAGAAACACTGGGCAAGCAGTTGGGCTCCTGCCGCGATTCCGGCTGGCTGCTGGTACAGGCGCTGCGCCACATGGGGCTGGCGGCGCGCTTCGTTTCCGGCTATCTGGTGCAGCTGGTGGCCGATGTCAAAGCACTCGATGGTCCTTCTGGCACCGAGGTGGATTTCACTGACCTGCACGCCTGGGCCGAGGTGTATATCCCCGGAGCAGGATGGATCGGCCTAGATCCGACCTCAGGCCTGTTCGCCGGTGAGGGGCATATCCCGCTGGCCTGTACCGCCGATTTCATCAGTGCCGCGCCGGTGACCGGCGGCTTTATCGGTCAGGCCAATACCACTTTCGATTTCAGCAACAGCGTCACCCGCATACATGAAGACCCACGCGTAACCAAGCCATATTCCGAGGCGCAGTGGCGCGCGATTGATGCGCTCGGCGACAAGGTCGATAAGGTGCTAAAAAAGGGCGATGTGCGCCTCACCATGGGCGGCGAGCCAACCTTTGTCTCTATCGACAACATGGATGCGCCGGAATGGAATACCGCCGCCGACGGTCTGCAAAAACGCCAACTGGCTGGCGAGCTAGTGCGCCGCCTGCGCGACAGCTTTGCCCCCGGTGGTCTGTTGTATTTCGGCCAGGGTAAGTGGTATCCGGGCGAGCCGCTGCCGCGCTGGCAACTGGCCTGCTTCTGGCGCAAGGACGGCAAGCCGGTGTGGAAAAATGCCGACCTGCTGGCCGATGAAACGCGCAGCTACGGCTTCAAGCTGAAAGATGCCGAGAAATTTGTCGGCGAACTGGCCAAACGGCTGGGGCTGAAAGGCAGTTACATCCGCGCCGGTTATGAAGACCCGCTCTATTACCTGCTGCAAGAGGGTGTGCTTCCTCACAATATCGACCCATTGAAGCATGACTTCAAGGATGACCTAGAACGCCAGCGGCTCACCAAGGTCCTGTCAGCCGATCTGGGCGCGCCGGTCGGCTACGTGCTGCCGCTGCACTGGAGCTATCAGGCCGGCACCTGGAGCAGCAGCCCGTGGGAGTTCCGCCGTGGCGAGATGTATCTGGTGCCGGGCGATTCGGCGATGGGCTTGCGCCTGCCGCTCAACAGCCTGCCGTGGGTGCCGTTCGAAAATCAGGATCATGTGCCCGAGCGCAGCCTGTATGAAGAAGTCGCGCCGCTGGGCGATATCGATTCCGAGGTCAGTCGCCGCTACAGTCAGACGGGCAAGAAAGCCACGCACCCCACCGAAATGGAGTCCGCGGACGACACGACGCCGCACGATCCGGAATGGACGCCGCATACCGCGCTGACGGTCGAAGCTCGCGAAGGGCGGATGCATGTGTTTATCCCGCCGACCAACGCGCTGGAACACTATCTCGATATTATCGCTTCGGTCGAGGCGACGGCTAACGCCCTGAAGATGCCGGTCGTCATCGAAGGTTACCAGCCGCCGCACGATCTGCGCCTGACGCGCTTGCCGGTCACCCCCGACCCCGGCGTGATCGAGGTCAACATCCATCCGGCGGCCTCGTGGCGCGAACTGGTGCACAACACCAGCACGCTCTACGAACAGGCAAGATTAACCCGGCTGGGCACCGAAAAATTCATGCTGGATGGCCGCCATACCGGCACCGGTGGTGGCAACCACGTCACGCTCGGTGGCGTCACGCCGGCCGATAGCCCGATTTTGCGCCGCCCGGATCTGCTGCGCAGTCTGGTGACCTACTGGCAGCACCATCCTTCGTTGTCGTATCTGTTTTCCGGCCTGTTCATCGGGCCCACCAGCCAGGCGCCGCGCGTCGATGAGGCGCGCAACGACAGCCTATATGAACTCGAAATCGCCTTTCAGCAAATGCCGGATGGCGAAGTGCCGGCCCCGTGGCTGGTGGATAGACTGCTGCGTAACTTGCTGGTGGATATGACCGGCAACACCCACCGCAGCGAGTTCTGTATCGACAAACTCTATGCGCCGGGCACCGATGCCGGCCGCTTGGGCCTGTTGGAACTGCGCGCCTTCGAAATGCCGCCGCACGCGCAAATGTCGCTGATGCAGATGCTGCTGCTGCGCACGCTGGTCGCATGGTTCTGGAAGCAGCCCTACAAAAAACCGCTGGTGCGCTGGGGCACACAGTTGCACGACCGCTTCATGCTTCGGCATTTCATCGCCAGCGACATCCACGATGTCGCCCGAGACTTGCAGCAGGCCGGGTTTGATTTTAAGGCCGAATGGTTTGCGCCGTTTCTCGAATTCCGCTTTCCGCACATGGGCGAGTTGCAGGTGCAGGATCTCAAGCTCGAACTGCATCAGGCCATTGAGCCGTGGCACGTGTTGGGGGAGGAAATCACCAGCAGTGGCACCGCCCGTTATGTGGATTCGTCGGTAGAACGTCTGCAGGTCAAGCTCACCGGGGCGATGGGCGAACGCTACGCCCTCACCTGCAACGGCCGCTGCGTGCCGCTGGTGGCGACGGGCGTGCCAGGCGAAATGGTGGCTGGCGTGCGTTACCGGGCGTGGAATCCGCCCTCCGCACTGCACCCGACCATCGGCGTGCAGGCCCCGCTGGTGTTCGATATCGTCGATACCTGGAATGGGAGATCAGTCGGCGGCTGCACCTACCACGTCGCCCACCCCGGCGGCCGCAGCTACGACACCCTTCCGGTCAACGCCTACGAGGCTGAAGGCCGCCGCGTCAGCCGATTCTGGAACCACGGCCACACGCCAGGCGATCATGCTGTAGAACTCTCGGCTGAAGAAACCAACAAGAGCTATCCGCTCACCCTCGATTTACGCTGGAATGCCTGATGATTCTCACCACACCGTCCGACATGCACGACCTTTCTTTTGCCATACGCGATGCCGTCGCCCCGGTGTTTCTGCTCACCGGCATCGGCTCCATCCTCGCCGTGTTGGTCAACCGGCTGGGGCGCTCCATCGACCGCGCGAGAAACCTGAGTGCCATGCGGCCAGAGCAACAAAAAGCGCATATGGGAGAATTCAGCATCATCGTCAGGCGAACAAAGTGGATGCGCTGGTCAGTCGGGTTGTTGATATTTGCCGGGCTCTGCGTCGCGATCTCCATCGCTGCCGTCTTCATTGGCGTGGCGATCGGCGTTCACCTGACGAGTTTTGTGCTGATGACCTTCATTGCCGCTATGCTGTCGCTGATACTCGGACTGCTGTGTTTTTTAAGGGAGATTATTCTGGCTTCGGGGGAAGTGATTGATACGCGGACGTTGGATGAGATCGATTAGATGAATCGTCTATCAAGAGTCTTTAATTGATTTGGTCACCAAATGGATCCGTAGTTGAGGCAACTGCGGCAATTCCTTCGTAAAGCTTGGACTTTGGCAGGGTGTGGGACATTCTCAGCGTCTTAATATTGCTCGCAAAGTTTATAAGTCCCTTTCATATTGAGATAGCAGTTCCAATGTAAAGCATCGATCCTATTCGACGTAAAAATTTCGTGTATCCGTATTTCGTGATTGACGTACACATGGGTTCGATTTGTACATCCATGTATTTACATTTAGCGTAAAACAATCTAATGTGCATACATGTACATCCATTGGCGGAGATTCTAATGCATACCACAAGAGCTTTTAAGAATGGCAACTCTCAGGCTGTTCGCATCCCGGCTGATATAGCCTATGAGCGTACGGATATGGATTTGGAGATCGAGCGTAAAGGAGACGAAATTCGAATTCGACCAGCACGCAAGTCACTGTCCGGAGTGCTGGCCAAGTTCGCCAAATTTTCTCCAGATTTCATGGCAGAGGGTCGTGACGATCAAGAGCAAGCAGAAAGGGATGCCTTGTAATGCCGCGTTACATGTTGGATACCAATATGTGCATTTACCTGATGAAGAGTCAGCCCGAAGAAGTCGCACGGCGGTTTGCCCAGTGCTACGTGGGTGATGTGGTCATGTCCTCGATCACGTACGCTGAGCTGGAGTATGGTGTGGCCGTGGCAGCTGATCCGGAGCAAGAGCGCAGAAATCTAGCCAGCCTAGTAGAAGACATTCAAGTAGTTCCTTTCGATGTACCTGCCGGCGTTGCGTATGGTCGAATCCGGCTGGCAACGAGGGATATCAAGAAAGATGCCCTCGATAAGCTCATTGCTGCGCACGCCTCGTCACTTAACGTCATTGTGGTGACCAATAATGAGAAGGACTGTGCCAAGTATCCCGGTGTTTCAATAGAGAATTGGTTGATGCCCGAAGGCAAGCATTAATCCGTATTCCGTGATTGTCGTAAATCATGGAGTACGGATACCCAAAATTTCCAGCAATTAGCAAGATTCCCCCTTATATTAAGCCACGATTGTGCTGAACCCATCCCGTACTTATTCCGGTAACCGCTCAACCTCAACCGACACCTTCAGCTCATGATTTTGCCCACCGAAAATCACGCCCTTGAGCGGGGTGACGTCGCCGTAATCGCGTCCCCAGGCGACGGTGATGTGTTGGTCTTTGGGCACCTGGTTGTTGGTGGGGTCGAAATCCATCCAGCCGGATTCGGGTAGGTAAACTGAAAACCAAGCGTGGGAGGCATCGGTGCCGACCAGTTTTTCCTTGCCGGGTGGCGGCAGGGTTTCGATGTAGCCGCTGACGTAGCGGGCGGCGAGGCCTTGCGAGCGGATGCAGCCGATGGCGAGGTGGGCGAAGTCCTGACAGACGCCGCGGCGGTGTTCGAGCACCGTGTTGAGGGGCGTGGCGAGGGTGGTGAATTCCGGGTCGAAGGTGAAGTCGGCGAAAATGCGCTGCATCAGGTCGTGTACGGCTTCGACCAGCGGCCGCCCGGCGGTGAAGGAGGGTTGGGCGTAGGCTGCCAGCGCGGGGCTGGCTATGACGAAGGGCGAATCCAGCGCGTATTGGCGGGCCTCCAGCGCTTCTGGTCGGCGTTCGTTCCAGATCGCCTCTTTGACTGCCTCCCACGAGGTGCCTTGTGAAAAATCCAGTTGCGCGGCCTGACTGAAAATCTGCACCTCGCTGATCGCGGTGACGATGAATTCGCGATGCGGCTCAGGAATGGAAAAATGCGCGACCTGATTGCCGAAAAAATCCTCCCGCACGCGGTAATCGGCGATGCCGGGGCTGATCTCCAGCCGCGATGAAATCAGGTTCTGGTGGTGGCAGAAGCGCGGCAGCAAACGCGCTTCGTTGTAGGACTGGCCCACCGGGTCGGTGTATTCGTAGGTGGTTTTGTGGGTGATGCGGTAGCGCACGTTGTCTTGGTCCTAAAGAGGTTGTGGGCTACTGCCGTGCCGGAAATAATCGGCGGTAATCGCCTCGGACATCGCGCTCAGCAGGTAATACAGCCGGCTCAGTTGCTGGTCTAGGTTTTCGCGGATGCCGTCTTTCGAGATCACCAGCAGGTCGTCCAGATTGACGAGGCTGATCAGCGAACTGGCTTCGAGGATCAGGCGCTCTTCCGTGCTCAGTCGTTGCCCTTGCCGTATGCGAGGTAGCTTGGTGACATGCGCTTGCAGGCTGCTGATCTGGTAGGCCAGCGAGCGCGGGTTGTTGGGGTCGAGCAGCAGCAGTTCGAGGAAAGAGGGCAGCTCGAAATAACTGCGGTAATGCTGGCGGTAGCAGATGGTGTTGTCGCTGCTGTCGAGCAGGGATTCGACCAGTTGCGTTTCCATGCCGTCGCTGTGGCTGACCGAGAAGGCGGTGCGCAGCGTCGAGATCAGCAGCAGGCTGCGTTCGAGCCGGCGGCCGATATCGAGAAACAGCCAGCCATTGCCGCGTGTCATGTTCTCCATCACCAGGCCACTGAAGGCGCACAGGGTGGTGATCAGGTGATCCATGTGGTCCTGCATTTGCCACAGCGTGCCGTCGCTCAAATGCTGGGAGCCGGTGAGGTGGGCTTCCAGATCGTCCATCACTCGCCAAGTGTCGGATGACCACAGGTCGCGCACCGCGTAACCGGTTTGCACCAGGCATCGCAGCGAATGCGCGATGCTGCCGCTGCGATGCTCGTCCAGCGAGATCGAAAGCAGCTCCGGCTCGGGGGCTTGCAGCAGGGCGGCGGCCTCTTCGGCGAAGAATCCCGGCCAGGTGCCGGTGAGGTTGGTCAGGCCCTGCAGCAGGCTGTGCAGGCTGGTTTCGTAATCGGGGTTGCCGTGGTCTGGGTTGTGGTACAGCTTTTTGACCGTGGCGCGCAGCAGGCGGATGCTGCCTTCTGCCCTTTCGGCATAGCGGCCAACCCAGAAGATATTGTCCGCAGCGCGGCTGGGCAGGGCGTTGTTGTGGTTGCCGTGCGTGTCGGCGCTGTGCTCCGGGCGGATGATTTCGGCCACGTGGATGGGCTCGGTGGCGATGATCCAGGTGTCCTTGCTGATGCCGCCCATCTGGTTCGAAATCGGCACATCGCCTTTTTCCGGCGCGCTGCGGGTCAGGCCACCCGGCATGGCAGTGTAGCCATCGGCGCGCGCCACGGCAAAGCAGCGCAACAGTGCCTGACGCGGCTCGTAGCCGCCCGGCACGACCGAGGGCATGGTGGAAAAGCTTTCATGCTCCTGCCCCACATACAGCGCCGGGTTGCTGCGGATGCGGTCGCGCAGATCGGCCAGTTGCTGCTGGCTGAGCAGGTGGCCGAACACGGAGCGGCTTCCGGGCGTGCGGTAGATCGGCTTGATCACCAGCCGGTCGAGATTGGCCAATACATAATTCAGCTCAAGCGGCTGGCCGCACCACCAAGTGGCGATGGTAGGTAGTTTCAGCGGCTGGCCAAGAAAATGCTGTGCGATGCCGGGCAGGAAAGGCTGCAGGCCGGGGTTTTCCAGAATGCTGCTGCCGAGCGGGTTGGCGATCGCCACGTTGCCGCGGCGCGCCACTTCCAGCAGGCCGGGCACGCCAAGACGCGAATCGTCGCGCAGTTCCAGCGGATCACAATAGTTGTCGTCGACGCGGCGCAGGATCACGTCTACACGCAGCAATCCGGTGAGCGATTTCAGCCACACATGACCGTCGCGCACTGTCAGGTCGTCGCCCTGCACCAGGGGGTAGCCCAGTTGTGAGGCGAGGTAGGCGTGCTCGAAATAGGTCTCGTTGAAAGGGCCGGGCGTTAGCACGACCACGTGCGGCGTTTCGTTCTTGTCCGGGGCAATGGCGTTGAGGCCGGCGCGCAGCGACTGAAAGAACGGCTCAAGCCGGTGGACTTGCGCATTGCGGAAAAGGCTGGGCAGCACGCGCGACATCGCCAGCCGGTTTTCCAGCGCATAGCCGGTGCCGGACGGCGCCTGGGTGCGGTCGCCCAGCACCCACATTTTCTGGTCCGGCCCGCGCGCCAGGTCGGCCGCGTATAGGATCAGCTGATGCCGCCCCGGCAACCGGACCTGATCGCAGGCACGCAGGAAACCGCCGTGGTTGTAGATTAGTTCCAGCGGCAGCAGCCCCTTGCTGATGAGCTCGCGCGGGCCGTACAGGTCTGTCAGGATCAGGTTGAGCAGCTCGGCGCGTTGCAGCAGGCCGGCTTCAATGTCATACCATTCGTCGCCGGAAATCAGCAGCGGTACCGGGTCGAGCTGCCACGGCCGGCTGTTGCCATTCGGGTCGCCGTACACGTTGTAGGTGACGCCGTTTTCGCGCAGCAGCTTCAGCGCCTCCTTGTGGCGCAGCTCGACTTCGGCGATGCCGAGTTCATCCAGTGCCCGCATCAGGGGGGCCCAGTGCGGGCGTATCTGCCTCTGCGCGTCCTGCATTTCATCGTAGGCATTGATGCCGGACGAATAGGGTGGGTTGAACGCCGTCAGTGCTTGTTGCTGTTGCATCGTTGGAAGTTTACGCCTGGGAACCTGTTTCAGTAAGCATCATCCGGTGTTGCGCAGTCCGGCCGCAATGCCGTTGATCGTGAGGTGAATGTTGCGTCGTACACGTTCGTCGGTTGCGCCGGAACGGTGACGCTTAATCAGCTCGATTTGCAGGTGATTGAGCGGGTCCAGATATGGCAACCGACGCTTGATGGATTCCGCCAGTGCCGGGTTGCTCGCCAGCCTGACCGGGCTTTCCAGCAGCAGGTTCAGTGCCTCTGTGGTGAGCGCATACTCTCGCGTTATGCGATTGAATACACGGTTGCGCAGGCTTTCGTCAACGACCAACTCGGCATATCGTCCGGCCATCGCCAGATCGGTCTTGGCCAGCACCATGTCCATGTTAGATAGCAGCGTTTTGAACAGTGGCCAGTCCTTGAGCATCTGCCGTAGGGTGTCGGTGCGCTCGGCCTTCATGGCCCCTTCGTTCTCATTCAGATATTGATTGATCGCGCTGCCGAACCCGTACCAACCCGGCAGCAGCAGACGACATTGCCCCCACGAGAACCCCCACGGAATCGCCCGAAGGTCTTCGATGCGCTGGGTGGCTTTGCGCGAAGCCGGGCGGCTGCCAATGTTGAGTTCCGCGATTTCGTTGATAGGCGTCGCCCCGAAAAAGTAATTGGCAAAGCCGGAGGTTTCATAGACCAGTTTGCGATATTCCGCCATGGCGGTGGCCGACAGCGCATCCATGACCAACTCGTAAGCGCGTCGCTGCGACGCGGAGAGCTGATCCTGCGGGAACTGCGTGGCGTCGATCGTGGCTGCAATCAGCGTTTCAAGGTTGCGCCGGGCGACGCGCGGGTCCGAGAACTTGTTGGCGATGATTTCGCCTTGTTCGGTCAGCCGGATCTGGCCGTCTACCGTGCCCTGCGGTTGCGCCATGATGGCCTGGTAGGTCGGGCCGCCGCCACGCCCCACCGTGCCGCCACGTCCGTGAAACAGGCGCAATCGTATCTTGGCCTGCTTGAACAGCTCGACCAGTGAGACTTCCGCCTTGTAGAGCTCCCAGTTTGAGGTGAGAAACCCGCCGTCCTTGTTGCTGTCGGAGTAGCCCAGCATGATCTCCTGGTGGTCGCCCTGATGGCGTAAAAGATGGCGGATGCCGAGCAGGCTCAACCATTCGCCCATGATGCGCGGTGCGTTGCGCAAGTCTGCGATGGTCTCGAACAGGGGCGCGATATTGAGATCCATCTCAACGGACGATGATCCCCATGGGCCGCGCAGCAGGCCGGCTTCTTTTTGCAATAGTGCGACTTCCAGCAAGTCCGAGAGGGCTTCGGTGTGAGAGATGACGTACTGACGCACAGCGCTGGCACCGAACTTTTGACGGACTTCGCGGGCTTTCCTGAACACCCCGATTTCGGATTCGACCAGGGCCGAATACTCCTGGAAGGGCGAATACAGCAGCCTGGGTTGCTTGAGTTCGGCGAGCAGGGCCTTGACCTTGCCCGCCTCGTCCAGTTCGGCATAGGTGAAATCAGCGCCGGCCTTGAGCAGCAGTTCGGTCAGGACGGTTTCGTGTACGTCCGAACTCTGGCGCAAATCAATCGTGGAGAGGTGAAAACCGAATGTTTCGACGGCTTTGATCAGCTTGCCTAGCCGCGGGTAGATCAGGGCTGGTGCCCGATTGGCGGCGAGCGAGTGGGCAATGATATTGAGGTCGGCGAGATATTCCTCGTGGTTTGCGTAGGCGGGCAGGTCACAGGTGGCCGGTTGTGCCGGTGTTCTTCCCGTCAGCAGCTGGCAGCTGTTGCGCAAACGATCGAGTACGGCGACAAGAGCTAGCCGATAAGGCTCGTCCTGCCGGTGCGGGGATTGATCCGGCGAGGTTGCTGCCAGCGCCAGTAATGCCGGCGATACGTCGACCAAGCGGGTGGTCAGCGAAAGTTCGCTGCGCAGCGCGCTGGTCTCCTGCAGGTAGTAGTTGAACGCCGTGATGGCCTGCTGGGTGATGGCTTGCTCCAGCGTGGCCGCGTTGACATTGGGGTTGCCGTCGCGGTCGCCGCCGATCCAGCTGCCCATTTGCAGGAAATTCGCCAGCCTGAAATCCTTGCCCGCCTCGCCGAAGTTGCGGCCGATTTCCAGTTCCAGGTCCTGCAGCAGCTCCGGGATGGTATCCAGCAAACTCATGCGGAAGTACGACAGAGCATTGTCGATTTCGTCGTTCACAGTGAGCCGCGAAAAGCGCAGCATGCGGCTTTGCCACAGCAGGGTGATGGCGGCGTAGAGCATGCGGTCGTTGCGTTCGCGCTCATGTCGCGACAAGGGCTGCGATTTTTTTGCTAGCAGGGCCGAAATCGCGCGTTCGGTGTCGAGCAGGCTCTTGCGCTGCACTTCGGTTGGATGCGCGGTCAGTACCGGCGAGATCAGGGCGGTGTTGAAAAAAGCCGCAATGTCGTGCAACGGCGTGTGCGCTTGTTTGAAACTGTTGAGGGAATACGATAGCAGGCCCGGCTCAAGGTCATCTTCATGCAGGTTGATCTGGTGGTGGGTCGATAGATCTTCGGCGATGTTGACCAGATGCTTGAAGTAACTGAACGCGCGCGCCACGGCAACCGCCTGATCGGTATCCAGGGCCTTCAGCAGGCGGTCGAGCGTCGATGCGGATGCCTGTTCGCCGTCGCGATGGAAGCGGACTGCGGCCTGGCGGATGGCTTCGATGGCTTCGTACGTGGCTTCCCCTTCTTTGTCCTTGATGACTTCGCCCAGAATGCGGCCAAGGGTGCGTACATTTTCCTTAAGGGTTTTTTCAGGGGTGTTCGTTGCAGATGTCATGCTGGATTCCTTGCTTGCCAGGGTGGACTGCCGATTTGGCTGGGTTTTTGCTTTAAAGGGAAGCAACTATCAAGCCAGTCGCCACCAGGTCGGTCCGTATTTGTTTAAGGCCGCATGGCCGGCTATGATGGGACACACTCTTTCAATGATCAATTGCATTCAATTATGACTTATTGCGTAGGTATTCTGCTCGAAACCGGTTTGGTCATGGCCTCTGACTCCCGCACCAATGCAGGGGTTGACCATGTGGCGACTTTTCCGAAAATGAGCATTTTTTCTCAACCGGATGAGCGTGTGCTCGTACTGCTGACCTCAGGCAACCTGGCGATTTCGCAGGCGGTGGTCAGCCGGCTCAGGAAAGCCGTTGCAGACAACGCCGAACCGAATCTGAATAATGTGACGTCGATGTTCGAGGCTGCACGGATTGTGGGCGAAGCTGTTCGTGCCGTGCACCATGAAGATGCAGAACACCTGCGCAAGCATCAGGCCGACTTCAATCAGGCTATCCTGCTGGGTGGGCAGATCCGGGGCGAAAAGCCGCGCTTGTTCAATATCTATGCGGCCGGCAATTTTATCGAGGCGGTGGCCGAAACACCTTATTTCCAGATCGGCGAAACCAAGTATGGAAAACCCATTCTGGATCGCGTCATCGGAGCACACACGGATCTGGACGAGGCCGCCAAGTGCACGCTGATTTCTTTTGATTCGACCATCCGCAGCAATCTTTCTGTGGGTATGCCGATCGATCTGATCATCTACCGCACCGACAGCTTCAGTGCGGATGGTCAACGCCGGATTACCGAATCCGATCCTTACTTCAACCAGATACGTCGCGGTTGGTCTGAGGGACTGAAGAAAGTATTCTCCGAACTTCCTGCCCCGGATTGGTGCTAACGGAGTATGGGTGTCTTCAATTTCGTCATTCCCGCGAAGGCGGGAATCTCGTCCGATTAAATAGCAGGACCCCCGCCTTCGCGGGGATGACGGATTCATCGGTGTTCCTCTCAGGGGCGCTTGATCAGCCGGTAGGCCTTGTTTTTGCGGTATAATTCGCCCCTTTTTGATGCGCAGTAAATCCCATGGAAGCAGAACAGCTTAATCTCATCGCCAATCGACTGGCGGACCTCGCCGAGCGCAGTACCTCGCTCAGGGGGTATCTTTGACTTTGCCAACAAGCAACATCGTTTAGAAGAAGTTTCCGGCCTGCTGGAAGACTCGAACGTCTGGAACGACGCTAAACTCGCGCAGGATCTTGGTCGTGAGCGCCGCAGTCTGGAGGCGGTGGTTGGTACTCTGATCGACATCGATAATGGTCTGCGCGATAGCCGCGACCTGTTTGAGATGGCGCGTGAAGAGAACGACGACGACACGCTGCTCGCCGTCGAGGCGGATTCCAAGGCGATTGAATCGCGGGTGGAGGAGTTGGAGTTCCGCCGCATGTTCAATAATCCGATGGACCCCAACAACTGCTTTGTCGATATCCAGGCAGGTTCGGGCGGGACCGAGGCGCAGGACTGGGCTTCCATGCTGCTGCGCATGTATATCAAGTACTGCGAACGCAAGGGCTTTCAGGTTGAAGTGCTGGAAGAATCCGAAGGCGATATTGCCGGCATCAAGAGCGCCAGTCTGAAAATTTCCGGCGACTATGCCTTTGGCACCTTGCGTACGGAAATCGGCGTGCACCGTCTGGTGCGTAAATCGCCGTTCGATTCCAACAACGGCCGGCACACCAGTTTCGCCAGCGTGTTTGTCTACCCGGAAGTGGATGACTCGATTGAAATCGACATCAACCCGGCCGATTTGCGTATCGATACCTATCGCGCCTCCGGTGCGGGCGGCCAGCACATCAACAAAACCGATTCGGCGGTGCGGATCACCCACATCCCGACCAATACCGTGGTGCAGTGTCAGAACGACCGTTCGCAGCACCGCAACAAGGACGAAGCGATGAACATGCTGAAGGCGCAGTTGTACGCCCTGGAGCTGCGCAAGCGCAACGAAGAAAAACAAGCGCTGGAAGACTCCAAGACCGATATCGGCTGGGGCCACCAGATTCGCTCTTATGTGCTCGACAATTCGCGCATCAAGGATCTGCGTACCAATGTCGAAATCAGCAACACCAAGGCGGTACTGGATGGCGACCTTGACCCGTTCATCACCGAAAGTTTGAAGCAGGGAGTCTAAATTGAGCGAACAAGAACAACAGCAGCCGGTGCAGGATGAGTCTCACGTAATTACCGAGCGCCGCGAGAAGCTGAAAGCCATGCGCGAACAGGGCGTAGCTTTCCCCAACGATGCGCGCCGCACCCACCATGCCGCCGACCTGCATCAGGCGCACAGCGAGAAAACGGCTGAAGAGCTGGAGCCGCAAGCGATACGCGTCGGCGTTGCCGGCCGCATGATGCTGAAGCGCGTCATGGGCAAGGCCAGCTTTGCCACCATTCAGGATTCCACTGCCCGCATCCAGCTGTTCATCACCAAGGAAAACATTGGCGATGCGCTGTACGACGCGTTCAAGAAGTGGGACATGGGCGATATCGTGTCGGCTGAGGGCGTGCTGTTCAAGACCAAGACGGGCGAATTGTCGGTCAAGGTAGATCAACTGCGCCTGATCACCAAGTCTATCCGTCCGCTGCCGGAAAAATTCCACGGGCTCTCCGATCAGGAAACCAAGTACCGCCAGCGCTATGTCGACCTGATCATGTCGGAAGACACGCGCAAGACGTTCGTCACGCGCAGCAAGATCGTCGCGGCGATTCGTCACTTCATGCTGGATAACCAGTTCCTGGAAGTTGAAACCCCGATGCTGCACCCAATCCCGGGCGGCGCGTCGGCCAAGCCGTTTACGACCCATCACAACGCGCTGGACATGCAGATGTTCCTGCGAATTGCGCCTGAGCTGTTCCTGAAGCGCCTGATCGTGGGTGGTTTCGAACGCGTGTTCGAAATCAACCGCAACTTCCGCAACGAAGGCTTGAGCGTCCGCCACAACCCAGAATTCACCATGATGGAGTTCTACGCGGCCTACACCGACTACAAGTGGCTGATGGACTTTACCGAACAGTGCATCCGCGCAGCGGCCATTGCGGCGCAGGGCACGGCGACCGTGATCTATCAAGGGCGTGAGGTCGATCTGGCCAAGCCGTTCGAGCGGCTGACCATCGTGGGCGCGATCCAGAAGTACGCGCCGCAGTACACGCTGGCACAACTGGAAGATGCTACTTTCTTGCGCACCGAATTGAAGAAGTTCGGGGTGGATGCCATGGCGCATCTGGGGTTGGGTGCACTGCAACTGGCCTTGTTTGAAGAAACCGCCGAGGCGCAACTGTGGAACCCGACCTACATCATCGACTACCCGGTTGAAGTGTCGCCGCTGGCGCGTGCGTCGGACACGACGCCCGGCATTACCGAGCGATTCGAGCTGTTCATGACCGGCCGCGAAATCGCCAACGGCTTCTCGGAGTTGAACGATCCGGAAGACCAGGCCGATCGCTTCCGCAAGCAGGTCGAAGCCAAGGAAGCCGGCGACGACGAAGCCATGTACTACGACGCCGACTACATTCGTGCGCTTGAATACGGCATGCCCCCGACCGGTGGTTGCGGGATCGGCATCGACCGTCTGGTCATGCTGCTGACCGACAGTCCGAGCATACGCGACGTGATCCTGTTCCCGCACATGCGGCCTGAGGCCTAAGGTGGAAACGGTTACGCTCAACGTCACCGGGATGGTCTGCGGCGGCTGTTCCAACAGCGTCAAGCAGGCCTTGCTGGCGCTGGACGGGTTGGTTTCTGCCGAAGTGTCGCACGCCACCGGCGAAGCTGTCGTCAGCTTTGATGGCACCAAGACCTCGGTGTCGCAACTGGAAGCTGCCGTCAAAGCCGCAGGATACGGGATCGCCGCCTGAGGCCCTGTAGTACGCATCCGAAAAACGGCGGCCTAGTGCCGCCGTTTTTTTTGATTTCAAAATTCTGCAATATTTATTTCATAAAGTAGTGCCCTGTCGTGTTGATCGGGATCACCCATGTCGCTCCGTGAAAAAATCAAAAGGTATTACCGCTTGCTGGTCGGCACCATCGTGCTGGCCTGCGTCGTCACCGGTGTTGCCGTGTATTACCACCACGTCGCCATGGATCGCCTGGCGGCCCTGTCGCAGGTAGGCAGCGCGTTTTCGGACATGCAGTCGGAGAACGCCCAGATGCGGCAGTACGCAACGGAGATGGTGGCGGCCGTGGGTACTGCCGATACAACGGACGATGACTTGCTGATTGCCGACATGCATCGCGCATCAACATCGCTGCTGGACAACTTCAATACAGCGATCCAGTCTGCGCCTGCGCAGTCGGCATTGCGAGCCGAGTTGCAGAAGGTCAGTCAGGATGTGGAATTCTTTGCCAAGCAGTCGGAGCTGACGCTGAAGCAGGAGCAAATCGATCCGGCCGGGGCCGAGGTCTATCTGGACGACTTTGCCAAGTTGGCCTGGAGTATGTCCAAGAAAATGGAGCCGGCGCGCACCGCCCTGCACCAAGAGACTCAGCAGGTGCAAACGGCGACCACCCGACTGGTCAATATGGTGGGGTTTGTCATCGTGCTCATGCTGGCCGGAAGCGTCCTGGCGACGCTGATGTTCGGGAAGTTCCTGCACGATTCTGTACTAGGGCGCCTCGACGATGCCATCCATCTGGCTCAGCAGCTTTCGGAAGGCCGCCTGTCCAGCGTCGCGGCACAGCAGCAGGCAGGTGACGAGTTGGGGAAACTGCTGTCCCTGATGGATCGCGGCCAACGCCGTGTCCGGGATTTGATCGGCAACGCAGCGCATACGGTGAATGCCGGTGCGTCTGAATTGTCATCGAACGCTTCCGTACTGGTGTCGTCGATGCGCGAGCAAAGTACGCACATCGACGCCATGCTGGCGTCGTTTCATACGGTCAATGCGACCACTCAGGCGATTACGCAACTGGCGCAGGAGGCCAATGCGATTGCGCAAAAGGCTGGTGCGGCTTCCGATCAGAGTTGCCAGGTGATCATCAATGTTGCCAATGCGATCGACACGCTCTCGACCGAGGTGCATGAAACCGCCGGGCACGTGACGCAACTGGCCGATAGTTCGGCCAACATCGCGAATATCGTGGCGTCAATTCAGGAAGTGGCCGAACAGACCAATCTGTTGGCGCTGAATGCGGCCATCGAGGCTGCCCGTGCCGGCGAAAGCGGCCGTGGATTTGCCGTGGTGGCCGATGAGGTGCGCAAGCTTGCGGCCAGAACGAGCAATCTGGCCAACGAGATTGGTGTGCTGGTCACCGGCATTCGTACGGGCGCGGCCAAGGCGACCGGCGCCATGCAGTCCATGGCGACCCGGGCAATGGACACCTCATCCATGACGGGGCAGTCCCGATCCTCCGTGCAGGAGATTACGCAGGAAATCGCTGCCGTGAAATTCATGATGATGGATATCGCGCAGCGTTTGTCGACACAAGTGGACGAAACGACCAGCGCCACGCACCGGCTGGGCGAGGTGGCCGATATGAGTCAAAGGAACCACCAGACTGTCGCCGGAGTGCATCGCGAGGTGGCCGTGTTGCAGCAACTGACCGAGGGGCTGCAGCTGAGCCTGGCGGCCTAGCCGCCAGGCCTGCGTCTTACCTTGCAGCGCCCGCCTCGTACCAGGGCTTGCTGGCGTTGACCACGTGCACCACCAGCAGCATGACCGGCACTTCGATCAATACCCCGACGACGGTGGCCAGCGCGGCTCCCGAATGGAACCCGAACAGGCTAATGGCGGCTGCCACGGCCAGTTCAAAGAAATTGCTGGCGCCGATCAGCGCAGAGGGACAGGCGACATTGTGCTGTTCGCCCGCCTTGCGGTTCAGCCAGTAGGCCAGCGCGGAATTCAAGATCACCTGGATCAGGATAGGTACCGCCAGCATGGCGATGACCAGCGGCTGCGTCAGGATCGCTTCGCCCTGGAACGCGAACAACAGCACCAGCGTCAGCAGCAGGGCGCTGATCGACCAGGGTCCGATTTTGATCATGGCTGCATCAAATGCGTGCTGGCCTTGTTTCAGCAGTTGGCCGCGCCATAGCTGGGCGAGGATGACCGGGATCACGATGTACAGGACTACCGAGGTCAGCAATGTAGCCCACGGCACGGTAATGGATGAAATCCCTAGCAGCAGCGCTACGATGGGCGCAAAGGCAAAGATCATGATGGTGTCGTTCAGCGCGACCTGCGACAGCGTAAACAGTGGATCGCCGTTGGTCAGCTTGCTCCAGACAAATACCATGGCCGTGCAGGGTGCGGCGGCCAGCAGAATCAGCCCGGCAATATAGCTATCCAGCTGCTCGGCCGGCAAATAGGGCGCGAATATCTGGCGCACGAACAGCCAGCCCAGCAGGGCCATTGAAAACGGTTTGACCGCCCAGTTCACGAACAGAGTGATACCGATGCCTTTCCAATGGGTGCGAACCTGATGCAGCGCGCCGAAATCCACCTTGACCAGCATCGGGATGATCATGACCCAGATCAGCAGGCCCACCGCTAGATTGACGTGCGCGAATTCCAGGCGGCCTATGCCCTGAAACAAGGCGGGAAATACCTGCCCCAAGGCAATGCCGGCAACGATGCAGAGCGCCACCCACAGGGTCAGGTAACGTTCGAACAGATTCATGCTTCAACCTTACTGTTGCCGATGACATCCATTTCTCGCTTGGTGGCGAGGTGGTCCAGGCTGCTCAGTGGCAGGTTGGCAAAGAGGCTCACGCGATTGCGGATCTGGTGAAAAATCTTTCTGAAGGCCTCGTGTTTATCTTCGTCCGTACCTTCGACGGCTGCTGGGTCCTCAAACCCCCAGTGCGCCGAAATCGGCTGACCAGGCCACACCGGGCAGACTTCGCCGGCGGCGTTGTCGCATACGGTGATGATGAAATCCATTTTTGGGGCATCCGGCTGGGCGAACTCATTCCAGCTCTTGCTGCGCAGGTTGTCGGTGGGGTAGCCGATAGCCTTCACCTGATCAATGGCAAACGGGTTGACCTTGCCGGTCGGGAAGCTGCCAGCACTATAGGCCTTGAATCGCCCGTGCCCAAGTACGTTCAGTAACGCTTCGGCCATGATGCTGCGAGCGGAGTTGCCGGTGCACAGGACGAGAATATTGAATTGTTTTTCCATGATGATGGCTTTCTAAGATGAATTGCTTAGCTGCAACAGTTTTTACCGGCCGCTTTGCTCGCGGCAGATTTGAGCGAGAGCGAGGTTAAGGAAATCGGTGTGCAACAGGCCGATGCGGGCTGCATGGCTTGATGGGTGTGTTCGCCATAGGTCGGGATGCTGCCCAAGGTATGAAAGGCTTCCCACGGGATGCCGTTCGGGTCCAGGCTCCAATGCTTGTCAGACCGGGCGTAGCAGCAGTTGCTTTCCGGCTGCGCCAGATGAGGCAGCTCGGCCGACTGTATGCGCTGGTTGAGTTCTTCCAGTTCATCGGCGGATTCCACCTGGATGCCCAGATGATCGAGCCCCACCTTGGCACCGCGATTCGAAATGGCGAAGTTGACGCGCGGATCGTCCAGCATCCATTTGGCGTAATCGACTTCAGCCACGGTGGGTGCGACGGCGAAAATCGCCGTATAAAAGTGAATGCTCTCGGCCAGGTTGTCGACGGAGAGGTGAATATGCAGACGTTTCATGAGGTGCTTGCTCCAGTAGGTGAACAGCAGGGCGCGCTGATGGTCGTGCAGGGATTGCCGCCGCAACAGTTCTCGGTAAGAAAGGCCAGCAGCGCATTCATCGTGTTGAAATTTGCGGCATATATCATGTAGCGGCCATCCTGACGGGCGCTCACCATGTCGGCATGCAACAGCTCCTTAAGGTGAAACGTCAGCGAGGATGGCGCGATCCCCGTGCACTCGCTGATTTTTCCAGCCGCCAGGCCTGCGGGCCCGGCTTGCACTAAGGCACGAAAAATGGCCAAGCGCGAGCCTTGTGCCAGCGCGGCTAACGCATTAACAATCGATTCTATTTCCATATTTCAATAATAATTGAAATATAAAATTATCGCATGTTGTATTTATGAGACAGCTGTCTCGAAAAAGTGACTTTCGTCATAAAACTGTCATATTGAAAACGCATACTCGCTCCCCATCAAAGCACGGTCACTGATCGGCTTTTTCCGATTTTCTAACGGGGAGTAATTCATGAACAGTATCAAAATGCGCGGCGTGTTCGCCGCTGTAACCGGTGCCCTGCTGTTTGGCGCTGCTGCACCTGCAATGGCAGACAGCAACGACGACATCATCTACGCGCTGATGGCCAAGGGTGTTCTGACCGAAGAAGAAGGTCACCAACTGCTGGATGGCCGCGACAAGGAACGCGCAACCCAGCAAAAGCAAATGAAGAGCGCCGGCAAGGTGAAAATTTCGGATGCTATTGATAATGCAACCATTTATGGCGATGTGCGAGTTCGTCATGAATATCGTGAAGGTACCGGCACAGTAAGTGGTACAAATAGTGTTAAAGAAACAGCAAACAAAGATCGATACAAAATCACTTTGGGTGTTAAAACTGAAGCAGGTGATTGGTATTCCGATTTGGCAATGGCGATGGGCGCAAAGGGGCGTTCGGACAATGCTGATTTGGGTAGCAGTTCCAGTATTTCTTCCAATGGTGTAGCAGCAAAAGACGGCTTATACGTAAAGCGTGCAATGTTTGGTTGGAAAGCGACTGATTGGCTAACACTTGAAGCCGGTCGTATGGATAATCCGCTCTATACAACGTCAATGGTCTGGGATCCGGACCTGGTGGTTCAAGGGTTTACGGAAAAGGTTAAATTTAAAGCTGGCGAAGCTAATGTGTTTTTAACTGCTACACAATCCACCTATGTTGGACCGAAGGTGACCTTTAGTCCAACAGCTAGTGGATCTACCGTTCAAAGTGGACTGTTTGCATTCCAGGGTGGCGCACAATATGCGTTTAACGATAAAACCTCGGCAAAAGCAGCAGTAACTTACACCACCTACAGTCGTGATCATGCTTGGGGTGTGTATGTTCCTGGAAAATCAACATCGGCGTACAGCAATGGTTTCCCGGCAGTCGGGAGTGGCACTGCCAGTACATGGGGTACTAACGATCTGAATACCATCGAAATCCCTGCTGAATTGAACTACATGGCGACAGGTAATGTTGGTGTGCGCTTGTTCGGTGACTATGTATACAATACAAGCGGTAGTGATCGTTATAACGCTGCTATTGCAGCAGCGGGCGCCAATGCTAACGCAATCCGTGCAGCTGGCAATGATGATAATGCTTGGTTGTTAGGTTTCTCGGTGGGGTCTGCCAAAGATCTTAAGGCTTTTGAGAGCAATAAGATGGCTCAGGGTGATTGGAATGCCAAAATCTGGTACCAAGAGGTTGGTGCCTACTCAATTGATCAAAACCTAACTGATACTGACGTCTTTGATGCTAGAGTTAATACCAAGGGTACAGTTTTCAAGTCTCAATATAACCTCAAGGATAACGTTGCACTTAATTTCACTGCCGCGCATGCAACTCGTAAAAATGGTGAGCTAGCTACGTCTACCAGTGCAGGTAATGATTTGGGCTTAAACTTGAGCAAATTTAACTTGTTGCAACTCGACCTGACCTACAAGTTCTAATGATGCAAAGCCTCCGCCCCCGGGCGGGGGCAATGAAGCCGATGGTCAGCGGGTGATACAACCTACGATGATCGCGCTTCTGTCTTAAAAAGAGATCTCGCGAACTCCTCGTCTCCCGGCAGGCTACTTGCTTGCCAACCCGGAAATGCCCGCCTTGTGCGGGCATTTTTTTGCCAAAAATTCTTGTAGCCAAAGCTTCATTTAGCTATCACCGATCTGTAACAGGCAGGCCCTAAATTACTCGCACTCAAATGGAAACAAGGAGTGCGGCAATGCTGCAAAAAATCTCACAAGTTGTTACGCATCAAGAAAGCCCCAATCTGGTCTACAGCCTGGCGCGCAGTCCGGCCGAGGTGGCCGAAGCGCAGCGCCTGCGCTACAAGGTGTTTGCCGATGAAATGGGCGCACGCTTGAGTGGCCATGATGGCCGGGATATCGATGGCTTCGATCCGCTGTGCGATCACCTGTTGGTGCGTGATCAGGATACCGGCGAGGTCGTGGGAACCTACCGCATGCTGGAACCGCACATGGCCGCAGAGGCCGGTGGATATTATTCTGCAGGGGAATTCGACCTGACTCGCCTGATGCATCTGGCGCCGGGCATGGTGGAAGTCGGCCGTTCCTGTGTGCATGCCGATTACCGCAGCGGCGCGACGATTTCTCTGCTGTGGGCTGGCTTGGCCAAATACATGATGTCGCGCGGTTACGAACACCTGATCGGTTGCGCCAGCATCAGCATGGCGGATGGCGGCCACAATGCCGCAGCAGTCTATCATCGTCTGGCAGACAAGTACCTGTCGCCGATCGAATACCGCGTGTTTCCACACACGCCGCTGCCACTGGATGCACTGGCGACCGAGATTGAGCCGGCCGTTCCGCCGCTGGTCAAAGGCTACATGCGGCTGGGTGCTTTCATCTGCGGCGAGCCGGCCTGGGATCCTGATTTCAATACTGCCGATCTGCTGGTGATGCTGCCGATTTCCCGCCTCTCCAAGCGCTATGCCAACCACTTCATGAAGTAGTCCCCAGCGCTAACGATCCTCGTTTGCCCGCCTTGTGCGGGCTTTTTTTTGAAAACGAGGTTTATAAAATGCTATGCTGCATTCCAATACTACGTAAGCACGCATTTTCATGAAATCCACTTTCCCGTATCGTTGGCCGGATATTGCCCGTATATCCGTTCTGGCGTTGCTCTACCTGTCTAGCGCCAAGCTTGGTCTGCATTTCTCCAGTGTAAATCCAGTGACCCTGGTGTGGCCACCGACCGGCATCGCGCTGGTGGCTATGCTGATTTACGGACGTCATCTCTGGCCTGGCGTCTTCCTCGGTGCACTGCTGGCAGAGATGGGCACGGGCGTTCCCGTGGTGTCTGCCCTTGGCATGACCATGGGCAACACTGTGGAGGCAACTTTTGGCGCCTGGATGCTGGAACGTGCGGGGTTCGATCGTAGCCTCAACAGTCCGCGGGATGTCTGGTTGCTAGTGATGTTGGGCGCGGTCATCAGTACCTGGTCCAGCGCGCTGATCGGTGTTGCCAGTCTGGTGTTGGGCGGCGTGGTGCCGCAGCACGAAGCCGCCGTATCGGCCCTGCACTGGTGGATGGGCGATGCGCTTAGCAATTTGATGTTTGCACCGTTGCTGCTTGCTTTCTTTGATGGGGCGACACTGACGGCCTGGCGCTCGCGTAATCGCTTGGGCGAGGGTGTTCTGCTGGTAGCGATTACTGAATTCATTTGCCTGATGGTGTTTTTTGGCTGGATGCCGACGGCTACCGATCTTCATCAAAAGGTATTTCTGATATTGCCTCTGGTGGTCTGGGCAGCTATCCGATTCCAGCAGCGCGGTGCCACGATGTTGACCATGGGCATCGGCGCCTTTTCGCTGTGGGGCCTGGAGAATGGCTTCAGTTTTGCACGGGCTGGCGTGCATTACGCGCTGGTCGATTACTGGTTGTACATGGCGATTCTGGCCGCAACAGGCTTGTTCATAGCTTCGGCCTACGCCGGTCGGCTGCGTGCCGAACGTGCCATGGAAACGCAGCTAAACTTCTATGATGCGCTGATCCAAGCGCACTCCGAGGTTGGGGAAGGTGTGTTTGCCATCGAGCGTGGCCGTATCGTCTATGCGAACGGCGCGATGAGTCGAATATTCGGCTATACCACTGAAGAATTGATGGCATTCCCATCCTATCTTGAACTGGTGGCGGAATGGGATCGTGAGCGGGTACGGCAGCGACATCAGGGCAGGCTGGCAGGGGGCGAAGTCGAGACCCGGTATGAAACCTGCGGCATCACTAAGGATGGGCGCGAACTCAATGTCGAGGTGGCTGCCGTGATGCAGCGTAGCGCCGGTGAAATGCGCGTGACCATCGTGCTGTTGGATATTACCGCTCGTAAACAGGCTCAGGCGCACCTGCTGTTATTCAAACAGGTTTATGAACACACGGCCGAGGCGATTCTGATTACCGATGCCAACCGCATCGTGATCGAAGCAAATCAGGGGTTTATCGACATCACCGGATACAGCCGCGAAGAAGTCATTGGGCACACCACGGATTTCCTGCATTCCGGGCGTCATGACGCTGATTTTTTCAAGGACATTGGGGACGCCATCGAACGGAGCGGCCAATGGGTAGGCGAGATCTGGCATCGTCGCAAGAATGGTGAAATCTACCCGGACTGGATGTCCATCAACGTGATACGCGATGCATCCGGCCAGATCAAGAATTATGTCGCCGTATTCAGCGATATCTCCCAGCGCAAGGAATCGGAAGCGCAACTGGTGTATATGGCGAGTCATGATGTTCTCACCGGCCTGCCTAATCGTAGCCTGTTGCAGGAACGTATCGCCCAGGCACTGCTGCGCGCCCATCGTGATCTGGGTGGCGTTGCCTTGCTGTTCATTGACCTCGACCGCTTCAAAAACATCAATGACACCATGGGCCACCACGCCGGCGATCTATTACTGCAGGAGGCTGCTAAGCGCCTTGATGCCTGCTTGCGGGAAACGGATACGATTGCGCGTCAGGGTGGCGATGAGTTTGTCGTGCTGATCGAGAACGATACGGACGAACAGTACTTGACTGCAGTCTCTCGCAAAATACTGTCTGCGTTGCAGGCCCCGTTTACTTTGCAGGGCCAGGAAATCTTTATCAGCGCCAGTATTGGCATCAGCGCTTACCCGCAGGACGGCTCGGATGTCGGCACGTTGTTGAAAAATGCCGATGTGGCGATGTACCGTGCCAAGGAATTGGGCAAGAACACCTTCCAGTTCTATTCAGCCGAGAGCAACGTACACAGCCTGGAGCGGCTGGCGTTGGAAAATAGCATGCGACGCGCCCTTGAGCGCAATGAGTTCAAGCTGTATTACCAGCCGAAAGTGGACCTGCATACCGACCGCATTATCGGAGTTGAGGCTTTGCTGCGCTGGGAGCACCCGGAGCTGGGACTGGTATCGCCTATCCAGTTTATATCATTGGCCGAGGAAACGGGCCTGATCATTCCAATCGGCGAGTGGGTGCTGGCCGAAGCTTGCCGCCAGAATCATGCCTGGCAACAGGCTGGGTTGCCGTCCGTCAGAGTCGCGGTCAACCTTTCGGCCCGTCAGTTCGGAAGCGAGGGGTTGAGCGATGTGGTGGCCGAGGCCTTGAAGGCGAGCGGGATGTCTGCCAGGTCGTTGGAGCTCGAAATTACAGAGAGCATGATTATGCAGCACACCTCGCGTGCCAGCGAGATTTTGCAAAGCTTCCGCGAGATGGGCGCTCATGTGTCGATCGATGACTTTGGTACAGGCTATTCATCCCTCGGCTATCTCAAGCACTTCCCCATAGATACGCTCAAGATCGATCGATCGTTCGTTCGCGACGTACCGCATGACGCCGACGACGCAGCAATCACGCAAGCCATCATCGCCATGGCGCACAGTCTCAAGCTGCAAGTAGTGGCTGAGGGGGTCGAGAGTCGGGCGCAGCTGGATTTCCTGCGGGCGCAGGGCTGCGATCAGATTCAGGGCTACATCTTCAGCAGGCCGGTGCCTGCCGAAGAGTTTGCCATATTGCTGGCGCGGGGTTAGACGTTGAAAAGGAAGTTCATGACGTCGCCGTCCTGAACGATGTATTCCTTGCCTTCCGAGCGCATCTTGCCGGCTTCCTTGGCGCCTTGTTCGCCGACGCAGGCGACGAAATCAGCAAAGGCAATGGTCTGGGCGCGAATGAAGCCCTTTTCAAAGTCGGTGTGGATGACCCCGGCGGCCTGTGGCGCGGTATCCCCTTTGTGGATGGTCCAGGCGCGGACTTCCTTCACGCCGGCGGTGAAGTAGGTTTGCAGACCCAGCAAGTCGAAGGTGGCACGAATCACGCGGTTGAGGCCAGGTTCTTCCAGATTCATTTCTGACAGGAACATCGCCTTGTCTTCTTCGTCGAGGTCGGCGATTTCACTTTCGATCTTGGCGCAGATGGCCACGACTGGTGCGTGTTCCTTCTTGGCCATTTCTTCGACCTTGGCTAGCAGCGGGTTGTTGACGAAGCCATTTTCTTCCACGTTGGCGAGGTACATTACCGGCTTAACCGTGATCAGGCACAGCGGCTTGATCAGGAACAACTGATCGGCATCCAGCCCCAGCGTGCGTACCGGATTGCCCTGGTCGAGGTGTTTTTGCACCTTTTCCAGCACGGCGCACAGGGCGATAGCATCCTTGTCGCCGGACTTGGCTTTCTTCTGCTCCCGGGCAATGCTGCGTTCGACCGTTTCCATGTCGGCCAGCGCCAGTTCGGTATTGATCACTTCCACATCGGCCAGCGGGTCGACTTTGCCGGCAACGTGCACGATGTTGCCGTCGTCAAAGCAGCGCACCACGTGGGCGATGGCATCGGTTTCGCGGATGTTGGCGAGGAACTTGTTCCCCAGGCCTTCACCCTTGGATGCACCTGCAACCAGCCCGGCGATGTCGACGAATTCGACGATGGCGTGCTGCAGTTTTTGCGGATTGACAATCTTGGCCAGCGCGTCGAGGCGGGGATCAGGTACTTCCACGATGCCAACGTTGGGCTCGATGGTGCAGAAGGGATAATTGGCCGCCTCGATCCCGGCACGGGTGATGGCGTTGAACAGGGTCGATTTGCCGACGTTGGGGAGACCTACGATGCCGCACTTCATAGCTAAAAAATTCCTTTAAGTATCAATGCACCATCGAGCCCAACGTCGGCATCGTAGACGTGCCGTTAGTTGCATGGCGATGATGGATGGTGTCTAGCGCAAAACAGCAAAACCGGAGCATTTCTCAACGATTTTGTATTGGTTTTGTCTTGGAAAAAGCGTGATTGTAACCCTCTCGGAACCTCTGCTCCAAAGGCTTTCTGCGACAGACGGCCGAATCTTGCGTGACAGTATTTTGTGCGGGTTTTGTCTCAAGGCTAACAAGCGAAGCCGCACATTCCTGGTGGCGACGAGCGTTAACGGTCGGCAGCTGCGAATGACGTTAGGGCGGTGGCCTTTGGTCAGCGTGGATGCGGCTCGTGGACTTGCTGTAAAGGTGCTGAGAGATTGCCGAGCTGGTGTCATGCCATCGAAACGAATAAAGCCAAAACTACCCACGTTGCGCGTTGCCATTCAAACCTACTGCGATGACAAACGACTGAAGCCCAAGAGCCGTAAGCACTACGAATCCATTCTGAGAGTTCACTTCGGCGACTGGATGGATATGCCGGTGAGTTCTTTGGCTGACAGTGCCTTTGCAGATGATTGCCTGAAGTTTGCCAAGCGTTGTGGCAATGCGCGGGTTGAGGTTGGTCGTGGTCTGGTCGGTGCGCTGATGAAATACCTGAATGCCGTGCATGGACTGACATTGGTGAATCCGTTTATCAACTTCGCTGCCGCTGGTTTGTTGCCTGAACGTGCAAAGCCCAGAGAGCGACGGCTACAGGATGAAGACTTACCAGCATGGCGTGCTGCAGTTGATAAGCTCCCTGAGAAGCAACGAGACTTTCTTTTGTTGTCGATCTTTACTGGCTTGAGACGTAACGAATGTGCTGATCTGACCGTTGGCAAGATTGATCTTGTGGGTGGGGTGGTCACTATCCCAGATACCAAGAATGGCAAGACTCATACCTTACCGATAACGCCGGTCATGAGAGAGATTCTTGAGCGGCGCTGTGCTGGGCTGGGTGCTGATGACGTGATATTTAAAGGCGTATGTGCTGATCACCTGTGGAATATGGCGATGCGTGTCGGCTCGCCACGTTTCATGCTGCACGATCTTCGTAAGGTGCTTGCTACTGTCGGTGAGAGGGTTGGTGTAGGCGATACTGCGTTGCGCCGTATCCTCAACCACACCGCGCCAAAGTCTGATGTTCTACATAAGCATTATGTCAGCCTAAGTGTGTTGGATGTTGCTGAGCCACTAAGGCTGATTCAGGAGGCTTTGATTGAAATGATGGATATTTGTAGTGAAAAATCAAAATAAGTCAAAGCTGACTATACTCAGCACCGTTGGCAAGGAAGAGTTATTTCTTGGAGCATTAAGCGTAAAAAAATCCCAAACACAGGGATAAATAATCAAGGCAGCAAATGAGGTGACCCCATGAACAATGTAGTTTCTGATGACGAGCTAGATGATTTACTTGATGGACTTGATGTGTCTGAGGACGATGCCGTTAGGTCATCTTCAGAGCAAACAAAGAAAATTATTGAAGCTCTCGCAAAAGCAAAGGAAGGTCATTGTGAACCCACAAGTTTTCCTGTGGGGGATGATAGTGCAATTCTTGCCGTCGATGATCCTTATCTACGTCTTGAGGAGTTGATGGGTGAGTTGATGCAACATGGAAATTATCAGCGTATTCGCCAAGAGTATTGCGAACTGTCGATTCTTATCAACCTTCATGGAATGATGGCACCAGCCTTCCGGCCGAAATTGACTACTGGCAAGCCATATGGTGATCGCTCTTACAATGAAATTCACCGTGACCAGATCGTCATTGATTGTCACTGGCTTTATATCCGGCGGGCACGTATCCAGCCAAATTCAGCTAAGTATCGTTCGATGTTCAAGGTCACTAGCCCGTTTTCTTTTGCATTGGCATGGCGGTTTGCTTGTGAAAAGTGGAAGGGATTGAATCGTGCTGTGGCAGTGTTGCGATTGACACCGCTTCAGCAGAGTCAGTTACTTGCCATCCAGAGTCCAGAGATGAAGCAGCGTATTCAGTCTGTCAATAAAGGAACACGCAAGGATGGGGTGTATGTGCCATCTAAGCACGCATTCTTTGAGCAAGGTCTCAATGATTGGTGTGAGCGGGATAAGCGTATTCTTCGGTATACCCGGTCTTACGAAGCGGTGTGGTTGGCGAGAGAACTGCTTGGTCATTCTGCGTCTATTGGCCAGGTTGCTGAGTTGTCAGCTTTGATGCTCGGGGAGGCTCAAAAGGACAGTAAGACAATCAAAAGCAAGGAGGAAAACATTCGACGGCACATCTATGGGAAATAGGGGCGTGTGATTGGGGGAGTGTGCTTGGGGTATCCGGGGACTTCTTAATTGATAAGTGTAATTAAATTTATACAAATCATATGGATGGCATTTCTTCCGACGATTTCTCTCTCCATAATGTAATAATCAAGTAATAAGTAAACCTGAAAGAATGTAAGACGAAGTCTTGCGCCGTTGCCGGCGCTGGTGAGCGTAATGCGGTTCGGCCTCCGGCCTCGCGCATTGCTCACCATTTAGGATGAATCTTCTTCCCGAAGATAGAAATTAGGCACGGTTTTTTGGGTGGTCATCGGCTCCTGTATAAGGGCTTGAACTTCCACCTCGGATTGAATAACGGGATACCTACGCCATCGCTTCTTACAGCTAGGACTTCGATCCTCTCTCTGATTTCCCATTTTTCGGGAGATGCGTTGGTGAGGATTAGGAGAGGCTTTCCTTCATCTGAAGTCGTTGGGTTGGAGGCGGGCTAAACGGTTGAGTTGTGTGACTTCGATTCATGGATGCCAGAAAACGACCGTTATCCGACACCCGCGATCTGAACCTGCCGACCTGTCGGAAACCTACCCTTGTGCCGTTTATGGCGGCGTCCTATTCTTGGCTACGTTTTCTAACAGCCCAGACAGGAGAAGATCATGGCAGCCTTCGGATACGGTCGAGTTTCGACCGGACAGCAGACCACCGACAATCAACGGCTTGAACTTGAACAGGCTGGCTATCAGATCGAGCCTGACTACTGGTATGCCGACGAGGGCGTAAGCGGCAAGGTCGCCGCGAGTCAGCGGCCAGCGTTCAGCCGGATGCTTGGTCAGATTCGCAAGGGGGAAACGCTGGTCGTTAGTCGGCTGGACCGACTCGGCCGTGACGCAATCGACGTGCTGCAGACCGTCCGGCAGCTTGGTGAGCGCGGCATCAAGGTTGTGGTGCTGCAACTCGGCACAACCGATCTGACCAGCGCGGCCGGTAAGTTGCTGCTGTCCATGCTTGCTGCCGTAGCTGAAATGGAACGCGATCTGCTCGTGGAGCGCACGCAGGCGGGATTACAGAGGGCCAAGGCAGAAGGAAAAACACTTGGCAGACCGTCTAAAACGACGCCAGCGCAGCGTGCCGAGATTCGGCATAGGCTCGGTGCTGGTGAATTGGTTAGCGCTTTAGCGCGCGCCTACGGTGTTTCTAGGGCAAACATCATCGGGATACGTAGTAGATGCACAGTGGCATAAGTTTGTATCAATGGTCTGTTTAGTATCCTGCGTCCTGCTTTCTTACAGAAAGAGCCGCAGCTTCGTAATATACGCCTTCGTCATTTATTTTCTTAGCCATATTCCCGAACGAACTAAGCAGCATATTCAACTCTCTAGGGGAGACGCGGCCTTCCATTCCGACGTGTATCTTGTAAATGATGTTGAATGTGCTGATCATCGCCGCATCGTTTTTTAGTTGCCCTCTCGACTCAACTACCCGCATACATTGATATGCATTTTCGACCATATCCTGCGGGCCACCTTTGACCTTCATCATATAGACCGCTTCTGACAACTCGCGAAGCGAACGTGCTGATGGATTTGCTCCAATACGTCGAGCCATTTTTTCGCATATTGCGGAAATGGTTGAGGATGGGACAGCGGGACTCCCTACGTCCATAACGTCGCGTAATTCGCAGGACGGCACAAGCACCCCTTCAACGCTTCTAGCAGAACCTCCAGATGGTTGCCCAGCCAATGCGCCACCAGTGAGCGCCAAGAGTAAAACCGGCAATATATTCACATTCAGCAGTTTCTTCATTACAACCTCTTGCATTTAGGCAATCGCCATATGTATCAATTAGTGCGTGGTTATTAAGTATACATTGACCCAAAGTCGCAGGGGTGAAAAAGACGCCCCTCAGAAAAAGATTTGGAGACCGAGTGAGATCGCTGCGGCTGGCCTCTGGCTTGTCGCAGGAAGCGTTTGCTGACAAGTCTGGATTCGTTAGAAGTTACATGAGCCGTATTGAGCGGGGGAAGGCGAATCCGTCGCTGGACGCCGTTGAGACGCTTGCAGATGCCTTGGGCGTCACAGTCGCCGAGTTGTTTTCTGAGGATGTATGTCCGCCGACACCACCGACTGGCATTCAGGTTCCGTTTGCCGAGGACGGATCATATTTCAGTAGGTCGACGTTCCGCCCAAGGACTAAGGGATACAACGTAGGCGGCAAGGGCAGAGGTAACGTGGTGCTATTCAAAGACTTCGATGCCGCACTCGATTACCTAAAGTCCATGCCGGTGGCTAAGTGGTGGCGACCAAATGCAAATGGGAACTGGGGTCTGGTGACGGCAGTGAAGTGGGGCGACCTGCCCGTTGAGCCGTGAACCTATCAAGAACGACGCCAGAGCCATCCAAATCAATCCGACCTAGATTGCAGCGATTCGGCAATTAAGCGCGCCAAAACGGCGGCATGTGCGTGAGGTAGCGCCCCCTCAGATCAGGGTTGCACCCATCTTTCGCTCAAATATCCAGAATTCAATTTCAGCCTGATCCCAACCGACGGCGGCGATGCCGATCTTGAACGGCTTTGGGAAAAGGCCAAGTTTTCCTAGTCTGTAAATCGAAGCCTTCGACAAGCCGACAGATTCAATGACTTGGTTCATTCGGAGGATTTTGGAAGTGCGCGGTGGATGCGCGGCAAGCGTCAGGTTTAAGTCCATTGTAAGATTCTCATGCGTTTGCATTTGCTCCTTGGGAGCGTGCATGCATTATAACGTTTTGCAACTAATAACTCCACCTGTTATAACTTTTCCTGCATGCGAGACGCGATGAGTCTAGACGCGCCGAAATGAATTGAAGTGATATGGTGTAAGACGTGGGAAGGTTAAAGCTGGGTTGATGAGGTCATAACATTTCACGCGGCACCTTACAGAAGCATTTATTAGTAACTATTCGAGAATCACTCAAGGGATATTCGTAAATATCATGGCGCGTTATTCTTCACGCAAGGCCAATGCCGTTGTGCCTGTAGTTGCAGCAATTAGCGGGATTGTTCTTCTTTGTTTGTTTGTTGGTCTTTCTATCTTCCTGATGCTCGCTGCATTTGGTTTGTTGACTCGTAGCATAGGTTTTGTGTTGGGGAAATCGCCCTCCCAGAAAAACCACATCAACAAAGAAATTTCTTTTCCAGTTTATGTTCTACATGAGAACGATCAGCCAATTGTGCATAGTCATTTTGTTCGGGCGCTTAATCCGCCAGCCAGAATTGTTGCTGTTGCAGCAATAACGGAAACAGAATCATCAGTAGCTTCTCTTGTGCCATTTGCTTCGGATGGAACATATTTCAGTCCATCACTGCGTAGCCCAAGAGCAAAGACTTTTACTGTTGGTGAAAAGGGTGACGAAATACGGTTTCATAGCTATCAAGACGCGCTTGATTATCGCTGACGCGAGAGAGATATTTCTGCATCTAAAAGCGGGTGACGCACCAGTCGATGAAATTATTGAGCGTTTAGAATCGATCGAGTCGCATGAGAACATTTACGATTTTGCTCTGTTGTTTTACGATTTTGTTACGAACCTTAAGGACACTGCTCTACAGCTCAAGGTTGACGCTGAGAAGGGTTTGCAAGCTACCGCCTAGATCAGGTCTAAATTGGAATTTCTCGGGGTGGGCAGTAAACGCTCCGAGAAACACAATCACAGATTGGCCATGTATATCTCGAAGGATGTTCCGAGCGTCTGCTGTCCGGCAAGACGTTTTCCGATATTGGCTTGATTGAGGGCATCAAATTTTATATCGGTTCTTATAGCAGGGATTGAAAGAGTTGCTATCAGCAGTGAAGTGGCGCGAGCTACCCGAACGACGGTGCCGTAAACCCATCAAGAACGACGCCAGAGCCATCCAAAACAAGCCGGAGCAGTTTGGTGAGGTGGTTTAATTAAACGAGCCAAACAAGCGGGAAACGAACGCATTAGGAGAGAAGAGAAGCCGGAAGCCGACAAGCCATTTTGGCTCCGCTATGATGGGTTCAGCCCTTATTTAACGGGTCTGAAGCTCAGGATTTTGTGTTGGTTTTGTGCTGCGATTTACGGGGATTTGAGGAACAAATTGTTCCGATAGGGGAATTTAATTGGGGCAGGGCAAGGGATAATTGGCCGCCTCGATCCCGGCGCGGGTGATGGCGTTGAACAGGGTCGATTTGCCGACGTTGGGGAGACCTACGATGCCGCACTTCATAACTAAATAATTCCTTTAAGTATCAATGCACCATCGAGCCCAACGTCGGCATCGTAGACGTGCCGTTAGTTATATGGCGATGATGGATGGTGTCTAGCGCAAAACAGCAAAACCGGAGCGTTTCTCAACGATTTTGTATTGGTTTTGTTTTGGAAAGGACGTGATTGTAACTCTCTCGGAACCTCTGCTCCAAAGGCTTTCTGCGACAGACGGCCGAATCTTGCGCGACAGTATTTTGTGCGGGTTTTGTCTCAAGGCTAACAAGCGAAGCCGCACATTAAATTGAAGGTTGTCTTTCTGAAGATGCAATAAATGTTATGCGGGAGCCGGATTGGCTTGATGCGTATTGCCCGAGATTTCTATGGTGTGCGATGAGACAACTCGGTTTCTACCTTCAGATTTTGCCCGATACAATTTTTGATCTGCAAGATCAATCAGATGGGCTGGTGACTGGATTTCGGATCCGTTTAACGTTACAACTCCCAAGCTGACTGTGACGTGATCAGCAGTTGAAGAGCTTTTGTGTAAAATCTTTAGCGACTCCACATCAGAACGAATCTGTTCAGCAAGCGATCTTGCTCCCACATAGTCGGTTTCTGGCAAAATTCCTACGAACTCCTCTCCACCATAGCGGGCGGCCAGATCTGATGCTCGATTGATATTTTTTAGTAATACTTCAGCAATCCTCTTCAGGCACTCATCGCCGGCCATGTGACCGTAAGTGTCGTTGAAAGCCTTAAAATGATCGACATCTAAGATCAATAACGATAACGGTCCTCCAGATCGATGCATCCGGCTTATTTCGGTTTCTAGCATCTCATCGAAGAGACGTCGGTTGGAAATTCCCGTGAGTCCGTCGGTTTTTGCCAAAATAGATTGGACATCGTGAGCTTCAGTCAGTGCCTTGAGCAAGTCCTCCTTATCAAAGGTCAATTTCCAGGAATATCGAAGCGAGTTGTTGAGGTTTCTTGCAACATTGCTAATAAGTGCTAGAAAAATGGCACTGAATGCGGCAAGAATTAATTTGTCGCTGCCGCCGCTGGCCACTAATGCGATGATCATCGGTAACATTGCGGGTAGGGCAAAGGCAAAGAATGCGGGGAGGAATGCTCCTAGCGTTAACGCCCCACCAAGTACCATAGCCTGAGTTGCCGTAATTGTTACAACCATGGCAATCGGGGAGGCCTTTAAAATAAAGAGACCACCAACTCCCCATGCGAGTCCAGATAAACAAAGAGATAACGAATATCCTATAGATTCATCATGCTCATAGCCTTTTGTTTCCAAACGCATCCGGCAACGCCTTAAAAGCCAAAAACGTATCGCGATCGTTATATAAATTGAGGCTGTCCAAGCGAATACTAGATGTCTAATGGGCGAATCTATTAGAGCCAAGGTTACAAATAAGCTGCCGATGGCACTACCAATAAGCGGAATAGATGAATTTTCGACAAGGTGGCGAAATAAGGCCGCAGAGATACGTCTATCATGGCTCAAAGTAAAATCTTCTTTACTTGCATCCATGTTTAGTCGCATTCAAGGTTAGGGAAATGCCGGAAAGTTTAGGATAAATGTGATTGAGTCTGCAAGAGAATTAGCTTAGCAAGTCCGGGGGGCGTTGCCGTTGCAGACATTGCCGAGCCGCTCGGGCTGATTCAGGAGGCTTTGATTGGGATGATGGTGTCGTAACGATGCCGTGAAGTGTGTCCAGATCGGAGGTATCGAAATTTACTGTTGCTGAAGAACTTCCAGTGGAAGCAGCGCTGGAGGAGGGGGGGGCGAAATAAGTGCCGTTGCATTTTCAGATAAGCTGATTTGATCAACGATTGTTGCCGCCCTAGATGATGAGCCGGCAATGGGTTGCCTGCTTGTGGATAGGGTTTTGAGACGGGACAAACAAAATTTATTAAAAAATGTGTGATAACGGGAACTAACAGGATTAGAATGTCCTCTAATGCTTGCATCCCCATGATGAGCAGTTTTCCCTTTTAAGGCAGCTTTCGAGTTGCCTTTTCTTTTGGATATGAAATGCCATTCAGTGAAATAGAGCTGAAGAAAATCGACAACTTAGTAGGCGGTCTTTGCCGTAAGCACACGTCTGCGCTACATAAAAACGAATTGCGCATTGAATACGGTATTGAAGGGGGTGCGGTTGTCGTTTTTGCGAGCAGGCCGCACGCTAATGAATCCAACCTCTGGCTCAAAATTCCTGTGGCTCAAATGAGATTTGCACGTGAAACTGGAGAGTGGACACTTTTTTGGGTCGGGGCGAGCGGTAACTGGATCAATGATGAAACGCTACACCCTACCCAGGATTTATTGGTGTTGGTTAGTCAGGTCGATCTTGACCCACATCACCTGATGTTCAAGTGAACAGGAATTTTCATCGAAAAGTTGCCTCTAGTAAGTTTCGAGTAAGACTCGCGGCGTAACGTTGTTCTCACGGCAACCCGCTATAACATTCGCGGAACCTAAAATACAACTTACGAAAGGTAATATCATGAACAAACTGATTGCTGCTCTGATTGCTGGTTTCTTTGCTGTTTCTATGTCTGCTGCTTTTGCTGATGATGCTGCCGCACCAGCTGCACCAGCCGCTGCTGCTGAAAAGCCAGCTGCTCCTGCTGCTAAGAAGGCTCATAAGGCTCACAAGAAGGCTGCTAAGAAGGCTGAAGCTGCTGCACCAGCTGCTGACGCTGCTGCACCAGCTGCCAAGTAATAACTCGGTATCACAAGAAAAGCAGGGCTTAGGCTCTGCTTTTTTCATTTCTTAGATCTGTGAAATGATAAACGCCGCATGACGCGGCGTTTAGTGTCAGTTATGGGCTACTGACATGACCAGTAATAAACTGGCGTAGGGATTTACATCAAATCATTCAACTTCGCAGTCTCGATAAAATACTCCCTCTTTCTGGATAGCATTCCTAGTCTTTCCCGCTCTGTCCTACACCTACAGTTATACGCTCACGGTAAAGTTAATTCAAGCCATGCACCAGTTTGAACACATGCTTATCATGTCGCTAAAGATGGTTGTGATAACGCAGCTACCGCGAAATGGCACCTGCCTGCAATGCCGCACTTCATGCTGTTTTTTCAGACTTGGGTTTGGTATGTAATTTCAGCATTGCCGCTTCGTGGCGGCCTTCCAGCAGCATGGGTAGCAGCGCCGCGCTGGTATGAATGTTCTCGTCTATCAGTGTGGACTCTTCGCGGGATGGCGTATGCAGCACGTAGTTGACCACGGCGCTTTTCTCGCCCGGATGGCCGATGCCCAGCCGCAATCGCCAGAAGTTGGGTGTGCCCAGCTGTGCCGCGATGTCGCGTAGCCCATTGTGGCCGCCGTGTCCGCCGCCCAGCTTGAGTTTGGCGTGGCCGGGCGCCAGATCGAGTTCGTCATGGATGACCATGATTTCTTCTGGGTCTATCTTGTAAAAACGTGCCAGCGCTGCGACTGAGCGTCCGCTGGCATTCATGAAGGTGGTGGGTTCCAGCAGCCAGGCTTCGTGGCTGCCTGACTTCAGACGGCCCGCGAGGCCGAAGAGCTTAGCTTCGACGTTCAGGCGTGCGCCAGTGGCGCGCGCGACATGGTCTATCCACCAGAAACCGGCGTTGTGCCGGGTGGATTCATATTCGCTACCGGGATTGCCTAGTCCAACGAAAAGTCGAATGCCGCTCATTTAGTGATAGACGCTTTCAAGAAAAAACGCGCGTTCCGGGGTTCCCGAAACGCGCGTCATTTTCATACTGCCCGGCAGTTGCTTATTCAGCAGCTGCGGTTTCTTCATCAGCCGCTGCACCACCGCGAGGTGTCGGGATGGAAGCAACTGCAGCGTCATCGCCGTGGGACAGTTGTACGAACTCAACGCCCTTAGGCAGCTTGATTTCGGACAGGTGGATGGAGTGGCCGGCAGCCAGGTTGGACAGGTCCACTTCGATGAACTCTGGCAGGCTCTTAGGCAGGCAGCTCACGTCGGCTTCAGTCTGGATGTGGGTCACGATGCCGTGGCTCAGCTTCACGCCAGGTGCAACTTCAGCGTTGATGAAGTGCAGTGGCACCTTCACGTGGATCTTCTCGGTCGCGCTGACGCGTTGGAAGTCGATGTGGGCGATGTCGTTGCGCACTGGGTGCATTTGGAAGTCGCGCAGCAGCACTTGTTCCTTCTTGCCATCCACGTTCAGGTTCAGGATGGAAGCGTGGAAAGCTTCGTGACGGAACTGCAGGAACAGATCCTTCTGGTTCAGTTCGATGCTGACGGCATCCTTGCCACCACCATAAATGATGCCTGGGACATTGCCAGCACGGCGCAGACGGCGGCTCGCACCCGTACCTTGCGCACTACGTGCCTTGGCGTTGATTTCGATAGTCATTCTACTACTCCTAATTTAAGTGTTATCCGCGACCAGATAACACGGTTGTGGCTTCGGCGGATTTCCGCCTTGGCCGAAAACTTTAGTCCATGAACAGCGAGCTGACCGAATCTTCGCGGCTGATGCGGCGGATAGTTTCGGCGAGCAGCTCAGCGGTGCTCAGCTGGCGAATCTTGGGGCAGGCGGCGGCATCGGCGCGCAACGGGATGGTGTTGGTGACAACCAGTTCATCCAGGCGTGAGTTGGTGATGCGTTCGACCGCAGGGCCGGACAAGACCGGGTGCGTACAGTAGGCTACGACCTTGATTGCGCCGTGCTCCTTAAGGGCATTGGCGGCTTCGCATAGAGTGTTGGCGGTGTCGACCATGTCGTCCATGATGACGCAGGTGCGGCCTTCCACTTCGCCGATGATGTTCATTACCTTGGCCACGTTCGGCTTGGGGCGGCGCTTGTCGATGATGGCCAGGTCGGCGTTCAGTTGCTTGGCCAGTGCGCGTGCACGTACCACGCCGCCGACGTCAGGTGAAACCACGACCAGATTTGGGTGGCTGTGCTTCCACAGGTCGCCCAGCAATACCGGAGTGGCATAAATGTTGTCGACCGGAATGTCGAAAAATCCCTGAATCTGGTCGGAGTGCAGGTCCATGGTCAGCAGGCGGTTAACCCCGACGCTGGTGAGCATGTTGGCAACAACTTTGGCTGTAATGGCGACACGGGCGGAACGCGGACGGCGATCCTGGCGTGAATAACCGAAATAAGGGATGGCGGCGGTAATACGGGCAGCGGAAGAGCGGCGCAGCGCATCGACCATGACCATGACTTCCATCAGGCTGTCGTTGGTCGGCATGCAGGTGGACTGCAGCACGAAAACGTCTTTGCCGCGCACATTGTCGAGCAGTTCGACCATGACTTCGCCGTCGCTGAAGCGGCCTACCGTAGCTTTGCCCAGATCGATATTGAGGTGGCTGACCACTTCTTCGGCAAGCCTGGGGTTGGCGTTGCCGGTAAATACCATCATGTCGCCGTTGGCCACGGTGCGATCCTCATGTGCGGGTTATGAAACAAACAATCAAAAAAACAAAAAGCGTGTAAGGGTTAAGTTACACGCTTTTTTATTATTTGGCTGGGGAGGAAGGATTCGAACCTTCGCATGCCGGAATCAAAATCCGGTGCCTTAACCAGCTTGGCGACTCCCCAATAAATTTTCAGTCTGCGTAACCGAGCAGCGGATGTTGATCCAACCCTGCTGCGATAAATCCGGCAACTGACTCCGGTTTCAGCGAAAAAATCCGCTGCGCTTCAACTTCACTGTCACATTCCAGAAACACGCTGGCGCCAGAACCGCTCATACGCGCATCGCCAAATTGCTTCAGCCAATTAAGCGCGGATGCTACTGCGGGGTACTGCTGACACACTACGGGTTCCAAGTCGTTATGACCGTAGCCCTTGAAAAAGGCCGCCATTTTCGCGGGATTCGTGTCTCTTGTCAATTGCTCACTCGTAAAAACTTGTGCGGTCGCTACATGCGCCGCTGGCGTGAGCACTACATACCATGCGGCGGGTAGCGAAATGGCCTGAAGTTTCTCACCTATTCCTTCCGCCCAGGCGTTCTGACCAAACACAAAAACCGGTACGTCTGCGCCGAGCTGCAGGCCGAGCTGCAACAGTGTCGAACGTGGCAGGTCGAGTTGCCACAGGCGGTTGAGCGCCAGGAGCGCCGTGGCGGCATCGGAACTGCCGCCGCCCAGTCCGCCACCCATAGGCAAACGCTTTTCCAGGCGGATGTCGACGCCCAGCTGGCAGTCGGTGTGTTGTTGCAGCAGCCTGGCTGCGCGTACGCAGAGGTCCTGCGCTTCTGGTACGCCGGGAATCTCCTGCATGCGCCGGATGCTGCCGTTGTCGGTGATGCGCAGATGCAGGGTGTCGTGGCGATCGATCAGGCGGAACACGGATTGCAGCAGGTGGTAGCCGTCTGCCCGTCGCCCGACGATGTGCAGGAAAAGGTTGAGCTTGGCAGGGGCCGGGAACGACTGGAAATCGTTCATTCGCCGGCCTCAGTGCCTATCCATTGTTCCACGACCAGTTTCAGGTCGAGCTTCTGGCTCTTGAGGACGACCTTGCCCGGCAGCCACTGGCCGTGCGCGTCGATGTAATGGGGGTATTCGATGTCCCAGCCTTGCTGGCGCATATGGGTGAGATGGCCGCTGGCATCCCAGGCGAGTAGCTCGGCATCACCGGCGGCGGGGCGCCCCAGCACCCAGTCCTTGAGCCCGGTCATCGGCAGGCTCCAGCCCAACGTGTCCTGCATCAGGGTTTCTGCATTGGCGGCGGTGTAGACCTTTTTGTCGCTGGTGGTCAGGGTGACGTTATCTGTATTTGCGCTGATCTGCCCGAGCTGGGTGCCAATCGGCGAGTAGAAGCCGATTTCATCGCCTTCGGCATGGTGGTGCCACCGCATGCTGCCTGAGAACCCTTTCTTTTCGGTCAGCACGGCAATGCGCCCGTTCAGCGCGAAGGTGTGAATGGCGGCGACGCGACTGGCCTGCGCCGCGTAGGTTGCGGGGGGCGCGCTTGGATGTTGCGGCTGCACAGCAGCGCAGCCGGCGAGCAGCAGCGCCGGCAAGAGTAAACGCAGCAAACTCACTGACCGAATCTCTTGGTGGTGTTGACCAGCAGTTCGTTGTCTGGGTATTGGTGCAGCGCATCTGCCCAGGTTTTCTGGGCTTCTTCATGCTTGCCTTGTTGCCACAACACCTCGCCGAGGTGGGCGGCAATTTCCGGATCGGTCTGTGCGGTGTAGGCTCGACGCAGGTAATCGGCGGCCTGCTCCAGCTTGCCCAGGCGATATTGCAGCCAGCCCATGCTGTCGAGGATGTAATGGTCGTCGGGGCTGAGGGTATGTGCCTTTTCGATCAGGGTCCTCGCTTCGTTCAGGCGCTCATTGCGGTCTGCCAGCGTGTAGCCGAGCGCATTGTAGGCCTGCGCAAAATCGGGCTTCAGGATCATCAGGGCGCGCAACTGCTTTTCCATGACGTCGAAGCGCTGTACCTTTTCCGCCATCATGGCGTAGTCGTAGATCAGGTCTGGCGTGTTGGGCAGGGTGGTGACCGCGTGTTCCAGCACGTCAAAGGCCTCCTGCGGCTTGTTCGCGCTGGCGAGCAGGCTGGCCTCAAGTTGCAGTGCCTGGACCTGTTGCTCGCTGTTCAGATCGGGCAGGCCCTGCAGTAGCTTGCGTGCGTCGTCGAGCTTGCCCTGGCGGGCGAGCACGTTGGCGATGTGCAGGTTGGCGTCAAAGGACTGCTCTCCCTCGCCGACGCGCTGGTACCAGGTCAGCGCCTGATCATCCAGCTTCTGCTGCTCGGCGGACTGACCGAGGTAAAGGTAGATCTGGTCCGGTTGCTTGTAGTTACGCTCCAGCGCCTGCTTGAAATAGCGGTCGGCTTGGACGTAATCCTGGAGTTGTACGGACAGCAGTCCAGCCGCGACGGCGATTTCCGGGTTGCTGTCCGCAGAATCTGCCAATGGAGCGAATTGCACGCGTGCTTGGTCGAACTGTTTCTGGTTGACCAGCAGTTTGGCGTAAGCGAGCCGGACTTCATTGGCCAGTGGGTGCTGGGTCAGGTAGCTTTGATAAAACTGCAGGGCACTGTCTGCCGATTGGCGCAGGTGAATCTCGCCGCGCAGCAAGGCGGCAAGCTCCCAGCCCGGCTGCAGTTTTTCGGCCGTATTGAGTTCTTCCATGGCCAGGTCGGTCTTGCCAGCATTCCAGGCGCTGTGGGCGACAGAGAAGTGCGCTTCAGCCAGATCCGGGTAGGGTTTGGCCAGCGCCTGAACCAGCTTTAGTACCGCTGCCTTGTCGCCGTGGCGGGACAGAATGCCATTTAGATAGAGGAATCCGCTGGCGCGCGTCTCTTCCGGGGCCAGGAGTTTTTGCAGGTGCGGCTGGGCGTCGCTGAGCTTGCCTGCACCCAGCAGGAGTTGCGTGGACGCTTGTTGTGCGTCGGTGGAGGCGGGGTCGAGTTCCGCCCACAGGCTGGCGGCACGCAGTGCCAGCTGGGTCTGGTTGCTGTAGGCCGCGGCACGCGTGGCACGTTCGGCCAGGCGTGGATCGCGGCTCGATTTAGCGAGGTCGTAGAACAGACTGCCGGCGAGGGCGACGTCGCCGCGCTGGCCGGCGATTTCGCCGACTAGGTATTTGTACACGAAGTCACTGGTGAGTTCGGTCTGGGCGGCTTTGCTCGCGGAACCTTGCGCATGCGCAGCGACGCTGGCAAAAAGCAGGGCGATGGCAGTCGAATACAGGCGCATCCGGTGGGTCATATTTGGCATGTAGTGAGCGGGCTCAGGCAGTAGGTAAAGTGAAAGATTAGTCCGTGACACGGGCAACAAGTTCACCCATAATGGTCGCGAATATAGCCTGTTTGGGGCAAATTTCCAATTCTTGTGGACGCTTGACAATAGTCAGGCGTTTTTTTAATTTACACCCCTCAAAAAAACCGGATTCAACTATGGATACAGTAACCGTCGAGGTGCGCGACCTGACGCGTGCCTACGGAGGCAATGCCGTGGTGCGCGACGTGAGTTTCAACCTGAACAAGGGTGAAGTGCTCGGTTTCCTCGGCCCCAATGGCGCGGGCAAGTCTACCACCATGAAGATGCTGACCGGCAATCTCGCCCCCACGGCAGGTACGGTCAAGATTTGCGGCATCGATATTCTTGAAAATCCCAAAGAAGCCAAGGCGTTGATTGGCTATCTGCCAGAAACCCCGCCCTTGTACAAAGAGCTGACCGTAGATGAAATGCTGGCGCTGGCTGCCCGCATGCATGGGATCAGCCGTGGCAAGGTGCAGCGCGCCGTGGCGCATGCCAAGGAACGCACCGGGCTGACCGACATGGGCAAGCGCCTGTGTGAAAACCTGTCGACCGGCTATCAGCAGCGCGTCGGGATTGCCCAGGCCATCATTCACAATCCGATGGTGGTGGTGCTGGATGAGCCGACCCGTGGTCTGGACCCGATCCAGATCCGTGATATCCGCGCCTTGATCAAGGAGCTGGGCGGTGAGCACAGCGTGATCCTGTCTACCCACATCCTGCCGGAAGTGGAAATGGTGTGCGATCACGTGCAGATCATCCATCAGGGCCAACTGGTATTCAGTGGCGAAATCGACGAACTGCGACACAGCCGCAAGAGCGACAGTTTGCTCGTTGGTCTGCGTCGTCCGCCCGCCGGCGCGGTGCTGGCCGCCTTGAACGGCGTGGTCGCCGTTGAGGCCGTCGGTGATCTGGTCCGGCTGAAGCTGGCCGACGCCGATGCAGCAGGTGCTGTGGCTGAAAGCGTCGTGCAAGCTTCCGTGACGGGTGACTGGGCGCTGTATCACGTTGCGCCTGACACGCCTTCGCTGGAAGACGTGTTTCTGCAATTGACACAGATGGAAGAGGCTGTATGAAAATGATTTTGACCATCGCAGGCAAGGAATTGCGCAGCCTGTTCGCATCCCCGATGGCATGGGTGATCCTGGCGATGCTGCAGTTGCTGCTGGGCCTGTTTTTTGCCAACGGCGTTGACCGCTATTTTGAAGCCATGCAAGGCGCGATGCCGCCAGAACAGCGCATGGGCTTTACCGCCTTTGTCGTGCCGCAGGTGTTCGGCGTGGCCGTGCTGGTGCTGCTGACCGCCGTGCCCTTGCTGACCATGCGGCTGATCGCGGAAGAGCGCAAGAGCATGACCATGGTGTTCCTGTTTTCAGCCCCGGTTTCGCTGTTTGAAATCGTGCTGGGCAAGTTTGTCGGCTTGATGTCCTTCATCTCGGTGGTGGTCGTGCTGTTGATGGCCATGGCGCTTTCCATGAATGCGGCAACCGACCTTGATATCCCGCACGTGCTGACCAATGCGCTGGGTTTGTGGTTGATGGCGGCTTCGTTCTCGGCGCTGGGGATCTTCATGTCCAGCCTGACGCAGCAGCCTATCATCGCCGCGATCATCAGCTTTATCGCGCTGCTCGGCCTGATCATCATTGACAGCTTCGCGGCCGACCCGGAAAGCCCGCTCAATTACTTGTCGCTGATGCGCCATTTCGAGCCGCTTTCCAACGGCATGCTGAATACTGCCGATATCGCCTATTTCATCCTGTTTATCGGGACATTCCTGGTGCTGACCGTACGTCGGCTGGACGCGGACAGACTGCGCGGATAAGAGACAGATCGCCCCATCATGAAAATCAATCGTAAACTCCGATTCCAGTTGTTCGTTCAGAACTGGCTGTTCCTCGTACTGTTCCTGACCCTTGTGGGCATGCTGGGCTACGCCACCAAGCGTTTCTATGTTGAACGCGATGTCACGCAGAGCGCCCGTAACCAGTTGACCGAGGGCAGTGCCAACGTCATCAAGAAAATGAAGGGCCCGGTCAACATTACCGCCTTTGTAGATAATGACGACGCAGAGCGTAAAAAGAACATCTACGATTTCGTTACGCGCTATCAACGCGCAAAGCCGGATATCAAACTCACTTTTGTTAATTCCACCAAGGAGCCCAAGCGGGCACAGGAAGCCGGTATCCGCAAGGACGGCGAACTGGTGGTGGAATTCGAAAAGCGCAGCGAAAATCTGGTACCGGCCTATACCGAACGTGATCTGACCAACCTGCTGGTGCGTCTGGCTCGCTCGCGCTCGCGTGCGGTGATGTATCTGGACGGCCACGGCGAACGCAGCCTGATTGGCGAAAAGAACCACGATCTGGGTGAGTTCGGTCACCAGTTGGCGACCAAGGGCTTCAAGCTGGCCAACCCCGACCTCACGATCGCGCCGGATGTACCACGCAGCGGCGCCATGCTGGTGATTGCCGGTCCGCAAGTGGACGTGTCCGAAGCGGAAGTCAAAAAAATCGTGAAATACGTCGCCGGCGGCGGCAACCTGCTGTGGCTGATCGATCAGGAGCCTCTGCACGGCCTGCAGCCGCTTGCTGAGTATCTGGGCATTACGCTGACGCCAGGCATTGCGGTGGATCCGACCTCGACACAGAACGGCATTGACCCCAAGACCGTGATTGGCCGTCAATACACCGATCATGCGATCACCAAGGAATTTACGCTGTCGACGGTATTCCCGGAATCCCGTCAGATCGAGGTGCGTGACACCAATGGCGACTGGGACGTGACCCGCCTGATTTCAGTGGCGCAGAATGGTTGGATCGAAACCGGCAAGCTGGACGGCAAGATCGAGTTCGACAACAAGCGTGATATCCCGGGCCCAGTGAATATTGCCGTGGCGATGCAGCGCAAGGCCGAGCACATCACGCAACGCGTGGTGGTGGTGGGCAACGGCAGTTTCCTGGCGAACACGTTTGTCGCCAACGGCGGCAACCTGGCTTTGGGCGTGAATATGGTGAACTGGCTGGCAGGCGACGACAACCTGATCAGTATCCAGCCCAACCTGATGAAGGATACGACGGTGACGTATACCAAGCCGCTCGGTATCCTGATTTTCGGCGGCTTTGTGCTGGTGTTGCCTATCATCTTTACGGTGACGGGCATCATGATCTGGCGTCGGAGACGTACACGATGAAATCGCGCTGGCTGATCAATCTGCTGCTGCTGGTTGTGGTGGCGGGCGTGGGGCTGGCATTGCATTTTGCCCCCAAGCCCAAGGAAGTGGGGGGCACTGCGATTCCGGTGTCCACCATCGACCCGGCCACGATCTCCAGCATCAGCATTGAGTTCCCTGCGAAAAAAGCGATTGCGCTGGAAAAGCACGATGGCAACTGGTTCATGACGCAGCCGTATGCGGTGCGCGCGGATGCCGGCAACGCAGAAAAAATCCTGTCTATCGTGACTGCAACGACTGTAGACAAGTTTGATGCGGCCGACCCGGCACAATATGGTCTGGATCATCCCGGCCTGGTGCTGAAGCTGAATGCCGAAGAATTTAAATTCGGTACTTTTCACCCGGTCAGCGGCATGCAGTACGTCGGCTACAAGAACAACGTTTACCTGGTGTCCAGCAGCTATTCTGAAGCGGCTGCGACTCAGGTGACGGAGATGATCAACAAGAACCTGCTGGCCAAGAATGAAGAAATTGCCGGTTTCGATTTCTCGCACTTGGAACAGTGGGAAGACCATGGGCTCAAGCTGGATCGGGACAAGGATGCGTGGAAGGTCTCGCGTCCGGATGCCAAGCCGAATCAGAAAGAGTTGAATGCATGGTTTGCCGATAGCTGGGGCATCTTGATCGCCATGTCGGTGGAGCCCTACACGCCGGATCACAAGGCCAAATACCCTTCGTTCGATATCAGGCTGAAGAATGGCAAAACCCTGCATTTCGATAAACAGGGGGAATCGCCGGAACTGAAGCTGGCGCGCCCTGACGAAGGCCTGATCTACCACTTTCCGCAGGATGTCGGATTCCAGATCCTGAACCCGCCTGTCGGCACTCCGAAGTAATTTTACGCACCGTAAAGCGCTGCAATGCCGGAATTACCTGAGGTCGAAACCACCCTGCGCGGGTTGGTTCGACCCATGGTCGGCCGGCAGGTGGCGCTGGTCATCGTACGCAACACGGCCATGCGCTGGCCGGTGCCCGCCAACCTCGATGCCCTGCTTTCCGGGCAGACCGTACGCGCACTCTCGCGTCGCGCCAAATACTTGCTGGTGCACTTTGACCATGGCACGCTGATCCTGCATCTGGGCATGTCTGGTCGCCTGTGCCACTTGGCGCAGGATGAGGCCCCGGGCAAGCATGATCATTTCGATCTCGTACTGGATAACGGCGCTGTGGTGCGCTTGCGTGATCCGCGTCGGTTCGGCGCCGTGTTGTGGCACGCGGGCGATGTCATGCAGCACCCCTTGCTGCGCACGCTTGGACCAGAACCGTTGGAGGTGGGGTTTGACGGCGCTTATTTGCATCGTGAAATACGCACGCGCAGCGTCCCCATCAAGACCGTCATCATGGATGCGCATCTGGTGGTTGGCGTCGGCAATATTTACGCCAGCGAATCCCTGTTCCGCGCCCGCGTCAGCCCGAAACTGCCAGCCAACAAATTAAGTCGGCCACGTTGTGACCGCTTGGTGGAGGAAGTCAAGGCGACCCTGGGCGATGCCATCAAGGCGGGTGGCAGCAGCTTGCGCGATTTTTTCGGTGCCGATGGCAACCCCGGATATTTTCAGCAACAGTATTTTGTGTACAGCCGGACCGGCGAGCCCTGCAGGGTGTGTGGTGCGGCTATCAAGACTATCCGCCAGGGGCAGCGCTCGACTTTTTATTGCCCTGAATGCCAGCGTCGGTGACGGGTAGGCTGGCAGGCGTTTGAGGCCGCCATTCCCTGGAGACTATTGGCTCGGGGATGAACGTGCCTAGTATTTCCGGAATTGCCCGACCACAACGCCAAAGATTTCGAGTTGTCCTTTGGGTCGTATCGTTGGATAAGCCTTGTTGGCTGGGTAGAGGACGAAGCCGCCGTCCTCTTTGCCCAGCGTCTTCAGCGTGAATTCGTTATCGATAATGGCGACCACCAGGTCGCCGACGTTGGCCAGTTGCCGTTTCTCGACGATGACCACGTCGTCCGGCAGGATGCCAGCGTCTATCATCGAATCCCCTTTTACCGTGATCAGCATCGTCTTCGATGGCCGTTCGACTAGATATGCATCGATGCTGAGGGCATCGTGCCTGTCATCTTCGGCGGTTGAGGGGAGGCCTGCGCGGACGGAACTGGCGGCCAGTGGACGTTCGAAGAATCGGGGGCCGGGTTTCAGCCGCTTGTCGGGCGCTGACTCCAGAAACCCCTGAAGTTTGAGTTTGGCCACCAGCGTAGTGACCGCATTCTTGGATTTGAATCCCAGCAGCTGTGCGATTAAGGCATACGAGGGCAGCGTACGGTGGTCCGCGTAGTAGTCCTGTAGTTGAGCGAGGTAGTCAGTGTCGTTTCCCATGCGGCAACATTACTGTACAAACGTACAGTGCGTCAATAGCGATCTGGATTCTGGGCGCAGGGCTAATGATTAATGATGATGAATTTCCGCATGTGTATGCGCCGCGTGTTCATGCAGGAATCCCGGTGCTTGCGGATGCTTATGCCCGACCCATTGCGGCAGCAGCGAGCCCGCAATCATGCCGACGGCGCTGATGCCTAGGCCGATCAGCTGCGGTGGGACCGGGCTGGCATCGCCAATCATCACTTCTATCATGATCCACGACAGCAGGCCGCCTATCGTCGCCGTCAGCGCGCCCTGCGTGGTGGCGCGCTTCCAGAAGGCGCCGAATACCAGGGGCACGAACGCGCCGGCCAGCGTGACCTTGTAGGCATGTTCTACCATTTCAAAAATGGAGGCGTTGGAACTGAGTGCAAACGCCAGCACCATCAGCGTGAAACCGATCAGGCAGCCGCGCATCACCTTCAAGAAGGCGTGGTCGCCCATGTGCGGGAAAAAACCTTTCACTACGTTTTCGGCGAAGGTGACGGAAGGGGCAAGAAGGGTGGCTGAAGAGCAGCTCATGATGGCAGACAGTACCGCGCCAAAGAACAGCACTTGCGAGAACAAGGGCATGGATTGCAGTACCAGCGTGGGCAGCACGAGCTGGGAGTCGGTCGCGATCACTTTGGCGAACTTGTCCGGGTCCAGCATCGTGGCCGCATAGGCGATGAACATGGGCACGAAGGTGAAGCAGAAATAGATGGAAGCCCCTAGTATCGATCCGGTCACGGCAATTCTGGCGCTTTTTGCTGATGTGATGCGCTGGAACACATCCTGTTGCGGGATGGAGCCCAGCATCATGGTGATCCAGGCGCCGAGGAACGTAACCCACGCCCACGGATCGGCCCCCTTGGGAAAGAATTCCAGTTTGCCCGCATGTGCGGCATGGTCGATGACCGGTGCTACGCCGCCGGTCATGCGGCTGACCGTCCAGGCGATGAACAGCAGGCCGCCCATGCTGACCATCATCTGGACGAAGTCGAGGAAGGCGACCGAGAACATGCCGCCGAAGGTAGTGTAGGTCAGCACGATGGCGGCCCCCAGAATCATGCCGGCATTCTGGCTGACCGAGCCATCGGTGACCACGTTGAAGATCAGTCCCAGTGCCTTGATTTGCGCGGCCACCCAGCCGAGGTAGGACAGCACGATGCAAATGGTGGTGATGACTTCCACGGTGCGGTTGTAGCGCATGCGATAAAAGTCGCCCAGCGTAATGATGTTGAGCTTGTATAGCCGGGATGAGAAGAAGATGCCGGCCAGTATCAAACACATCGAGGAGCCGAATGGGTCTGCCACCACGCCGCCCAGACCATCCTTGACGAAGGTGGCCGGGATGCCGAATACGGCCTCGGCACCGAACCAAGTGGCGAAAACGGTGGCGGTTACGATAGGCAACGGCAAACTGCGCCCAGCCACAGCGAAATCCTTGACGTTGTGCACCTTGGTCGATGCCCACAGGCCGATGCCAACGGAAATCATGAGATAAAGGATGACAAACCAGAGCAGCACGGGAATTCCTGAGTCGAATGACAGAATGCGTTGTATTCTAGCAAGCGTCTTCGCCCTTGGGTACAATCGGGCGCATACGGTAATTTCGGGAGCGATCAATGCAGCAACCGCATGATATGGCCGGCTGGGTGTCCTATCTCAGCGCCGCAGAAATCCCCGTGCTCAAGCACACCGCGCGCGAACTTGAGCGGCTGCATGCCGACCAGGAAAATCTGAACGCACGCAGCATCGCTTTCGTCGTTACCAGCGACCCCATGATGACCCTCAAGCTGTTGCGCTACCTGCAGGAACATAAGCGCTCCAGCCAGACCAGCGAATTGATTCAAGTCGAGCAGGCCATCATGATGATGGGGCTGAATACCTTTTTCCGCGAGATTCCTGCTCAGCCGGTCGTGGAAGATATTTTGCACGAGCATCCCAAGGCGTTGCTGAACATGCTACGTACAGTACGGCGGGCACAGCGTGCGGCCCGGTATGCTTTCGACTGGGCGTTGCTGTTACATGATCTGCGCGCAGAAGAAGTGCGGATTGCGGCGTTGCAGGCGTATTTGTCTGAAATGCTGATGTGGTGTTTCAACCCGGAAGCCATGCTGACCATCCATGAACGCCAGGAGGCGGACCGGACTTTGCGCAGCGCGTCGGTACAAGAGGACGTGTTGGGGTTCAAGGGGATGGATCTGCAACGCGTGTTGCAGGTGGAATGGCATTTGCCGCATCTGCTGCAACAACTGACGGATCCGGCCATGGCGCTGAATAGCCGTGTACGCAATGTCATGCTGGCGATGAATTTGGCGCGCCATTCGGCTAATGGCTGGGATGATGCAGCGCTACCGGACGACTATAGGGATATTGCCGGTTTGTTGCGGCTAGAGCCGGAAAAGGTCATGCAGATCGTGGGCGCTAATTCCACACCAGCAGCGTCATGATGCCCACCAACTGAATTGCCACAAGGGTAGTTAGACCGGCGGCAATCCAGGCGAGTCGCCGATTTTTCCATTGTTGTTCCTGTACCAGCTGCCGCAGTTGCTCGGTCAGCATGGCCGTGTCGTCACCTTGCAAGCGCTCGCTCAGCAGGCGTGGCAGCTGGGGTAGTATCTTCCCCCAGTGCGGTGCCTCCTTGCAAAGGTTGTCGATAATGCTGCGCCACCCCATTTGCTCGCTCATCCAGCGTTCCAGATAAGGTTTGGCGGTTTTCCATAAATCCAGCTCGGGGTCGAGTTCTCGCCCCAGGCCTTCGATGTTGAGCAGCGTCTTTTGCAGCATCACCAGCTGCGGCTGGATTTCTACGCCGAAGCGGCGTGAGGTTTGGAACAGGCGCAGCAGTGTGCGGCCAAATGAGATGTCCTTGAGCGGTTTGTCGAAGACCGGTTCGCAAACGGCGCGGATGGCATTCTCGAACGCTTCTGGCGGGGTATCTTTTGGTACCCAGCCGGACTCGATATGGGCCCGGGCGACCTCTTTGTAGTCGCGCCGGAAAAAGGCCAGGAAATTGCGTGCCAGATATTCCTTGTCGATGTCGCTGAGGGTGCCCATGATGCCGAAGTCGAGCGCGATGTAGCGCCCGTTGGCCGCAACCTGGATGTTGCCTGGGTGCATGTCGGCATGAAAGAAGCCGTCCCTGAACACCTGCGTGAAAAAGATCTCGACACCGTCGCGTGCCAGTTTCGGGATGTCCACGCCCTGCTCTCTGAGTCGCTCGACCTGGCTGATCGGGGTGCCGTCCATGCGCTCCATGACCATGACCTGCTCGCGACACAAGTCCCAGTGTACTTCCGGCACCAGCAGTAGTCGGCCGTCGGCAAAGTTGCGGCGCAGCTGGCTGCAATTCGCCGCCTCCAGCATGAGGTCGAGTTCGTCGTGGATGTGGCGGGCGAATTCGGCGACCACTTCTCGGGGTTTGAGCCGCTTGCCGTCTGCCCAGAGCCTTTCCAGAAGCCACGCGGCGCTGTCCAGCAGTGCAAGATCTTTCTCGATGATGTCGCCGATGTCGGGTCGCAGAATTTTGACGGCAACCGGCGTGCCGTTGGTCAGCGTGGCAAAGTGAACTTGTGCGACGGAAGCGCTGGCGATCGGTACCGGGTCAAAGGATGAGAAGACCTCATGAGCGGCCTTGCCATAGGCCTGAAAGACGATTTCGAGGACTACGTCAGGCGGGAATGAAGGGACTTGATCCTGCAGCTTTGCCAGTTCGTCGGCGATATCGAGCGGGATCAGGTCGCGTCGTGTAGACAGCATCTGGCCGAACTTGACGAAGATCGGGCCAAGCTTTTCCAGCGCGCGTCTTAGGCGGGTGCCGCGGGCCTCGGAGAAATGGCGCCAGAACAACAGGACACGGACCAGTGTGTTTATGGGACGCAGCCTGGCATGGCCGAGAATGAACTCATCTAAGCCGAAGCGCAGCGTGATGGTGATGATGTTGAGGAGGCGCAGCAATTTCATCCGCGAGACTGCTCCAGTCGTTCAAGGCGTTTTTCGAGCCGGTCAGCATCTTCCCGCAGCGCATCGACATCGTGAGCAAACTGGTCCAAGTGCGTCTTTTTTGCGATTAGGGGTGCTTCTTCCAGCCAGTACTCTGCAAACATGCCAGCCGCCGAGGCGGCTTGCCGCCCCAGCTCCTGTCGGATACGCGAGGCGGTCTGACTGAGCTGGTGTGCGGGGATGTCGCCGACCACCCGACTCAGATCCTCCTCCGCATCCCATCGCAGTTGCTGCAGTACCTTACCGACCGAGCTGGCGAAATCCATGTCGCCTTCCAGCGTGGCCAGCCCTATGGCGGATTCCGGGCTGATGAGCATGCGCAGTGCCGCACTCGCACTTAGCCGGATGGTGGCATCGATGGTTGCATTTTCCGTGGCGGATGAAAACTCTCCAGCCCCGTCTATCGTCAATGTGCTTTGTAGGGGCGGCACGCAGAGGTGCAGAGTTTTTCCCGCGTATGGCCGTAACTTTTCTGTCGCCCAGCTATTCTGGCGCAAAAGGTGATTGAGCGCGTCCGCGGTCAGTTTCAAAACTTGTAGCCCTTGTGCAGCGCGACAACGCCGCCTGTCAGGTTGGTGTAGTCGACTTTGCCGAACCCGGCGTCCAGCATCATCTGCTTGAGCGTTTCCTGATCAGGGTGCATGCGGATGGATTCGGCGAGATAGCGGTAGCTGTCCGCATCTTGTGCCAGCAGTTTGCCCATGATCGGCAGCAATTTGAACGAGTAGGCGTCGTAAGCTGGTTGCAGTGGCTTCCATACGCGGGAAAACTCCAGCACCAGCAGCTTGCCGCCAGGTTTGAGCACGCGCAGCATCTCTTTCAGAGCGATGTCCTTGTGGGTCATGTTGCGCAGACCGAATGCCACGCTGACGCAGTCGAAGTAATTCGAGGGGAAGGGAAGTTTTTCGGCATCGCATTGCGTGGCCGGTACTGATAAGCCCGCGTCCAGCATGCGGTCACGACCAACCCCCAGCATCGAGGCATTGATGTCGGTCAGCACGACTTGGCCGCTGCCGCCCACTTTTTTCGCAAACAGTTTCGACAGGTCGCCGCTGCCGCCGGCAATATCCAGTACGCGATGGCCAGGCCGGACGCCGCTGATGTCGACGGTGAAACGCTTCCACAGGCGATGAAGGCCGGCGGACATGACGTCGTTCATCAGGTCATAGCGGCTCGCAACGGAATGAAAGACCTCGCCGACTTTTTTGGCCTTGTCCTGTTCGGCAATGGTTTCGAAGCCGAAATGGGTGGTGTTGTCGCTCATGCGGCCTCCTTGCGTTGGATGCCGGCGGCGGCCAGGCGGTCCAGATAGGTTTGCCAGAGTGTGTCCTGGCGCTGTCCCAGGTCATACAGGTAATCCCAGGTGTAAAGCCCTGTATCGTGTTCGTCGGAGAAGATCAGGCGGATCGCGTATTGCCCCACCGGTTCGATGGCCAGGATATTGACCGTTTCCTTGCCCACCTGAAGTACCTCCTGCCCGGCGCCGTGGCCGCGCACTTCGGCGGAAGGGGAATAAACCCGCAGGTATTCGCAAGGAAGGGTAAAGCTGGCGCCGTCGTTGAACGTGATATCCAGCTTTCTGGATTGTTGATGCAGGCGGATATCGGTCGGGCGAGGGGTGTTGTGGGTAAGGCCGCTCATGGCTTGATTCTGACGCAAATTCAAAGGGTAGATGATAGCAGAATCGGTGGTGTGCCATCTGCCTCGGGTGCGGCATTTGTTTTGTGCAATAGACAGCTGATTAAGTTGATTATTCTTCGATTCATGCTACAGTGGTGTATAAGATTCTGATATAGGGGTTTCTCATGACCGGTAACAGGCTAGCTGAACAGTTTGCAGCCTACAGCCATTGGCGTAGCTCGCTGGTAGACACGATCTGTGACTACCGCGGCTGGCTCAACGAGCAGGAGTTGAACGATGCGCAGATCGATCTGCGCATACAACATCTTCTGGATCGCCTACGTGAGGACAAGCTGAATGTCGCTTTCGTTGCCGAGTTTTCGCGTGGCAAGTCGGAACTGATCAACGCCATCTTCTTTGCCGACTACGGACAACGTCTACTTCCTTCCGGTGCGGGCCGTACCACGATGTGCCCGACCGAGTTGCTTTACGATCCCAGCAAGCCGACCTCATTGCAGTTGCTGCCGATCGAGACGCGTGCAACTGATGCGACCACCACCGAATATAAGCGCTATCCCGATGAGTGGACCGTGTTTGAGTTCAAGGTTGACGACAGCGAAACCATGGTGGACGCCTTTCGCGAAGTCGGCCGTACCAAGCGCGTGTCGGCTGAGGAGGCTGAACGCTACGGTTTGTTCGATCCGCAAGATACCGATGACGCCATGAATCTGAACGAAGACGGCACGGTCGATATCCCATGCTGGCGTTATGCCGTGATCAACTTCCCTCATCCGCTACTGGAACAGGGTCTGGTGATTCTGGATACGCCGGGTCTGAACGCGATCGGTACCGAACCCGAACTGACGCTCAACATGCTGCCGAACGCACATGCGGTGCTATTCATTCTTGCGGCCGATACCGGCGTGACCAAGTCTGAAATTGATGTCTGGCGCCAGTACATCAGCGGCACCCGCTGGAAGCAAAAGGGCCGCCTGGCCGTGCTGAACAAGATCGATGGATTGTGGGACGAGCTCAAAGAGTCGCATGAAGTCGAGAAGGAAATCACCAAGCAGTTGACCAATAGTGCAGAAATGCTCGGCTTGCAGGCCGATCAGATTTTCCCGGTTTCGGCACAGAAGGGCCTGCTGGCAAAGGTTAATGGCGACGAAGCCCTGCTGGCCAAGAGCGGCTTGCGCGGGCTGGAAAAGGCGCTATCCGACGGCTTGATTCCTTCCAAGAAGGAAATCGTTCGCGACAACACGCAAAGCGAAATCGAAGACCTCATCAACAACTCGGTGCTCGTGCTGGAAGCGCGGCTGAAGGGAATGATCGAGCAGATCGATGAGTTGAAGGGCTTGCGCGGCAAGAACGAAGACGTCATCGAGCACATGATGAACAAGGTCAAGCAGGACAAGGAGAATTTCGAGCGCGGCTTGCAGCGCTTCCAGGCCTTGCGCAGCGTGTTCTCGCAACAGGCGAATACGCTGTTCACGCATCTCGGTATGGAATCCCTCAAGGAAGAAGTCACCAAGACACGCCAGGCAATGATGGACAGCCGCTTTACCAAGGGCATCCAGAAGGCGATGGACGGATTCTTCCGCGATTTGAACGTACAACTTACCAAGTCAGATAGCCAGATTGTTGAGATCAAAACCATGATGGACGCGATGTACGAAAAGTTCTCGCAGGAGCATGGGCTGCGTCAGGTGATGCCGCCCAGCTTCTCGACATTGCGCTATCAAAAGGAACTGACCAAGCTGGAACGTGCCTACAAGGAACATTTCAATACGGCGTTGAATATGCTGACCAATGAAAAGATGACCCTGACCTCGAAGTTCTTTGAGACGCTGGCAAGCCGGGTGATCAACGTGTTCGAAGTGGCTAACCGAGATGTCGAAAACTGGCTCAAGGCCGTGATCGCGCCGATGGAATCGCAGGTGCGTGAACACCAGCTGCAACTGCGTCGCCGTCTGGAAAGCATCAAGCGCATTTACAAGGCGACGGATACGCTCGAAGACCGGATCAGTGAACTGGAAAATGTCGAAAAGAGCATCCATGGTCAACTCGCCGACCTGAAGGTGCTTCGCCAGCATATCGGTAACGCGCTGGCGATCGGGGAGCAACCCGCTTCCGTAGAACGGGTGGCATGAGTCCCGTCCTCCTTTTCCTGTTTGCGTTAACCCTGGTATTTGTAGGGTTTGCGGCGGTTGGCGTGATGTGGGCGATTAGAAGCGGGCAGTTTGATGATCTTGAAGGCCCTGCGCAACGCATCCTGATGGACGATGATGATCCGTTGATTCCGTTTCAGGGCTTGAATGTGCAGCGCGATAGCACTAAAATGGACAAGTAAATCTTTTTATAGGGGAGCTCGGAAATGCATATTTTCAATTGGGATAACTTGCCGATGACGGTGATCGTTGCGCTGATTGCTTGGGCTTGGTTCAGCTTCTTCTCCGTTATTCTCGCTTAACGGCAGATTGCACGGAAAATAAAAACGGCTGCATTTGCAGCCGTTTTTATTTTTTGAGCTCTTAGAGCTGGCTGGCGACAATATGCTTCATCGTTGACAGCGCCTTTTGCTCAATCTGGCGGATGCGTTCCGCAGATACGCCATATTCCGCGGCCAACTCATGCAACGTTGCGCCGCCATCTTCCTGCAGCCAGCGCGCCTCGACGATGCGGCGGCTACGTTCGTCCAGGCTGGCGAGGGCTTTTTCCAGACCGCTGGTCTGTAGCACTTCAATCTGCTGGTCGGCAAGGAATTGCGATGGTTCTGGACGCTGATCCTCAAGGTAGGCGATAGGGCTCCATGCCTCCTCACCGTCCTCGTCGCCATGGGATTCCAGTGCAATGTCGTTGCCACCCATACGTGATTCCATTTCAATCACGTCTTCCGGTTTGACATCGAGCTCACGCGCAATCTCGGCGATTTCATCTGGGTGCAGGCTGCCGCTGTGCTGCTTCATGCTGCGCAGATTAAAGAACAGCTTGCGTTGCGCCTTGGTCGTGGCCACTTTGACCAGGCGCCAGTTGCGCAGCACAAACTCGTTAATCTCGGCCTTGATCCAGTGCACCGCAAAGGAGACCAGGCGCACTCCGCGATTCGGGTCAAAGCGACGGACGGCCTTCATCAGGCCGATGTTGCCTTCCTGAATCAGGTCGGCCTGAGGCAAGCCGTAGCCAGCGTAGCCACGGGCGATACTGGCCACCAAGCGCAGGTGAGGAAGAATCAAGCCTTTCGCTGCCTCTACGTCATTGTCGCGTTGCAGTCGGGTGGCGAGATCGAATTCTTCCTCGGCACTCAGCAGCGGGAATGCCTTGATGGTGCGCAGGTAGTGGTCGACGCTTTCGACAGCGGTTGGGACAGGAATTGACAGCGAGTAACTCATGTTCGGATTATGCCTCCTAAAGAGTAGAACAATTCTAGCACTCGTCTTTTGAGAGTGCTAGCTAGAAAAAGTTCTATCGTGAGGATTTTATTAATCCTGACAATTAAAGTCGTTCATAAACGATCTATGCGGCAGGGGTATCATTGTTTTAGACGGAAAAACCCTAAAACCCATTACCCAAAAAATCAGTCCGCTATGGGTCGATCAGAGCCAGCGGGGTTGAGTGGCCGATGATATGAGGCGTTACAGACGTTCACTATATGATGGGTGATAGACGTAATTCGGACAAAAGCCGCCGGTCGAGGATCATGGCTACATTGCGGTTGACCTGCTGAGCTACAATCAGAGCTAACGTCGTTGCGTCTCTATATTAATTATTAGGTTTCATACTTCTCATGGCAGCCACCCAAGTTCAGTTCACTACGGATGGAATGTCCCAGCCAGCCGGCATGGGCGACTTCCTGCTGCTTTCTCCGGATGGTACCCATCAGATCGAGATCATTTACGAAGGTGAACCTCCGCACGGCGACTCATACCATCGAGTCGTGATCGATGGGGTGGTGTTTCCTGGCTATGCCTGGGGTTGCAATTTCGCCTTCTCCCAATCGTCCACCCTTGCCGTCTTCAGTTGGATGTCCAAGCTGCTTGAGCGGCGCACTGTGGTGGTGGACTTGGAAGCTTGAAAGTACTTTCCGCTCCCAGAGTACATATACGATTTTCGCTTTCAGTGGCCGTCCATAGTTGGCGTAGGCAAATTGGCCTCTGGCAAGCAATTCACCTTCACCGGAGGTGAGCAATGGACCGCCTACTGAAACCTAACACCTTAGTCGAGCCGCTAAGAGCCGGAAGAGTTGAGTGGCCGATGATATCGTTGATCTGTTCGGGTGGAAAGTTGTTTAACATGCCTAACACTGCGCTCAAGTCGCTGGGTATGACTGACTACTATTCACTCAGAATCGGACGCTGGCAGCATGATGGTCAACGGACGGTTCCGGCCAATAGCGGACGGTCGTTCTTCCTGCCCAATTTCCTCTAGCTGCACACATATTCTCCACCATCCTGCAATTGCATTTACTTTCAGTTTGCATCCCGATTTTCTATTTATTAACATACGGACAGAGAAAAAGGTAACCGCAGGAAAATAAAGGAAAAGATGACAGCTACCCACAACCATCAATTTATTAATATACGGAGCGCGCGTACGTATATTAACTGTTGGACGTAACAAACCTAATGCCAAGCAACTTTGGGCTATTCGGAATTACTTTAGCCATCGGCGCAATACCGCTCGCAATCAAGTCAATGCGGCGTATTAATCTCTATCGTCAGGCGCAAGATTGGCCAAAGGTTCCGGCTACGATAACCGAGTCGTCGATCCGAGAAGACACTGATAGTGATGGGACTTCCTACCTTCCCGAGTTTTCGTATCGGTACACAGTCGCTGGCAGCGAATACTGCTCAACGGTCCACACGGTAGGTCTACCGTTTCCAACCACGGAAGAGGCCGCACGCCAGATGGCGAATAAATTTGCTACTGGGAGCACAGTTCAAGTGGCTGTCAATCCGACCAACCCGGCCATTGCGGTTCTCGACACGGGGTTCCCCCAGCCTTGGTACGTCTTAATGAACGCCAGCATTGTTGCTTTCGTCGTCGGCACGTTGATCGCACTTATTGAAGCTATTTTCGCAAAATGACGCCCAACCCGGCGCTCAACTTCGCTCCTTTCAGTCGCTGGCGGTATGATTGATGCAATGCCGCTGTCGGCTAGGCTCTGTCATTCGATGGTAAAAGTGCAATGCCGGATAGTTGTCGTTCAAACACACTAAAACCGGGACACTCTCAAATCACGAACCAACAAAATTGAGGTCATACTGATAATAACTGAGAAATGAATACCACTACGTTGATATTGCCGGGCTTTGGAAACTCCGACTCGGGCCACTGGCAGAGTCGTTGGGGGTCTCTACATCCGAATTTTGTCAGAGTGTCTCAACGTGACTGGGACTATCCTGATCGTAAAGAATGGGTTGAATCCCTGGAGAATGTTGCATCACAAGTGGAAGGTGCAATTATTCTTGTTGCACACAGCTTGGGCTGTCTTCTTATTGCTCACTGGGCTGCTCAAACAAATCGCAAGATCAAAGGGGCACTGTTGGTTGCGCCCCCGGATTCAGGGCGCGCTGAATTCCCCCAACAAATCACTGGTTTCCATCCCTTCCCGAAAGCACCATTCAATTTCCCCAGCATCGTAGTGGCTAGTTCTGACGATCCGTATGGCGATTTAGAATTTTCAAAAGCCTGCGCTACCGCATGGGGTAGTCGTTTTGTGAATATTGGACCATTCGGGCATATCAACACGAACAGCGGGTTCGGTGCGTGGCCTGAAGGGTATGAGCTGCTTCAGCAAATTGATAAATAATTTCAGGATATGCCGTTTACTTGTGTGATGGTTCCGAAATTCCCAAAACAGCGAGCGATGCCGTACGCAATCCTTTAGCAACGTGAGTGGATAATTCATCATTTGCCAGCGCACGTGCCATCGTTACGCCGCCAGATAAAAGCGCCAGTAATGCCCAGACACGATGGATATTTTCCTCAGTGATGCCCATCGCCAATCCCTGCGCCATTGCATTGATTACTTTGCCAAGTTCATCTTGGTAGATTGTGCGCACAGATTCACTTGATCGTGCCACTTCAGAAGTAAGAGCTTGTAGAGCGCAAGCCTCAGTAAGATTGCATGTCCGTCTTGTTCCCAAATAGAAATCAATAAAGACAAATATCCAGCGGTCCCCATGCTCCGCCTGGAGCCGCAATACAGCTTCGTAGACTTCCCTTATGCCTTGAACAACCGTTTCCTTAAACGCATCTTCCTTTGATGAAAAATGACCATAGAAAGCCCCGGATGTAACTCCGGCCTCCTTAGCCAATCCATCAACACCAATCCCACTATACCCACCTTTTCTGAAACAACGACCCGCTGCGGAAATGATGCGCTCGCGAGTTTGTTCCTTGTGGTCGGATTTGTATCTGGCCATTTCCTATCCTCAATCAATCTTTGAATGAATTATAGCAAAAAATAACTAACGTTATCTATTGACAATATAACGTACGTTATTAAATAATTAATCACGGTCGCTATTTAATCGCCGTCACTTCAGCAAGTTGCTGGATCACTCAAAATTTATAGGAGTTTATTATGGTTACCCCTTCTAAAACACTAAGAGATATTTCTGGTATGGGATACCAGCCAGCCAGCTTACAAGATTCAGCGCTGATTTTAATTGATATTCAAAATACCTACAGAAAAGGGGTAATGCAGCTTACCAACGTAGAGCCCGCAATTTCTGAAGCTCAAAAAGTACTAAAAATAGCACGCGAGCAAAAAATTCCAGTGATTCATATTCAACATGATGCTGGCGTAGGTTCGCCATATGACATAACCACTGACCTTGGAGCAATTGCTTCTGAAGTTGCGCCAATTGCAGGAGAAGGAATCATTGTCAAAAAATATCCCAACGCCTTTGTGAAGACTGAATTAGACGCCGAACTTCAAGCACTTGGCATTAAAAATATTATATTGGTCGGCTTTATGACTCATATGTGCATAAATTCAACAGCACATGGTGCATTTAATTTGGGATATTCCCCAACTATTATTGCCAGCGCAACCGCCACCAGGCCTCTATTAAGCATAAATGGAAAAGTATTAAGCGCTGAAGAAGTGCAAATGGGCGCGTTAGCTTCCACAAGTGACTTATATGCCGTTGTCGTAGATGACGTTAATGGATTAACTTAATAATTCCATTAATCCTCAGGCTGAAGAGGTTTGAGACTGTCTGCCCCTTCGCATTCCCTTCGTACGGGTCATTGCCGCGCGTTTTTGCCGAGGCGTGGACCATATGACTGGCAACTGGTTGTATCCACGTTTTCTGAATCTATGACCCGCTGCTGAAAAGATGCGTTCCTGAGGTACTTCCTTTTGGTCAGCTTCAAAGCTGACCATTTTTAATCATCAAACTATATTTGAGAAATTCCAAAAAATAACTAACGTTATCTATTGACAACGTAACGATCGTTATTCAATAATGCATCACGGTCGTTATATTAATGCCGTAAGCCTCTCAAGAGAGACTTTTAAAACATTGCATATTAGGAGTAACGAATGCCAATCACTCTCACATTCACCGAAGGCGTTTTGCCAGTTGATAAAGCAAAAGATGCCATCTCTCAGATTACCGCTTCGTTCCTGAAACACCATGGAATGACGGGAAACAAGGTGATGACACGTAACATAACGGCGCATGTACACGTTGTACCAAAAGGATTGACGTTCTCTGGCGGCAAGGAAATCGATGCCGCCTGGATTGAAACCAGATCGCCGTCTTTTGCATTTGCAGACCACAAAATCCAGGTGGACTTCTTTACCGAGGTAACCAAAATTGTTCACGACCTCTCAGGCGGAAAGCTGCCTAAGGAGCACATTTGGACAAGCGCAATACATACGGTTGATGGCACATGGAACATAGATGGTGTTCCGTTAACCAATGCAGGGATCATCGAGGCAGTTTCTAAAGGGTGATCTAACTATCCCTCGGGGTTTGCGTCCCATGGCCTCGATCAGGAGCCATGGGATGTGTCAGGCAAAGACCAGATGCGGTCGCCAGCCCTCGTGCAGTCCAAGTAAATGGAGGATTTGAAATGCCGATCTTACGTATTACTTATCATCGCGGTTCACTCACTGATGCCCAAAAAGTACAGCTTGCAGAAGAGCTTACTCCAGTATTGCTGGTTGGAGAGATAGGTAGAGACAATCCAGAGGGGCGAGCGTTGACCTACATTTTATTCCACGAAATGGATCCCAGGTCGGAATGGTTTGTCGATGGCAAGCCTGATCTCAATGCGCCCAAGGGAGGCCGCTTTATGCTGGAGGTGCAATACGTGGAGGGGGCAAGTACTCAAGCCGAAAAGTCCGAAGTTCATTCGAAATTTAACGATATCTTGGCACGAATAATCAACGTGGACGGGACTTTCCCAAACCGATTAACGGACTGGACAATTATCGATGAGGTTCGCGAGGGCGCTTGGGGGGCGGGTGGCGTCACAGTGGGAGTACGTGCCGCCAACGAAGCGCTAGGTGGCTCGCCAGATCGTTCAGAATATTTCGAACGGTTTCTTGCTGCAAACCAGTCGGTAATCGAGACACACGGATACCCGACACAAAGATCATAAGCGCTAAAAAGTGACCTAACAAAAGGAAAAGACTTGAATGCCCGAATCAAGACAGGCCTTTTTGAACAAACAACGGTATTCGACCAATACTTCATCACATTCAATCAATAGAAGTTAGTAGGGGATATGTTGGTCTGCGAATGTGTCGCAGACCAATGTCTGGACAACTCTTGAAAGATAAATTTTATGGAAAAAATCATGAACACATTCAAACTGCACACCCTTGACAGTGCACCACCAAAATCCGCTCCGACACTCGAAACTGTCGCAAAAAACTTCGGGATGATCCCTAACATTTTTGCTGTTCTCGCCGAATCACCATCAGCAGTGAAAGCATATCTGCAATTGGGCGAGCTACTGGAGCAAAGTGGATTTACACCGGAAGAGCAACAGGTCATTTCGCTCGCCATCAGCGTGGAAAATAAGTGCTCGTACTGTGTGGCGGCGCACTCGTTCCTGGCTCGCAACATAGTCCATGTTGCCCCTGGCAATATTGAAGCATTGCGTAGGGGGGGTGTATTGCCGGATGCAAAGCTCAACGCGCTGGCCACATTCACTCATCTCGTCGTCCGCGAGCGCGGTTGGGTGGCAGAAAGTCAGGAACTAAGGGAGTTTCTTGCAGCGGGATACACCAATCAACACCTGCTAGAAGTTGTTATGGCCGTAAGTATGAAGACCCTGAGCAACTATGTTAATCATCTAACCGAAACGCCGCTTGATGGACCGTTTGCCAGCGAGACATGGGATTGCCCTAGCCGCTGCAAGTGCCAGGGCCATGCTCAATGTAATAACTAGTCAATCTTGTTGAGCATGTTTGCATGGCCACGTTTGCCAAACAAAAGCGGTAACGGTGTTGAGGTCGAATCGGGCCTCAACAGATACCAAGAATAAGGTCTACCTTCCAATGGGAGATATCAATGGAAACCAACACAGCACATAAATTCTCTGGGATCAGGCTGCTACATACCATGCTGAGAGTTAACGATCTTGAAAAATCACTGAACTTCTACACCGGGATATTAGGGATGTACCTTCTGCGCCGCGAAGATTATCCGCAAGGGCGGTTTACGCTTGCATTCGTAGGTTATCAAAGTGAGGACACATCCAGTGTCATTGAACTTACGTACAACTGGGGTGCCAACAGCTACGAAATCGGTACTGCATATGGGCATCTCGCTTTGTCCGTTCATGATATCCATGGCGCATGCGCGGCACTCGAAGAGGCTGGCGTTAATGTCCTCAGAAAGCCTGGGCCAATGGCGCATTCACCTGTGAGCGGAGGTGCTCGGGATGTAATTGCTTTTATCGAGGACCCTGATGGATACCGAATTGAATTGATTGAGGCTAAGCCACATTAGCTGCGGCCATTCAAGTGTCTCGTGTACCGAAGAAGTTGCATATGTATGTTAAAAGCCGGACAAGATCACAACAAAAAGAACGACATCCCTCAAAGGTGTAGAAATGCATCGAATTCTGAGCCGGGATGTGCACTGAATTTTGACCCACCCTCAGTTAGCCATAGTATGGCTCAAGTCGTAGTTTGAATTCCAGTGATAGCCTCCTTTCCCTGATGAGTTGA
>Ga0265331_10000069_pt1 | contig 157422 bp, 133 predicted proteins | sample 41923metaG_FD_202088 | JGI IMG/M metagenome (GOLD analysis project Ga0265331, IMG submission 202088) | Rhizosphere microbial communities from Carex aquatilis grown in University of Washington, Seatle, WA, United States - 4-19-23 metaG | ecosystem: Host-associated > Plants > Roots >... | reverse complement strand
TTCGGCAGCGAGCAGGACGGCGGACGTGGGGGAAAGCAGAAGAACAGGTGGGGCAGGCTGTTTTTAGCGGCCAACGTGAGGCTCCATCGGGCAAGCCGATGGCATCTGTTCAAGCAGCCACTTATTGCTGGAAGCCGTCTTCCGGCCGGGTTTTCAGATTGTGCTGATATTCATTCACAACGACACGTTCCCTTGTGCGCGCGGAATGCAGGGCCGCCTCCAACACGAGCAGATCGCCAAACGCTTTTTCCGGCGTCGAGTACATGCTTTCCTGACCGCGCACCGCCGCCAGGAAGTTCCGCCATTGCTTACGGTATCCGCGGTCGTGTGATTCGGCCGACCAGCTCGACCGCACGCCGTCGGGCCCGGTCCATTCGACCTTGCCCTCGGTGAGCCAAACCGTGCCAAGGCTGCCGTAGGCGATCAATTCGAAGCCCGACTCCCGATCGGTCTGGGCCGTGTAACACGTCAGGTAGTTGCCTGGCGCGCCGCCGGCCAGCGTGAGTTGCATGGCCAGGCCGTCGGGTCCCGATGTCGCGGGGCTGTTGCTCATCAACTGGGCGTAGACCTCCTCGATTTCGCCAAGAATCTCCCGGAGCCCTGCGACCGCATGCACTCCGGCATCCACGACCAGGCCACCCGGGTGCCGAGCGGCCTGCCGCCAGGCCTTTTCCATGTAGACCCTGCGGACCTCTTTGAGCAAATCGAACACCGACGTCACCTGGAAACACTTCACGGAACCAATCGCGCCCGATTCAATAATGCGTCGGGCCTGCGAGATGTCGTCGCGGTAGCGGAAGTTCTCGGCAATGGCCACGACTCGATCCGAGCGTTCGCAGGCAGCCAGCACCCGGCGTGCCTCCGCCACGCTGGCCGAGATCGGTTTTTCCGCCAGCACGTGTTTGCCGGCCTCCACGGCCTCGATCAAGAACGCCGCGTTATGCTCGATGGGAACGGCAATCAAGACGGCTTCGATCCGCGGATCGGCAAGTAGATCGCGGTAATCAGCGTAGTACCGGCCCACGCCATGCTCGGCCGCAAAAGTGCGGGCATTCTCGAACGAATGGCTCCAGACGCCCGCCAGCTCGACCTCGCCGTGCAATTCGGTCAGGGGCGGCAGATGGAGCTTCTCGACGGCGGCACCGGCGCCCAGCAAGCCGAGTTTCAAGGGTAAATTCGCCACGGATATGTTACCGGGTCAGGAAAGCAGTTCGCTGACGATGTTGCGATCTACCAAATGCGTCGCCCGTCCCGCCTTCGCTGGATTTCGGCGGGCGCCTCACTCAGTATACGTCCAGAGCGAATGCTGAACAGGCTGTGAACGGCCGCCTCCGGCAGTTTCAAAAGATGCCACCGGCTTGCCCGCGACCCACTGCGCGGGCAAGCCGGTGGCATCATTTGATCGATCCTAGCCTTTAACCGGGCCGTTGTTATTTAAGGGGGCTGCGTATCTAGAAGTAAACGTGAATCTCCAGGGGATAAGCCCCTGGCCCTCAATAACGCTGCGTCAGTGGCTCAAGGCGAGAATCGCGTACGCAGTCGCGGCGTCCGACATGAATCGACCGATGTGGGTCGTCGGGTCGCGAGCTTTGTTGACCGAGTTCGCGGGCCAGTCGCCTGTCGGCCTTTGGTTTGCCCGCAGCCAGTCGAGCCCCTGCGCGATCTTCGGATCGGCTTTCGAAACACCGACGATCTGCAGCACGTGGAGCACAAAGGCGGTGGCGTAACCGTCGGACGCCGTATCCTGGGGCGTGCCGTCGTTCCGAGCGAAGGCGCCAAGTGATGCGAGCCGCCAGCCACCGTCCGACTGTTGTATTTCGAGTAGTTCACGGATAACGGTCTGGCGCTCGTCTGGCGTCAAGAGGCCATCGAGCCCCTTCGAGGCCCACAACAGCCAGGCCTGGTTGAACGGGTTCTGCCGCGCGCGGTGGATCTTGAGGTAGTTCCGCAGTAACGACACACTCTGGTCGAGGTCGGCATCGGAGCCGGGCGTGTAATAGCCGGGGGCCGTGGTGACGGCGATCGCCGCCAGCGCGGCCCCGAAATACCTCCCTTCGCCCGCCTCCCACGGATCAAGTCCGAAATTGAGCCATTCCCACGAACCCTGTTCAGCTCCCTCATGCACTTGGGCTTGCCACAGGTTTGCCAGGGCCAGCCGGGTTGAATCGCTCGGCGAACTGCGCTCCTGGTAGTGATCGTCAAAGGCGAAAATGACGGCGTTCAGCACCGCCTCGGTACCCCACGATTCCTTCTTCTTCTGTTCGTCGGAGTCGTAGAGCAACCGGAATTTTTGGGAATCAAGTTCTTGCCAGTGCTCGACACGCATTTTCGTTTGGGCCAGGAGCTTCATTTCGTCATCGGTTGGCTCGCGCGTGCCGGTGAGTTTGCGCAGGGCGGGCCTGGCAAGCGCGTAGGGGGCCATGGTGTGGCACGAAACGCACGTCGACTTCGTTTCCGCATCACCTCGGTCGGCGGAGGTGAATGCAAACCAGGCTTGTACCCGCTCATCGAGGTACTGGCCCGCTGACTTTTTCTTCCAACCCTCGGCATCGCCCTCTGCCAAGGCCAATCCGACGGTCGAGCTCATGGCCAGCACGACCAGGAGCAAGTTCTGATAGAGATAGAAATGAGAGGATCGCATCGAAATAGCTCCTGATCCAGCGATTGGGAACCTTCTGAATGAATGGGGCCCGAGTCACTCCTGCAGGCATTTGTATGGCAGGTTGAAAACCTACCCCACGATGCTGGCCGCGTCGCTACGCTAACACGCCCGTCACCACGTTCCCATGCACGTCGGTCAGCCGGTAGTCGCGGCCGGCGTGGCGGAAGGTGAGGCGCTCGTGGTCGAAGCCCATCAGGTGCAGGATTGTGGCGTGGAAGTCGTGAACATGGACTGGTGACTCGACGGCGCGCAGGCCGTGCTCGTCGGTGGCGCCGTAAACGGTTCCCCCGTTCACTCCCGCGCCGGCCAGCCATGAACTGAAGGCCCAAGGATGGTGCTCGCGGCCCTTGGCATCGGCACTGTTGTTGAAAGGTGTGCGGCCGAATTCGGTGGTCCACACGACCAGCGTGTCGTCGAGCATGCCACGGCGCTTGAGGTCGCGCAGCAGCGAGGCGATCGGCTGATCGACGTTTTTTGCCAGCCGGGCATGGTCCATCATATCGCCGTGCGAGTCCCAGTTGCCTGATGAGCCGGTATCGATCAGTTCGATGAAGCGCACCCCGCGTTCGGCCAGGCGGCGCGCCGCAAGGCACTGCCAACCGAAGCCATTGGTCTGACCACGCGCCAGATTGTACGCGGCGAGCGTGGCGTCGCTTTCGGTGCCGAAATCGAAGGCCTCCGGCACGGCCATCTGCATGCCAAAGGCCGTTTCGAACGACCGCAGCCGGGCCGCCAGCAACCCGTCGCCCTGTCGTGAGGCGAGGTGACTTTCGTCGAGCGAGCGAAGCGCGGCGAGCTCCAACGCTTGACGGTCGGTGGGAACGCGCGGCTGAATATTCGCCACCGGCGTCGCTCCGGGCACGACGAGTGTGCCCTGGTGCGCGCCGGGCAGGAAATCGCTGGCATAGACCTGCGTGCCGGCATAGGTTTGCGCGGGCGCGAGCACGACAAACGAGGGCAGATTGCGGTTGGGCGAGCCCAGGCCATAGCTGACCCACGAGCCGATGCTCGGCCGCGACTGCGTGAACGAGCCCGTGTGCATGCCCAGCGTGGCGTTGTAATGGTTCGAGTGCGACGTGTGCATCGAACGGATCAGCGCGATGTCGTCGACACACCCCGCGATGTGGGGAAATAGGGTGCTGATTTCGGTGCGGCATTCGCCATGCGGCGCAAACTCCCACTGAGGGCGCTTGAGGAAGATTCGCTCGTAGCCCGCGCGGTCCTTGATCTCCGGGTGGTCGAGCTTCAGTTCCTTGCCGTGGTCGCGAAACAGGGCCGGCTTGGGATCGAACGAATCGACGTGCGAAACGCCGCCGGTCATGAAGAGAAAAATCACCCGCTTGGCCCTGGCCGGAAAATGCGGCGGGCGCACGGTGAGCGGATCACCCTCGTCGGCCAGCAACTGCCGTACTATGCCTGGAAAAAGCGAGGTCCCCACGACGGCGGAGTTGAGAAAGTGGCGGCGGGAGCAACTTTGGCAGGAGCCCATGTCATTTAATCCAGGTGGATAAATTCGTTGCCGGCCAGCAGCACACGGACACAGCCGGACCACTTTTCTTCGAGAGTTCCGGGATACGCCGCGAGGAAACGCGCGGCCCATTCCTGTTCGCCTGGGGTGGGTTCGCGCTGAAGCGCGACGCCGAAGGCACGGCGCAAGCGGTCCTCGTCGCCGGGCAGGCCCAAAAGTGACCCAGCCAGCCGGGCGGCTTGCGCGTGGAAGAACGGATCGTTGAGAAAGAACAGCGCCTGCGTTGGCGCGGTCGTGGTTTGCCGGTCCGCGATGCTGGCATTCGGATCGGCCCCGTCGAACAGCGAAAGGAAAGGATGACGCCGCTGGCGCTGCACCATCTGGTAGGCGGTGCGTTTGTCGTTGTCGTAAACGGCGCTAAACGGGTTGTGCTGCGTGAAGGTCCAGGTCGATTCCGCTGGGAAGGGGTGCGCCTCGCCGGGCGTCGGATCGAGGTTGCCGCCGGCGACCAGCAGGCTGTCGCGTAGTTCCTCGGCCGACAATCGACGACGGTTGAAGTGTGCCAGCAAGCGGTTCTCGGGATCGGCCTGCATGCTGGTTTCACCGGCGGCGCTCGCGCGTTGGTAGGCGGCGCTGGTCATGATGAGCCGATGCAAGGCTTTGAGATGTCGCCCCTCTTTTTCGAATTGCGCGCACAGCCAGTCGAGCAGTTCGGCGTGCGTGGGCCGCTGGCCGCGCGATCCAAAATCGTTCGGCGTGCCGACCAGCCCCTTGCCGAAATGACCTTGCCAGACGCGGTTCACGATCACGCGGGAGCTGAGTGGATTGCGGACGATCCACTCGGCGAGCTCGCGACGGCCGCTGCCCGCACCGGGCGGAACGAGATCGCCTCCAAAAACCGTCAGCCAGTGCCGCGACACCTCGTCGCCGGGCTTTTCGGGATCGCCGCGCTGGTGCAAGCGAACATTCGTTGCCTCGGCCTCGACCACCGCGAAGGCCACGGGCGCGACCGGCTCGGGACCCAATTCGGCGTCGCGCCGACGGACGATTTCGGCACGTTCGCTGGCCAGCCCGCCGGTGCCGGCCAGTGCGGCACCCACATCGGCTGATGCAACGTGTTGCAGGCTGAATGCGACGCCGTCGCCGCCGGCGGGATGGATGTCGCCCACGCTCCCCGTGACGGCAACCACGCCGTCGAACGGGCTAAGCCAGGCCACGGCCACCGGCCCTCGCGGACCGGGATGCACGAAAAACGAGCGCGGTGGCAGCGTCGTCCAAACGGAGACCGGTTGATCGGCCGAGTTGACGAAGACCGACGGCGTGTCGCCGTTGCGCCAGGCTTTGATTTCGCCATGGCCTTCGACCGCCGCGAGCTTCTCGTTGAGGAACGCCGGCCCATCGGCCATATCAAGAAAGCACCATTGGGCGATTGGCTCGCGGGCGTCGACAGGCGAGGTAGCGACAGTCAACGTAGCGTCCGTCGACGTAGCGGCATGCGGATTGCCGGCGAGCAGCGTCTGAATGAGATCGGCGACGCTCCAACGGCGACCGCCGCCGCCGACCTCGGCGATTTCCCATTCCACTCGGGTGCTATCGGCGCCGTGGCTGCCTCGCGGCGATACCAGCAGCATCAGGATTTCACCCTTGCGGACCCTGATGCCGTCGAGAGGCTCCTTTTGCCCCTCGCCAAGGCTCACCGAGCCGCCTTCGGCAACATCGGCGGCGGCCAGCACGCGATTTGCCGTGGCCATGCCATGCGCCATCCGCTCGCGCGCGCTCTGCGTTTGGGCCGCGATTTCGTTCAGCCGAAGATCGCTCTCGGCCATGCGTTCGCGCCAGGGGCGTTTCAGCGCCTCGGCTTCCGCCGCCGTGAGCATGGCAACCAGATCGCGAGGCTGGCCCTTGGCCTCGCAACCGGCAAACGAGAAGCGGCTGCTCGCGAAGATACCATACAGCGCGTAGTAGTCTTCGTTCGACACGGGATCGTACTTGTGATCGTGGCAACGGGCGCAGGCGATCGTCAGCCCGAGGAAGGCTTTGCCGAGGTTGTCGATCACGTCTTCGTGCATGAGATGCGCATCCTTGTCGCTGTCGTGCCCGAAGCGGCGGGCAAGCGCGAGGTAGCCGGTGGCGATGATGCCCTCGGTGTGCGCGGCGCCGGTTTGGCTAGACCGCAACACATCGCCGGCAAGCTGCAGGCGCACGAATTCGTCGAACGGCAGGTCGCGGTTGAAGGCGTCGAAGACCCAGTTGCGATAACGCCACATGTGCGGCAACGGCCGATCGGTGTTCTCGCCGGCCGTATCGGCATAACGGACCACGTCGAGCCAATGGCGGCCCCAGGCTTCGCCGTAACGCGGACTATCGAGTAGACGCTCGACGACCTTGGCGTACGCATCGGGCGATGCGTCATCGACGTAGGCCTCGACGTCCTGAGGCGTCGGCGGCAGCCCCGTCAGGTCATACGTCGCGCGACGGATGAGCGTGCGTCGATCAGCCATCGGCGCCGGCGCCAACTCGGTGCCTTCGAGCCGCGCCAGGATAAAAGAGTCGATTTCGTTGTAAACGACGGCGGCAGGGGCTTTCACCGCCGGCACGGGTGGTTCGGCGATCGGTTGAAACGCCCACCAGCTCTTTGACTCGGATTCGGTCATTCCGCCAATGTGTGCCGCGGAAACTCGCGGGTCCGTTGCGCCCCGGCGCACCCACTCGCCGAGCGCTGCGATCTCAGCGACGGAGAGCTTGCCACCCCCCGTCTCCGGCGGCATCGCCAGATCCGGCTCGGTGTAGCTGACGGCCTTGATGAGCACCGACTCGTCCGGCTTTCCCGGTACGATGGCGGGACCCGAATCACCCCCTTTTTCCCAACCCGCTCGCGTATCCAGCGCCAGCCCGCCGCTGGTCTTTTTTCCGCTGTGGCACTCGAAACAACGCGCAATAAGCAACGGCCGAATCTTCGATTCGAAAAACGCAGCGTCGTCGTCGGCCGCGAAGAGCGTAGTGCAGCCGCACAACACGATGGCTATGAATGTCGTTCGACTCATGCTAATTCTCAAGCCACCGTACCCATCCCTCATGACCATACCCGCCTTCAGCCAATCGGGTCAATCGCGTCGCTCCTGCACCGGGAACTTCATGCCGGCCGGACTGGGCGGCACCTGGTCGATTTTGAGCTTCGGCGATTTGGCATAGGGCTTGTACAACGGGTCGCCGATCAACACGGTCATCCAACTGACAAACATCTCCGTCCGCCAGTAGGTCTCGACCAACGTGTACTCGCCGCTCACCAAGGTGCCAAAAAACTCGGCCGGCTTGGGGAAACCAATCGTGTACGGCTCGGCCACAGGTCCCAGCGTCGCCGCGGCCCCATGTTCCAGCAGGTTCTTGCACCAAAGGGTCGACTTGGAATCGCGCAGTGTCACCGCCTCGGAGCTCGCCAGATGCCAGGCCACCGCGCCCGGCACGAACCGGCAGCAATCGACGTAATTGGCCAGCGAGTACCAACCGCAGTAAAGGGCACAGTCGGCGCACGAACCAGGAGCAAACAGCTCCGGCTTGTCATCGAGCGTGACCGCCATTTTGCCCGTCGTTTCCAGTAGTTTGGCCGCTTCGCGCATCGACTCGTCGTAGCCGCCATAGCCGAAACCCCCTTCGGCCGCGTTGAACGCGATGCCGCGAGCATCGACGTACACCTTGCCATCCAAACCTTGGGCCTCGACTTCGATGGCCTGATCGATGAGTCGCCGCAGCACCTCGATGTTCGGGGCGTCGAGCCGGCAGGTCATCAGCACGGGCGGATTATCTTGGCGCGCCTTGTCCGGCAACTGGAAATAGAGCAGGTTAAGCTGGAAACGGCGCAGCTCGTAGGCATCGAACCAGAGGAGCGCCAGCTCGCTATCGACGGCGGCGTGGCTCTCGTCGTGGGCGAGGAAACGCCGCCGCTCGTCGAGCGCGCGAACCTGGCTCTCAACCTCGGCCCGGTCCTTGCGCTTCGCCGCCAGTTCCTCGGTCGCCGCCAGTTCCTCGGTCGCCGATGGTTCCGCCGCGTCCTTTGCTTTGGCCTCCAGGGCCTTGATCGCTTCGTCAAGTTCACCGCGCTTCTTTTCCAGCGGCTCGAGGTCTTTGCGAAGCTTGTCGATTTCGGCCCGTTCCTCCTCGTTCGCCTCCTGGCCGCCGACGCGCAGCGGTACACCAAAGACGGTCAATAACACCTTGACCTGGTCGCGTTTTTCCTTGAGCCGCTCGCGCAGCGGACCGGCGAGCCTGGCATCATAATCGCCGCGGCTGATGTCCTCGCCCACCGGCAGATCGAGCGCGATCACATGCTCGCCCGGCACGCCGCGCTTCGCGCAATAATGCTCGGCGACGGCCGCCGACTCGGGCACGTTGCTGTTGACGACGATATAAACGTCGTCCGGCCCAAGCGCCAATGCGTTTGCCGAGGCAGACAGGGAGGCCACGATCACAAGCACGGTCTTCGTCATACGGCGGGTCTTTCGAATTGGATTGGCTCGCAACTACCAGCCAATGCGCTAAAGCTGGTGGCAGAAGGAAGGCATCGCGAATCGAACCCCACATTGCAACCCGGCTCGTGCCATATATGGCCGCCTTCAGTATAACTCCTCGCATACGTGCCTCACAGCCCCGGCCAGCGGTGCTCCGAACGCAGCAGGCGTCTCCTGTTGCGTCCGCGGCAAAAACTCCTGCGTCTCCTCGACCCCCAGAGGAAGCAGCCATGGACGGTCGATTGGAAACCGCGCCGACTGCGCCCGGCGGGGCGGGTGGTTGGCGATTAAGACCGCGTTCGCCTGATATGGCCATCACGCCGCGTTCCGTCGCGCCACTCCGCCATGACGCCGGATGAACCCTTAGACTTGCTCGCCTCCCGCGTTCGAGTATTCTCATGGTCAGCATCCTGGCGTGATGCTGGATCGGACAGAACAGGAACTGCCAGCTTATGATTCCGAACTGCCTCAAGATCGCCCTAATAGTATCCCTGGGTATTTGGGCCGAGGCGACAAGGGCCGAGGACCATGTTCTCGATTCAATGGACAGCCTGCGGCTGCAAGTCCCGGCGGACAAGGCCAAAGCCGAATTGGTTGAAGGCAAGCTAGGAAAGGCCGTGAGGCTTGCCTTCGCTGATGATTGCAAGAACGTCTACGTGCAGACGCGCTGCGCCGGCAAGCCCGCGTGGGACCAAATGGCGGGCTTTTCGTTCTGGGTCAAAGGCGACGGCTCCGATCATCTTGGCGGGATCGAGATCATCTTCAATGGCGATTATTCGCTCCGATATGCCTGTGCATTTCCGATCGACGGCACCGAATGGCGCAAGGTTGTTGTTGCATGGGGCGACCTCTTGCCCGAAACGGCCAACGCGGCGGCACTCGCCATCGACGCGTGGCGGGGCAACGCGCCTTCGAAACTCGGCGCCATCTGGTTCGGCAAGTGGTGGTACTGGCGCGACTATTCCGCCCACTCGTACACGATCGACGACTTGCGGTTGGAACCGGCGCTGCCAGCCGACGAAACCGATTTTCGTCCGGTCGGCGATCCACTGGCGCGCGTGCGCGCAAAGCTCGACCGCCACGACCCAATCGCGATCGTGCTCATGGGCGATTCACTCACCGACACACAGCACTGGGCCAACCGTGAGCATAACTGGCCGGCCATGCTCAAGGCGAAGCTCGCCGCGGCTCACGGGGCCGAGATCAGCCTCGTGAATTCTGCTTTGGGCGGCACTGAACTGCGGCAAAACCTCGTGCTCATTCCACGCTGGTCGAGCAAGCACGCCGACGCCGACCTCGTGATCGTTTGCTTTGGCGGGAACGATTGGTCGGCGGGCATGCGCGGGGCGGCTTTTGAAGAAGCCAACCGAGATGCCATCGACCGGATTCGCCGCGCAACCGGCGGCCGGGCTGGAGTGATGCTTTGTACGACATGCCCCAGCGTCGAACGCTGGGACACCATGGCGGAGCTCTCGGTCGCATGTCGCAACGCTGCCAAAGCCGCCAACTCCGCACTGGCCGACATCGACGCCGCCTTCCACGAGGCGGCAGCCAGCCAAAAGGAAAGGGAACAACTCTTCGTCGACGATAAGACCCACCTCAGCAAGGCCGGACACGAGCTGTTCGCCGAAACCGTATGGAAGGCGATCGAAGGCGAATGAAACTTCGGGCGCGCGGAAGCAGAAGATGCATTCTTTGTGCATGCGTGTTGTTCTCGGCCGCGCGGGCGCCGGCAGAGGTCGATTGGCAGCCCGATCATACCTGGGTCTTCGCCGTCGGCATCTTGCAATGGCGTCACCCCGACGAATGGCCGTCGATGACGGGTGCCAAGGCCAACCGGCGCGACGTGAAGCTCGTCGATCACTTTCGCAAGGCCGGTGTCGCGGACGAGCGGATCGTGTACTTGCAAGACCAGGCGGCGACGCGGAAGCAAATCGAGTCGTCGTTGACGGCCCATCTGTCGAAGACGCGGCCAGGCGACATGTTCGTGCTTTACTTTACGGGTCATGGCTTTCGCGACCACACCAGCGGCCAGGTGCATTTCGCCAACTACGACGCCGTGGATGGCGACAGCGCTTGGTCCGTCCGCTCGATATTCGAGACCTTGGAGACGCACTTTCGCGGCAAGCGGGTGCTGCTCCTGGCCGATTGTTGTTTCTCGGGCGGCCTGGCCGACGAGGCGCGCCGGCATCGCGGCAAGCTCGCCTGCGCCTGCCTCTGCTCGGCTTTCTCGCACAACGGCTCAACCGGCGCTTGGACCTTTACCGACACGCTGCTGGCCGGGTTCGGCGGCGACAAGTTGGTTGATATCGACGACGACGGCCACGTCGCGCTCGACGAGCTTGCCCACTATGCCGAGCTCGAAATGGCGTTCAGCGAACGGCAAAAGTCGGTATTCGCGGCGACGAACCAGTTTCCTCCCAAGCTCAAACTGGCCGATGCCAAAGGCCAGCGGCGGCCACGCGTGGGCGAGCGTCTCGAGGCCGAATGGCGTGGAAGCTGGTACCGGGCGAAGATCATCGACGTCAAGGGGCAGAAGTGCAAGATCCATTACGTTGGTGACGCCAATTCCTGGGACGAATGGGTCGGGAGCGACCGCTTGCGGCCGTTCAAGCCGCCGGCGTACGCCGTGGGGAAAAAGGTCCAAGTGCGGTGGGGCGGCGATCACAAATGGTACCCGGGCACCATCCGCAAGAGCTGGTACGGCTTGCACCTGGTCCATTACGACAAAGACTCGGCCGAGTGGGACGAATGGGTCGGCCCCGATGCGATCAAGGTAAGAAAGTGATCTCTGTGACCCGAGACGGTTCCTCTTTGCTGCCCATGCATCCGTACCGGGAAGTACGGAAGTAGCCGTCCTTCACATCGCCGTCGGTAGTCCAATTCCCATCAAGGTCTGCAAGAGTCGCCCGTCTTCGGTGTAGAGCTTGACTGCTTCGTCGTCCGCCGACCAGAACGCACGGACGCTATCGTATCGATATTGCCGACCCAGGAAGCGGCTGCCCCGAATCAGGATGGTTTCCTTGCATGGCGAGGGCGCATGGCCAAGTTCGGCCACGGCACTGTCGATGACGAGACGGATCGCTTTTGAATTCATAGCGGGTTACTCCAAGTTGCTTATTAAACCATCTTGATCGGCCAGAGCCCCTGCCGCAATAAAACACGTGTGGCAATAAAAAAAGCCGCCGTCACTGACAGCGGCTCTTGGAGGCGGTGGTTGCCATCCAGGCCCATTATCCCTTGGCCGTCACGTTCAGTACCTACAAACCGGACGTGACGGTTTACCCTTTCAATCGACACAAACCTGATTGGCAAATCAGGCAATATCTCGCCGCCATTGGCGATCCGGCTGCAAGCTTTACTCAAGTTGCCCAGGTTGAACTTGCGAGTCCGATTACGGCCCTTTTTCGCAGGCTTTGATCGCCAGCACCGCAAAGGCGGTGCCCGCGTTGGTGATGTAATGCGCGCGGTCGGCGTTGACCGAACGCGTGAACCAGCGGCCCGATTCGCGCTGATTCGTTTTGAGCCACTTCAGCCCACGTCCGATCGGCTGATGGTCGGCCCGTACGCCGGCTTGCCGCAGAATAAACAACACCAGGCCCGTCGCGTACCCGTCGCTTGGTGCCCGCTTGTCGTTGGGCGTGCCGTCGAGGCGGTCCCAATCGCCCAGCGACGGCAGGTTCCAACCGCCGTCTTCGCGTTGGCAAGCCAACAGCTCGTCGATCGTCGCTGCGCGCTCGGTGGGCGCCATCAGACCGTCGAGACGCAGCGACGCGAAAAGCAACCAGCCCTTATGGTGAAGGTTGGGCGGAGCGTGGTTGCGAAAATAGCGGCGCAGCTTTGCCAGCCCGTCCTTCGCCTCATCACTGCGCGCATACTGCTCGGGCGCGAAGCCCACCCCCACCGCGGCATAAACGGCACCGTAGTATTCGTCGTATTCCAACGGCGGCAAGTCGTGCTTGTTCCAGTTCCACGCGCCGTCGGCCTTTTGCAGCGTCCACATGCGTTCGAGGGCTTGGCGCGTGAGCGGGTGTAACTTGCCGGAAGTCTGGGCGTCGTCAAATGCCAGCGTTGCGGCGGTCGCCACCACCTCGGTGACGCCTTCGGAACCCTCGGGCAGTTTGTCGGCCTCGACGCCTGAATCCCAGTGGGCGACCCGGTCTTCGAAAAATGCCCGCATTTGCAATAAGACCGGCGCCTTCGCGTCGCCGAGCGCCGGGCGAGCCATGAGGTACGGATAGGTCGTGTGACAGCTACCGCACCGTTGTTCTCGGGTCCAGGCGACGGCGGCACCGTCGAGGAACTCCGCGGCGCGATCCAGAGAAAAAGTTTCCGCCAAAGGCTCGCTTGCAGAGTTGGCGGCGGGATCGGAAATCGCTTCCGGATCCTTGGCCTCAGCCACCCGCACCAGGAGAGCCAACACAAGGAAGCTGGTCAACTTCGGGTTCATCTTGGTTCCATCGATGAGTCGGGATGGCTTGGGTTTCAGAACTACATTTGCCCAGGCCGTATCTTCATCGACGCCGGGCGTTATGCAAGTCACAGGTTTGTAACGAAGAACGCGCGTTACCGCCAACGACGCGGGCCGGGTGCGGTTGGCTCTCGCGCCCATTCGTCTCAACACATGTGTCAAATCGGCGGCACCAACTTGCCGAGTTTGTCGGTTAGCCGCATGTTCTCGGAGTAATCGACGGGACAAGCGATCACCGAGACCGTGTCGTCGGCCAGGGCTTTCTGAAGCGTCGGCAGTAGTTCGCCGGCGGCCCCGATCGCGTAGCCCTTGGCGCCAAAACTCTCGGCGTACTTCACGAAATCGGGGTTGGTGAAGGCGACGTGCGCCGCTCGCCCCAGCTCGAGCTCTTGCTTCCACTTGATCAGCCCGTAACAATCGTCGACCCAGATGACGACGACGAAATGCACCCGCTCGCGTACGGCCGTTTCCAGCTCCTGCGAGTTCATCAGGAATGCGCCGTCGCCCATGGCCGCCAGCACCCGACACTTCGGGCGGGCCAGCCTGGCCGCGATCGCCCCGGGCAAGGCGAAGCCCATCGTGGCAAGGCCGTTCGAAATCAAGCACGTCTCCGGCCGGTAGCACGGGTAGAGCCGGGCCATCCACATCTTCAGCGCGCCCGTGTCGCAAAGCACGATATCCGATTCCCCCATCGCCGCGCGAATGTCGGCCACTAGTCGCTGGGGCTTCACCGGAAATGAACTATCGCGCCGGCCGCGGTCGAGCTCCTCACGTAGGAGGTCGCGTGCCCGCGCGGCGACGGCCATCGAACGCTTCGGCTCGGCCTGGGCGGCGATCGCGTCGAGGGCCTTGGCAATGCTACTCTCGATGCCGACCGTCACCGGATAGCTGGAATCGACCTCGGCCATGCTCCGGTGAATATGCAAGACTTTCTTGTCGCGGTTGGGGCACCAGCGAGCCGGCGGGTATTCGACCAGGTCGTAGCCGACCGTCACCACCAGGTCCGCCTGGTCGAAGACGAAATTCGCATAATCATGCACCATGAAGCCGAGTGCGCCCAAGGCTTGCGGGTGGCCGTCGGGGAACACTCCCTTGCCCAGGAAGGTGGTCGCGACGGGCAGGTTCAGCCGCTCGGCAAAGCGGAAGAGGGCCGCGGAACAGCCGTCGCGGCTTGCTCCGGCGCCGGCCAGAACGACCGGCATCTGCGCGCCGTTGAGCAAGTCGACGGCGCGGGCTACCTGCTCGGTGGAGGGCATCGCTTCCCTGGGCTGCCGTACGGGGAGAGGCTCGGCAGAGACCACTAGCGGGGCCACGTCTTCCGGCACAGCCACCAGGGTGGCGCCGGGCCGCTCGGACTGGGCCTGCTTGAATGCCTTGCGGACCAATTCCGGCGCAGACTCCGCAAGCACCAACGTGGCGCCCCACTTGGTGATCGGCCTGAACAGGCCCACGAGGTCAACCACCTGATGCGACTCCTTGAACAGCCGGTCCAGGCCGGCCTGGGCCACCAGGGCCACAAGCGGATGGCTGTCGAGCTGCGCGTTGGCCGTGCCGAGGGTGAGGTTGATCGCGCCCGGTCCCAACGTCGCCAGGCAGACGCCGGCCTTGTGCGTCAACCAGCCGTAGGTGTCGGCCATGAACGACGCGCCTTGTTCGTGACGGACCAGGATGAAGCGGATGTGCGAACCGAGCAGGGCGTCGACAAGGTGAATGTTTTCCTCGCCGGGCATGCCGAAGATAAACTCGACGCCTTCGTTCTCCAGACAGCGGACGATCAGTTTGGCGACCGTGGTGGAAGTAGACGTGGTGGAATTGGACGTGGTGGAATCAGACACGAGTTCTTTCCCCGTTGACGCAGGGCAAGGGGGCCAGGCCGGCCATAGCTTCCTCGACGCGCTCGTCGAGAACCTGCAGAAGCCTTTCGTGAGCTCCCAGGTGCCCCGCCAACACCGTCTTGATCGACGGGTAGCGGGCACGAATCGCCGCGACCTGCTCTTCAAGCCGCGCCACCAGCCGGCCGCCGAAGAGCATAAACGGCACGACGAGTAACCGTTCCGGTCGCGATTTGGCCGCGAGCTCGAGTGTCACTTCAAACCGAGGCTGGGCGATGCCTACGAAGCAAGGCAGCACCGAGCGAAACGGACGCGATTCGCCGAACATTCGCACCACTTCGCGGAAATCGCGATTGGCGTCCGCGTCGCTCGCTCCCCTGCCGACCATGACCACCGTCGTCCGGCGGGCCTCGTCGCCTTCCAACGGCAGCACCGCCTCCGCCCGTTCCAGGGCCAGATCCACCATGCCCCGATGCACGCCTAGCGCGCGGGCTACGCAAAACGGCACGCCGGGCCGCTCGCGGCGAGCCACGGCCAGCGCCTGCGGAATGTCGTTCTTCATGTGGCCGGCGGCGAACAGGAAGAGCGGCAAGAGCGTGACGCTTGCCTCGCTACCGCCCACGTTTGCCAGGGCATCGGCCAACGACGGTTGGGCCAGCTCGAGATAGCCAAAGCGCAATTCGAACTGAGGCCGCCGTGTTTGGTAGCGCGCGACCAGTTGTTCGAACTCGTCGTTCGCGGCAGTCTCCCGACTGCCGTGGCCGACGACCAGAACGATGGGGCGATCCATAAAATCGACTTTCACGAGTTCAAATTCGGGCCAAAGGATCACCGCCGCCACCCGGCCCCCGTTAGCGACATTCTAGCGTTGTTGGCCGAATTGGAGCGGAAATAAGGCGAGAGAACCAGTGCCGTGACCTGATGCGCCGATTGGCGCATCTAGGCGATCGGATTCATCCAAACGGGTGGGACGCACTCGCCATAACGGTGGATTCCACGGTCAGGCCGTTCGCCGGACGAGACGGCCTACGGCATCCTAAGATATGCGGGCCAACAACTTCGGGCGGCTGTGAACTCCGCTCAAGCCGAGGCATGATGCCGAAGACGCGCTGGTGCCGTTACCGTCCTCCACGTACTCAGCCCTTCTTTTTCGTACGACAAACCATTTCACCAGTTGATCCACAGCGACTCAATGCGACGGGAGTCGCGATGATCGCGGCACCCAAGTGGAGTGTGTCTGCTTCGTTGCCGGCCGCCCGGAGCGCGACCACTAACTACTCCATGCATCCCAACACGTCGGGAATTGGTGCGCATTTTTTTGCGTTTTAGCAAGGTCATGCTAGCAACAAACCAACGGCCAGGATCGGCGGGCATGCGTATTTCCCGGCGTTTTTGAAGTAGCGCCGGCGAGTTGGACAAGCGGTTCTTGCTAAAGAGTCGGTGAATCGAATGATTTTGGAGAGTTTTGGACCGAATTCGAGGGAAAATGAGTGGCGGAAAACGGAGTATCGCGCAACGCCTTCGTCCCGCAGTGATTGGGGGACTCACACCGGGGCACGAGGTACCCGCGTAGCGCGCCCGCTCGCCCAGCGCCTTCGTCCTGCCTTGCATGACCAGCCCGTGGCCTCCCTTGGACGTGCGCAGAACGACAGCCACGATTATCCCCGACAGGGCTCGAACCTGTAACCTTCGGCTCCGGAGGCCGACGCTCTATCCAATTGAGCTACGGGGACTTTGGTTCCGTCAGCTTATCAATTGCATGCCTCGCTGAGAAGCGGGAGGAGGCAATGGGGTGAGGTGGTAATGGGATGATGGGATGATGGTCGGCGACGGGGGCGGAAGGGTGATGGGGTGATGGGGTGATGCGTGACGTGCCGGCTTTGCGCCGCGAATTCAAGCAAATCGGGCTACTGGTGCGGCACCGTTCTTTCCGGCCGCGGCCAAGCTATACTTGACAGCCTCGTAATACGACGCAAACGGAATGAATTCCGTTCTACGCGCAACAGAGAGCCTCACCATGAAAATCGTGCTGTTCACATCCATTGTCGCCGTGTTGTTCTGCAATCTATCGAGAGGCGCCGAGCCGAAAACGACGGCCTATACCGGCGCGACGATCCACACCGCGGCCGGTAAGACCTTCAGCCCCGGCACGCTCGTGGTTCGGGAAGGAAAGATCGTCGACGTCGGGCCCGACGACGAGGTCGCCGTGCCGGACGACGCCCGCCGCGTTGACCTGGCCGGCAAGGTGCTCATCCCCGGGCTGGTTGATAGCCATTCGCACATCGGCGTCCATTCGCGGCCCACCGTCGAGGCCAACAGCGACGGCAACGAAATGACCGGCCCGGTGCAGAGCATCGTGCGGGCGATCGATTCGATCAACCCCTTCGACCCCGGCATCCGCATGGCCACCGCGGGCGGCGTCACGACGGCCAACATCATGCAAGGCAGCGGCAACGTGATCGGCGGGCAGACGCTTTACGTCAAGCTCCGCGGTCACACGGTCGAGCAGATGGCGATCCTCGCGCCCGACGTGATGGGCGGATTGAAGATGGCCAACGGCGAAAACCCCAAGCGCGCCTACGGCTCGCGAAATCTGGCGCCGATGACGCGAATGAAGACCGCCGCCTTGCAGCGGAGCGAGTTCCTCAAAGCCCGCGACTACCAGCGCAAATGGGACGCCTACCGCAAGAAGCTGGCCGCGGCCCAGGAGGCCTCGCCGCCCGATGTCGACTTGCAGTTCGAGCCGCTCGTCGAAGTCCTCGAGCGTAAACGGACCGTGCACTTCCACACGCACCGCGCCGACGACATCACGACCGTACTGCGGCTGGCCGACGAATTCGGCTTCGATCTGCTCGTGCAGCATGGCACCGAGGCTTACAAGGTGGCCGACGAGCTCGCCCGGCGGAACGTGCCCGTCTCGATGACCCTTCCCGACAGCCCCGGCGGCAAGGCCGAAGTGATCGACTTCATCGAGGAGACCGGGGCCTTGCTCACGGCCGCGGGCGTGAAAGTGCTGGTCAACACCGACGACTTCATCACCGAGAGCCGCTTCTTCCTACGGACGGCGGCGATCACGGTGCGCGGCGGACTCGACCGCGACACGGCCCTCAAAACGATTACGCTTCATCCGGCCCAGGCGATGCACCTCGACCTTCGGATCGGTTCGCTCGAAAAAGGAAAAGACGCCGATTTCGTCGTCCTTAGCGGAGAGCCGTTCAGCGTCTACACGCGGGTGCTCGCGACTTACATCGACGGCCAAATGGTCTTCGATCTGGCCGACCCGAAAGACCGCCTGTACCAGTCCGGCGGCTTCGCCGTTGCCGAAGCGGGCCAGGTGCCGCCGGCGGCACCGTTCGTCACGCCGCCGCCGGCCCCGGCCGCCGAACCCGACGCGCCCAAAGACGCCCCGCGGCCGGCTGCGGAAACTACCGAATTCGTGGTCTTGGCAGGCCGCTTGCACACGGTCGCCGGCGAGCCGGTCGACAACGGCGCCGTCCACATCCGCGAAGGCAAGATCGTTTATGCGGGCCCGCGGCAAGGCTTCGAGTTGCCGATAGACGCGGCCGTGCTCACCGCCGCGGTCGTCACGCCGGGCTTGATCGACGCGCACAGCGTGGTCCCCTTGAACGGTTCGTACAACATCTCCGCCGACCAGGACGCCGACGAGCGTAGCGACCCCAACCAGGCCGACTTGCGAGTGCTCGACGCCTTCAATCCGCTCGAGCCGCTGCTGCGGTTCCTGCTCGAGCAGGGCGTGACGGTGGTTCACGCCTGCCCCGGCCGGGCCAACGTGATTGCCGGCCAGACGGGCGTGTTTCGCACGCATGGCGCGACGGCCGAGGCGATGGCCGTCCGGTTTCCGCAAATGGTACTCTTCAACCTGGGAGAGGTCCCCAAGGAGACGTACCGCGACCGCCGCCCCGGCACGCGGATGGGTACCGCGGCGATCGTCCGCGCCGCGCTGGCCGACGCGGGCAATTATGCCCGCAAGCGCCGCTCCGCCAAGGACGACGCGTCGCAGCCCGATCGCAATCTCAAGCACGAAGCCCTGGGCCAATTGCTCGAACAGCAGTTGCCCGCCATGTTCTGCGCCCAGCGGGCCGACGACATCGTGACCGCGCTGCGGCTAATCGACGAGTTCAAGCTCAAAGGGCGGTTGGCCCTTTCGGCCGAGGCGTACCTGTTGGCCGACAAACTGGCCGAGGCCAAGCTTCCGGTGATCGTGCACCCGACGATGCAGCGGGTGGCGGAGTTGGAAACCTACCACAGCTTTTTAGGGAACGCCGCGGCGCTGGCAGACCGAGGGCTGCTGGTGGCGGTCGCCAGTGGCGTCGAGAACTACGTCCCGAAGACCCGCGTCGTGCGGCACGAGGCGGCCATGGCGATGGTCCATGGCTTGGGATTCGATCGGGCGTTGCGGGCAATCACTCTCGACGCCGCGCGAATTTTGGAGATCGACGACCGTTTCGGCACGCTCGAAGCCGGCAAAGTCGCCGACGTGGTGCTCTACGACGGCGACCCATTCGAACATGCCACACACGTCACGGCCGTCGTAGTCGGCGGCAAGCTGGTCCACGATCGGGCCACGCGGCCGAAGGTACCGCTGGAACAGAAGTTGATGTTCTTCAATCCCGACCCGCCCTGCTGCCTGGCCTGGTGATCGCCCTTGACTTGGCTTGCTGCAGGGGGATACTCACATTCAATCTACAACCTTTGGCCATTTGTGAGAAGCATCCATGCGTCGAGCGAAGATCACGATCATCGGTGCCGGCAATGTCGGCGCCACCACGGCCCACTGGTGCGCCGCAGCTGAATTAGGCGACATCGTGCTGCTGGACATCCCCCAGACTGAGAACATGCCCCGCGGAAAGGCGCTCGACCTGGCCCAAGCTGCGCCCATCGTCGGATTCGACGCCGACATCCGCGGCACCACCAACTATGACGATACCGCCGCCAGCGACGTGGTCGTAATCACGGCCGGCATCCCGCGCAAACCCGGCATGAGTCGCGACGATCTGCTGGCCACCAATGCCAAGATCGTCGGCGCCGTGGCCGCCGAAGTCAAACGCACCAGCCCCGAAGCGATATTGATCGTCGTCTCCAATCCGCTCGACGCGATGGTGCAAAGGGCCTGGCAGGTAAGCGGCTTCCCCACCAAACGCGTGCTCGGGCAGGCGGGTATCTTGGACACCGCCCGCTATCGAACATTCCTGGCCATGGAACTGGGCGTGAGCGTCGAGGACGTCACCGCGCTCTTGATGGGCGGGCACGGCGATACAATGGTACCCATGCCCAGTTGTACCTCGGTGGGGGGCATTCCCATCACACGATTGCTCGACGAAAAGCGGCTGGGCGAAATCGTCGATCGCACGCGCAACGGCGGCGCCGAAATCGTCGGGCTACTGAAAACCGGCAGCGCCTACTACGCCCCCGCCGCAGCGGTGGCGCAGATGGTCGAGGCCATCGTCCGCGACAAGAAGCGGCTGATTCCCTGCGCGGCGTATTGCGACCGCGAGTACGGCGTGGGCGGCTACTTTGTCGGCGTGCCGGTCGTACTCGGTTCCGGTGGCGTCGAACGCGTGGTCGAACTGGAACTGACCGCCCAGGAAAAGACCGACTTTCAAAAGAGCGTCGCCGCCGTCAAAGAGCTTGTCACGGCCATGGCGAAGTTGACCTGAGACGCAAAGCGGTGAATTCGCCCACCCTTTGCCGCTGGCGTATCCTGCCCGATTTTACCGGTGTTAAGCTTGGCGTTGACAACCGGCGACGACTTACAGTAGAGTCCGCCGCTTTGGCCCGCCCACTTCCCTTCGGGCGGCCGGAGGGCCGAGCCGGTGCGACCAGAAACCAACGACCACAAGGTTTCGCAGTGGCTAGTCACGGGACTCATCCTGTTCTTGACCATGTTCCAGGCCGGCTGCTCTGCGCGCCCTTCGACTCTCGTGCCCGCTCCAAGTTTCACCAGCACGGCGGCGCTCACCAAACCACCCCTGGCCGAGAGGCTGGCTCAAGGGGCAAGGTCGTCGTCGATCACCACCGTTTCGAATCGGCGAATGGCTTCGTCGCACGACGAATGGAAACCCGACGTGCCCGCCCGCGAGTGGAATTTTATCATTTTGCACCACTCGGGCGCGCCTGTGGGCGACGTCGACTCGATCGAAGCCGACCATCGACAGCGCCGCGACTCGACCGGGCGGCCGTGGATGGGGATCGGCTACCATTTCGTGATCGGAAACGGACGTGGGCTGGCCGACGGCGAGATCGAGCCGACCTTCCGTTGGCGTGGGCAACTTCACGGCGCGCACGCGGGAGACCGCCGCTACAATCAGGAGGGGATCGGCATCTGCTTGATTGGCGATTTCAACTTGGCGCCTCCGACGCCGCAGCAGATCGACTCGCTGATTCGGCTGATCCACTCGCTATGCAACGATTATTCCATCGACCGCGAGAGTATCGTGCGGCACAGCGACGTGGCGGCCACGGAATGCCCCGGAAGTCAATTCCCCTGGGACGCGCTGTTCGAACGTGAGATTGGAACACTGGTACCTTAGGGTGCAAACCACCCGATCAACTATACTCGGAGCGGCCGAATATGAGACCTTTGCAACGAGGAGAGGAAGTGGTGGCCGCGTGAAGTATGAGCAGCACAGCAAGAAACTGAGCAAGTAACCGAACTCGGCGACGATTGGGAGGTCCTGCCATGAACCGGCTTCAACCCAGACCGATGCGCGACACGCTTCCTTTGGTCAAACGGTCGAGCGACCAGGCGACTTCGGGCCAGTTTCTTCCGGCCCGCCACGGGACGCACACGGCCTTGTTCGCCCCGTTGCACTACGAGCCGAACTACGCCTATCCGCTCTTGGTTTGGCTCCATGGACCGGGAGACGACGAGAACCAATTGAAGCGGATTATGCCATTGGTCAGCTTGCGTAATTACGTCGCGGTCGCGGTGCGCGGCCCGTCGCAAGTCCATCGCGCCGGCGGGAAGCCCGGCTACACCTGGACGCGCCATCGTAACCTGATGACCTTGGCCGACGAGCGAGTTTTCGATGCGATCGAAATGGCCCAATCGCGGTTCAATATTTCACCCGACCGGATTTTCCTGGCGGGCTTCGACTGCGGCGGAACGATGGCTTTTCGCCTGGGCATGGACCATCCGCACCACTTTGCCGGCGTGCTCTCGCTGTGCGGCGAGTTTCCCAGCGGGCGCACGCCGCTACGGCGCTTGTCTGAAGCGCGCCGCTTGCCGATTTTCCTCACCAGCGGGCGCGACAGCCGCAGGTATCCTGCCAGGGCCGTCTGCGATCATCTCCGGTTGTTCCACAGCGCGGGAATGCAAGTTGCATTGCGACAATACCCGTGCGGCCATGAAATCACGCCGGCCATGCTCGCCGACATGGACCGCTGGATCATGGAGCAGGTCGCTGGAGCGGCGCGGATCGCATAACTCGGCCGCGTTCGAGTCTAATCTGAAGCGCGCGCCTTTGCCCGATCGCGAAACCAGACGCAGCCGAGTGCCAAACCGCAAGCCGCACCCATGCTGTCGGCCAGCAAGTCGAGCAACTCGAAGTCACGGCCAGTCAGCGGCTGGGTCGTCTCGTCGAGCAGGCCAAACGCGGCGACCGCGAGCCAGGAAAAAACGAGGGCGATCCGGAAGCGAAGCTTGTTGCCCGAAGTCACGCGGCTGATGACGGGCACCACCAAAAGCGCCAGTACCGTGTACGCGGTAAAGTGGACCAACTTGTCGGGATATCGCAGACCCTTTCCGGGAGGCCACGGATTGGGCCAGTGCGTTGCCAAAACAAGCAGCAACCAGTAGCCGCCGAGATACCAATAGGCCCGGCGGTTGTGGTCGCGCGGAGAAGCGATTTTGGATATTGGATTTCGGATATTCAATTGCCCCGACCTCACGCGGCCGCTTGCAGGTGGTCATCTCGCCCTGGCGGGACCATCGTCGGCTGCACCTGTTCGATCAGCCGAAGCGTGCCGACGGAGAGGCGGTCGGGATGCGAAGCCCAGAACTTGCCGAACAAGCGTAGCACATCGAGCAACGAAAGCCAATTCAACGGCTGCGTCGCCTGACCCTCCTGGGCGATCAATCGCAGTTTGCACCAATTGCCGCCAGCCGCGTCAAAACCCAGCTCAAGGCTCCAATGCCCCCCATCGGCGCGGTACGCCGCCGACGCGCCCCAATGGTGCCTCCAGACGCGGCCATCACCGCTGCCGGTGAGTAATTCGCACTGCTCAACCAGGTGACGTTCGATCTCGGAGACGAACATCGACCAGACTCTCGCGGGCGGCAGTTGTTCCAATTCGCACGGTGAAGGCAAGCTTGGCGTGAACAAGCCCGACGACATCCGGCCGGCGAGATGCAACAACCCCCGACCGAGAAACTGTGTGAGCGCAGCGCATTCGTGGTGCCCGACCAAGCGAAAACGTACCAGTGGCACGACGCTCGCAATCAGCGCGCCGGTGGCCAGCAACTCACGCCCACGAACCGCCGCCAGGTAGGCGATCGCCCCGTCCAGCAGTCCGATCACCGCCAGCAAACCGACGATCTCGTTGGTTGTGAAACCGCGGTCTTGCAAGCGGTGGTGGACGTGGGCCCGATCGGCGATCCAAAACGGCAGGCCGTTCAACGTCCGCCGCGCGACCGCCAGGGCGACGTCGGCGATCGGTACTGCCAATAGCGCCAGTGGCACGATCCAGCGCGGACCGATTTCCGGCGTGTCCGAACCGGCCAACGCCAGATGCGCCAGCCAAATACCCACGACCATGCTGCCGGCGTCGCCAAGGTATATCGTGGCGGGCGACCAGTTGTAGAACAGGAAACCGGCCAGGCCTCCGGCCAACACGGCGCACAGGATCGCCGCGTCGCCGTGGCCCAATCGATGGGCGATTACACCAACACACGCCGCAACGACCAGCCCCAGCGTCGACGCGAGGCCGTCCATGCCATCGAGAAAATTCATCGCATTGGCGCCGGCCACCAACCAGCAGATCGTCAACGGAAAACCCCACCAGCCCAGTTCGATAACGAAGCCGACGATTTCGATTCGTTCAAGTTGATGGCCGGTGAGCACCAACGGGAGCGCAGCCAGGAATTGTCCGAGCAGTTTCCAGCGGACCCGCAAACCCCATTGATCGTCGCAAAACCCAACCAGACAAGCCACGCCGGTCGAGAACACCAACGCGGTCGGTAGGGGCCAAGGGACCGTAATCAGCGCCCGCGGGGAACCGACGCCGAACATCACGGCGACCGCGGCGGCCAGCGAGACGAAGACTGCGACACCGCCCAGGGTGGCAACGGGCCGGGAATGGATCTTTCGGTCGCCATCGGAGTAATCGACCGTATCGAGCCACCAGGCAAATTGGCGCGCCAGCGGCGTCAGCAGCAACGTGCCGGCCAGGGCGATACCAAAGGCGATCATTAGCGAAGTCATCGTTGGAGCACCACCGTGTCAGTCCAATCGTAATCGGCAGGCAATCGCGCAGGTTCGAGCGGCCTGAATCCGCCCGCAGTCACTTCGGCCATGAATTCGCGCAGCCGCGCCGGCGACATGCCACGCCGGGTGAGTATTGCCAGATCAGGCCGCCAAGACGCCAACCACTGCGGGCCAATTTCATTACCGGCGGGCATGGGCATGGCCGATCCGCGCGCGTAATACGCCAGGACGTCCGAATCGGACGAAGTTACCAGCCGCCTGCCCGGCCCAAACTCGTTGAGCACCCACCGGCCGAGCGCCGCTTCGCGCCGCCGACCATCGAGCCGGTCGGCGAGAGCCTCTCCCACCCCGCAAACAGTCAGCAGTACGAACATAAAGACAAATGCCGATCGGAAGCGACGACCGTCGCTGGTGCCAGAGCTCATGAAAGCTCCGATAGGGACGGTCAGGTTCGGAATTCTCGCGACTTCCCCGATGCTTTGTGCACTCCATCGGCGCCTCGAACTCGCCCAAGCGCAGCCCAAGCGCAGCCAACCCGCCGCGGCACAAGGACTGCCGATCAAAACCAACGCGAGGAAGTAGCGACTACTTGTGGCCTGTGCGTACCAGAGATGAACCCAAATGCCCCCCAAGATCATCGCAGCGACCGGGAACAACACCACTTGATCGCGCCGCAACCAGGTTCGCGGCGATGTGGCAAATCCGATCAGCCACAATGTGCCGAACAGGGCACCGACCCCGCGACGAAACGTGTTGGCGAACATCAACAGCAAGCGGCCGTTCGAAAGTCGCGGCGGTGGCGCCGCAACGAGCTCGTCATGCTGGGCGTGATCAGGTGCCTGACTGCCGGCATGGGGACTTCGGTCGTCGGCGATCATCGGTACGCCCACAAGCCCCGATGGAATGGCCGCCGCGACGGCTGGGGGCTTGTCGTTACCGACCGCCGCGCGAATCCAAAGCGCGACGTACTCCAGGCGGGTGAAGTTCCCCCATTCCCAACGGGGTTCGTGGGCCAGCCAGGTAACGTTCACCATGGCGATCAAGAGTGGGCAGACGGCGAACGACAACGCCAAGTTGCCCACGATGACGCGACGAAGCTCGCGCCGCGCCCACCAGTGGCACGCCGACCACCAAACGAGCGGAACATAAAGACACCACCCCTCGAACCGCGTGTGCAATGCCAGAGCAATGGCCACACCGCCCGCCAGGTACCACGTCCAACGCATCTCAACTGCCGCGCGCCAGCAAGTGTAGAGCGAAAGCAACCAGAAGAACCAGAAAGTCGGGTCGCGTACCAACTCAGGGCTCCACTCAATCAGTTTCGGGTGGACGGCGTAGAGCAGGCAGGCGGCCGTGGCCAGGCGATCGTCGAATTGACGTCTCGCCCAACCGAATAGCGGCACGACCGCCAACGACGAAACGCAGACGCCCCAGAATTTGCCGGCCCATTCCCAATCGATGCCAACGTGGTGCAAAAATGCCAACACGGGAGGATAGGTGTTCAGCCGCAGCTTGTTCAGCCCCGCTTCGACGTCGCCGTGCTCGAGTGCCTCGGCCAACTGAATGTAGAACACGCCGTCACGGCAGACCGCGTCCAGCTTCCAGGCCATCAAGACCCTGGGCACCAGACATAGCAACACGAGTCCTGCCAGCAGCCGGCCGGCGGGCGCCAAGACAAGAAGCGTGCGACGCCCGCTCGCCAAGGGCAGGGAAACGTCGCCCTGCCGCGCCGCGGCTTCCCACGCTGGAGGTGTCATCGGAACCTTAAGTGAACAAGTCTGTGAACGAGTCTGTTAACGGCGGGGCAATTCTGAAATCAATCATCCGCTTCGGCCTTGAACTCGGATTCCGGAGGCGTGTCCCCACGTCGACTACCGTAGTCCACGGCCGCCGATCCGAGTGCCGAGAGGAAACACGTCAACATCCCGGTGCCAAAGGCCATGCCGACGCCGAACAATTCCTCGAATTGCCGAGTGCTGAACAAAGGCACCTCAACCAAGATCACCACGACGCCGCTCATCAGCGAAAGCGCGCACAATCCCAAGCCGACGATGAACAGGCAGAACAGGCCCCCTTTCATGAAGTCACGCATACGGCGTGACATTTAAGTCGAAATGGGGTTTTGGGGCCAGACGGATTACTGGATTTTCGGGCCACCGACCCGTAAAATCGCCGCTCCATCCCACAATCGCTCCTTGAAAGAACCACTGGCGCCCGACCGTATATATGTCCTCCGATTACTGCTCACGCGCCGTCGTTTTCGATCTCGATGGCCTGTTGTTCAACACCGAAGAACTTTATCAGGAGGTGGGGGCCGAACTGTTGCGGCGGCGAGGTTGCGTCTTCGACCGCGAGTTGCTCGACCTCATGATGGGCCGGCCGGGACGAGTGGCCCTGCGGATGATGATCGAGTACCACGGCCTCGCTGCCACTGTCGAGCAGTTGGCGGCCGAAACGGAGGAGATTTTTCCCGCGATCCTCGATGCCAGGCTGGCCTTAATGCCCGGCGCCAAAGACCTGCTGGTTGCGCTAGAACAAGCGGAAATTCCCAAAGCCATCGGCACCAGCAGCGGCCGGCGATTCGCCCACGACCTGCTGGCCCGCTACTCGATCGAAGCTCACTTTGCATTCGTGCTCACGGCCGAAGACGTTGTCGAAGGCAAACCGCACCCCGAGATCTACCTCAAGGCGGCAGATCGTTTCCGATTGTCGCCGAGCGAGTTAGTCGTGTTCGAGGACAGCGCCAACGGCTGCCGCGCCGCCGCCGCGGCCGGCACGTTCGCGGTCGCCGTGCCGGGCGGCCACAGTCGCAATCATGATTTCAGCGGTGCCTCTCTAGTGGTCGAGAGTCTGGCCGACCGCCGCATCTACGAGTTGCTTGGGCTACAGGGCGGCGGTTGACGGAAACGGGCCGACGGGGCCCGAGTTTTGCCCAATGCTAGCACCGTTCGCCGCTTCCGTCTTGACGTTCCGACAAGCCCAGTGTTAGACTCGCCGCGCCTGGGGCGGGTTTCCAACCTGTCATGCAAGTGGAATGCGTATACGGCAGGCCGTAAACCTGCCCCACGGCGTCGAGGCTGTGGAAAGGATTCCCCGCGATGGTTGACCGGCAGATCCGTATCGGACGTTCGCGATCGGTCGGCCCGAACGAGTCGGTGCTCGTGGTGGCCGAGTTGGGGCAGAATCATAACGGCAACCCCGCGCTTGCCGAGGCGCTGATCGACGCCGCCGCTTGGGCGGGCGCGGACGCCGTGAAACTCGTCAAGCGCGACCTGGCGAGCGAGCTCTCGCGCGAGGCGCGCGTGCGGCGTTATGATAGCCGGCACGCCTATGCCGCGACCTACGGCGAGCACCGCCGCTTGCTGGAGCTATCGGCCGAGAATCATGCCGCGTTGGCCGCTCGCGCGCGCCGACTAGGATTGGTGCATCTGGCCACGGCCTGCGACGCCTCCAGCGCGGCCTTGCTCGACGAAATCGGCGTGGATGCGTTCAAGATCGCCTCGCGCGACCTGGCCAACCTTCCGTTGGTGCGCGACGTCGCACGTCGGGGACGGCCAGTGCTGCTCTCGACGGGGATGTCGGATTTCGGCGAGATCGACGCCGCGGTCGGCGCGCTGCGCGCCGCCGACGCCGAATTCGTGCTTATGCAATGCACTTCGCTTTATCCCACTCCCTTCGATCAAGCCCACCTGCGGAGCCTGGCCACCCTGGCCGCGCGGTACGACGCGCTGGTTGGCTATTCCGACCACACACCGGGCGTGCTACTGCCCCCGGTGGCCGTGGGGCTCGGAGCCGTCGTGATTGAAAAACACCTTACGCTCGACCGGAACATGAAGGGGACCGACCATGCGTGTTCCGTCGAACCCGATGAACTGCGGCAGTTGGTCGCCGACGTGCGGCAGGTCGAAGCGGCACTCGGCCGAGCCGACAAGCCGGTGGCGCCGGGCACCGAACAGGTGCGGGCCAGACTGGGCCGCAGCCTCGTCACGCGCACCGCCCTTGCCGCGGGCACGCGGATCGAGGAGCCGATGCTGGCGCTCAAGTGCCCTGGCGACGGGTTCTCCTGGTTCGATCGCGACCTGGTATTGGGACGTCGTTTAAAGCGAGACCTTGCGGCCGACGAAAAACTAACCTGGGACGACATTGCATGAACCGCGCCAAAAGCCAATTGCCCAAGTTCGACGGACTCATCTTTGACATGGGCGACGTGCTGTACGACGCTACCGTCTGGCGTCGCTGGCTCATCCAGCTCCTGCACCGTATGGGGCTCAACACTCGCTATCGAAGCTTTTTCAAGGTCTGGGAGCGTGAATACCTCGATGACGTACACCGCGGCCTTCGCGACTACGGCGAGGCGTTCCAGGCGTTCTTGTTGGCGGCAGGTTTATCGCGGGGACATATCGACGAAGTCGTGGCCGCGAGTCACGCCCGGAAACGCGAGATCGAGGCCGGCACGCGCGCGTTGCCAGGTGTCCGCGAAACGATTGCGCGACTATCGCAACAGGGTGTGGTACTAGCCGTATTGAGTGATTCCGAGAGTACCTCCGAGCTGCTCCACGCGCGGCTGGTCCGGCTCGGGCTGGGCGGGCGGTTCACGGCGGTGGTTTCGTCGTTCGACTTGGAACGGACCAAGCCCGACCCGGTCTGTTATCACGAGGCTTTGAGCGCGATCGGAATGCGGGCCGAGCAAGTGGCCTTTGTCGGCCACGACGCCGACGAAATGACCGGCGCGAAGGCGGTTGGGTTGCGCACGCTAGCGTTCAATTTCGAACCCGGCACAAAGGCCGACCGCTATCTGGCGCGGTTCGAGGAATTGCTCGATTACACCAGCCGGCGCGCGGCGCGCGGTACCGAGTGCCTGGAGGCCGCGTGAGATGCGGGTTTTCGCGCGCCAGGAATTGCTAAGCCATCAGACCGACACCAGCGAGCCCGCCTTGATTTTGGAAGGTCCCTGGCCCACAAGGTCGGCGACGGTCCAAAACTGGTCATTAGACGAGGCGATCGACGCGCGGCACGGTTGGGTCGACCGCGCCGCGGCAAAATACGCCGAGACGATTGGGAGATCTTCCGTCACAGGGCGGGATGAAGCGAATATCGCCTATCTCAACGCCTTGGCGCTGCGCTATTACCTGGTCAAGTTGCTAAGGGTCGTCGCGTTCTTCGACCAGATCCACCGCCCATCGCCGGGAGCAACCGTCGAGTTGCACCTTCAATCGAGCCGCGACGAGGTCTATGCCGACTTGTTTGAGCAAGTCGCAAACGCGCACACTCTGCAACTGCGGACCGAGTGGCACGCTGGAAAGTGCGAGCCGGTTCCCGCCAGGGCGCGCGGCGTTCCGTGGCGGCGCTGGGCGGCCTGTGCCGGGCGTTCGGCGCTGATCACTCCTGCCAGAAACGGTTCCACTCGACATCGCGTAGTCCTCTGCGGCAATCCCCACCTGCTTGACGGAGTTTGCAAAGGATTACTCGGGCGCGGCTGCCGCGTTTGGTGGCTTCATGAGCAGTTCGCGGTGCGCAATTGGCGGCGTTGGCGGCGACACGGCGTGGGACAACTGACATGCGAATCGGGCGACGTTCGTTCGCGACATTTCAGCGACGGCGCGATCGCGGCCGACCTCGTCTGCCGCGGTGTCGATCTCGCGCCCGCGGTCGATCGTTGGCTGGCCCGCATGTCGGCCGACGCTGGAGGCCGACAATCGAGCATAGTGCAGCGGATCGACGGCCATTTTCGCGCCATCCGCCCGACGCAATTGGTGCTCGACGAAGACGCCACCCCGATGAAGCGCGCCGCCGTGCTGGTCGCCCGGCATTGGGGCACACGGTCGACCGTAGTCCAGCATGGGGCGCCATGCGGGCCATTCGGCTTTGCCCCGCTTGCCGCCGACGAAATCTGTGTTTGGGGCGAGACGACACGGCGGGCTTTGGTCGATTGGGGCGTGCCACACCAGCGAATCCGCGTCACCGGTTGGCCAGATGTCGAACGGCGCTGGACGCGTTGGGTACGCCAAGCGAGCCAACGCCGTGAACGGGCGGCGCCGACCATCCTGCTGTTGGCCACGGTTCCCCCACGTGACTCACGGCCCGATACGGTCGAGTTTCATCTGACTCGGGAAACGCACGAGGCGCTCGTTGATATGGCCTGCGCGGCGGTGGCCAAGATTGCCGGCGCTCGGATCATCGTCAAGCTTCACCCACGCACACGCGACGACGGCGCGCTGGTCGACGTGTTGAAGAAGCATCCGAACTTACGTCATCGACTTGTACGCTCGACCAAACTGGACTCCCTGATCGCGCGCTGCGATTGCGTTTTGAGCTGCGCTTCGACCGCCGGCATCGAGGCCGCGTTGGCTGGAGTGCCCGTGGTACAGCTCTTGCCGGCCGGTTCGGGCAATGTGTTGCCGGCCGAGCACTGGGGCCTGGTCGGTTCAGCGCGCGACGCGCGTCAGCTCGATGTGCTCCTGGCCGGCGCGCTGGCGTTGGGCCGAAGCGCTGCGCCGCGGTGGAATTCTGATGTGCTGGGCGATGGACGCCGGCCTGCCGTGGAGCAGATTGTCGACGCCGTCGTGAATTCGTTTCATTTCCTCGGATCGAGTCGGGAAGAGGGAGACGACGCCCAGACGCCCAGACGCGGTGACACGCTGACGGGGCACCCGCGCAGTGGTGGTGGTTGGTGGCTGAGCCTAAGCGATTCCTCAGCAGGATAGCGACTGGGGCATCGCTTAGGCTCTGCCCGAGCCACCGTGAATGTCTCATGTCGATCGCGTGCACTAAAATCCTTCATTCTTCATCCTCCTCCCCGTGTCCACTGTCGCTACCGCCGCTGCTTCCGTCGCCACGCACGCCTCCGCGTCCCCTGTCAGCGGGTGGCGGCGGATGCTGGGCGATTCGCTCCTGGTCAGCGGTTCGGCGGTGATTTGCCAGGCGTTGGGCGTGGCGACGAGCCTGTTGCTGCGTCTGGCCCTCGATCCTGCCCAGATGGGCGTCTGGCAGGCCTTGCGCCTGTTTTTGAACTATGCCAATTACGCCAACCTCGGCATCAGCAAGGGAGCCGCGCGCGAGCTAAGTATCGCCCTGGGTCACGGCAAGACGGCCCAGGCCGAGCACGGGCTGAATCTGGCTTTTACCGTGAACACGCTCAGTAGCTTCGTTTACGCCGCGGTCCTCGCAGGAGTTGGCATTTGGTTGGGCCTGGCGTCGGGTGGCCTCTGGAGCAATGCGTGGGCCAGCGGACTTTTGGTACTGGGCTTGCTGGTCGTGCTGCAGCGTCACGTGACTTTTCGGGTCACCATCCTCCGCTGCCGGCAGGCTTTCGGTGTCACGGCGAAATTGTCCGTGGTTGAAGGGATCTTGACGCTTGTCGTGGGCGCTTCGGCGGCCTGGTGTTGGGGCTTGAATGGCCTTTACGCGGGCACGCTCGCCGTGTTGGTTGGGTCGCTGCTATTCCTCCATTGTTGGGGAGCGGAGAGATTCGTTTGGGCGTGGGACCGCCGCGAGATCGGCCGACTGATCGGCATTGGAGGTCCCATTCTGCTCGCCGGTGCTGTCACGACATTGTTCCAGTCACTCGATAAACTGATGATTCTGGCGTATTCGACCGATCGCGAGTTCGAACTCGGTTGCTATTCGTTGTCGCTTTTGGTCAGTGGGCAGATTTTCGGCCTGGCGAACATGCTTTCGCTGGTGATGGGCCCGCGTTACGGCGAACTTTTCGGCCGTGTCGGCCGGCGGCGCGAGGTGGCGATGATGGCCGCGCGGGCGAGCGAAGTACAGGCCGCGGCGTTGGCGATTCTGGCCGGAGTGGCCATTGTCGCAGCCGGGCCGGTGCTGGGACGGATGCTGCCCGACTACCGGCCGGGCTTGGCGCCGGCACTTTGGCTCGTGCCCGGGGCGGTGGCGCTTGGGTTGAGCCTGCCGGCGAACCAATATCTGGTGGCCGTCGGCCACGAACGGCGGGCGTTGGCAGCATTGGTGGCGGCCACGGCGGTCGCAGCCGTGGGCAACCATCTGGCGTTGACGCTGGGCTATTCTTTGGTCGGAGTCGCGATCTCGACGTCGCTCTCGTATAGCGCCTCCTATTTGCTGATGATTGCGATTTCGATCTGGCCCGAACTCGACCGGGCTGCTCGCGAGCGATATTTCATGGTCACTTTGTGTGCGCTGTTGCCGTCACTTACGACGGCCATGTTGCTGGAGGTCGGCTGGCCTTCGGTTGACACAGGGCCGGCAGCGACAACGTTAAAAATTGGACTGGTATTCATGGTCTGGGTGGCGACGGTGGTCGTCGGTTGGCAGTGGGGTGGTTGGAAGGCGGCATGCAGAGCCTGGGAGGACGCATGATGTCGGTTCCTCCGTCCGCGACGCGGCCATCGCTTGCCGAATTAGGACATCGTTGCCAGAAGCCGGATTATCAACGATTGGGCACCTGGATGGCGCGGCGCGTGAGTCGACCTCTGGCGCTGCGCGTCACCTGGCTCGTGCTTCCGTGGGGAGTGTCGGCGCACGCGGTGACGCTCGTTGCCTGGCTGTGTGCCTTGGTCGCCGCGGCAATGTTTGCCGCGGGCACCATCGACGCGTGGTTGGCGGCCGCCGCGATGTTTCAACTGTGGTATTTGCTCGACCATGTCGATGGTCAATTGGCACGATGGCATGGCACGGCTTCGCTCGACGGCGTCCAGCTCGACTATCTGATGCACCACACGGTGAACCTCTGCGTGCCGCTAGCCGTGGGCTACGGATTCACCGCCGTGCTCGACAAACCGCGCTGGTTGGTGTTGGGATTGATGTGGGGACTGGGCTTGCTCGTCATCGGCCTTTTGAACGATACGCGATACAAAGCGTTTATCGAGCGACTCAAAATCGTTGAGGGCCAGTTGTTGGTATTCGGCGGCGGAGGTTGCCGGCCGGAGGAGGCGGCGCCGGTTCCTCGTGGCACGTTACGCGCCGCCTGGTGGCTCGCTCGCAAGGCGTGCGAAATCCACGTCGTGATGAACGCGCTGACGTGCGTGGCCCTCATCCAGTGGTTGCTGGACGACGAGGTTCTGATCGGCGGCAGGATCTTGCTCGCGTGCATGGCCTGTTTGGCACCCGCTACGGCGATCGCCGTGCTCGTACGATCCGTACGCCGCGAGACGGCCGAACGGGAATTTGCCGCCTGGTACCGACTTCCGGAGGGGGCCGAAATGGTGTTCGACGCCGGTCGCTGGAAGGTTTGCGGTCAGGCTGAAGCGAATTGTGGACCGGATTCGTCCGCCGTAGGTTAGGCTTTCCAGCCTGACGCGCATTCATGACGTCACCTAGTTGCAAAGGGCCGCGGGCATCTGCGCGCCAGCGCCCCCACAGACGCAGCATCGCGAAATTGACATGTCAATTGCCCGCGGCGATAATCGCCCGCAATGATCAATAACTCTCTTCGTCTGATAATGATCGGCACCGGACCGTTCGCAGTTCCGACGTTTCGAGCGCTTTTCGATACACACCACACCGTCGTGGCGCTCGTGACGCAGCCTGCGCGGCCGAGTCACCGCCACGGTGTACCCCCCCCCACGCCGATGCGCGATGTTGCCCAACAACACGGCACGCCGATCTTGGCGCCTGAGAACATCAACACCCAAGCCGCAGGAATGGAACTTGCCGCTCTAGCACCCGACTTGTTTGTCGTGGCCGATTTTGGGCAGATTCTCTCATCGGAGACGTTGGCCTTGGCGAACCGAGGTGGCATCAACCTGCACGGATCGCTGTTACCCAAGTACCGCGGTGCGGCGCCGATCAATTGGGCCATCTATCACGGCGACCCGGAAACCGGCGTAACCGTGATCCACATGACACCTCGCGTCGACGCGGGGCCTTGCCTGGCACAAGCCCGTACGATGATTGATACGGAGGAGAACGCCGTCGAATTGGAAACGCGGCTGGCTGAGCTGGGCGCGCCTTTGGTTTGCCGTGCGATCGACGATCTCACCAACGGCCTGGCCGAGTCGCTGCCGCAAGATCAGGCCTTGGCCAGCCCGGCAAGGCGTCTGCGGAAGACCGATGGCGAGATCGACTGGTCGCGAGGCGCCGATCCGATCAAGAACCAGGTACGGGCACTTGAGCCCTGGCCCAAGACTTATACCTTCTGGCGCCGCGCCGGTGGCGCGCCCATGCGCCTGATTCTCGGGCGTACCGCCGTGCGCAACGATCTTCCGACGGCGCCGCCAGGAACCGTTGTGCTTGCCCACGGCGACGAACTGGCCGTCGCCTGCGGCCATGCCGCGCTGGCAATTCGCGAGATCCAGCCTTCCGGAAAACGCATGTTTACGGCGGGCGAGTTCCTTCGAGGTTACGGGGTTCGTAGCGGGCAAACATTCGGGCCGGAACCAGGCAGTGCGGGCTGACCGCGGTTATTCATCTCGCGAAAGGTCGCGCCGACCCTGCTTTTTTCGTGACTTCTCGCGCTTGCCTTCCAGGCGGCGTTCGATCGAGCCGCGTGACGGCCTGGTTTTCTTGCGGTGCACCGGTGGGGTCGCTGCATCTGCCAACATCGCCCGCAATTTATCGAGGCAGTCAGTGACGTTGCGCCCCTGGTCGCGATAGCGCTGGCTGACAAGGAGCAAATCGCCCTCCGCCGTAACGCGGTTGCGATACTTGGCCAGGAACCGAGTGCGCACCGCCTCCGACAAACTGGGACTGGCCATCACCGGCCAGCGGAGCGAGGCCTTCGAGTTGACTTTGTTAACGTTCTGGCCGCCGGGCCCTGAACTGCGGACGAAAGTGAACTCAAATTCGGCCAGCGGAATTTGCAATCGGGGGTTGACGAAAAGCATCAGCGTTCGGACCTTGTGTGAGAGCCACTACGCGCCTCACCCGAGATTATACTATAACAACACAACCGTGCCCTTTGAGGATCCAACCGCTATGCGAGCTTCCCGCCCACTCGTTTGCCCGCTCGTGACGCTTTTGGCCCTCACCGTCGGTGCGTCGCCGCACGCCTGGTCGGAAGAACCCGACGAAGTGCCCGATCTTGGCACTCGACACACCGGCGACGACTGGCCCGGATTTCTAGGACCGACTGGTGACAGTAAATCGGCCGAGACGGGCATTCTTACCAACTGGCCAGCAGAGGGTCCCAAGCTCGTCTGGCAGAAGCGGTTGGGGCATGGCTATGGAATGCCCACCATCAGCCGCGGCCGACTGTTCCAGTTCGATCGCCAGGGTGACCAGGCCCGGCTGACGTGTATGAAAAGCGAAACGGGCGAGCCTCTTTGGAAATTCCAGTACCCGACCGGCTACGAAGACCTATATGGCTACGACAACGGGCCACGTTGCTCGCCCGTGGTCGATGACGAGCGGGTCTACCTCCTCGGCGCCGAGGGAGTGCTTCATTGCCTGAGGGTTGTCGACGGCTCGGAGCTGTGGAAAGTCGATACGGCGGACGAGTTCGGTGTGATTCAGAACTTCTTTGGCGTGGGAAGTACGCCGGTAGTCGAGGGCGACCTCTTGATCGTTCAGGTAGGCGGCAGCCCTGAAGAGAGCAAACGCGTCGCGCCGGGCCAATTGAACCAGGTCAAACCTAACGGCACCTGCGTGGTGTCATTCGATAAGCGCACGGGCGAAGTCAAATATAAGCTGGGCGACGACCTGGCCAGTTACGCCGGGCCGGTACTAGCCACGATTCGCGGCAGACGATGGTGTTTTGTCTTCGCTCGTAGCGGCCTACTGGCCTTCGAGCCCGCCAGCGGTCAGATCGACTTTCAATTTCCCTGGCGAGCGGCGACGCTCGAAAGTGTCAACGCGAGCAACCCCGTGGTGGTGGACGACGAGGTGTTCATCTCGGAAACCTACGGTCCCGGCAGCACGCTCTTGAAGGTCCGCCCCGGCCACTACGACGTGGTCTGGCAAGACGCGAAGCGGAGCCGCGAGAAGAAGATGCAGACTCACTGGAACACTTGCGTTCATCATGAAGGCCATCTCTACGGCTCCAGTGGACGGCACACCGAGAACGCCGAGTTAAGGTGTATTGAATGGGCCACCGGGAACGTGAAGTGGAGCGTTCCCGATCTGGGCCGAGCATCACTCCTGTATGCCGACGGTCACTTCATCTGCTTGACCGAACATGGCGCGGTGTTGCTGATCAAGGCCAATCCAGCAAAGTTCGAGGTGGTGGCGCAGTCCATCCTGCCGGTCAAGGAGGCCGGTCCGCAGCGATTTGACGACGGACCGGCGCGGCTCCTGAACTATCCGGCGTGGGCCGCGCCGATCCTCACGCACGGGCTACTCTACCTCCGCGGCCGCGATCGGCTTGCTTGCCTGGAGTTGATTCCATTGAAGGACGGTGAGCGTCGGGCCAAGTCCGCCAAAGGCGGGAAGAATGAACTCTAGCGCCGCGGCGGTCCAAGCAGGGCGCCCTCGGGCAGTTCGATCTTTTCGCCTTGCAGCTTCTCGAATTCCTTCTTTTGCTCGTCGGAGAGCACCGCCAGCGACTTTTCGCCGGCCGACTTCCGGATTTCGGCGGCCTTCTTCCTCGCGGCCTCCTGGTCGCCGCCAGGCTGGAATGCGCCGCGCATTTCCTGGCCGGCCGCGTCGCGGATCGTTTCAAGCTGCTTCTTCTGGTCGTCGCTTAGTTTCAGCGCCAACATCACGTCCTCGTCTTCCAACGCGTTGGCCCCGCGCGCCTGGCGGCTGATCTGCTTAACCCGCTCGACCTGCTCGCTGGTCAGGATCTTTTCGCACTTCTCCCAGGTGGCCTTCGTCTTCTCCTGGACCTCGGCAAACCTCTTGGTGCGCTCCTCCTGCGACAGATTCTGGAACCCCCCCGAGCGTAGGCCTTGCATCTCTTCGCCATACGCCGCTGTGACCTTCGCCAATTCAGGCTTCTGCTCGTCGGTGAGCTTGAGGGCCTCGACTACTTTGTCGATGCCCAACAGGCGCATGCGAGTCGCCTCGGCACTCATCATCCTCCCAAAACCGCGCCCCCGTCCCTGGGCATGGGCTTCAGTACTCGTCCAAGAAATCGCCGACAACACGCCCACCAACGATACGATCAGACGCTTGCTCAACATGACTGGCTCCTTACATCACAACCGACATGCATGACAACGCCCGCCGGACTTCTTGAGAAGTCAGCTACGGGAAAAAGTACGATCCGGGTTAGAAATGCGCCGGAACCAGAATATACACCGGTCGCGATGGAAAGTACCGCGCCGCTGGGAGAATTTGGGAAATCTGCCGGTACAGCCCAACGAAGTAGCGGCATGATGAGGGCTGGGTACGGCCCCGCAGTTCGTGGATGGTGTTCTCTCTACGAAGCGACATTCTTGCCGTTCAGCATCTCCCCAATCACCTGCGAAGCATGCAAGAGGTTGTCGACCACGAAATCGGGCCGCAACGTCTCGTCGGCTTCGGCATGGATGCCGTAACCCGTTCTCACCAAAAACGTTGTGGCATTCACTGCCCGTCCTAACTCGATGTCACAGCTTTTGTCTCCGATCATGAACGCCTCAGAAGCCTGAAAACCCAGCTCGCCGGCGGCCAATTCGACCAGCCCTGGACGTGGCTTGCGGCAAGGGCACTCGTCCTGTGGAAGGTGCGGGCAAGCGTAAACGCCATCGAGCAGAACACCTTCAGCCCGCAGCAGCTCACCCAACCGCTCGTGGATCTGGTTGAGCCTCGCCTCGTCGAACAACTCCCGTCCAATCGCCGATTGGTTTGTGACGACCACCAGCCCCAACCCGAGTCGCATCATTTCGGCCAAACCGTGGGCCGCGTGTGGTATCAACTCGACCTGATCGGGATCGGATAAGTAATGCTTCTCGACGTTCACCGTGCCGTCGCGGTCGAGCAAGACGAAACGCTTGCCGGAGATCACGGTCGTGCCCTCATGGTTTTGGCGATCGTTTCACGGTTGACAGGCTGAATCAGGCCCTTTTCGCAGATCATCGCCTTGATCAACCGCGCGGGCGTGACGTCGAACGCCGGGTTATAGACGCCGATCCCGTCGGGTGCCGTCTGCCGGCCAAAACCGTGCGTGATTTCCGAGGCCGCGCGCTGTTCGATGGGGATTTCGTCGCCGCCGGCAATCGACAGATCGAAGGTACTGCTCGGCGCGGCGACGTAGAATGGAATCTCGTGCGCCGCGGCCAAAAGAGCCACGCCGTACGTGCCGATCTTGTTCGCCGTATCGCCATTGGCGGCGATCCGGTCCGCGCCGACCACCACCGCCTGCACTCGCCCCTCGCGCATGACTTGCGCCGCCATCGAATCGCAAATTAACGTGACCTCGATCCCACGCTGCTTCAGTTCCCAGGCCGTGAGCCGGGCGCCTTGCAAGAGCGGCCGGGTTTCATCGGCATAGACGTGCAGCCGTTTTCCGGCGTCTTGCGCCGCGAAAAACACCGACAACGCTGTGCCGTATTCGGCCGTCGCCAGCCCGCCGGCATTGCAGTGCGTCAATACGCCCGCTCCATCGGCCAAAAGGGCGTGGCCGTGGCGGCCGATGGCATGGCACATTGCCCGGTCTTCCTCATGGATGGCTCGCGCTTCGCCGAGCAGTCGCTCGCCGATTTCGGCGGGTGACAACTTGCCACGCAGTTCGGCGGCAGTGCGCCGCATCCGATCCAGGGCCCAAAACAAATTGACCGCCGTGGGGCGACTTTCCGCCAAACGAGCGGCAACTTCTTCAATCCGCCGATGGAATCGGTCCTCTCCGCATGCCAATGGAAACGAGGCGTCTTGGAATTCGTGAGGATTTCGATCGTCGCGCTGCAAATCCCGGTTGTCACAAGCTCCATTACCCGACTGTAGTCCCAAGCAGACGCCGTATGCCGCGGCGATGCCGATGGCCGGCGCGCCGCGGATACGCAAACTGCGAATCGCCTCGAATACCGCCTCGACGTCGCGGCATTCGATCTCGACACATTCGCCTGGCAGGCGCGTCTGATCGATCATTCGCAAGGAGCCGTCGCGACCACCGGTCCAACGGAGCGTTTCAACGGTGGTGGGGCTTGTTCCAGTCATGTTGCCGTATGCTTCCGTTGGATTTCGTTGAGACCGCCGCAATCAGGCATCATCTGACCACGGCGGCGCGAATGAACTCGGCGATTTCAGGCAAGGGAGTTCCGGGCGTGAATACCTTCGCGACGCCAAGCGCTTCAAGCGCCTGAATGTCAGCTTCGGGGATGATGCCACCGACGATCACCCGCACGTGTCCAAGGCCGCGGCCGGCGAGCGTCTGGACCAACGTCGTCACGAGTGTCAGGTGAGCGCCCGACAAGATGCTCACTCCGAGTACGTCGGCGTCTTCATCTTCGACCGCACGAACCACATCGGCGGCCTTTTGCCAGAGCCCCGTGTAAATGACCTCCATCCCCGCGTCGCGCAGCGCCCGGGCGACGACCTGGATTCCTCGGTCATGGCCATCCAGCCCCAGCTTTGCCAATACGACGCGAATGGGGCGGACTGTGGACATCGAGTGCGCTGGAATGGAAGGCGAGTAGATTTCGTTGCGGTGGAATTATACTCGTATCCGCCACGCTGCGACAATCGAAAACAGGCGGTCAGTCATCCGCGCGCAAAACGCACGGCAGCTTGATCTTACGGGGTGCGCGCGGTACTATCAGAGGTGATTCTTCGCTCATGGCGTCAAGTTGTCCTCGGGATAAGGAACCACCGCGATGCTCCGCTTGACAGGCAAGGGCTCGACACACACCTGCGATGGCGTGACCCGTCGCGATTTTCTGCAAGCCGGCGCCCTGGGAGCGATTGGTCTCACCTTGGCCGACCTGGTGGCCGCCGAGGCCCAAGGGAATCTTGCGGCCCAGCACGACGACCGCTCGGTGATCATGATCTTCAATCTCGGCGCTCCCAGCCAATTGGACACCTGGGATCCCAAGCCCGACGCGCCGGTGGAGATTCGCGGCCCGTTCAAACCAATCCGCACCAACGCTCCCGCCATCGATATCAGCGAGATTTTTCCGAAGATGGCCCAGCATGCCGACAAGTTCTCGCTGGTGCGAAGTTGCTTTCATACCGCTGCCGCTGTCCACGACACGGGGCACCAGATGTTGCAAACCGGCCGGCTCTTCACCGGCGGCATCAACTCACCTCACGCCGGTTGCGCCTTGAGCTACCTGCGTGGTCGCAAGACCGACCTGCCGGCCCACGTTATTCTGCCCGAGCCGATGGGCCGCACGGGGGGCAACTTGCCGCACGGCCAGGACGCCGGATTCCTGGGCAAGGCGCATGATCCGTTCGCCCTGATGGCCGACCCCTCTCAGCCGAATTTCACGGTTCCCGACCTGTTACCGCCATCTCAGATCGGCGAAGCGCGGCTCGACCGCCGCCGCCGCATGCGTTCGATCGTCGACGAGACGGTGAAGAACTTCGAGGCCAGCGACAACGCCCAACTGCTCGACAGCAATTTCCAGGCAGCCTTTCGGTTGATGACCAGCACCCAAGCCCGCGAGGCCTTCGACCTCTCGAAAGAACCTCAATCCGTGCGCGAGCGGTACGGAATGACTCGATTCGGTCAGTGTTGCCTGTTGGCGCGGCGCTTGATCGAAGCGGGTGTAAGGTTCGTCACGGTGAACACGTTCCTCACGGTGTTCGACGAGATCACTTGGGACATCCATGGCTCGAAGCCATTTACGTCGATCGAAGGCATGCGCGACATCGTGGCGCCGATGTACGACCAGGGTTACACCGCGTTGTTGGAGGACCTTTCGCAGCGGGGCATGTTGGGCAACACGCTTGTTTGCAACCTGCAGGAATTCGGGCGAACCCCGCGGGTGAATCCGGCCGGTGGTCGCGACCATTGGCCGCAGTGCTGGACCTCGTACTTTGCGGGGGGAGGTGTCCAGGGAGGCCGTGTCGTCGGCCGCAGCGATCCGATCGGCGGTGTGCCGGCCGAAAGGCCCGTTGAACCTTCGGAAGTTGTCGCCACAGTCTATCGCAGCCTGGGGCTCGACCTCGAGACCAAGTTGCCCGGCCCCCAATCGCGTCCGTTCCCATTGGTCGACTTCGGCAAGCGCGAGATCGAGGAGCTGTTCTGAAAGATGCTGACCTACAAAGCGATCTACGAATTCACTAAAGGTCAGGTTCAAGTATTCGTTCGCCTTCTGCAGGGTTTCTCCGCGTTCGTGGTGTTCGCGAGCTGTATCGCGTCGCATGCAATTGCAGACGAAACGCTCGTCTTGCTGCCCGCCGAGATCAAGCTCTCCGGTTCCGAGGCGCGCCAAAAGCTTGTGGTCGAACAGGTGCGCAATGGCCACTACATCGGTCCATCGACCGAAGGCGTATCGTTCGAGTCGAGCAACCCGGCGGTCGTGGCCATCGAGGAGGGCGAAGCGCGCCCCAAGGCCAATGGCAAGGCGACGATCACCGCCAAGGCCGGCGTGCGTTCGGCAACGGCCACGGTCACCGTGGATGGCCTCGAAAAACCGTTCCGCTGGAGCTTTCGCAACCATGTCGAAAGCGTACTGGCCAAGTCGGGCTGCAGTTCCGGCGCCTGCCACGGAGCGCAGGCCGGCAAGAACGGCTTCAAACTCTCGTTGCGCGGTTACGACCCACTGGGCGACTTCCATACGATTACACGCCAGGCTCGTGGCCGCAGGCTTGTACCCAGCGATCCGGGGCGCAGTTTGATTTTAACCAAACCCTCGGGCGGCGTGCCGCACAAGGGCGGCTTACGCTTCCGGCCAGGTTCGCTCGACTATCGCGTGATCGCCGACTGGATCGCCGCCGGCACTCCCGGCCCCAAGGACGATGATCCCAGGTTGGTTCGGCTCGAGATTCTGCCGTCGGCCTCCGTGCTCAAGCCCGAGGTGACGCAGCAACTTATCGTCGTGGCCCACTTCGACGACGGCCACACCGAGGACGTCACCCGCTGGGTGAAATATACTTCGACGAACGAGTCGGTGGCCCAGGTCGACGAGCAGGGGCAGGTGCGTGTGATGGGTTACGGCGAGGGAGCGATCACGGGATGGTACTTGAGCCGCGTGGTGATTGCCACCATCAGCTCGCCGTTTGCTACGGCCGTTCCTCCCGAGTTGTTTGCACAAGCCGAGCGCCGCAATTTCATCGACGAACTGGTGCTGGCGAAGCTGGCCAGCCTGAACATTCCCCCCTCGCCGCAGGCCGACGACGCCGAGTTCCTGCGACGGACATTTATCGATACTATCGGTGTTCTGCCCACGGCTGACGAAGCCCGCGCGTTCCTGGCCGATCCGTCGGCCGACAAGCGCGACAAACTGATCGAGTCGCTCTTATCCCGTGGCGAATTCGTCGACTACTGGGCTTATCAATGGTCCGACCTGCTCCTGGTCAACAGCGAACGGTTGCGTCCGACGGCGATGTGGGCCTATTATTCCTGGATTCGCAATCAGGTCGAAGCGAACACTCCTTGGGATGAGTTTGCGCGACGCGTCGTGACGGCCAAAGGGAGCACGCTCGAGAACGGGGCAGCGAACTTCTTCGTGCTGCACCAAGATCCGCTTGAGATGTCGGAGACCACCACGGTGGCCTTTCTCGGTATGTCGATCAACTGCGCGCGGTGCCATAACCATCCACTTGAAAAATGGACCAACGACCAATACTACTCGATGGCCAGTCTCTACGCCCGCGTACGGCTCAAGACGGCCCCGGGCGACGGCAACACAGTCGTCTTCTCTTCCACGGAGGGCGAATTGGTGCAGCCGCTCTCCGGCAAACCTCGGCCGCCGACTCCGTTGGATGGCGAACCCCTGCCTTCGACAGCACCCGACGACCGGCGCGAGCACCTGGCCCGCTGGCTCACGTCGCCCGACAATCCCTACTTCGCCCGCGCAATCACCAACCGCGTCTGGGCCAATTTCATGGATGTGGGTCTGGTTGAGATGGTCGACGATATGCGGCTCACGAATCCGGCCAGCAACGAGCAACTCCTCAACGCCGCCGCCAGGTTCTTGATCGAAAGCCGGTTCGATCTCAAGGCGCTGATGCGGGTGATCCTGCAATCGAAAACCTATCAGCGTTCAAGCCATCCGCTGCCTGAAAACAAGGCCGACACGCGGTTTTACTCGCGCTACTATCCGCGGCGGATGATGGCCGAAGTGCTCCTGGACGCGATGTCGCAGGCGACCGGCGCGGCGACCTCGTTCGCCGACTACGCGGCCGGCTGGCGCGCATTGCAACTGCCCGACTCGAACGTGAATTCATATTTCCTCAAGACCTTCGGCCGGCCGGACCGGGTGGTGACCTGCGAGTGCGAGCGCGCGGCCGAGCCGACGATGGTGCAGGTGTTGCACATTTCCAACGGCAATTCGCTCAACGACAAGCTGCAAGCGGCAGGCAACCGCCTGGAGAAGTTGTTGTCCGCCGGTACTACCGACGGGGCGATCATCGATGACGCCTATCTCAGCGCCTTGTCGCGCTTTCCGACCGACGCCGAAAGGGCCAAGCTCCTGGCCGTGCTGGCAGAGGCGGGCCAGGAAAAGCGGCAGGCGGTCGAGGACCTCTATTGGAGTATCCTGAGCAGCACGGAGTTCTTGTTCAATCATTAGAAGATCGCCTTCCGCATGAGCATGCCACCGGTCACACTTCACGACGATCAGAGCGGAGCCACCGCGAAGATCCTGGTGAATTACGGATTCAACTGCTACAGCTTCCGGCCCGCGCCGGCTGGCGAACCGATCGAGGTGCTCTGGGCCGACCCTGATTTCGAAGCGGGCCAAGGCAAGCCGTCGCACAGCGGCATTCCAATCTTGTTCCCATTCGCCGGACGTCTGCGCGGTTCGCACTTGACGTACCAGGGCGAGGTTTATCCCTTGGGCAGCGACGACGGGCGCGGCAATGCGATCCACGGCTTTGTGCTCAATCGCCCCTGGCGCATCGTCGAGCACGCCCCACATCGACTGGTGGGCGAATTCCAGGCATCGCGCGACGAACCGGGCTTACTGCACCGCTGGCCGGCAGACTTTCGTTTGACGGTGGCCTACGAATTGTCGTCGGGTGCATTGTCGTGCGAGATCGGCGTGTTCGATCCCGGTGCTGGCCCGCTCCCGTTTGGCCTGGGACTTCACCCCTATTTTCGCCTCCCTTGGGTTGGCGGTGCCGCCGACGACTACCGTTTGACCGTGCCCGTCGCCGAATTCTGGGAGTTGACCGATATGCTCCCCACAGGTCGGCGCTTGCCGGCCGTCGGCGCACGCGCTTTGACTGCCGGGCTGCGTTTCGCCAATACCCATTTGGACGACGTGTTTACCGGCCTTTCTTACGCCGAGGGCATCTGCCGCGCTACGATGACCGATGCGCACGGCGGGCGCACGTTGGAAGTCGCGTTCGACGATTCCTTCCGCGACTGTGTGGTTTACAACCCACCGCACCGCGAGGCGATTTGCATCGAGCCTTACACCTGCGTGCCCGACGCTTTCGCGTTGGCCGAGCGTGGCATCGAGACGGGCTTGCGCGTACTTCAGCCGGGCGGGTCGTTCACCGCGCGGTTTGAGATTCGCTTGCGGTAGCGGGCTACGTAGCTGGTTTCGCAAGCGCGCCACGCCGCTTCGCGGCGCTGGATCGGCTGTGCCTTCTCGTTGCGCAGCAACAAGACGGGGCTTTACAGCGGTGCCCGCGCTGACAAAGGCACACAGGTGCGTAATGCTGGCTCCCGCCTTTTTTGTGGTTCGTCAAAAAAATACTTGCAATCGTCGCTGCGATTTATATACTTCTGTACATTATATACATAATTCCACGTCACGGAGCAAATCCACGGCACGACCCAAGGAGACGAGACGATGCTTACGACGGCACGCGACACATTGCGGCGACAATTTGGGTTCGATGATTTCAGGCCCGGACAGGCCGAGGTTCTCCAGAAGCTGCTGGCCGGCCGCTCGGCGGCGGCGGTGTTTCCCACGGGCGCCGGCAAGTCGCTGTGCTACCAGTTGCCCGCGGTTCTTCTGCCGGGGTTGACCCTGGTGGTTTCGCCCCTGATCGCCCTGATGAAGGACCAGATCGACGCTTTGCGGCGGCGTGGCATCGTGGCCGCTCGGCTTGACTCGACGCTTACGACCGAGGAGGTTGCCGACGTAATGCAGGGTGTCCGAGCGGGAAGGCTGAAGTTGCTTTACGTGGCGCCCGAGAGGTTCAACAACGAACGCTTTCGCGACGCGATCATGCGCGCCAAAGTGTCGTTATATGCCATCGACGAAGCCCACTGCATCAGCGAGTGGGGGCACAGCTTCCGTCCCGACTACCTGAAGCTTGCCCGCTTCGGAAAGATTTGCAAGGCCGAACGGTTGTTGGCCCTGACGGCCACGGCCACACCTCAAGTGCTGGCCGATATTTGCCGCGAGTTCGAGATCGACTCGGACTGTGCCGTGCGGACCGGATTCTACCGTCCCAACCTCAAGCTGCTCACCACGCCCGTCAGCGGCAGCGAGCGCGACGCGCTCCTGGCGCGCCGGTTGCGTGAGCGCCCGCCGGGGCCGGCGATCGTCTACGTCACTCAGCAGCGGACCGCCGAGACCGTGGCTCGGCAGCTTGCTTCGAGCGGGATGGCGGCCAAGGCGTATCACGCCGGCATGGACGACCTGGTGCGGGCCGACGTGCAAGATTGGTTCATGCAATCTGGCGCGGGCACCGTCGTGGCCACCATCGCCTTCGGCATGGGCATCGACAAGGCGAACATTCGCTATGTCTACCATTACAACCTGCCCAAAAGCATCGAGAATTATTCGCAGGAGATCGGCCGCGCCGGCCGTGATGAGCTTCCGTCGACGTGCGAAATGTTCGTCTGTCCCGACGACCTTTCGACGTTGGAGAACTTCGCTCACGGCGATACCCCCAGTCGGGACGGCGTGCGGGGACTGGTTCGCGATGTGTTCGCGCCCGCGCGCGATTTCGACTTGTCGACGTATGAGTGCTCAGCGCGGCACGACGTCCGTCAACTGACCGTGCAGACCTTGTTGACCTATCTGGAATTGGATGGTTTCCTGCAAGCCGGCACCCCCTTTTACTCGACTTATCGATTTAAGCCGCTGGTGCCGTCGAGCGAGATTCTGGCCCGTTTCGAAGGTGAACGCCGCGATTTCCTGGCCAGGGTCTTCGGTCTTTCCAAGAAAGCCCAGGCCTGGTTCGATATCGACCTGGAGCAGGCGGTCAAGACCATCGGCACGACCCGCGAGCGAATCGTGCGGGCGCTCGACTATTTGGGGCAGGAACGGTTGCTCGACGTCAAAGTCGAAGGGTTGCGTCACACGTTCCGTTTGCTGCACGTCCCGCCCGACCTCGATGCGCTGGCCGACGCGCTCCATCAGCGGCTGCTCGACCGCGAAGCACGCGAGCTCGAACGGCTGGGGCAGGTACTCGATCTGGCCGGTCACGACGGCTGCCAGGTTTCGCGGCTCGGGGAGCATTTTGGTGAGCCCCTGTCGGCCGCGTGCGGGCATTGCAGTTGGTGCTTGACGGGCCGCAAGCCGGCCCGGCTTTTGCCTCGGCCGGCCGCCGAAATCACCGAGGTTGTGCTTCGCGACGCCGCTCAATTGGCCCGAAAGCATCCAGATCCGCTGCATGATCCGCGGGCGTTGGCCCGATTGCTTTGCGGGCTTTCGTCGCCCAGGCTTTCGGCTGCCCGGCTCGGCTCGGAACCCTTGTTTGGAGCGCTGTCGCGGGTGCCGTTCGCGACGGTGCTCAAGCGGGTGGGGAATTGATTTGCGCGGCCCGGTCGTTGATAATGCGTTTCCGCGACCAAGCCAATACGATCAGGAGAGGGCGATGAAGAAGATTGAAGCCATCATACGGCATTTCAAGCTTGAGGACGTTAAGAACGCCCTCAGTGAACATGGTATCCAGGGCATGACGATCACCGAAGTTCGTGGCTTCGGCCGGCAGAAAGGGCACACGGAAATGTATCGCGGCACGGAATACGCCGTCGATTTCGTGCCCAAGGTCAAAGTCGAGGTCGTCGTACCCAACGCGGGCGTGCAGAAAGCGATCGACACGATCATGCGCGCCGCGCAGACCGGCCAGATCGGAGACGGCAAAATCTTCGTCGTCAGCCTTGATGAAACGGTGCGTATCCGAACGGGCGAAACCGGCGAAGAAGCCATTTGATGAGCGTCGTTCCCGTCATGCGCGCCAGTGTCGTGGCCGCCCGCGAACGGCTGGTCGAAGGACGCGAAAAGTTGCGACGCCGGCATGCCAAGGGCTCCCCGGGGATCCAGGTTTCAGGCGCGTTGGCTGACCTCTTCGACGCGGTGGTTCTCGAGTTATTTGAGGCCGCGCTCGCCGACCTGGGGAGCGAGGCCGCCGGCGAAACCGTCGCACTGGTGGCCCACGGCGGCTACGGCCGGCGCGACGTGGCCCCGTTTTCCGACATCGACTTGATGCTCTTGCATTCCGCGGGCGCCGAGCGCCAGGTCGCGCCCTTGGCCCAACGGATGGTCCGTGACTTGTTCGACACAGGCCTGGTGCTGGGGCAAAGCGTTCGCACGCCGGCGCAGGCCTGCCAGCTCGCCCGCAAGGACACGACCATCTGCACTTCGTTGGCCGAATCTCGGCTGTTGGCCGGCAGTGAAACCGTATACGGCAGGTTTCTCCGTCGCTTCCGGCGACAGTCGCAGCACCGTGCGGGCGGGTTGATGGCGGCGATCGAATTGGCCCGCCGAAAAGAACGGCTTCAGTACGGCGAAACGGTCTACCTGCTCGAACCCAACGTCAAGCGTTCGCGCGGCGGCCTGCGCGACATTCAACTGCTGCGCTGGATCGGCTTCGTGCGCTTCGGGCTGAACGATCCCGACAGCCTTCGGCTGCAGGGGGCATTGACGCCTGAGGATCATGATGCCATCCGCCGGGCGCAGGAATTCCTGCTGCGGCTGCGGAATGAAATGCACTTTCATGCCGGAAAGTCGTACGACTTGCTCGACCGGGCGGAGCAACTCCGCCTGGCCGAGGTCTACGGTTTCAAGGGGGATGCCGGATTATTGCCGGTCGAACAATTCATGCGCGAGTATTTCCGACTTACCGACGGCGTCAGCCACGTCGTGCAGCGATTCATCGCCAACTCGCGTCCCGGGCCGCGATGGGGCGAATGGCTGGCGCCGTTGTTCAGCCACCAGTTCGAACGGGATTTTCGCATTGGACCGACACAGATTAACGCCAACGCGCGCGGGCTCGCCAAACTCAAAGGAGACTTGGAACAGATCCTGCGACTGGCCGACCTGGCGAATCTCTACGACAAGCAGATTGGTCACGCCACCTGCGAGGCGATCCGCGCCGCGGCGCCCGGCCTTTCTGACCAGCTCTCGCGCCGAACCGCCGATCGGTTCCTCTCGCTCATGTCGCGGCCGCCGCGGCTGGCCTCGCTTTTGCGGGGAATGCACGAAATGGGCGTACTCGACAAGATCATTCCGGCCTTTGGTCATGCGCGCTGCCTTTTGCAGTTCAACGAATACCACAAATACACCGTCGACGAACATTGTCTGCGGGCGGTGGAAATAGCCACGCAATTCCAGAGCGATCCGGGGCCTTTGGGTTCCGTTTATCGGCGGCTTCGTCGCAAGTGGCTCTTGCACCTGGCCTTGCTGTTACACGATCTGGGCAAGGGGTACGCCGAGGACCATAGCGAAGTCGGACTGCGGATTGCCCGCGAAACGTCGCAACGGTTGGGGCTGAGCGAAGATGATACCGAAACACTCTGCTTCCTGGTTCATAAACACCTGCTGATGGCGCACCTGGCGTTCCGCCGCGATACGAGCGACAACCAGCTTGTTGTTCGATTCGCCGTCGAAGTCGGTTCGCCCGAAGCCATGCAGATGCTGTTTGTGCTCACGGCCGCCGACATGTCCGCCGTCGGTCCCGGTGTGCTCAACGCCTGGAAAATCGAGGTCTTGGCGGACCTGCACCGCCGCGCGATGCAGCACCTGGCCGGCGAGGCCCCCGCGCTGGCCTCGGAAGAATGGTTGCGAGATCGCCGCGCCGCGGTGCTCGCCTGCGCGGGAGCTTCCGACCGCCATGCCTGGTTCGAGAAGCAACTCGCCGAGTTGCCTGCCTCCTATTTGCTTGGCAGGCCGCCGTCGGAACTCGCCGCGGAACTCGACCATTTGTCCTCGTTGGAGCATGGCGATGTCCTGGCGCTGGGCCGTTATCAAGAGGAAACCGGGGCCATCGAATTCAAGGTGGGCACGTTCGAGTCCGTCACGCCGGGCGTATTCCACAAGCTCGCTGGGGCTCTGGCGCACAAAGGGCTGCAGATCCTATCGGCCGAAATCCATACGCTGGCCGACGGACTGATCTTTGACCGCTTTTACGTTCATGACCCCGATTTCGCCGCCGCGCCGCCCCAAGGGCGAATCGATGAAGTCTGCCGCGCGCTGGTCGAGTCGTTACGTCAACCCGCGGGAACGCAGCCCCTGTTTCGACGCGTGTGGCGAGCGGGAGCCGAAAGAAAACCGGCGGCGCTCACCCCGCTGCCCACGCAGGTTCGCGTAGACAACTCGACGTCGAACCGATACACGATCTTCGACGTCTTCGCCGCCGATCGTATGGGGTTGCTCTTCACGATCGCCCGGTCGTTGTTCCAGTCGGGCTTGTCAGTGTCGGTGGCCAAGATCGGCACCTATCTCGACCAGGTAGTCGACGTCTTCTATGTCACCGACCAGGCGGGCCAGAAGGTATGCGACGAGGGGCGATTGAAAGAGATCCGCCAACAATTGCTTGCCGCCATCGAGGAGCTCGAACGCCAAGAGGCACTGCAGAATGTGGGGTGGTGAAGGATGTGGCGGCGGCATAGCGGACCCCCAGGGCGCGCCGTCCGTGGCGAAAAAGCCGACAAAACGTGTTCTTCATCCGACGTGCCGTTCTTGGCCGTGTGGCTTCGTCCGCGCCGGCACAGATGTATAGCCCCGTCGTGTCGCGGCACGGCCTAGCGGCCGAGACCACTGGCTTGTCGGAAAAGAACCCGTCTTGTCGGCTTTTTCTATGGCATTCTCGTTGCTGCGCAACGAGGAGGCATAGCCGACTCGGGTGCCAAGCGGCCGATGAAACGGCAACGGACCAGAAACTTGACGTCGGCGCCAAGCCTGATCTCAGAGACATGAACCACATGGGCGGTGACGTAGATCAACACCGGCGCCACTCCCAATTCTACGGCCAGAGTTTCCGCCTGTGATGGTTCGGGCCAGAGGTACGAAAAGCCGCCCGCCGAAAGGTCCTGACATTCGACTTCGCGAAACGCGGCCAGTTCGGGCATCCGACCATCGAGACAGGGGGCGATACGTTGCACGCAACGGGCGCCGCGCCGTTGCTTGTCGCGATCGCCGTCACCGGCTTCCAGCCGCTTCGAAACCAGACGATGCACTTGCTTGTAGAAAGCCGCATCCACCGCGTTGGGCGTCGCCATGGTCGTCGCTTGCCTTGCCATTCGAATGCGGTCCCGCCTTCAGGGCGCGTTCCGAGATACCGCAACCAATCCATACGTCAAGGCAATGTCCGAAGCAAATCGGACGGTCCGTTTGGCGCGGTTGGCGGGGATGTACCTTCAGACGTACGCCACGGTATTCGTCTTCACCGACGAGTCGTCGGCCACGTTCACCCAAACATGAACGTGCGGAGTGCCTCGGAAGTACCAGACGAAGGCCGGGCCTTCAAGCCGCCAACAATCCCACACCTGGTCGTCGCCCAGGTCGCCTTCCTGGTAGAACGCCAAGGCGCAGCGGTCGAGCCCCCCTTGGGCCTCCAGGCAATGGGCCACCTCGTCGCGGTCGCTTTGGCGGTAGGGTTCGACTAATTTCGCCAGCACCTGCTGCACAAGGCCCTTCTGATCGGCCGACAGGTCGGGCACGGGAATGCCGGGAAACGTCTGGCCCGTGCCGAGGAAGCCGACGGCCTCTTCTTTTGGCAGCTTCGCGACCAACGCCTGTTTCCGCTGCTTGCCGTCGAGCATTGAGAAGAGTTGGTTTGCCGCCAGTGCCTGGGGCCAGAACACGTTGTCTTCGTGGCTCGCCGGTTCGTTGAACAAGCTATTTGCCGCGTGGCCATAGAAGATTGGTCCACCGAACGCCAGGTGGTCGGACGAATTGCCGTCGCAGCGCAGCGTCATGTGCCGACCGGTCATCACGAACTCGTATTGCCCTTCGCCGGGCGTGCCGAAAATGGCGATGTTCTGCTCTTCGCCGAATCCACCCGCGTCGTCATCGAGTTGGCGGTCGATGCGGGCGTGCCAATCGGGTTGGATGATGCCCTCGAAGACATCGCGGATGATGGCTTTTTGGTCGCCGGTGAAAAAATCGCTATTGATCACCGGCTCGGTGATGTGCCAGTTGTTCGCCACGCGCGTCCGCAACAGGCCATGCTGCGGGTGCTTAAAGTCCCAGTCGAAGCAGAGCTTCTCACGCTGACCCGGCGTCAATGTGTCGTAGAGCACTTTGACCAAGGACTCGGGCGGGCTCGTATCAGCGGGCTCGGCGGCCCGGCCCAAGGAGCTCAGCGGCCCCGCGGCCACCGCCGCAAGCGATGCTGCGCCGGCCGTCCTGAGAAAATCGCGCCGGTCGAACTCAGGTTGCCGAAGGACGATTGGCGAATCGCAATCGGGACACGTTTTCGCGGGACGTAGCATGGATCGGCTCCTGGAATCACGGTGGTCTGGGGAAAAGCGTCGGGTCTGGCATTAGAATCCACCACGGCGAAATCTGCAACGGTCTGGAGAGTACGGTTCCCTCGGGATATACTGCAAGCGCCACGGAGGGCGTTCAACACAGACTCATTTGAGGACTGCGTACATGAGCCCGCCGGCACTGCGTCTGGCCGCCTGGCCAGGTCTGTACTTGGCGTTGGTTTCGAACCTTTGGGCCGAGTCGCCCGTGCGCCGGCCCTACGGACTGGAGAAGCGCGTGCCGTGGACCACGTCCAAGGTGCGCGGCACGCCCGACCCGCCTTCCCCATATCGCATTCGGCCCGCGTTCCCAAAGCTCAAATTCTACGAACCACTTGCCTTGGTCGCCGGCCCGCAAGGCGACAGGATGTTCGTGGCGGAACGGCCTGGCGCGATTTACTCGTTTGCTATCGACCCTGCCACCAACGAACGGGAGCTGTTTCTCGACCTGAAACGAACCATCTACAGCCTGGCGTTCGATCCGAATTTCGAGAAAAACCGCTACGTCTATGTGACCTACATTCTCGATCCCAACGAGCCGGAAGAACGCGGCACCCGCGTATCGCGTTTTCAAGCCGACGCCGACAACCCCTTGCACTGCGACCCGGACACGGAGCAGATCATCATTGAATGGCCGTCCGGCGGACACAACGGCGGCTGCCTCAAGTTCGGCCCCGATGGCTACCTCTACATTGCCACCGGCGACGGCAGCGGTATCGCCGACGAACGCCAAACCGGACAGGATTTGAGCGATTTACTGGCGGCCGTCCTACGGATCGACGTGGACCACCCGGAAGCGGGCAAACATTACCGAATTCCCCCCGACAACCCGTTCATCAACGTCAAGAACGCGCGGCCCGAAATCTGGGCCTATGGCGTGCGGCAAGTTTGGAAGATGAGCTTCGATCGCGAGACGGGGGAACTATGGGCGGGCGAAGTCGGCCAGGACCTTTGGGAGTCGGTATTGCGGATCGAGGGGGGCGGCAACTACGGCTGGAGCGTCCGCGAAGGAGCGCATCCTTTCCGCCCCGAGCGCCCCGTGGGACCGACGCCGATCATCGACCCCGTGGCCGAGCACCACCATGCGGCATTTCGCTCGCTCACCGGCGGCTTAGTGTATCGTGGTCGGCGACTGCCGGAGTTAAACGGCGCCTATGTGTACGGCGACTATGACACGGGGCGCGTTTGGGCCTTGCGGTACGAAGGACGCAAGGTGACCTGGCAACAGGAACTGGTCGATACGCCTCTACGGATCGTCGATTTCGGCGAGGACCGCTCGGGCGAAATCTACTTGCTTGATTTCGTCCAGGGCGCGATCTACGAGTTGGAGCCGGCCCCGCCGCGACAACCGGCTCCTGACTTTCCGCGCAAATTGAGCGAGACCGGCTTGTTCACTTCGACCAGGCGGCATGCGCCGGCACCGGGTGTGATCCCTTATTCGGTGAACGCGCCGCTCTGGTCGGACCATGCGCATAAAGAGCGGTTCCTGGCCTTGCCAGGCGACTCCAAGATCGTGTTCGACGACATCGAGTACCCACAACCCGCCCCGGGGGCCCCGCGCGGCTGGCGGTTTCCCGACGGAACGGTCGCAGTGAAGACGTTTTCGCTGGAAATGGAGCATGGCAATCCCGCCAGTCGCCGCCGGCTGGAGACGCGAATTCTGCACTTCGAGCAACTGGCCGGCAGCGAGGAAGTGGGCGACCAGTACTGGCGCGGCTATACGTACCTTTGGAACGAAGAGCAAACGGATGCCGAGCTGTTGAAAGCCGGCGGCGTGGATCGGACCTACACGATCGTTGACCCGGCCGCGCCCGGCGGCCGGCGCGAGCAAACTTGGCACTTTCCCAGTCGTGCCGAGTGTACGCTGTGCCACACGATGCCGGCCAAATACGTGTTGGGGCTGAATACACTGCAGATGAACAAGGACCACGACTACGGCGGCATTCTGGCCAACCAGCTCGCGACGTTCGAACACCTGGGTGTATTCAACGGGCCGCTCCCCAAACCGCCGGAAGAGTTGCCAAAGCTGGCCGACTACGCCGAGCGGAAGCAGGATCTCGACGCGCGCGCCCGTGGCTACCTGCACGCCAATTGTTCGCACTGCCACATGAAATGGGGTGGCGGTAACGCCGACTTTCAGTTGCTCGCGACGCTCGATCTGGACGCGCTGGGTGTCGTCGGCGTGCGGCCCGGCCACGGCAATTTTGGCATCGCCAATGCGAAGCTGCTCTCGCCTGGCGATCCCGCCCGGTCGATGATCCTGCACCGAATGGCGAAACTTGGCCTGGGGCGGATGCCCCATGTCGCCTCGTCGCTCGTCGATGATGAGGCCGTCAAACTGATCCACGACTGGATCGAAGCAATGCCTGTAATGCGTCCGGCGGCAGGCGGCGAGTGAATTAATGCTGAGCGTTCCACGCTCCGCCTTGTTTCTCGCCCACCAAACTTCGGCGATCAAGACCGTCGCGGAGAGCCTAGTGTTGATTTGGGCGGCATCCCAAGCCGAAGAGTGGAAAAACCAAATCGTCTTCCTACCGCTGTAGCCCGGCCAAAGTGTCGCGGACATTGAACGGAATAATCGGCAATCGTTTGCCCACGTGAAGCGTGGGTACAAGGGACACAGAGCGTTCCCTACCGATGCCGCAGCCGCGCGGCGCAGCCGCATGGTAGCGATCGTCCGGACTTCGTCGTGAGCGCCATTTCCACTGTCTCGATTTCACCCCCGATGGCCACGTCCAAAAGCAAGTCGCCCAGCATTCGGCCATCGAACCCCGGCGAATGGCACGACAGCAACATGAACCACCGCTCGTCCGCGGTCAACTCGGCGCACAATCGCAACAAATCGGGCAACTGATCTTCGAGCTTCCAGACCTCGCCTCCCGGCCCATGGCCGTAACTCGGTGGGTCGAGCACCACGGCCTGATAGCGGTTCCCTCGCCTAAGCTCACGGCGGACGAATTTCACGGCGTCTTCCACGATCCAGCGAATCGGCGCGGTCGCCAGGCCCGACAGCGTTGCGTTCCGCCGAGCCCATGCCACCGTGTTGCGCGCCGAATCGAGGTGGGTCACCTCCGCCCCAACGTGGGCCGCGGCGAGCGTCAGCCCGCCGGTGTACGCGAACAAATTGAGCACTCTAACCGGCTTCGGCGCCCGTCGGACTGGTTCGGCGATCCACTCCCAATGATCGGCCTGCTCCGGAAACAACCCGAGATGGCCGAATTCGGTTGGCTTGAGCTGCAACGTCGTTGTTCCATGCACGATCGTCCAAGGTTCGGGTAATTTCCCCCGCCGCTGCCACACGCCGTGGTCACCCGCCGTACGCTCGAACCTGGCAATTGCCTTGGGCCAAAGCGAGGACTCCTTCGGACGTGCGCCGTCAGCGGCCGGCGCGGGGCGATCGAGCACGACGCCGGCGAACCGCTCCAGCTTTCGGCCATTGCCGAAGTCGAGCAATTCATACTGGTCGGGCGTAAACATCGGCCATGCGGGTCAGGTTGGTACGTCACGCGGTTGTATGCACAATAACCACTGGCGTATCGTCGCCGTTCGCCCCGCGAAAGTACGCCCTTTCGCAATGCGAAAGGCGACACACTTCGGACAGCCTTAGTTCTTGCTCCGCCGTGTGTGCGTCTTGCGGTGCGGCCGGTATCCGGCGGGCTGCCCACGGATATGGTCCCCCTCGCTTTGCTCGCTCAGGTCGTCATTCGCCCTCCGTCGCCGAAGGTCGAGCGCCTCCTTGGGCGGTTTGTCTGAAATCAACGAGTCGCAGCCGTCGCCGATCAGGTCCTGTCGACCGGCCTGCTCCAGCGCCCTGCGAACCTCGAAATAATTCTCGGGTTTGAAGAACTGCAGCAAGGCCCGTTGCAACTTGCGGTCACGCAGGTGCTTCGCCACGTAAACCGGCTTCTTGGTATGCGGGTCGAGTCCGGTATGGTACATGCAGGCCGCGATGTCGAACGGGCTGGGAATGAAATCCTGCACCTGGTCGGGCCGATAGTGGTTTCGTTTGAGAAACAATGCCAGCTCGATCATCGCGTCCAAGTCGCTGCCCGGATGACTGGCGATAAAATAGGGCACCAGGTACTGCTTCTTGCCGGCGGCTTTCGAGGCCTTATGAAACTCACCGCCGAAACCGATGAAATCGTCGTTGTCGGGCTTTTTCATCAGCGCCAGCACACCCGGATCGACGTGCTCTGGCGCGACCTTCAACTGGCCGCCGACATGGTGAGTGACGAGCTCTTTCATGTACTCGGGGCTGCGGCGGGCCAGGTCCATGCGGATTCCGGAGGCGACGAATACTTTTTTCACGCCGGGTTGTTCTCGGGCCTCGCGCATCAACTCGATCAAGGGCCCGTGGTCGGTACCCAACAGCTTGCAGATCGTCGGATGCACACAGCTCAGGCGGCGGCAGCGGGCTTCGACCTCAGGCCGCGTGCAACGCATCTGGTACATGTTGGCCGTGGGGCCGCCGATGTCGCTGACCACGCCGGAAAACTTGGGATCGGCGGTCATCCGGCGAATCTCGGCCAGCACCGAATCCTGGCTGCGACTCTGAATGATCCGCCCCTCGTGGGCCGTAATCGAACAGAACGTGCAGCCGCCGAAACAACCCCGCATGATTTGCACCGAGTCTTTGACCACCTCATAGGCCGGAATCCGCTGATCTCCATAAGCCGGGTGCGGGCGGCGCGTGAATGGCAGTCCATACGCCCGATCCATCTCGGACTCCGCCAACGGCAAGGCGGGCGGGTTGGCCACCACCGCCTCACGGTCGTGGCGCTGCAGCAGCCGCCGCGCGTTGTGAGGATTGGTCTCGTTGTGTGAGATCTTCGTCATTTCGGCGAAGGCCCACTTGTCGATTGAAGCCTGCTCGAAGCTGGGGAGGGTAAGAATGTTTTGAGTGGGTGGCGACTCACTGGCTCCCAGGCGATAGACGACGCCCCGCATATCACGCAGCTCACGCACCGTCTGGCCGGCAGCCAGGCGGTGGGCGATTTCGACGATCGGCCGTTCACCCATGCCAAACACGACCAGGTCGGCCTTGCAATCCATGATGATCGAACGGCGGACGTTGTCGCTCCAGTAGTCGTAGTGCGCCAGGCGGCGCAGACTGGCCTCGACGCCGCCGGCGATCACCGGTACACCCTTGTACGCCTCGCGTGCCCGCTGGCAATATGCCAAGGTCGCCCGGTCGGGCCGGAGGCCGATTTTTCCACCGGGGCTGTAGGCGTCGTCGTTGCGGACCTTGCGGTTGGCCGTGTAGTGGTTCAGCATCGAGTCCATGTTTCCCGCACTGATCGCGAAAAACAGCCTCGGGCGGCCAAACTCGCGCCAGGCCTCGCAGTTGCGCCAATTGGGTTGGCTGACGATCGCAACGCGAAAGCCCTCGCTTTCGAGCAAGCGGCCCAATAAAGCCATCGCAAAGCTGGGGTGGTCGACGTAAGCATCGCCGGTGACGAACACGATATCGACTTGATCCCAGCCGCGGGCTCTCATTTCGTCGCGGGTCATCGGCAGCGGCGCGGTCGGCTCATGCGCGTGGACCGGCTGGCCGAGGATCGGCAGTGAGAACGTCGCGGGTGCGGCGGAGACGGTGGGCATCGGGAGGTGGACCTACGAATCGTCGGCGAAGAACTTGGTGACACGCGCCAGGCCGTCGAAGATGAATCGCAGCGCGCTGTAGTGGCCGGCGTCATACCAGACGATCTCCGGCTCGCCAAAAGCCCGCCAGAGCGACTCCGTGCAGGCCTTGGGGATCACCTCGTCGTGACTCGCGTTGAGCATCAGGATTTTCCGGCCGCGGACATTCTCACCGTAGGTCACCGGGTCGATACTCTTCCAGAGCGTGAGGAACTCCTCTTTAGTACCGCCGCCGTCGGTCCAATTGCGCCGCAGCCTGGCCAGCGCGGGATTGTCCCAGGCCACCAGCCCCACGTCGCCGCCGGCGAGCATCGGGCAAATCTTCTTGAATCGCGGTTCGGCCGTCGCCGCCAGCGCGCTGGTAATCCCGCCCAAGCTGACACCGAAGATACCAAGCCGCTCGGGATCAATCTCGTCTCGCGTCGCGAGCCAGGCAGCCCCACAGCGGATGTCCAAGACCGCCTGCCGCATTCCCTTCACGGTTTCGCGAGGATCTTCGGAAATCATGCGGGCTTTCACCTCGGGCTGGCGCCGTGGACCGTAGTAGGGGAGCTTGACGAACAAGGCCGCCACGCCTTCCTGGGCAAACGAACGGCAAAAAAGCCGGGAGAGTTGAAAGTCGCCACCCAGAATATGGAGCACGATCACCCCCGGATGCTTCCCCGCGCCGGTTGGGCGGAAATACTCGGCATGCACCGTGTTGTTGTTTAAATGCGGCGATTCGACGGGCGATGGGAACGTGACTTCGAAAATCTCCATTGCCCGCGAGACGGTCGGCAAGGGTGACTGATGGAACATGAATGTGTGCGGCGCCAGACGGAACAGTTCAGGCACGTGCGATTCGTCACCCGCCGGCTCGAAGCGTACCTCACCCGAGCATTCGCGCTCGGTTGGCTGTAAGTCGGGTGGCTCGGACTCATCGGCCGCTGCTCGGTACGAGAGGCACGCGACGACCAGCAAACCGGCAAGCCCGCCACGCGACATTCGCTTGAGCATGGGTACCTCAATGAACTGAGACGTAAAGCACGTTATTCCGGCAAGTCGATTCTGCACGCCCGAGTCTAACATATCCGAAGGCGGACAGATCCCCAAATCCATGCGAACGTTTGGACTCCCAGTATCGTGCAGGGTTATTTAGAATGCTTGCAAGTCATTCATCCAATTGCCCGCGACTCGACATGAGTAGCACTCAACCGGCTTCCCTTCCGATTCACCCTTCGAGCCCGCTTGCGTCGCCAACCACCCCGCGGCGTCGCTGGAAACGCACCGTTTGGTTGGCGGTAGCGCTGGCGCTGGTTGTTTGGGCGGCAAACTTCCGTGTCGACTGTGGGCCGGCAAGCGGAACGTCCTTCTCGGGCAATGCAAGCACCGAAGTCCATGACCGACGCACGCTACGGGTTGCGACCTTCAACATCCATGGCGGTAACGGAGGCGACGGACACTTCGACCTGGGCCGCACGGCCGACACACTACGCGGTTTCGACCTGGTCGGCCTGAACGAGGTGCATGGCCGCTACGCTTGGGAGTCACTCGACCAGGCCGAGTGGTTGGGGCGCGAATTACAGACCAATTGGCTTTTCGCCCCCACTGAACAGCGCTGGTGGCATTACCAGTTCGGCAACGCCGTATTGAGCAAGCTTCCGATCACCTGCTGGCAGCGGCTTCCTTTGCCTCGGCGCCACGCGCGGAGCTTTCGCAACGCCGTCCTCGTCTCCTGCGCGATTCAAGGCCGAACGCTGAACGTGGTCGTCACCCACCTCGACCGCAGCGATCCGCGCGACCGGCAAGAGCAGTGGCAAGCGGTCACCGGGCTGTTTCTCGCTTTGGCCGAACCGGCCGTGCTCATGGGTGACATGAACACCGAAAAGCTGGAAACGCCGTTGACGCAGCTCCTCGCCGCCCCGGGCGTACACGATCCTTTGCGGGAGATCCTTGGCGACACAGGCCCGCGGATCGACTGGATTCTGACCCGCGGCCTGCGGACAATCGATGCGGGGATCGATGACCGAGGCGCCTCGGATCATCCGTGCGTTTGGGCCGAATTGTCACTGCACGCCGATTAGCTACAGTGGAGTCGATTTTCGTCCGAGCCCAATTCCCTCATCCATCACCCTCCGATCCGCACCCATGACGAATCACCTCAAGATCATCGACGTCCGCACGATTGCCTTGCGTGGTGCCACTCACGATCACGGCTGGCCCGGGGGCACCGATCCCAATGTGCAATACAACACGCTCGTCGAGGTGCTCACCGATCAGGGTCTGACCGGCATCGGAAGCTGCTACACGACGCGTGCCCTGGTCGAAGCCGCGCTGGATCTTTTGCGCCCGCACATGATCGGCGAGGTCGGCTTGGAACCCGAGCGGGTCAGCGAGAAGCTGAGGCAGTCGATGTTCTGGTTGGGCCGCGGTGGCTCGGTCGAGCATGCGATCAGCGGCATCGACATCGCGCTGTGGGACCTGCAGGGCAAGGCCCTGGGGCAGCCCGTTTCGCGACTCTTGGGCGGCAACTACCGCGACAGGATCAAACCTTACGCATCGATCCTGTTCGAAGATCCGCCGCTGTTGCGAGAGAAGCTGGCCGAACAGGTAAGTCGCGGATTCCGGGCAATCAAGATGGGCTGGCGACCATTCGGGCGTGTCAGCCGCAAATACGACGAAGTGTTGATCCGCACCGCGCGCGAGACGGTGGGCGACGACGTCGAGTTGATGGTCGACGCGGGTGGCAGCGAGCAGTTTTGGCCGCACGGCGTGGCGTGGGCCCGTGAATCGGCCAAGATGCTGGGCGACTACGGCGTCGTCTGGTTCGAAGAGGCTCTCAAGCCCGACGACGTCGACGGGTTCAAGGAACTGAAGCAGAATTCACCGGTGATGATCGCCACCGGCGAAGTGCTCACACGCCGGCAGTCGTTCCAGCCGTTTATCACGTCGCGCGCGCTGGATATCATTCAGCCCGACATGACCAAGTGCGGCGGATTAAGCGAGGGCCGCAAACTGGGCTGGATGGCCTACGATCACGGCGTGTTACTAGTGCCACACGGCTGGAATACGGCGGTCGGCGTGGCGGCCGATCTGGCGTTGACGGCGGCCTTGCCAGTGGCCCGCTGGGTCGAATACCAGACCGGTGTGCCCTACATCGAGGAGATCATTTCGCCGCCGTTTGTGCTCGATGCCGAAGGGATGCTCCGCGTGCCCACGGGGCCTGGGTTGGGTATCACCTTGAACCCCGATGCGGTGGGAAGGCTTTCGTAGTGCTGGGGCGCGTCAGAGTTCCAGTCGGCCGTTGCGCTTCGGCTCGGGCCGAATGGCATTGCGAGCGGGTCCCAGGGCTTTGAAAAAACCATCCAAGTGCGAATTGTCTTCGCCAAGTTCGCCGGCGCGGACGAAGAACTTGCGCGCTCGCTCCCTTTGGCCGTCGAAGTATAGTTCGATGCCCAACAAGAACATCAAGCTGGCGTTCCCAAGTTGGTTGCCAGCCGCGGCGGCAAGCTGCTCTAGCTGGACCGACTTGGCCAGTCGATTGCCGCCGTAAAGTTGATCGAGCCGAAATTCGGACCTGGCCCAGTCGGACTTGAATTCCAGGCCGCGGAGAAATGCCTTGTTCGCGGAATCGTATTTTCCCAATGCCAACAGGCTGAAGCCCTGGCGGAAATGGGCGTCGGCGACGTCGGGCGCGGCGCTGGCCGCTTTCCTATAGCGCTGGTAGGCTTCGGAAAACTCCTGCGCTCGGAAATGCTCGTCGCCGAACTTCATGAACTCTTTCGCTCGAGCCAAAGCTGACGCATTCGACACGCGCGTCTTGCGCTTCGAAAGTTTGGCACCGTCGCCAGCCGCCGCCGGCTGAGGCTGACGTCGAAAGTTAAGCGCCGGCGCGAGTGGTCTGCCAATTCCGAAGGGGTCCATCGGACCGAGGGCTGAGCCGGGCGCCATGACCAGCGGCGTACTGTAATAATCCGGCCATGAGTAAACGAAATTGCCACCCCAAGCGGGATACCAATATGGATACCACACGCCCCAGATCGGAAGGTAGCCGAAAGAACCTTGGTGCCCGAAGTGATGATAGTGCCATCCCGCTCCCAAGTGATTCGCCGAGGCGGCGCCGCTAGAGAGTGCGATCGCCAACGTTGTCACGGCAAGTATCCACCGGCGTCGCATCAGATCCCTCTCCGCGAGCCACGCGCCCCGACCCCATCGAACATTATTCCGATTTCAGCCGCAGGCGGCAAGCTCGGCAGCCGATGTCCGTCGCGAAAATGACGAAGCCGTAAGCTCAGATCATGCTCGCTTGTCCCAACACGCTTCGCAAGGCCGTCATTCCGACCTCGCCCAACTGCCGGGCAGGCACCTGCCAGATTTGCGGGTTCATCAATTCCAACGAGACGTATTCCGCGTAGTCGATCGCACGCAAGGCGCTGAGCACTGGTGCCAATGGGATGTCGCCGTCGCCCGGCAAAATCCGGTCGCCGTCGGCGGCCAGTTCACGGGGAGTACCGGCCAGGTCGCAAAGTTGGACGTGGAACAAGTTTTCGCGAGTCAGGTAGCCCAGATCCTCGGGCTTGCTTGGGCCTAGATAATAGTGGAACACGTCGAGGCAAAGCCCCAGGTGGTGAGAACCTGTTTCGGCCACCAAGGCCGCGGCCGTTTGCAGATTGTTGCCGAACGTGGCCGGGGCCTGAAATTCCAGGGCCAGCCGAATTCCCTGCTCGCCCGCCCGTACCGAGGCCTGGCTCAGTGAAAGTTGGACGCGGTCGAGATCCTGCTGCGTTAGTGGTCCTGTTGCGTCGGCGGCGACGACGAGCGTGCCCACGCCCAGCCCCCGCAGCAACTGCAGCCGGCGGCCAAAATGGTCCCAATGTTCCCGCCGCGCATCGCCCTGGCTCGTGAGCAATCCGCCTTGATAGCTCGCCACGGGAGCGGCCATCTCGTTTTCATCAAGCAACCGACGTACGTCGTCGGGCGAGTGTCGTTCGAGGTAGCCTTCGAGCTTTCCGAGCCAAAGCTCGATTGCCCGGCAGGCCCCGGCCGCGTATTCCTCGATGTCCAGCTCAAAGGGAGAATTGAGCGAACAGACCTGGCTGATGGCGGGTTTCATTGGACCGTAACCACAGGTTATCGGCGGCGGTCCAATTCGGAAAACAACTCGTCGAGCGGCAATCGAAAACCAGGCAAGACGGTGCCACCATCCAAGGCATCGCTGCCAAGTCTTTCCACCAGATCGGCGAGCGTGCGAATTGCCGTTATATTGGCGACAATGGCCATAAGATCCTCCGTCACGAAAAACACACTTGGTGCATTCTAGCAGGTGTTAAGCGTCGTGGGAACGATTATGATTGGCTCTGTACTACGTGCTTGCCGACCATCGGAAAAGTAACATGCGCCCGCGCAATCTGCTCGTACTGGGACTTCTATTCACTCCAGTGCCCGCGCCAACATCCGCGGAGGAGCGAGAGCGGCTGGAATTCACGACGTTGGTCGCGCACTGGGACGCTTACTCCGACCCTGCCTACCTGCCGTTCATCGACGAGGCGCGGCCCGAGATCGTACAAGTCGGTTTTTACGGCGGGCATTTCTGGAGCCTGGCCCACACCACGTCGTTCGCCGGCTATCCAGCCCATTTCCCGGTGCAAGGGTTGAGCGACTGCGGTGGCTGGCTCGAGCGGCTGAACGGCGAACTGCACGAGCGCGGGGCGAAGGTCGTGGGACACTTCAACGTCAAGTTCCTCGTTGGAGATCCTGAAAGTCCGGAAGGCCCACGCGGCTTCTTCAAGTTCTACCGGGAACTCTGGGACGAGCGTGAACTAGGGCGCAAGCCGGTAGCCGACCCGCTCGACCTGTTGGAAAAGGATGCCGCAGGCAAGGCGATCGTCGATCACAACTACCAGATCGGCGGTATGGCCGAATACTGGGGTTGCCTGAACAATCCCCATTGGCGGACCGTGCTCAAGTGCTGGACCCGTCGAGCTATCGAGCGTGGCGTCGATGGCCTGATGATCAACTATTTCTACCGCCACAATTGCCTTTGCGACCATTGCCGTCTGGCATTCCGTGACTACCTCGCTGAACGATTTACTCCGACCCAATTGCGCGAGCAGTTCGGCGTGGCCGACCTGGCGGCGCACCATTTCGACGAAATCGTCTCCTGGCACGATCCGGCGCAATCGACCCCCTTGAGACGCGAGATGTTGCGGTTTTCGCAAGTCGCCAACAAGCGGGCTTTCGACGAGGTGTTCGTCGAGCACGGTCGCTCGCTGAAACCTGATTTGATCGTCGCCCAATGGAACCACCTAGGCGCGTTTTCGCAAATCGCCGGCGATGAGCGCTGCCTGTTGCCGGCCGATCTGTGGGGCAAAGACGAAGACTACCTCTGGTACAGCACCGGAGGCAGCGCCTGTTTCACCGAGCTGGCGGAAGGCAACCTGGGTGAAGGAACGCTTCAAGCCCGCTTCATCCGGGGCGCTTTCAACGACAGGCCATTCACTTTGGGCAAATACGAGCAGACCCGCATTCGGGTAACGATCGCCGAACTGGCGGCCAACGGCGGCGCGCCGATGGGTTTTTACACCCGCTTTCTCGATCCGCTCGCGCGGCAGGAGATTGCCCGTTATTACGGCTTCATCCGGCGCTACGACGACGTTTTCCGTGGGAATCGGTCACATGCCGAGGCGGTGCTCTTGTTTCCGCGTTCGCGCGTTCACGCCGGTGATGTGGCGGCCCTGGACGAATTCAAGCGTGTCGGTCGAACACTCCTCAATGGGCACGTGCTGTTCGACATCCGGCCCGACGACAACGTGACGGCCGATCAATTGGCCGCGTACCCGTTCATCGCACGAGTGGGGGAGGCAGCCGAGCCACCCGCCAATATCGTCGCCGCAATGAGCCGCTTCGACACGACTTCGACAGTCCGTGTCTCGGCCAACCGATCGGCGAGTGGGAATGAATTGACGGTCCACTTTGTGAACTACAACCGCGAGGAGCCGGCCGCCAAGCAAAGTCCCGGTGCCGGGATCGCCGACGAGAAGCCGATCGCGGTCGAGGGGGTCGGCGTCGACCTTGCCCTGCCGGCCGGTTCTCGCGCCGTTGGGGTCGATATGATCTCGCCAGAAGTGCCAGAGCCGGCGGCGTTACCCTTCGAGCCAGCGGAAGGCCGAGTACGTTTTCGCGTGCCGAAGGTCCTGGTTTACGCAATCGCGCGGATCAGGTTGGAGGCAATGAGGGACGCAGGAATGAGATGAACCCGCTCCCGCCTTCATCCTTGAACCGGCATGCTCCGCCGAGTAGACTCCAAGAGCTGATGGCCAACCTTGAATCCCCTATAAGATCCACACCCGGAGCACCGCATGCGTCGCCGCAAATTCGCCGTTTCGATGCCTTTGGTATTCTCGCTGTTTGTGCCGGCCCTTGCCGCTGAGCCAACCGGCGAGAGCATCGTACCCGAGGGTGCCATGCTCGAGTTGCTTTACACCCGCACCGCCGAGATCGAAGGGGGCCTGACGGAAGGTGCGGCCGTGGCACCCGATGGGAGCATCTACTTCACCGATATCCCCACCGGTGAGCCTAGCGGGCTGATTGTCCGCTTCGACCCCAAGACGATGAAAACCTCGATCTTCACCGATGACAGCCGCAAAGCGAACGGCCTGATGTTCGACGCCCAGGGACGGCTGGTGGCCTGCGAAGGTTCCGACCACGGCGGCCAGTGCGTCTCGCGTTGGGACGTGAAGACCCGCAAGCGCGAGGTCGTCGCCGACACTTTTATGGGCAAGCACTTCAACGCCCCCAATGACCTGGCCATCGACCTCAAGGGGCGAATCTATTTCACCGACCCGCGCTATTTGGGGGACGAACCTCGCGAGCTCGAACACAGGGCCGTCTACCGTATCGATGCCAACGGTGACGTCGTCGAGGTGACGCACGACGTCGAAAAACCTAACGGCATCGCTATCTCCCCCGATCAAACGACGCTCTATGTGGGCGATCATAACAACGGCACCGACCGCATTGATCCGGATGCGCCGCCACCCGAAAAGGGCGCCATGAAGATTTACGCCTTCCCGCTGGGGTCCGACGGCCTCGTCGCTGGCGAGCGCAAGACAATCTACGACTTTGGCACCGAAAACGGTTGCGACGGAATGTGCCTCGACGTCGAGGGGAACCTTTATCTCACCTCCCGCGGCTCCAAGCGGCCGGGGGTGATCGTGATCACGCCCGAAGGGGAAGAGGTCGCCTTTATCCCCACCGACGAAGCTCAGCCAGGCGGCAAGCTGTCGGAGGGCCTGCCGAGCAACTGCGACTTCGGCATCGGCAAGGAGAGCAACATGCTCTACGTGACGGTCGACAAGAGCCTTTGCCGCATTCGGCTGAAGGTGGACGGTTGGCACATCCCGTGGGCGAAAGCGGCGGATCGATAGCAATCCGCACTGAAAGCCGGTCGCTAAGCAGCCGGGGCATCGCCGGTGGGTGGGATTTGTTACCACGATTTGAATCGCAGGAATGGTCGCGCGCCAGTGTTCCACAAGGACAGCGATTTCCTCGCCTTTGTCGAACTCATGGCCGCCGCGTGCCAACGGCTACCAATGCGCTTCGTCGGTTATTGCCTAATTCCGAATCACTTTCACATGGTACTCTGGACCAGGGGTGATGAGGACCTCACCCGCGGCCAACACAAGGGTTCCGACCGAGGCGCCGCCCAAGTGCGGGCAATGGCTTACCTGGGGGCAGGAGTACTCGTGATTCGGATAGAAGCAGAACCTCATCGACATCCTTCCGTGAATGCCGACAACCTAGCACTAGCCCACGCGCCCCAAAGTTCCCAAGAGCAGCTTTTCGTGCGATCGCCGCACGCTGGGCCCCCTCGCAGCCCCATCGCTCGCCGCGAACGGTCGGGGAACTAAACTCTTATGTTTGCATCGCCGTCAAAGCGCTTACACGTCAGCTATCCGACCATCGGCCTTGTTCAGGGTCAACAAGGCGGCAACGATTGCTTACCTTTCGCGGCACAGATTCTCCATCATCCTGTAATTCCTGTTGATCCTGTCGATGCCTTCGATTGAGCCGAGTCATTTATTGACGAGCGAGGGTTGTTACTTGTGGCGCGCTTGCTATTGGCCGCGTCACTTTTCGTTTTGTTTGGGTCCCACCCGCCGAATCCGACGATGCGTTCGACGGCCGGCAATTGCGATACGTCGTCGGGACATGTCGGCCCAAAAGCGCGTAATCGGCTTGGAATACGGCCGGTAACCGTCAGTCGAGGTAGGCGCGTCGCGCCGCTTCGCTTTAGGTGTGCTCCAGGTCGATCGGGATGCGCTCGTTCGCACCGAGGGCTAGAGGCACAATTGGGAGAGGCTGTCCGATCTGGAGCGGCCGTCGCCAAATTGCAAGCACTGTCCTTTCGGGCACCGCCTCGCCGACGCGGTAGCTGACCGCGCCAGTCGTGAAGCGGCATGGTCGTTTTCCCGTTAAAGTCTCCCGTTCGCCAAAGCGTGTATCATATCGCGCTGGCTGGCGCACGGCCAAACACTGCTCACGCCTTCCATTCCTTCAACCCCTCAACCAACCGCAGCACCTCGTGCCGTTTGCGCTCGAAGAGGCCGAAGAGGGCCAGGATCAAGAATCCTCCCACGACCAGCGCCAGCCACAAGAGCCACATCTGGTTCAGGTCGACCGCCGCGTGCCAGATGATCGTGCCCAGAGACAGGACGAGAAACGACAGCCCCAAGAACAAAAAGGCCCGTACCCGCAGCGCAATGCCGGCCAGGATGCCGGCCACCGACAAGCCCGCCAGCACAACCGAGAGCCAGAGCACCTGGGCCACCGAGTTGAGAAACACGTCGGCGGTTGACGAGGCATAGATTACGCTGGAAGCCAGATAGCGGATCGTCGTTTGCTGCCGCTCGCTGAGTCGCTCGCGATTGATCCAGGCGGCCGCCAACAGCGACAACGCGGGAGGAATCATCCACAGTTGTGGATGCTCGAACAGGCCCCACCCATCGAGTTGCCGAAAGAAGCACCAAAGGGCGGCGTTGGCGGCCAGGGCCGAAAGCACGCCGTACGCAAACGACCGCCGCGTGATCGAAAGGCCGGCATACAGCGCGCCCACCGTGAGCAAGAGTTGCGAATAGCCGACGTCCGATCCTACAACGCCAAAACCCAATAACGGCAATAGTGGCAAAAAGGCCCCCGTGCGCTCCAGCGGCTCGGCCAACACCATCCGCCGCTGACGCCGGAAGAGTTCCGCCAGCCCGGCCCCCAAGAAGGCGACGAACATGACGACGAACGGCCAATAGCGCTCGAAGAAACCGTGGAACCACTCGGGCCTCGTCAGACGGATGTGCAGAATCAACAAGGCCAGCAGCACCTCGGCCCCATAGACGTAGGCCGTGCGGCCCCGTTCTGAAAGCTCCAGTGGGTCGCGGCCGGGCACCGCGGCGGCAACCAGCGCCGCCGTGGCCAGGCCCACGAGTGCCGCGGCCACGGCGGCGATGGCAGCAGCGGCGATCGGCACGGGTCCGAGTCGGTAGTACCAGCACTCCGCCGTTAGCACCAGCGCCAGCGAACAGGCCGATGTGGCCACGAGCGCCGGCAACAGCCGGCGCGCGGCCCGGGTCCAATCGGTCTCGCCGGGAAACAGCTTCGCCGGCCCCAAACCATAAAGTCCTGTCATGGCGGCCAATGCCACCGTGGCCACCACGGCTCGGTTCAAGAACGTGCCCGTCGTCGCCGGATCGAGCCAGGCCCATCCCCAACACACCGCGCCGAACACTCCGAACACGAGCGAAACGGCCTGGAGCCGCGACCGCCGGCGCCCGCGGGCCAACAGCCCCACGGCCAGCGCCTGCACCACCGCCGCCTTGGCCGCCAGCAGCCTCAAGGCGACGTCAGCGGTCGCAAGGTCGATCGCAAAGGCGAGCGCTATGACCGCGGTCGCAAGCAGAAAGTTGGCCGGAACCAGCCAGGTGAGACCGTCCAACGAACCCTCGGAACCGGCGGGCATGCGCAGCAACCGGGCCCAAACGCGTAAGCCGTCGCGCCGGCTCCAGAGGTAGCTGGTACCCAGCGAGTAGGCAGCAAGAATCATGGTGCCCGTCCAGCGCAACAACGGAAACGAAAGGTTAAAGCCGTCCACCGCCAGCCCCACGGCCGCCAGGCCCAAGAGGTAGAGGCCGGCAATTGAGGCCTTGGCCCTTTCGTCCCATAGACATCCGCCGATCGCCGTGGCCGCCGCGGCCAGCGCCAACCAACACAACAGCGCGTGCGGAGTTTGGGGGTTACCGGCGACGTCGTCAGCCAGGCCCCAAGCGACGAGCATTACCACCAGCGTGAGAGAAATCGAGGCTGCGACGCGATGGAACGCGAGTACACTGAACCGCGCGCCTGCGAGCGCCGGCCGCAGCAAGCGCAGCTCGATCCAAAGCCATCCGATGCAAGGCAGCGCCAAGGCGACGATGTTCACTTCCACAAAGTCGTGCAACGATGTGCGCGGAAGCGACGGAAGTAGCTGATAGCCCTTTTCAACCCACCAGAGCGAGGTCGCCAGGTTCACAAGCACGCCAGCGACGTAGAGGTAACGGCGCTTGAGTGACCAGCATGCCAGTGCCACCGCCAACAGGGCCATGCCGCCGACCACCCCCACCGACCACCATGGCGCCTGCGGGTCGCCCGCCATATCGCGCAGCGCCACAACCACCGCAATGGTTCCCACGGTACTCGCCCAGCGAACGACCGCGCGGCGATCGAAGGTGAACCAGCCCACCGAATCGAGGCCGGCGGGCTCGCCGACCGCCCTTTGCGAGCGCCGCGAGAAAGGCCATCCGGCAACCACCACCAGCCATGCAACGGCCACATGGCCCGAGAGGAATCCACGGTAGGCGACCCATTGACCGTAGCCGGCGCGAGACATGTCGCAAGCAATCAACACGCCCAGACTCATTAGCACGGTGCAGCAAGCGCCGGCGGTAAATGGTTCGCTTCGTGCTCGCGCATGTGCCGCAAAGGCGGTCAGAGCGAGGCCGAAAGCTGCCCAACCCCAGGGGGCCGCCAGCTCATCGCAGAACGCGGCCAGGCTGGGGCTCCTCGGGTCGATGAAAAACCATCCGCCCGCCCAAACCAGTACGATCACGCTCAGGGCCGCCCCCAGCATGGCCTGTGTGGATAGCAGGACGCCCGAGACTCTGGCGCGGCCGCGCAGGCCGTCGTCAGAAACACTGAAGAGACTCACCGGGGGGCCTACGCCCCTCGCTCGCCTGCGCACGGCGAGCCAGGCGGTGGCCGTCCATGCAAGCGCGAACGCGGCCGACACGGCGGCGTTCAATTGTGCGAGCCTGGCCCATTGCGGCGCGTCGAAGCGCAGGCCGCTTCCGGCCATCGCCAGCAGATAGCCCGCCGTCGCACCCACGTTGAAGATCAGCCCGGCGGCAAATGCAAACCCTGCGGACCTTTCTCGCACGGCATGCCCCACAAGCACCAGCGCCGCCACCAGCACCGGTACGGCATAGGAAATTGCCAATCCCACGCGAGCGAAGAACGAGCCCGGCTCGGGCCCTAAAATCGGGCTTTGCTTCAATGCCACCGCGACGACGTATAGCGTCATCGCCACCAGTGGCGCCGCACCCAGGAGCACGGCAAGCGTACTTGCCTGTCGGGGCCAGGAAGGCGCGGCGGGGGAATCCGCATGCGCGGCAGCCGGCACCGCTGGGACGAACTTGAGCAGTGCCGAGATGACCGCCGCAACCACGAACAACACGCTGAGCCAAACGAGTGCGGCCGCCGGCTCGGCCGAGAGCCCGACGCGCGCCACGGCGGCCGCACCGGTGTAGACGGCCATCGCGACGAGCGGCACGATCGCCAACGTCAGCACGAGGGTGCGTGCGGTTGCAGCCAGGCCACTTGCGCGCGGGGCGAACTCGGGCCAACCGAGCCGACCGCACCATCGGGCCAACGGCCCGCGGAACCAGATCGGCAGCGACCCGAGGGCCAGGTATCCGGTCGCCAACCAGCGCAGGGCTGAGGCGGCCGAGACCTGGCCATCCCAATGCGCGGCGGCCAAAGGGCAGGCGGCGGCGAGTACCAGCAGCATCGCCTGCACCGCCCAAGGCTCGAAACGTTCCCAGAGACTGGCAATGAGCACGGCCGTAACGACGACCAGTAGCAGCCAGCCGGCGAAACCCTGGGCATGCTCATGCGGCAGGCCGGCCAGTGCAAAGTCGGCGGCCCTCGGCGCCAATCGCTCCGCCGTCGCGGAGGCCAGACGCGGCGAAAGCTCCTGAGCAACGCCGGGCACAGCGGCATAAATACAACCGAGCACCGCCACCACGAGCACCACGACGCTTACGATGCGATCGACCGTCGGCCAGGGTGGGAATAGGAACCTCGCGGCTGCCTCGCGCCAACTCGGCGCGGCCGCGCCGGTCGCAGTCGCTATGGCTTCGTCTTGACGAGAGGCGTTCGTCGCGCCGTCGGTCGAGAGCGTCTCACCGGCAAGCCGCCGGACCGCAATTCGCAACCCAATCCAGATCAAGCTCAGAATGCTCAGGGCAATGCCCTGAGTCTGCAAGCTCCACGGGTCGAGCCAGGGGCGCTGCGATTGCCGATACCAGTCGTGCCCGGCCAGGTTTGCCGCCACCGCAAACACGACGCCCAGCGTCAGCGCCGCCTGGAACGCCGTAAACGTGATGGAGTTCGCTCGCAGGCACGCCAGCGCGAGCCAGACGGTCGCCAGCCAGAACAAGTGCGTCGCCCACTGCGTCTCGTTCGCCAGTGGGATCGCCCAGGGGAGCATGATCGCGCCAATTAGCGACGTTGCCATTGCCGACTGGCAGAGCGGATCGGCAAACCAGGAACGTCGTATGGTTTTGGGACTGAATGACACTCCGGCGATCGCGACCAACGTCGCCAGGCTGGCGTGCGTGAGCAGCGCGGCAACGATGGCTCGCGGCAAGCCGAGGTCGACCGGGTAATTGAAAGCGAGGTACTGCGTGAGCGACGCCAAGGCAAGCCCGCTCGCCAGCCATGTTATTCTGCCATCGCGAGTGACGGTGCCCGCTGCCAGCGCGGCTGCCGCGTAGATGGCGTAGACCCAAGCGGCCCTCGCCGGATCGCCGGGCTGGCCGAAGCCGAACCAGGTCACGAGCGCCAGGCTCGCGGCGGCGGCACCAACAGCCGACCAACCCAGGCACTGGGCATGCTCGCGGCGGCGGCCGAGCGTGATAATGCCGGCGGGCTGCGCGGCCGCCGCGCCGCCTAACAAGGCAACCAGTGGCACGAGCGCTGTCCCACTATTCGCCGAGAGAAGTACGTTTGCCATCACTTGCCAGTCGTCGACTTTCCAGCCGACATGGTGAGCTGTCACGTGCCAGCCCGCCAGCCAGGCCAGCGCCAGGCACGGCGCCGCCAACAGCCAGGCGAGTGGCACATCGATTACGAGCGCCACAGACGCCAATAAGGCCGAGCACAAAAGGCCGGTGGCCAGCATCGCGGCCGGCTGCGGCCAGGCGCAAGCTACTCCAATCACCATCACCAGGGCCCCCATCGCGCCGATCGCAGTGCCCGCGGTGCGCAGCGTTACGAGCGCCGGCGCGATCACGCGCCGCGAAATCAAGAGTCCCGTGGCCAGGGCCGGACCGCCGGCGAGGCTCACCAGGGGTGCCACGTCGCCCAGGGCCGCGGCGCCCCGACCGGTGCGGAAAGCCAACAGACCTATCGGCAACAACGCGGCGAACGAGGTCAGGCCCAACAGCTTATTAAGCATTGCTGCCTCAGGTTCGCCCAATTGCGGTTCGTGGCGCATGCGCGTGGCGGCCCAAACCGTCGCAGCCAGGTAGCAGGCGAGCGGGAGCGCCGCCAGCAAGTAGAGTGCGCCGAGCGGTGTCGTTGAATCGACTTCTCGCGCAATGATCAGTTCGGCGATCGAGGGGCCGACGACGCCGGCCACCAGCGCGACGGGCCAGCGTTCGACCAGTACCCGTCCGGCCAGGTAAACCAGCCAACCGAAAATCGCGATCGAAACGGCCTCGCCCGCCAGCGCCGCCGTTCCCGCGGTTTGGGCAATCGCGGCAATCGCCAACATGTCGAGCGGCACGAGCAACGTCGAGATCAACAACAGCCCCTGGCCCGTCGTGGGCAGCTTCCAGCGGCGCATGATGAAAAAGCCGATGCCGAACAACCCAGCAGTCACGCCGTTGAAGACGCCGAACTTCAGCATCGGCTGCTCGGCGATCTGCGCCCAGAAGCTGAGCACCAGGGCGATCGATCCGCCGACGATCAAGAGTCCGCCCACCAGCTCGCCCCAGCGGATGTTTTTTTCTTCGAGAAACGCCGCCAGCAATTGAGAGAAGGGTCGCCGCGGCGGCTTTGGGGCCTTCGGCTCGCGCGGTTTCGCCGCCCGTGCCGCGGCCTCCTGATGCTGTCGGGCCAGCGTCTCGCGCACTCGGCGCGACGGATCGACGTCGGCGGGCGCGCTGGCGGCCACGGCCTGGCCCAACGCTCCGGCGGGCTCGACGATCAACTCGGCCACGACGACGTCAACGACGGCGGCGCTGGCCGGATGCGCCGGCGGCACGGTGGAGGCAAGCGGTGTAACCGCCTTGGTCGAAGTGGCCGCCGCGGCTGCCAGCCGTTGCCGCTGAGCATCGATGGCCGCGAGCACGCGCTCGTGCGTGGCCGCGTCGAGCAGGCCTGCGTGCAGCAATTGCTCGAGTTGCTGAGCGGTGGTGTCGAGCGCCGCCAAAGGGGCCGTGCCCTGCGGTTCCCGCAGCCAGCCGCAGGCCGTGCAGCGCCTGGCGTCCCAACTCATGGGCATCTTGCATTGCGGGCAGGCGCGGCGCCGGCCGGCGGATGGATCGAGGTCAATGCCTGGGGAGGACGCGCCAAAGACCCCACGGAAGAGTTTTCCTGCACCGTAAAGGGCGAGCGCGACCAGAACCGCGATGAACGAAGCGACACAAACAAGACCGAGCAGTTGGTTCATGTCGAGCTCTTGTTGGCGGTTTTGGCGAGGTGCGCCGTGCGGCCTTATTCGAGACCAACCCGCGGCGCAAGCAAGGCACGCAACGAGTTGCCTCGCTTGCGCTTCGGGTTAGTGTACAAAACTGGCGAATTTCACATTCGCAACCACTCCCAGCATACATCAAGGCGATTTTGCGAGCCGGATATAACGCGACCAATTTGAAAGCTGGTGGTGGTTACTTTGAATTTTTCAACTTCATGCCTATATTAATGAGGGTCGGCGGCCCGGCCGCATCGCTTCCGCCTGCGATTGAGTGGGTCTGATTCGCCCCAGTGTTGCAAGGCTCACCGCCTTGAAATGTCCTGGAACCGAGGGAACACGCTCGTGACCACGGAACCCAAGTCCCGGCTGCAATTCTCGCTCGCGGCGCTTCTGGTCATAGTGACGATCGCGGCCCTCGTGTTCGCTTCGATCACTCAACTACCCGACTGGATCGGAGCACCGGTTCTTGCTTTCATAACGCTGACGGCAGCGGCGGAACGTGGTGGCGGGGCAGAGTGATTGAAGTGAATCAAGACGGCAGCGTCACGATTCATTACGTGGGTTGGGGCTCAGAATCGGACGAGGTCGTGTCCAGATCCCGGCTGCGAGTGCGATGAATACGAGTAGCGATGATCGTGCAATCGTCGTTTAGCGGGGCGCGTCGATGAACACGTCGAGTTGCTGGCCGACGTACAACCTGCGGTCGCGCGCCTCGATGCGATAGATGACTTGCAACACACGGGTATCGACGCGCTCGGTGTTGTCGCCCGTCAGCGAGCGCTTGGGCACGACGTAGGGTTCGACGCGGACGAATTCCAGCTCAAACGGCTCGCCCGGAAGGCCGCGAAGCGTGGCCGAGGCTTTGGCGCCGGGCCGAAAACGGTGGATGTCGTGCTCGTCGATGTCGACGCGCGCGTGCAGCCTTTCGACGTCGCCAATCACGACCAGGGCCTGGCTGGCCGGCGCGGCGACGAATTCTCCGGGCCGCACATTGACTTGCAGCACTTCCCCATCGACCAGCGCCCGAACCACCAGCCGATCAAGCTCGGCCTGGGTCTGCTCAGCCTGGGCCTCGAACTGCTCGACCGCCGCCTGTTGCGACAGCAGATCGTACTGCCAGGTTCCCGCTTTGAGCAATTCGAACTGCGCCTTGACTTTTCGCAATTGGGCCTCGGCCATCCTCACGGCTTGCTCCTTGTTGACGACCTCCTCGGCGGTGACGACTTTCCGTCCGTGCCTTTCGTTCAACTCGTGCGCCCGCTCGACCTGGTCCTTACGATCGGCCAGGTTGGCCTCCATTTCCGATACCTGGGCCTCGGCGGCGGGCAGATCCTCGGGGCGCGGGCGGCGCTCGAGCTGCGTGAGCTGGGCCTGCGCCGAGGCTGCGGCGGCCCGGCGGAACTTCAACTCCGCTCGCTTCACGCCATCGTCGAGCCGAAACAGCGCATCGCCCGCGCGCACCCGCTGGCCGACTTTGACGTTGACTTCAACGACCACACCGGCGTCAGGCGAGCCCACCGCGATGTTCTCGGTCTGCGGCTCGACCACTCCCGAACCGGCCACGGTGTCGGCAAACGCCTGGTGCGCGGGCTCGTTGGGCAGCGCCGTCGGCTGCTCCTTATCACGCGCCCCGCGGACGTGTACCACCGCGAATAGAATCAACCCCAACGCGACGGCGGGTAAAACATATTTGGTGAACATGGCGACCTCATTGATCGTCTAAACCCAAGATGAACAGCACAACACTACGTCTCCGGCCTGCTGGTCAGGCTGGAAAGCCTGACCTACGTTTCTCGGTCAACTTGCCAGCCGTGCCGTCGGCGTTGCCCCGGGCGAACCGGCGGCGAACGACGCATGCGGTGTTTGTTGATGGATATCGATGACCTTGCCGTCTTCCATCCGCGCGATGCGGTCGCCAAATTCGTACACGCGGTTGTCGTGCGTGACCACCACCACCGCCCGGCCGGCCTCGAGTGCGACGCCGCGGAGCAGTTCCATGATCGTGTGGCCCGTCTGGGCGTCGAGCGCCGACGTCGGCTCGTCGCAGACCAGGAGTTGAGGCTCGTGAATGAGGCATTTTCCGAGCGCGGATGTCCTTTGAGCCGCGATGACCTGAGCTCGCTGATAAGCCGTATTCGGCGGCAGGAAGCCCTCTAGCCGATGCATGCCTGGCTGGCGTGGCTGGCTTGCGTATCGCCCCGCGCGATCACGCCGCGAATGCGAAGAGTGCTGCGATCCGCCTTCTGGGACCGATATCTGCCGAGCGTCGAACAGGTTTGGTTCGAGCCGCTTGCGCCCTGCCTCGCCGCCCCGCACCCCACGAAAGACTCTGGGGATTTGCGACCCTCACTCGACACGATCGCCGCCCATCAGCGGTTCGCGGGGAAAAGGGAGCCGCTGCCTAAGTCGCTGCGCAAACTGCTGGGAATTCAGGAATGCCGGCGGCGCGAGCGCGAGGTTTTGCGAGCTCGCCAGGCCGTCGGCGCGCTCGACTCCGCCGCGCAGGCGCGATTGCTGCGGCTTGAAAACGATTCCGCTGCATCGCCACACGCCGCCAAGATCCGCCGGGCCGCCGAAGAGTCCTTCTTGTTGTTGGGAATCGAGCGTATGGACGCGGTGATACGCCATCTCGCCGCGGCCATGTGCCGAACGCACCTGGGCGGTCTGATCGAAGTCATCACGCCCGATCGATACTGGGACTTCGCTCTTTGGATTGGCGCCATGAACGAATCGCAGCGCGAGCGCCTGCGCGAGGTGATTGTGGCCCACGACCGGCATGGCCGCGAGTACAAGCGGCATCTTGCCGAGAACCACGAGTGGATCGGCCAGGCGCTGGCTCGCGGCGTCGATCTCGATAAGTGGTTCGCCGCCGAGCCGCAGGTGGTGGTGATGGGTGGTCGAACGATGGAGATCGCCTTGGTCGGCGAGGTGCGCCACGTTTTCCTGATGGGCGCCTATTTTCACACCTGCCTGAGCCTCGGCGATTGCAACGAAATGTCGGTGCTCGCGAATGCTTACGATGCCAATAAACAGGTCGTTTTCATGTTCACCGAAGACGGTGCGGGGCGAAGGCCGGTGGTTGCCCGGCAACTGATTGCCGTCAGCAGCGACTACAAGCTGGTTGGATACTGCTGTTACTTGAATTCCCGCGGCGTTGGGGCATTGAATCGTCAGGAGGTCGAAACGGCGATGGCTGCGTACTGCGGGGGGCTGGCCGCCCAGTGCCGCCTGGAATTGGCCGACGAGGGTGCTCCGCAGGCGATCGGCGATCACTTTTGGTATGACGATGGAGCACGCGAGTGGCCCGCCGCCGCGCGATTGGCTTGGGCGGAAGCCGCGGTTAGGAAGGCGTGCCAAGAACGCCGGATGGTACGATTCACTCGCCGATTTGAAAAAGCGGCCATTCGTGGATACGTGCTCGACGTCGGCCCGTGCTTTTTCTTGCTCGCGTTAGTTAGCGAGCACCTCTGGTTTGATGGCTTCGAGTGTTTTTGCATCGCCGACGTGAGCGATGTCGGGCCAGACCCCTACTCGGCCTTCGCGGAATCCGCTTTGCAAAAGCGGGGAGAACAAATGCCCTTGAGGCGGGAGGTCAAAATCACGAGCATTGACGAGCTCCTCTGGTCCGCAAGCCTCGCGTTCCCGCTCGTAACGATCCATCGGGAGCAGGTCGACCCCCATGTCTGCCACATCGGACGCGTAGTGGGTATTGGTGATGAAAAGGTCTCTTTGCTGGAGATCGGCCCAGATGCATCATGGGATGCGGAGCCGACCACCTACCGTCTGAGCGAGATCACACGCGTGAGCTTCGGCGGCGATTACGAAGGCGCGTTACACCTCGTCGGTGGTGAGCCAACCAAAGGCGAGCGACCGAATCCATCGGGCCAGGTTGCAGCCAAACGCAAACTCCGTGCGGCTCGGAAGGCTTGCGAGGATGTTGCAGCCACCGAGGTCGCCGAGGTCATCGAGAAATGTGGTTGACGCCATGGCCCTTTCGGCCAATTCGGCGCGTTCTTCGTTCTCCGAGTCGTCTGTCGCCCTGCCGGAGGAGGATGGCCACGAAAAACGCGAAGATGCACAAAACAAGGGCAAAGCCGGGAGTCGTTTTTGGTGTTTTTCGTGGCAATCCATCGGGCGACGTTGCGGCCAGCGGCAAACTGAGTGCTGGTCGGAAGGCTTACGAGGATGTTGCAGCCACCGAGGTCATCGAGAAATGTGGTTGACGCCATGGCCCTTTCGGCCAATTCGGTCGGCTCGTCCTTCTTCCCGCTCGTCGGTTAAGGCGGCATTGGCCTGCGAGGCCATAGGTGATTGTGGCCCAATGGTTTTCGACGATTTCCGGACTCTTATCCGTACTGTTGGTGGCGGCACTGCGCCCTGCCGGACCGTACCCGATTTTGTTCCTGCACGGCGAGCAGGGGAGCGGCAAGAGCACCCAAGCCCGCGTGCTGCGGGCACTGGTCGACCCGAACTCAGCCCCGTTGCGCGCCTGTCCCAAGGAAGCGCACGACCTGGCCCTGGCGGCGCACAACGGTTGGGTGATCGCGCTCGATAACCTCACGCGGTTGCCGGGCTGGCTGTCCGACGCGCTTTGCCGGCTTTCGACGGGGGGCGGGTTCGCCACGCGCACGCTGTTCGAGAATGAAGAAGAAACGATCTTCGACGCGCAGCGGCCGGTGTCGGTGACGGGTATCGAAGATCTCGCCAGCCGTGGCGACCTGCTCGACCGGGCGCTGGTGGTGCAATTGCCCGTCATTCCCCCAAGCCGCCGACGGACAGAGGCTGAATTTTGGCGGGAGTTCGAGGAGGAACGTCCTTGGCTGGTGGGAGCGCTGGCCGAGGCCGCGGCGACGGCGCTGGCGCGGCTCGCGACGGTACGGCCACCCGAGTTGCCGCGGCTGGCCGATTTCGCGCAATGGGCCGCCGCCGCGGAGCCGGCGTTGGGATGCGCCCCCGGCACATTCGAGCGGCTTTACGCGCGGCACAACGAAGCGATCAGCCTGTTCACGCTGGAATCGAGCGCCATCGCCGTGCCGATTTTCGAGATAGCCCGCGGGGGACCGTGGTGCGGGACCCGCGTCGGGACTGCTGGAGGCGCTCGATCAAATGGCCGTTGCCTCCGAGCGCCGACGGCCCGACTGGCCAAGGGGCCTGGCGCAGTTCTCGGGGCTGTTGCGACGCATCGCCCCCAACCTGCGCGCGTTCGGCATATTGGTTGAGTTCACTCGCGACGGACACGAGGGACGACGCCTGATCGAGTTACGGCTCGAGGAATACGCGGGAGAGTAGTTGGGAAAGGATTGGGGGAGGATTTGGGGAGGCAGCTCGCGGCCGAATGCGACGCAATTGAAAATTGCAAATTGAAAATTTCGAATTGCAAATTGTCGGAGGAAAGAGCGGAGGAGGAGCCAGACGCGTCCACACCAGCCCGCAGCGCACGCAAGTCGACTGAGTTCGCGGCCGAATGCGACGCGATTGCAAAATGCGAATTGCGAATTGATCGGAGGAAGTCGTCAAAGTACCGCCGTGCATCTCCCGTCAGGCTGGAAAGCCTGACCTCCGAGGCTGACGCTGGGCAGCGGTCGTGCTGACGCTCGCTGACGCTGGCGGTTCGATCGCGCAGCGATCGCGGCGACATTCGCAAACCCATTGGCAGCAGGATGTTACACCCGACGAACGGGTTCGTGCGGACGCTGGTGACGCTGCTGACGCTGCTTTTCCTTACTTCCTGGCAGGGGGGAGGCAGGAAGAGCGGACGAGCAGGAAGTGCCGGGTGAGCTAAACGGTCGAGCCGGACTTCGGGCGCGAGATAATCACTCGCCGCCAAACGGCCCATGCCAAGAGACCTAGGCTCATCAGCACCCAAAGGGCACCGATCGGCCGGGCAAGCCAGGGCACATGCCAGTGGCGCGCCAAAAGACCGGCGTCGGTCTGGGCGACCTGTGAACCGAGCAGGTCGCTGGTGACGTCGTGAACCGAATAGAGGCAGAGCACGATCCCCAACAGGTTGAAGGCGGCGTCACAAAGCCATTCGGCGGCGAACGAAAGCCCGACGAGCAACGTTCCTGCCGCGACGCCAACCCAGAAGTCGAGCGATCGCCAATCGCCGTACAATATGTCCAGCAGCGTGTATGCCGCGCCCAGCACGAGCATGAAGCTGCGCTGCGTCGCCGGGCGGCGGATCAAGATGGCGATCGCACCCAACAGGGCCGTGCCCAGGTATCCGGCCGGATAGATGAGCCAGGCCCACCCGCCACGGCTGAGCGTATGGCCGCTTTCATCCCAGCGGGTTTTGATCTCCAACACTTGTCCACCGGTGGCCAATGTCGCCAGCGCGTGGCACATTTCGTGGAGCATCACTGTGAGCACCTTGAGCGGATAGACCAGCGGCGTATCCCAGAGCGCGACCACCGCCACGCCGATCGCCAAGGGCCCCCAGAGAGTGCGGCGCGTTTGGGGCTTGGTTCGAAGGTCGAGGGGAGCGGTCATGAAGCTTGATTAACCTGCATTCGTCCGTGTCGCCTGCCAGGCGACACGGACGAAGGGGGAGTGTTGGCATTTGGTCTAGAAATCAACGTCAAAGACCAGGGCGCAAGTCCCTGGCATGTTCTCGATTCGGAAGTGCGGAAAGCAACGGCAAACGGCGTGTGCCTGCTACATTCCTGGTCGCTACTCCCGGCGCAAACACCAGGCTACGGCGTTGCGCATCAACCGCTGGTACATCGGGTGCATGAGCGACTCGCGCGTGTGGCCGTTGGCCAGGTGGCAAAGCCGGCCACGGCCTGGCTCGTAGCACCAACCGGCAGCGGCGACCTGCCCTTCGTCGGAACGGTTTTGCAACAACAGCCGCACCTTCGAGCGGTCGTAAGGAGGCGTGTGCTGCTCGTCGGCTACCGAGAAGGCCGTCACGCCGCGCGTGATGGGGTGATCGCCATCGACCACCTCGACGCGAAACCGCTCCAGCGGCCCATGGCCGATGTAACGCCCGCCAACCAGTTTCAGGTAGGGGCCATCTTCGGGATATAAGCCCATCGAATTATGCAGGTTCAAGAACGCCCCGCCGCGCTCGACGAACTCGACGACAGCCCGTTCCTGGTCGGGCGTCATCCAGATAAAGTCGGATTTCTCGCCCGTCATCGGCCGCTGTAAACCGTCGCGCAGCACGACCAGCAACTGCACCCGCGCCAGGTTTTCAGCCGACAACGCGCGCACGTCAACGGTGAAGTGCGGGACCACTCCGGTCGCTTCGAAAACCGCCCGCAGCCCTGGTTCGATGTGTCCCGGTTCGTGTGGCTGATCGCCAAAGAGCACCAAGGCATGCGGCCGATCGTCGCCGGGTTTGGGAATTCGGCCGTTGAATGGAGCGGCAGGAACGGAGAGCTCGTCGAAGACGTGGTTCAAATCTTCGGTAAGCGGCGTATCGTAGGGCATCCAGACCAGGTCACCGGCGGGGATAGTTACTGAAGGCCCCAGTGCTTCGCGGGGCCGGCCTTGGCACACGACATAACCTACCTGCCGTCGCAGCTCGGTCAGGAACCGGCGCTGGCGAGCCAAAAGGTCGTGCCCACCCCAGGAACCAAAGCCCGGCACAACCAGCCCGGCCGGCAGCGCTTCGAGCGCCTGTAGCGCCTCGATCCAGCGAGCCGTGTCGGAGCCTGGCAACCGCACGCGCGGACCGTTGACCACCAATGGGCCGCCGAACAGCACGCGCGCTTTCGGCAGGTAAACCGCCGCTCCCGCGGGGCACGCAACGGCATCGAAGGGGACGAATTCCACCACCTGCGGCGATTCGACGATGGGGCCGGGCTTTGTGACCGACTGGACTGCCGCGGGCGCGATCGCCACCGCGGCGGCGAGAAGTCGTTCACGGGCTGGTGCGGTTGAAATGACCTGCGTCACTCCAGCAGCCAAGAGCGATTCGACGATCGCCGCGTCGCCTTCGTCGAAATGCGTGAGCACGAGACGGCGAGCCGGCGCGCCCGACGTCTTGGCGACCTCGGCGAGAAACTCGCCGACGGCAACGCCACGCGGCAAGTCGATGAGCAGCGTCTCGTCGCCGAGCCTGACCCATCCACAGTTGGCCGAACGGTGTCGATCGGCGAAGCCGGCCGCATAGACGCCTGCGGCGAGCCGTTCGCAATGTGGTAAGAATGCACTGGTCGCATCGGCAGGCGCCGCATCCGCCTCGCTGGCGGCGAACGGGGCAGGCATCAACAGCCGGGTGGCGAGGTGGTTCGTAAATTTCGCGATGGCGCCTTCGTAGCCGGCGGCATCGGCGTGCGCGGTGAATTCGGCCATCAACTTTTCGCGCTGAGATAGGCTGTCGAAGGCAAACAGGTAGGTTACGTCGCTGGTGTCGCCAATTGCCACGATCAACGGCCCGGCTACGCGGAAGCCGTGACGCTTGAGGGATGGCAGGCCGTTTTCGCGCATGAACTTCAGGTAGTCGTCGCGGCGCGCCAGCGGCACTCGGTGCTGTTCGTGGATTACGAACTTCGCCGTCTCAGGCACCTTGGGCGGCTGGGCCCCTTCGGCGAATTTCAGGAACCGGTTTTCTTCGGCATCGAGTAGCGGGTCGCGGGCTTTGACGAACCGCGCGAATTTCTCCTCGCCGCCGAGGAACTCGATGGCGCGCTCGAAGGCGGCCATGTCGTCGTATTCCCAAATCGTCAGGTGTTCGTAGAGGTCGCCCACGAGCGTCGTCCACCAGCCGACCATCCGTCCGCCCGCCGCGCGAAACAGCGGCAGGCCCTGTTCGGCGATGAGCTGGTTGTACTCTTGGCTCTGGTCGGGCCGGATATGAATCCGCCACTCGCCGTATATCTTGCGGGCGGAGTCCGGGGGAGTGTGGGGTGGCGCGCCAAGGGCCTCGTAACCAGATACGATCGCCAATAAAACGGCAAGCGACAAGTATGCGGCGAATCGTCGACGGTGCATGGCGCGGCTCCGATTGTGGGGTCAGTCTACGCCCAGCATAAGAGCCGCTGGTCGAATTTGCCAGGCTGACGGAGATGACCGCCACGAACGTTAAAGAACGTCGGCGACTGCCACGGTCACATCCGGCAAGGTGCCGATCTCGATAGACTGACCGCACGGCAACTTCCGCACTTCGCGGAACGTGCCATCGGGCTGCGGCTGACGATGGACTTCCAAACAATTATCCAAGCGATTGAGACCCCAGTATTCCTGGATGCCGCCCTCCGCGTACATGGCAGGGTCGTTCCGCTACTTTGTATATGGCAGGTTGGAAACCTGCCCCACGACGTGTCCGGCGCTTGCGGACGGACGCTGCTTGGCGAATAATCACGGTTTCGCCAACTTGCCGACGAGGAAGGGAGTTGATGACGACCGGATCCGCACCCATCGACACGCGCGTCGAGATCGTCACCCCGGAGAACATCGCCTTCCAGTATCGTCTGGCCGGACCGTTCCGCCGTTTGGGGGCCTATCTGCTCGATGTGCTGATTCGTGTGACCGTCGCGTTCATCCTGTTTTTGGTCTTTGTCTTTTCCACGGGCTTCGCCGGCATACCCGGCTTCGGCGTCGGCGTCTGGCTGATCGTGTGGTTTGCCATGGATTGGTTTTACGGCGGCGTGTTCGAGGCCTTCTGGAACGGGCAGACCCCCGGTAAGCACATGCTCAGGCTGCGGGTGGTGTCGGACGAGGGGCAGCCAATCAACGGCTTGCAGGCGGTGTTGCGCAATCTGTTGCGAGCGGCCGACGCGCAGCCCGCGCTCGTCATTCCAACCTATATGCTAGGGCTCGTGACGGCGTCGGCGAGCACGCGGTTTCAGCGGTTGGGCGATCTGGCGGCGGGGACAATGGTCATTGTCGAAGAGCCGCAGCGGCACTACGGCATGGCCCGCGTCAACGAGCCCGAAGCGATCCGGCTGGCCGCCGATTTTCCGGCCAATTTGCCGATCAGCCGTGGCCTGGCCCGGGCGTTATCGGCCTACGTGCAACGCCGGCAGACGTTTCCCTGGCAGCGGCGGGCCGAAATCGCCAAACACGTGGGTGAACCGATGCGCGTCAAGCTTGGCCTGCCGCCGGGTACGAGCTACGACTTGCTCTTGTGCGCCTTGTACCACCGCGCGTTCATCGCCGACCGTGTGGATGAACCGGAGCCGATCAGCCCGTTCGCCGGTGGCAGTCGGCCGAACGAGCCGGCGCCCGTCGCCGCCGGCAATCCCTGGATCAACGTCATCACTCCGAGCGAGAGCTTACCTCGATGAAAGTCGCCGACTTGCTGGAGACTCGCCGCGAAAACTGGCGCGAATTGGAGCGCGCGTGCTATTCGATGGACGGCCGTCGCCTGAAGAAAGTCGGCGCGGCCAACGTGCAGCGGTTCGCCGCATTGTACCGCGCGGCTTGCGCCGACCTGGCCCTGGCCGACGCTTACCAACTGCCGCCCAACACGGTCCACTACCTGCACCAGCTCGTGGGCCGAGCCCACAACCAGCTCTATCCGAGCCGCTCGTTCGTGATGGCCGAATGGGGCCGCGAAATGCTCTACGATTTGCCGCAGCGACTGTTCCGCGACAATTGCCTGCGGTTGGCTTTCGTCGTCTTCTGGGGGGTATTCCTGGCCTGCATGATCTGCGCGTATTTCTCGCCAAAGTTCAGCGATGCCGTGGTGGGAAAGGAAATGAAAGGGCAAATGGAGCAGATGTACGAGGAGCCGCTCAATCGCGACAGCACAAATGAACGATCGATCATGGCTGGTTTCTACGTGCAGCATAACGCCAGTATCGGTTTGCAGTGCTTTGGCATGGGGTTGCTGCTTGGAGTGGGCGGCCTGTTTACTACGATCTCGAACGCCGCCCAGTTAGGCACCGTGTTCGGTCACATGGCCACCGTGCCGCAACGTGTGAACTTTTTTCAGTTCGTCACAGCCCACGGACCCTTCGAGTTGACCGGCATCGTACTGGGGGCCGCGGCCGGCATGCGGCTGGGTTTTTCGATCATCGACACCGGCGGCTTTACGCGAGCCGCCTCGCTGCGGCGGGCCAGCCGCGAGGCCATGCCCGCCGCTTGCGCCAGTGTGATATTGTTCTGCCTGGCGGCGGTGATCGAAGCCTTCATTTCGCCTTCCAGCCTGCCCTACTCGTTCAAGGCATTCGTGGCCGTGCTCTCGAGCGCCATGCTGTTGCTCTACTTCGTTCTGCTCGGCTATCCGCGGGAGAATGCGTAGTGCAACTCGACAGGACCCGAATCGCTATCCGTGAGCGGAGCTTCGCCGACCTGCTCGACCTGGCTCTGCGCGTGATCCGCGAGCACGCCGTGCCGTTGGCGGCGACGTTCGCGCTGGGAGCCGTACCCATGGCCTTGTTCAACCATTGGCTCCTGGCCGAGACTTTCGACGACGAAGACCTCTCATCCGGGGTGCCGTGGACGTACTTGTTTTACACGCTGTTCTTGCTCGTTTGGGAACTTCCGCTTGCGGCGGCGCCGACGACGGTTTACTTGGGGAAGGCCCTGTTCGAAGAAAAACCGACCGCGGCCGACGTGGCCAAGGACTTGCTGCGGTCGCTGCCGCAATTGATTCTGTTCCAGGTCGTACTGCGCGGCATGCTTACCTTTTTTATCTTCACCTGGCCGGTGTTGTTCGCCGGCTGGCCTTACCTCAACGAAATCTTGTTGCTCGAGCAAAATCCCTGGCGCAAACGCAATGCCTACAGCGCCAGCACCGGCAGCCGCAGTTCGACGATGCACGCTCGGAATCACGGCGAGCTTTTCGGTCGCTGGCTGGCGTCGATCGCGGTGGCGACCGGGCTGGTGCTGGCCATCTGGGGCGCTCTCTTCTATTTGCAGACTTTCATCACGTTCCATGCGACCATGGAGCACATGATTTACGCGGTCCATTTACAAGTGGCGGTCTGGATTGTCGTCAGCTACTTTATGGTGGTGCGCTATCTGAGTTATCTCGACCTGCGGATTCGCACCGAAGGGTGGGAGGTTGAATTGATGATGCGCGCCGAAGCGGCCCGGCTGGCGAGGCAATTGGCATGAAATTAGGACTGTTCCTGGCCGTCTCCGTTGTGTTGTCGGCCCCGACGCAATCGTCGGCCGAATCGGGCGATGGCGTCGAAGAAGCGCGCGCGTCCCTGAAAAGCAGCTGGCGGTATCCGTGGTACGATGGTGGCGAGGATGGCCTGCGCCGCGTCAACGTCAAGACACCCTGGGAATGGAACTGGAATCCGAAACCGACCTCTCCCAACGTTGACTGGACCTGGCTGAAAGTTCTGTTCTGGATCATTGCCGGCGCTTTGCTGGCGGGCCTGGCTTACCTTTTGATCAAGGCCTTCCTCGACCGCGAAGACCGTGCCGACGGCGACCAGGTGGGGCTGCGAAAGTATGACCAGGCGGAGGACGCCGCGCGAATCGAAGCACTGCCTTTTCGTCTACGCTCAGGCGCGCTCGACCTGCTCGGCGAGGCCCGGCGGCTCTACGCCGCGGGTAACTATGGGGAGGCCGTGATCTACCTCTTCAGCCACGAACTGGTCGAGCTGGACCGGGCCAGGATGGTCCGTTTGGCGAAGGGGAAGACGAATCGTCAGTACCTCCGCGAGCTCGCCCTCCGGCCCGAGCTTTCCCAATTATTCGAACAGACGATGGTGGCCTTCGAAGACGTGTTCTTCGGCAGTCATCCACTTCCACGGCCGCGCTTCGAGGCTTGTTGGCGGAGGTTGGACGAATTCGGCGCCCTGGTCGGGGAAGGGAGCGGCGGATGAGGCGGAATCTCGTTTGGCTTTTTCTGTTCGTTCCGCTCGCTGGTTGCGAAGATGGAATTGATTCGACCTACGGTCGCCGGTCGGGGAAGGTCGGCGGCGATAGCGTCAACGGGACGGCGGTGCTTGCCGGTATGTTCGAGCGTGCCGGGCACAAGGTCTCGGGAACCACCTGGCTTTCGCCGCGGATTCGAGAGAAGGCCGACGCGATCGTCTGGGCGCCCGACGATTTCAAGCACCCAAGCAAGGAGGTCTGCGCCTGGTTTGACGAATGGTGGCGCGAGAAGCCTGGCCGCGTGCTGATCTATATCGGTCGCGATTTCGACGCCGCCCCCCGCTACTGGCGCGCCGTGCAAGGTGACGCGCCCCTGGACCGATTGCGCGAACTCAAACGCCGCCTGGCCGAATCGCAGAGCGCGTTCCGCGAGCGCCGCGTGGGCATGCCTGAAAAAGATGACGGTTCATGGTTCACCATCGAGGGCCGCCGCCGCCGGCGCGAAGTGCGCGCGCTCGAGGGCGAATGGGCCGCCGGAGTCGTCGCCGAGCGGACTGAAATTGAGCTCAACGGGCGTCTGGTTCCTTCGCGAGTGGCAAGCGCGCCGACACTGGAAGTCGACCCGATTGGGCCACCGCCCATTGCACCGCCACCCATTGAGCCGCCGCCGATTGAGCCACTGCTGCCGATTGAGCCACCGCCCGGAGTAGCGGGCGATGCCAAGACGTTGCTATCGTCAGAGGGAGACGTGCTCGTCAGCCGGCGGGCTATCGAGGGGGGCTGGCTCATCACTGTTGTCAATGGTTCGTTCCTGTTGAACGAGCCGCTGGTAAACCACGAGCACCGTAAGCTGGCCACTCACCTGATCGCCGAGGTCGCGCCGCTTGAGCGCGTGGTGTTCCTTGAAAGTGGCCCCGATGGACCGCGGCTGTTGGACAAAGAACCCGACGACGCCATGCGAAGTGGCATGGAGATCTTTGGCGTTTACCCGTTTAATTGGATATTCCTGCACCTGGCGATACTGGGTCTGATCTTTTGCGTCGCGAGGTTCCCGATCTTCGGCACTCCCCGTGAACTCGATCCTGTGCCGCTGTCGGATTTTGGCCGCCATATCTGGGCGCTGGGTAAGCTCTTGGAGCGGACGGGCGACCGCGCCTACGCCCTTTTACGTGTACAGCACTATCAGCAAAACGTCCGCCGTGAACCAGGCCGTTACCGCCGCGGTACCTCGGCCGGTTCGGCTGAATCGTCGCCCTTCGCTCCGCCGCCGCAACCACCAGCAGGGGATGCATCGGTTCCCGTGGCGCCGTCACCTGATACGAATACCATCGACGATCAATCGGATAAGCCCGCACAATGATCTCCATCCGCCTCAAGATGGCGTCGTGCAGAGTGAACAGGGGGCTAACGCCCCCCGCTTGCCAACGACGAGTGGTCGCCCATTTCCCTGAATTCCAACCCTTGAACCTTTGACCCCGCATGAACGACTCGCCTTTCGATTCCTTTGGTGAACCTCGCGCACCCACGCCACCCGGACCGCTTCGGGAATATAAGTTAGGGCCCAATTTGGCCGATACGCAGCCATTGCCGCGCGCGCCGTTTCAAGCCGAGCCAGCCCTGGCCATGACGCCGGAGCGCACGCAGCAGCTTTTCGGCAGGATCACCGCTGAAGTGCGGAAGATCTTCGTCGGTCAAGATGAACTCGTGCTGGGCACACTCGTGGCGCTTTTCTCGAGTGGCCATGTGCTGATCGAGAGCGTGCCGGGCTTGGGTAAGACGCTGTTCGTCCGCGCGCTGGGCAAAGTGCTGGGGTGCCAGTTCGGGCGGATTCAATTCACCGCCGACCTGATGCCTTCGGACATCACCGGCTCGCCGATGTTCGACATGAAGACGCAGGATTTTCGCTTCCGTCCCGGCCCGGTCTTCACCCAGTTACTCTTGGCCGACGAAATCAACCGATCGCCTGCCAAGACCCACGCCGCGTTGCTGGAGATCATGCAGGAATACCACGTCACGGTCGAACGCACCAGCCATGCGCTCGAACGGCCGTTCCTGGTGTTGGCCACGCAAAACCCGATCGAGTCGGAAGGGACCTACAACCTGCCCGAGGCCCAGCTCGACCGCTTCATGTTCAAGATTCTCGCCGATTACCCCTCGGCCGACGAGGAGGCCGACGTGCTCAAGATGCATCGCGAGCACCTCGACCTCAACCAGCGGCTGGCCGAACTGCAGCCCGTGACCAAACCTTCTGAGATTCTGGAAGTCACCGCCGAGTGCGGCAAGGTGCGGATCGACGATAAGCTGGTAGACTATATCAACACGCTGGTTCGGCTCACGCGGCAATGGCCACAGTTCCACCTGGGCGCGTCGCCGCGTGCGGGAATTGCCTTGGTGCAGGGAGCGCGAACGCTGGCTGCTTTTCTAGGACGCGACTATGCCGTGCCCGACGACGTCGTGCAACTCGCGCTGCCGGCCCTTCGCCATCGGGTGATGCTCACGGCCGAGGCCGAAGTCGAAGGCCGAAAGGTCGACGACCTGCTCGACGAATTGATCCGCTCGGTGGAGGTCCCCCGGCTGTGACCGGCTTTTTGTTCGTGTTTCTGCTTTCGTTCGGTGCGACCCTGCTCGCCGGCGCGCGCTGGTGCCGACGGCACTTTGCCGGCCGCCCGCTTGCTTCGGCGTTGGCAGCGGCGCCTCTTTCCGCCGCCGGACTGGGCATGCTGGCGTACGTCGTCGTTTGGCTGCTTTCACGGGCCGAAGGGCTTTCGGCGTTTCTGTTGTACGTCACGCTGACATTGGGGCTGCTGGTCTTGGTGGGGCATTCGCTACGTGTATTTCCGCACCGTCCGCTGGTCTACCTCGCATTGGCGCCGGGTCTGGCGTCGTTGGCGATGTTCGCCGCGCCTTGGGCCTGGGTGCCGCTGGTGATCATCGACTGCCTGGCGGTGCTGGTAGCGGGATTCGACCTGGCGACACTGCCGAAGCGCCGGGTGTTCGCGGCGACACGGGAAGTCGGGCGCATCGCGTCGTTGCGAAAAGGCCACCCCGTCACGCTCACCATCGAGAACCATTCGCCTCGCCGATTCTTCCTTTGGGTCCGCGATGGCGTGCCGCACGAGCTCGAGCCGCGTCCCGACGAATTCCGTTGCCGCCTGGCGGGCCGCAGCCGGGCCAGCCTCAGCTATCAGATTCACGCCAGCCGCCGCGGGGCTTTCAACCTGGCAACGGTCCACCTTCGCGTCCGTAGCCTGCTGGGACTCTGGGTGCGGCTCATCGATTGCCCAGCCGCTTCCGCGATCCACGTCTACCCAGACATGAAGCAGCTCGCGGAATACGCCCTCTTGGCCCGGACCAACCGGCTGAGCCTGATGGGGGTGCGGCGAACGCGTCGGATCGGGCAGGACAACGAGTTCGAGCGGCTCCGCGACTACACGCCCGACGATAACTACAAGCACATCGACTGGCGCAGCACCGCGCGGCGGCGCAAGCTGACCGTCAAGGATTTCCAGACGAACCAGAGCCAGCGGCTGATTTTCATGCTCGACTGCGGCCGGATGATGACCAACGAGGCGGCCGGACTGAGTCTGTTGGACCACGCTCTGAATGCGATGTTGATGTTGAGCTATGTCGCCTTGACCCATGGCGATTCGGTGGGGTTGATCTGTTTCTCCGATGAGATCCACGGCTACGTGCCACCGGGCAGCGGCCTGCGCCAGATGAACCGGCTGTTGCACGCCTCGTTCGATCGCTTCCCTCGCCTCGTCGAATCGCGTTACGACCAGGCCTTCTTGTATCTGGCCACGCATTGCCGCAAGCGCTCACTGGTGGTGCTGATCAGCAATTTGATCGACGAGGTGAACGCCAACCAGGTCGGGCAGTACCTGCGATCGTTCGTCGGCAAGCACTTGCCGCTGGGCGTTTTATTGCGCGACCGCCGCTTGTTCGAGGCGGCCGACAATCCGCCGGCCTACGAGGATGCTCTTTACCGCGCTGCCGCCGCGGCCGAGATCCTCGCCTGGCGGCACCAGGTCCTGACCGACTTCGAGACCAGCGGCGTGCTTTCGCTGGATGTCTATCCAGAGGACCTCACCGCGCCTTTGGTTAATAGCTACTTGGAGATCAAGGCGAGGCACTTGCTTTGAGGGATGAGGGATGAGGGATGAGAGCCCAGCCACCCTGAATGACATCCGGCCGCCACTTTTATCCTTGAATGTGCCTGCTTTTGCCCGACTGGACCCGCGCTCTCAAAGCTGATACCGTGGGGAAATATGGTTGCCACGTTCCAATTCATTGAAAGTGTGATCGAGACCTTTCAGCGCGCCGCGGTGGCGAACGAGCAAACGCCGTCGCGCGACGGCAACGTGATCGTGCTCGGCCCCGACGAGGCCGACGATGTCATGATCACGGCCGATCTGCACGGCCATCGCCGCAATTTCAATTCGATCCGCAAGCTTGCGGACCTGGAAAAGCACCCGCGGAGGCATTTGATCTTGCAGGAGGTCTGCCACGGTGGACCCGCCTACCCGGAAAACGGCGGATGCATGTCGCACGCCATGTTGGAAGATGTCGCCCGGCTCAAAGTCGCGTACCCCGAGCGCGTCCACTTTCTGATGAGCAACCACGAGTTGGCGGAGCTGACCGACTATCCGATCGTCAAGTCGAAAAAAATGCTCAACCTGATGTTCCGGCTGGGCCTGCAGCAGACGTATGGGCAAGCGGCCGAGAAGGTCCGAGCGGCGTACGTTGCCTTTATCCGCAGTTGCCCGTTGGCGGTTCGATTGCCCGGCGCCGTGTTCGTGTGCCACAGCTTGCCGGAGCGGGCAGACAGCCGCTCCTTCGATCGGGGCGTGTTGGAGCGGCCGCTGGAGCAAACCGACCTGCTGGAAATGGGCGCCGTATTCGACCTGGTATGGGGCCGCGATTACCGGCCCGAAAATGCCCGCGCGTTCGCCAGGTTGGTGGGCGCCAAGGTGTTGATCCACGGCCACGAACCGTGCCCCGAGGGCTTTAGCGCGCCGAACGACGTACAGGTGATCCTCGATTGCTGCGGCGACAAGGCTTGCTACCTGTTGTTGCCGACCGACCGAGCGTTGAGCCATGCCGAAATCGTCCAGAGGATTCAGCGTTTGCCATGATCGCACGACAACCCCCGGCGGGCGGCCAACCCCCCGCCACATCACCTCAGGGCCGTGGCAGGCCGCAATTCACGATGCGTGGCATGATGGCCGTGGTCGTCTTGCTGTGCGTGCCATTCGCGATTTGGGGCGGCTTGCTGCGCGAAGGGGCGCACGCCGCCAACAGCGCGCGCGTGCTGGTCTACATCGTGCTCGTCATCGCCGCGCCGATGCTGGTGATGGTGCTGGTTGGCATGGTCAAACCGGCCGTTGGGTTTTGGAAGTGGTTATGGAGGCGTTGATTCACTGAAAATGTCGCAACTTGAAGGACCCAAACCATGAGTATCCGCACGCTTTTGCCGTCGTTGATCGCGCTGGCCGTCGGCACGGTATTCGAATTCCACACCGCCAGCGCCGCCGACCCCGCCAGGCCGCTCAAGGCCCTGTTGATAACGGGGGGCTGTTGCCACGACTACGCGAAACAGAAAGATCTGCTCAAACAGGGGATCGAAGCCCGGTCCCACGTTACGGTAGAACAAGTCCATTCAGACGACACGAGCACCAAGGCGCGCTTCGAAATCTACAAGAACAAGGACTGGGCAAAGGGTTATGACGTTGTGATCCACGACGAATGCACCTCGGACGTCACCGAGATGCCCTACGTCGAGAACATCCTGGCGGCGCACCAGGGTGGCGTACCCGCCGTGAACCTGCACTGCGCGATGCACTGCTACCGGACGGGCACGGACGACTGGTTCAAGTTCGTCGGCATTCAGTCGGCCAACCACGGCCCGCAACTGCCGATCAAGATCAGCTACGTCGACATGAACCACCCAATCAGCGAGGTGCTCGACGGCTGGACGACGGTCAACGAGGAACTCTACAACAACGTGCGCGTGCTCGACACGGCGCAGGCACTGGCGCGGGGCAAGCAGACCGCGCCCGGCGTCGACGCCGACTACGTCGTCACCTGGGTCAACCAGTACGGCAAAACGCGCGTGTTCAGCACCACCTTGGGCCATAACAACGACACCGTCGGCGATCGCCGCTACCTCGACCTGGTGACCCGCGGCCTGCTATGGAGCTGCGACAAGCTGAACGATTCGTACCTAAAGGAAGTGAAATAGGTTCAGCCGAATAGCCGTTCGATTCCAAAATCGAGCTGCAACTGCGGGTCGGGCTGACTTTCGGGGGCAAGTTCCTTGAAAAGCAAGCTGGGCTGAATGTCCTTGTTGTGCTGGTACTTGTCGCTGGCGTACTCGCTGACGTCGCCGGCGATCTGATGGTAGAAGATCTGGCAGATGGATACGCCGGCGTAAATCCGCACCGGCTGTACGGCAAACATCTCCAGCGTCCAATAGCCGCAGAAGCCGACGTCGCCGAAGCCGGCCGTGACATGCACGAACAGGCCCAGCCGCCCCACCGACGAGCGGCCCTCGATCATCGGGACCAGGTTGTGCGTCTCGGTCCGCTCAACGGTGCGGCCCAGGTAAAGCTGGTTCGGAGTCAGCGTCAGGCCCTCGGGTGGAATTGTCAGCCGCCGCACCCGGTTGGCCTTACGCATGTCGAGCACGAGCTCCTCGTAGGTCATCAACTCTTCGTGCAACGAGAGGTTGTAGCTATTGGGGTTGAGGTGCGTCTCATCGAACGGATCGATGACAACGTTGCCGCCCAACTGATTGCGGATCTCATGGCCCGAGAGAATCATGTCTTGCCTGCCAGTTGGTTGACCCCAATCCGTGGACAAAGACCGGCCAGCTTGCAGATTTCGCAGTCGGGCTTGCGCGCAGTACAGACGCGGCGACCGTGGTGGATCAGCCGGTGACTGAAATTAACCCATTCCTTGGCCGGCAAAATGGCCATCAAGTCGCGCTCCGCCTTGACGGGATCTTTCTCTTTCGTCAACCCCAGCCGCCGCGCGATCCGCCCGACATGCGTATCGACCACCACGCCGGAAGCCGTACCATAGGCCGTGCCCAATACGACATTTGCCGTCTTGCGACCCACGCCCGGCAGAGTGACCATCTCGTCGAGTGTCCTGGGCACCTTGCCGCCGAACTCGTCGACGAGCTTGCGGCAGCACGACCGAATGTTCTTGGCTTTGTTGCGGTAGAAGCCGGTGCTCTTGATATCGTTTTCCAGCTCGGCGGCATCCGCGCGCGCGTAATCTAAAGCGGTGCGGTACTTGCGGAACAAATCCTTGGTGACCAGGTTCACCCGCGCGTCGGTACATTGGGCGGAAAGGATCGTTGCGACAAGCAGTTCCAAGGGCGAACGGAAGTTGAGCGCGCATACCGCATCGGCGTATTCCTGGGCCAAGAGCCTGGCGACGCGGGTGGCGCGGCGTTTGGCGTCGGTGGAACCAACCATGGACGGCAGCCTTTGGGGAGAAACTGGAGATCCGTGAACACGAGCCTGGTTCGTCCAACGCGATTCTCAGAAGCGCCCGGCGGTGTGTCAAGATCCTTGACGTAACTCATGTAAAATGATACTCTTGTGAAGTCTCTGCCCCGATAGTCGGGGGCATTCCAAACCGAACATCCGCATGGGGATCTCGCCGTGAGCTACGCTGACAATCCTTACCGTTCGACTTTCTCCATGGCGGAGTTGGCCCCGGCCCACGAGCGGGCCGATTTTATCCGCAAGACGTACGCCCACCTGGGTGGCGCCGTGTTCGCCTTTACCGCGATCGAAGCCGCGTTGATTCAGTCCGGCCTTGGCGACCAGATGCTCGCGGCGCTGGGTCAAACCCAATACGGGTGGTTGATCGTGATCGGGGCCTTCATGTTCGTGAGCTTCATCGCCGATCGCTGGGCACGCTCGAGCACTTCGTCGGCGACGCAATACATGGGCCTGGCGCTTTACGTCGCGGCCGAAGCGGTGATTTTCCTGCCGCTACTGACTTACGCCAATCACAAGGATCCGCTGGTGATTCCGACCGCCGGCTTGGCAACCGTCACTGTGTTTGGCGGGCTGACCGCGATCGTGTTCTTCACCGGCAAGGATTTCTCATTCCTGCGAACGGCGCTGTGCCTGGGCGGGTTCATCGCCATGGGCTTCGTGCTTTGTGCCATCTTTTTCGGTTTCAGCTTGGGACTGGTGTTTTCGGTGGCCATGGTCGCCCTGGCCAGCGGTTACATCTTGTACGACACCTCGAACGTGCTGCACCATTACCGCATCGGACAGCACGTGGCGGCCGCGCTGGCGCTTTTCGCCTCGGTGGCGCTGTTGTTCTACTACATCGTGCGGATTGTGCTGTCGCTGACCTCACGCGACTGAGCCGATCGACGTGAGAACGTCCGGCTTGTTTCGAAGAGATGCCACTGCTTGCCCGGTGGCTTCGCACGTCGTCAGCTACAAACGAACGACCCAAAAATGTCCGTAAGCGAGAACGAGCCGTACCGATGGATGATGGCCAGTATCCCCCGCTTTACTTGGAGGGGATCAAGTACTTCAACCAGTGCGAGTTCTTCGAGAGCCACGAAGCGTGGGAGGATCTCTGGTCCGACGAGTTCGGCACGTCGAGGAAGTTTCTCCAAGGCCTGATCCAAGCCGCGGTGGCGCTGCACCACTTCGGCAATGGCAACATCCGCGGCGCGAAGAAGCTCTATTACGGCTCCCGTGGCTACCTCGAACCGTTCCGTCCGCGGCACATGGGGCTCGAGGTCGATTCGTTCCTGGCCCAAATGGAGCGCTGCTTCGCTGAGATTCTTGCCAGCAAGGAAGAGTTCCCCAAGCTTGAAATCGTCGCCGACCTGATCCCCGAAATCCACCTCGATCCGCCGCCGGTGGACCTGGCGGACCAGCCCGCATGAGCGATCTGGCCGAAGACCTGTGTTTTCGTCCCGAGGATTTCTCGGGAAAGGCGAGGCTTTTTCCGCTTCCCAACGCGGTGCTGTTTCCACACGTTTTGCAGCCGCTGCACATATTCGAGCCTCGCTACCGGGAGTTGATTGCCGAGGCGCTGGCCGGCGACAAACTGGTGGCGATGGGGGTTTTGGCCCCAGGCTGGGAGCCCGACTATGAGGGTCGGCCCCCCTTGGCACCCGTCGCCTGCCTGGGACGGATCATGACTTGCCACAGCCTGGAAGGCGGGAAGTACAACATTTTGCTCGTGGGCTTGAAACGGGTCCGCCTGGTTCGCGAACTGCCTCCGACGAAATCCTTTCGCGAGGCCGAGGTGGAGGTTTTCGACGACCTCTATCCACCCAAAGGGCGCGCGCGGCGGCAAGAGTTGCAACGGCGATTACTCGACGAGTTCAAACGTCTGCTCCCCAAATCGGGACCGGTCCACGAACCGCTGGAGCAGTTGCTCGCCGCGGAAGTCCCGCTCGGTATGTTCACCGACATCGTGGCGTACACGATCAACTTCGGCATGCAAATCAAACAGCAGCTCCTTGCCGAGCGCAACGTCGACCGACGGGCCGCCACGTTGCTGGCCGCCCTGGCCGGAATGACGCAAGGCGAGCTGACCCGGCAGCCTCGCGCGGGCAGCTTTCCACCCAAATTCAGCGAGAATTAGTCTCCGATGGTCCGAACCCGATTTGCTCCCAGCCCCACCGGCTACCTCCACATCGGCGGAGTGCGCACAGCGCTGTTCAACTGGCTTTTTGCCCGTCGGCACGGAGGACAATTCCTGTTGCGGATCGACGACACGGATCAGGAACGGAACATCGAATCGGCGCTGGCGCCTATTCTGCACGGCTTTCGCTGGCTGGGGATCGACTGGGACGAAGGGCCGGAAGTGGGCGGTCCGTACGCCCCGTACTACCAATCGCAGCGCCTGCCGCGGTACAAAGAGGCGGTAGCCCAACTCCTGGCCGGCGGCTTCGCGTATCGCGACTTTGCCACGACCGAGGAATTGCAAGCCGAGCGGCAGTCGGCGGAACGAGAGAAATGCCCCTTTCTTTACAGCCGCCGATGGATGGCCGAGACCGACGAAGCGGCGACTCGCTTCGAGGCCCAGGGGCGCAAGGCGGTCGTGCGGCTCAAAATACCCCGCGAGGGGAAGTTGGTGATTCGCGACCTGGTGCGCGGAAACGTCGAATTCGAGTGGGCTCGTGAACAGGACCACGTGGTACAGCGTGCCGACGGCACCTGTCTTTATCATCTGGCCAGCGTCGTCGACGACTACGACTTCAAGATCAGCCACGTGATCCGCGCGGAGGAACACCTCTCGAACACACCCCGCCAGATTTTCATTGCCCAATCGCTCGGCTATCCGTTGCCCGAATACGCCCACCTGCCATACGTCGCCGAGCCGGGGAGCAAAAACAAACTGAGCAAGCGGAAGCTCGACAAATACCTTAAGAACCGCGATTTCGCCCAGGTTAACGAGCACGGGCTGGTGATCGCCAAGGCGTTGGGGCTGACGACCACCGCCGACACGTTCAACCCGGTGATCGTCGATTTTTACGAGCAGGTCGGTTACCTGCCCGACGCGATCGTGAACTACCTGATGCTCCTGGGTTGGTCCTTGGACGACAAGACCGAATTCCTCACCAGGCGGCAGATGATCGACAATTTCTCCCTGGAGCGGGTTACCAAGGCGCCGGCCAGCTTCGACCCCAAGAAGCTTTGGGCCTTTCAGGACCACACCATGCAGCAGCTCTCGCTCGACGAGAAGGTCGATCGGATGCTGCCTTTTCTGGTCCGCGCGGGACTGGTGGTCGAGGCAAATCGGATCGCGGCCAGGGGCATGGTGTCGACGATCGTCTCCGCGGCGGGCGACCGGCTCAAAGTCGCCGGCGACATTCTGGCCTACGCGGACTTCTTCTTTCAGGCCGACGACGCCTATCTTTTCGACAATGAAGCGGTTGAAAAACACCTCAAGAAACCGGAGACGACCGCACGGCTTGCACGTTACCGCGAACGGCTGGCGGGGCTGGAGGCATTCGACGTCGCCTCGCTCGAGCGTTCGATGCAGGAGTTTTTGGATGCCGAGCAGATCAAGATCGGCGCGGTGATCCACGCCATCCGTGTGGCTATCACCGGTAAGGCCGTCGGGCCGGGGTTGTACGATTGCCTCGCGATCCTCGGCAAGGAGAAAACCCTGAAACGGCTTGATCGGGCGTGCAAGTTGGGGTGACGTGCCGAACGCGCGAACGCGCGGCAGTATTGATCAGCATTGATTAGCGCCGGACGACAGCCCACGATCGTCACATGTGAATTGGCAACATAGGTTTCACGCCTGAGACTCGAAGAAGCCTCATCTCGCATCCGCTTAGCCCGGATTATTCATGGGGTGGTCGGTGGAGTCTCGACGGTGTACGAGACCTGTGAATTGCCGTTGGAAGGGTTATCGGCGAGATTACGCCGACGACAAGTCCGCCACGTTGAGACCGAGCACCTGCGCGGTGACGAATCGGTTATCTCGCCGCTACCGGTTGCGTAACCGCGCGCATAGGAGCCATCAGCGATCGCGTTGATTTCGGCGCCTACGGCGGCGTAGCCTGCGGCGTGCGAGCCGTCGCCGAGGGCGATCTTGGCCGTGTCGGCGTCGGCATAACCATCCGCGTGGGCGGCATCGGCGTCGGCGTCGATCGTGGAATAGATTCCCTCGGCGTGCGAGTGGTCGGCGCCCGCCGTGTTGTTGGAGCCGACTGCGATGAAGGATCGCTTGCCGTTGGCCACCTGCGTGTCATTGGCCCGGTCGTTCTGGAAGTCGATGGCGCTGGCGCCACGCGGTTTGCCGCCCGGCAACTGGCCGTCGATGCCCAGGATGACGGCGCCGTTCTGCGCATCGGTATTCAAGGGCACGAAGATCAACGGCGCCGCGGATTCAGTTAACGAGAAGCGGCGGATCTCTCCATCGACGCCGAAGTGTGTGTCGACGACAAGAACTTAAAAATGGATGTCGCTCGCGGCGGGTCAGGTGGAGGATCCTCCGGTTGCCAAAGCTCAGGAAACTGCCAGCGAAGCCATGGGACCCAGATCGCTTCGTCGTCGGCGGGATTCACGCAAATCCACATTTTCAGCGGCGTCGGGGAGTTGCTCAGCCAGCGCGAGCCGACGCAATAGTCGTTTCCTGGGTCCTCATCGTCCGTCGGCGTTGGGTCGCTTCCGAGCGCGTAATTGCACTTGGGTTGTCGGTATTGGATCGTTTGAAAGTTACAATTCAGCGAGATGCCACCGCTTCCGGTTGGATTGCTCGCGATATAGCGTCCGCCGGGATCGCTGATACCTTGACAGAAAATGATTGTGCATCCGTCTTGGGGGTCACCGCATGGCGTTTATACCTCCTTTCATTCATTTGTCGTTTCCCAAACTCCGGTCGTCGAGTCGTGTCACGGACCCGATGGCCGATACGATGCGGTTAAATTCCTAATCGGGCGCGTACTCGAACGATTTCTCTAAAATGCTTGTCCGAATTGCCGGCACAGGAACGAATATGGTCTCAGGTGAGGCATGCCATCGGCGATGGACAATTGTGAACGGCTCGTGGTATATAACGTTCGCCGCAACTTTGTTCGCGACCATCGCGCTTCCATCTTTCAGAAACAATGTATTCCCACCTCGGTCCCCTAGAGATAATCTCGCGCTCCGTTGTGCAAGAATCAACGTTCTTTCTAGCCCCGCCGCCCAGGTGTTGGGCGTAAGCACCCACGCCGCTACCGCGCCATCGCGGAAACGGTCAAAGGCGGTTCTCGCGGTCGACACGACCCGACTTTCTCGTGGGAACCCAACACCGACCCCCCCAAGGTTGCGCAATAGAATTGTGACTCGCTTCCGCGTATTTCCAAGGTCCGGTATCGTTACGGCCACTTCACTGTCGGATATAATCTTGAAGTTTGCGCCGGTCGTTTCGCCTGGGGCAGTGACGAATTCCACCCGCTGCACCGTTCCAAGGCTTGCTCCCGTAACGCTGACTTCTCCACCTCGTTTTTGCTCGATCGGTGTGAGCGCCGAGATCTTTGGTGGCGAAGGTTTCTTCAGTGGCAACAAGGCAGCGGGCGCCCTGACGCGTCGGACGACGCCATAACCGGAATTGCCCGAGAGCTTCCGTTCGGTCCAGTACAAAAATTCGTTCTCCGGATCCACATCCAGCCCTGTTGGGTCGAAGAGGCCGACTGCGACCGTTTCGGTATTTGATCCGTCGGTATCGCTTCGCCAAAGATCGCCGTAAGTTCGGTCAACGAAATAAAGGCGGTCATGCACGCCGTCAATCGCCAGGCCGGATATCTCGCCGTGGCCTTGGGCCTTTGGAACAATGATCTGAAGCGCCGAACCATCCAGATTCGCTCGAGCGATCGCTACGCCGCTCCCCGCCCAGCATAGCTTTCCGCGTTTCAGATCAATCGCCGCTCCTGCCCAACTGTGAACCGAAGTCGAAGGACTTCCAGATCCAGTAGTGATTTCCGCAGTTAGGATGCGGGCTTCGCCGGAACCGTCGAGGTTTGACCGAACAAGGCTCGTGTTTTCAAAATAGTAAATGTGTTTCGATTTTGGTTCGACGGCGACGGCGCCTGGCTGCCGTAGCCCCGTAAAGACGGCTTGCGGCTCTGAGCCGTCGAAGTTCGCGCGCCAAAGGGCCTTTCCGGACTTCTCTGAACTGCTCGACCGGTTCGTCGTCCAGTAGATTTTCTTGTTGATCGTGTCAATCGCCAACCCCATTGGGTACTTGAACGGCAAGTCGACAACTGTTCGAATGTTGCCACCGTCAAGGTCTGCCGAGCGAATATGCATGACTTTGGCGCTCTCGCCGATCCAGTACATCCTGCCGCCGGCTACGTCGAGGCGGATCCCACGGAGGCGCACATCGCTTTCTAGCCCTGCTTTTTCGTAGTCCACCAGCGTTTCCGCATCAGTTGCATTTATGGGTGGGCACCAGTCGTACCCTTCGTAGTACTCCCCCCACGGTTCCGAATCGAGGACGGTGCCGTCGGCCAGCGTCGCGCGGCTTTGTTCGTGCGCGGGTGTCGCGGCTTTAATGCCATCGCCGGCTTCCGCCGCCGCTTCGGTGGCGGCCTGTGGTGCGGCTAGTTTGTCGGTAGTCAAAGCGTCGGACCGGTCTCGCTCCGACTGGATGCCCGGCGCTTGCGCGGAGTTCGGGGTCGATTTCGGCAGAGCAATGCCGATTACGACCACCGCCAGGAGACAGACGCCCGCCACGCCGGCCATCGCGCGCCAATGAGGCCGATACTTGGTGGCAATTGGAGCCGTCGCAACCGACGGTGCGATGGAGAGCTTTTCCTTCAGTGCTCGGTCGTAACCTCGCTTCGCGTCGTGCGCCAACAGCACCCTTCTGGCCGCGTTGATTTGCTCGATGACGTGCCGAGCGATCGCAGAATTGCTCGACGACTGGGCTCCGCCCACGCGCGTCAACTGCCGCTCGGCGGCGGCGTTGATTGCGCGGTGATCGTCCTCGAATAGGGGTATCCCGAGCAAACGGTAATGGTTGGGCGGTTGCTCTACCGGCGGGATCCCAAGCCAAGCCTGGTACGGGTTGAATTTGTCATGCATCGCTGTGGCCCCCCGCCTTTTGAATCACATGCGTACGCTGTCGATCTCTGGCTTCGCGTCATCGTCACTGTACTGGAATAGTGTTTTTACGAAACTTGGCCGAATCGCCGGGACGGAAATGAATTAAGTGGTGGGAAAACACTTCAAGCAGCGCGACACTGCCTTGCGATCCTCCGAAAGGAAAATTGTCTGAAACAACCCGAGCGCGCCTGCATGATTTCGAGCGTAGCAAGAGGGGGTTGGAAGTCAATGGTGAAGGATTGCCTCTACCACAAGCGCGTCACCCCGTATCCGTCCAGGGCCGAGTCGTCGCTGACAATCGGGATGGCCTCCGCCATCGCCTGGGCCACGAGCAACCGGTCGAATGGGTCTTTGTGGTTCGGCGGGAATGGCAATCCAATCAGGCGTGCCGTGTGCGTGGGTAGGATCGGCAAAACTCGGAACCCGTACTGGTTCAAGGCGATGTCGACGAACTCTTCGTAGGGCCGGTTCAATTGCCACTTCTTGATGCTGACCTTAACTGCGATCTCCCAATATGACGCCGGGCTAATCAGAATTTCATTGGACGCATCCTGAATCAGCGTGCTGGCGGCGGCGCTGAGTCGAGGATAGGCCTCGACGTACCAATACATGGCGTGCGTGTCGAGCAAGACTCTCACGGCATGTATTCCGCAAAATCCTTCAGGTGTTCGTCATCATCCGACAGGACGGAAATGCAGCCCTTACCGAGTCCGGGCGGCGGACGCAGCCCGGCCTTAGGTTTCAATTGCTCACTGACCAGCTTCGCCACCGGCTTCTGGTTTTCGGTTATGACAACCTCTTCCCCCGGTGCCAATTGATGGATCAATTCCTTTAGCTTGGCCTGGGCCTCATCCACGGTGATCGTTGCCGGCATGGTTGGTTCTCCTTCGTTGACCAAAAAACATTACGCGAAGCGATGAGTACACTCGGCCGACGCCTTGGTACGAATTCCGCTTCGGGGCGCCCGCCCTACTTTTCTCCCACGGTCACCGTGAATGGGAAATTGTCGTTAGGTACTTTCAGCGCCGTGACCATGTACTTCCAATCGCCGGCCGCGGCGCTCGGCACATCGATGGTGAAGGTCGAGGTACCTTCTTTTTCGTGCGGAGCACCGTCGGGTCCAACGACCGTCAGCTTGAGCCTGGCCCCCAGGTTCTCGAAGCCCAAGGTGAACTTCAAATCGCAGGACCTGGCGGCCTTGTAAACGCTGCTCGCCTCGTCCGCGCCCGCCGAAGCGCTGAACAGGTTGTTCTTGGCCGGCGAGAAGCCCCCCTTGACCATGCTTTGCCGCACTTTCGTCTCGACCTCCGCCGTGACAGCCGAGAACACCAGGTACCGCAACAACTTCAACTCCGACTCGTTGTTCTGCTTCTCATTGTGGAACGAGGTGAAGATCACCGTACCATCCTTGTACGGGAACTTCACCAAAAAGGGCGATTCGCGCGGTTCGCCTTCCTCCGGCTGGTACGTCCCGCGCAGGTAGACGACGACCTTCTCACCCTGAAACGCAGCCGGGTACCAGTCGGCCTGATCGAATCTGAGCGACAATTCGCCACCGATCAGTTCCCGCAGACCGGGATCGACCACTTGGGCGTTCAGATCCTGCGTTTTCCCTCTCGGCGCGTTTTGTTGCGAAATATCAGGGAAGGCATCGGCGACCAGTGGATAGTGCAGATCGGAGGCATAAAGCGTGCCGCCGCGCGCGACGAAATCACGGAGCGAGTCGCTGGCCTGCTTGATGACTTCAAGATTGGGCGTGTATTCGACAAGACCTTCGCGTTTCGACGCGCCGATCTTTTCGCGAAGCCAACTCTCGGGCACACCCGAGCATGTCAGGAAAACTACGTCGAACTCCGAAATCTTCTTGGCGTCGCGCAGATCGTCCAAAGGAAAGGTCTTGTACTTGTATCCCTCGCCTAATTCGTCGAGCAGCCTTGCCATGTTGTCGAACGTTTGCGCGGCTGGAGTGACGCCCAGCCGCAACGTCTTGACCGGCGGCGTCGGCTCGTCGGGCGGCGTTTCGACCTCTTGCAATTGGGTTGGCTGCTTCGACGCCGTGCTCTCAACAGGCCGGCCGCGATCGATGGCAATCACAACCGAGAGCGCCACGACCAGGCCAATGGCCAACCCCAGGTCGACGATCCATCGAATCGATCCGCGCCGCTTCTGATTTCCGGCGAACATGTATACGTTGCTCCACCAACACCCCGCATGTAGTATAACATCGCATCCCGCTCCCCGCGCCACAAGGTGTTCCCGACGTGTTCCCTCGCCTGGTGCTTTTGTTTACCTTGCTGCCCCTTGTCGAGCTGACGTTGCTCGCCTGGTTCAGCGCGCATACCGACTGGCGGCTGACGGTGGCGCTGGTGATCGCGGCAGGCGTACTCGGGGCCTGGTTGATCCGCTGGCAGGGCTGGCGCACCTGGCGCCGGATTCAAGAGTCATTGGCGCGCAGCGAAATGCCCGCCGACGCGGTGCAAGATGGGTTGTTGATCCTGGTCGCCGGCGTACTGTTGATCACGCCAGGCATGTTGACGGACGTCGTGGCAGTGCTTCTGCTCTTGCCCCCCGTCAGAAACCTGGTCAAGTCGCGCCTTCGCCGGCGGTTCAAAGCGACAAACGCGGTCCACTCGTTCCACGACGGCTCAGACCCCGCGCGGGGCGAGGCGGATGACAAAATCATTGACGTCAAGGTGACGCCCCCGCGGTGAAAGCACTACCTTCGCAGTGAATTCCGAGTTGCGACACGTTGCCTCAGTTGTCGCCGCTTTCGTCCTTTGCGTCCGATTCCGATTCGCCTTCCGTGCCGTCGTCGGTGGGTTTGGCGTCTTCGGGTTTGGCGTCGTCGGACTCCGTCGGTTTGGCGTCTTCATCGGCGGAGTTCTCTCCGCTTGCTTCCTCCGATGGTGCTTCTTCTGGCAATAGTTCGTTCACGATCGCGTCGAGCACCGCCAGTTTATGGTAACCCACGACCTTCAACCTGACCTTGCCGGCGCGGTCGATGAACAACGTCGTGGGATATCCCTCCAACTTCGGTATCTGACCTTGCGTGGCCTCGTCGCCGATGACGCAGGTGTAGTTGATGCCGTTTTCCTTGACGAACTCAGCGATCTTCTGCTTTGCCTCGTCTTCTTCCGTCCCTTCATAGTTGATACCGACGATGTCGAAGCCCTTTTCGGCATACCGCTTCTTGAGATCGATGAAATGTGGGATTTCCATGCGACAAGGCGGGCACCATGTGCCCCAAATGTCGACGATCACGACTTTTCCTTTGTAATCGGCGAGCGAAACGGGCTTATCGTCGAGGTCGGGGAGCGTGAATTCGAAGGGGAACGACTCGGCACTGGCGAACAACTCCTTGACCTCCTCCCGCGCGTGCTCACGCGACTTCTCGGATAGCTTCTCTTGTAGCTCCTTGAAATCAGCCCGATCGTGCAGCAGCGCCAGGTCGGAGTCACCGGCCAATTGGTCGGCGTCCTCAAAGCCGGCGTCGACCGCCTCTTTGAGGGAGGCCATGGCTTTGTCAGCGTCGTCACCGACGCCGTTGGCACAGGCCTCGTTGTAGAGCATGTTCGAAACGAGCCCCGTTTCACCCGGCTGAAGATCCTGGTAGGTATCGCGCAACGTGCGCGCGTAACCGGCGCCTTCGAGGTACTTCGGATAGGCTTCCTCAGGCTTACCGGTTTGCGAGGCCATGCCGGCCTGGTACTGCAAGACGTTGCACAAAAGAAAGAGCACCTGACGGTGCTTAGGATCGACCTTGTGCGCTTCACGCAACACCCGCATCATTCCGTCGATGTCCTGCTTTTGGGCAAGCTGTTGCACTTCCTGCATCAATTGATCAACGGTCTTTTCCGGCGCGTCGGCGTCGGCCGGCGCATCATCGTCGACGGCGGTCTCTGTTGTCGCCGGCTCGGAATTTGTTTCGTCTGAAGCGTCTTCGTCTTTGAGCGCGTCCGGTTTGTCGTCGTTCTGCGCATCCTCGGCATCCTCGGTCGCCGCGCTATCATCGGCATCGTCCGTGGCGGCGTCGCCAGATTCAGTGTCGTTATTGCCCGCGTCGCCGTCACCCGCGCCAGAATCGCCGACGGATTCGGGCATTTCATCCGCGGCGAGGTCGTGCGGCGCGTCTTCGCGGCCGCTATCACCCGCCACCTCGCCCGCATCGACATTGGCACCTTGGTCCGACGTGGCGGCTTGAGCCACCGTACCTGGACCGGTTTTCGCGGCCGGGGGTGTCGCCTTCTGCGTGCAACCGCACGCGAGTATTATCAAAACTGCCAACCCGAGTGTCGATCGCAACATGACGTCTCTCCTGATCAGGTGCCGCCAGTTCTAAGAGGAGCATCCTCGGCTGGCAGCACCGATTCTCCCGGCCGGCGGGGTTCGCGTCAAGCCGAGCGCGCCGCGGGGGGAGTATTTCGCATCGGACCAGTTTGCGACTATACTGACCGGCTCGTTTTGGCTAATTCCTGGAGAATCATGTTGTTCGCTGGCCCGGTCTTCACGCGCGAGGCAGTAACGGCGCCGCGCCGAGCGCGGATGTACATTACGCGCTCGGCATACGCCGCGTCGCTGTTGGTGCTGGTCGCGACGGCATGGCAGGTGTTGGCCGGCACTCAGGAAGTGCGCAACGTTGGCGACCTGGCCCGCTTCGGCGCGACGGTGTTCCAGATTTTGGCGCCACTGCAGTTGGCCGTAATGATGTTTTTCGCCGCCCTCTCGGCGGCCGTCTCGGTGGCGGCCGAAAAGGACCGGCAGACACTGATCCTGCTGTTGTTGACGCACCTCTCGAACTTCGAACTGGTCGTCGGCAAGCTGCTGGCGAGCCTGCTGAACACTTTCGTTCTCCTCGCCGCGGCCTTGCCGTTGTTCATGTTGATCGCGCTCTTGGGGGGTGTCTCCCACAAGGAGATCGCGAGCGTCTTCGCCGTCTGCCTGACGAGCACCTTAGTGGCCGGGAGCCTGGGATCGACCTTGGCGTTCTGGCGCGAAAAAACGTTTCAGGCGCTCGCCATGACGGCCATCGCCCTGGTCGTTTGGATCGCCTTGGGCGAAGTGGTCGCCCGCGGTGTGCTGGGGACCGAGTGGAGGGGCATCGCATGCGAACGTTGGGCGGCCGCGATCAGTCCCTGGCGCGCGACTTTCGAAGCGGTACAGCCCTTCGCGGCCGATGAGGCGGCTTTTGGCCCGTTGGGCGGCGCTGTCAATCTTTTCCTGGTCGTGTCAGCGGCGGCGACCTTGCTTTTGAACACGGTGGCAACGGTGATGGTGCGGGTTTGGAACCCCTCGCGCGAAGCGCACCGCGACGCCATGAGCCAAGAAGAAAAACCCGTTGCCGGCGTACGACGGCGCAGCGACGAAGCGCTCTCGCCGGGCCCAGCCGCCTCCAAGCATGGCACGGTGTCCACGCCCGAAACCCGCCAAAAAGGCCGTACTCGCCAGGTATGGGACAATCCGATCTTATGGCGTGAGATGCGCACCTGGGCCTACGGGCGAAAAATCCTCGTCGTGCGTCTGGCCTATGGGTTACTGGCTGCGGCGGCCGCCACCGCGCTGGTTAGCATGCTTGGCCAGGCGGCGGTGCCGCGGGAGGCCAACGTCGCGCCGGTACTGGTCCCGTTTGCCGTCCTGAGCCTTGTCTTGATCAACGCGCAGGCCGTCACAGCGCTGACCAGCGAACGCGATGCCCGGGCACTCGATCTGCTGCTGGTTACCGATCTCACACCCAAGGAGTTCGTGTTCGGCAAGCTGGGCGGCGTGTTTTTCAACACCAAGGAAATGGTGCTGTTTCCAGCCATCTCCTGTGTCTATTTGTGGTGGGCGGGCGCGGTGAGCCTTGAGAACCTGGGGTACCTGGTGGGCGGCTGGTTGGTGCTTTGCTGCTTTGCCAACATGCTCGGAATCCACACGGGAATGAACTACGCCAATTCCCGCGGCGCGGTGGCCGTCAGCTTGGGCACGGTCTTTTTCTTGTTCGTCGGCGTCGCCGTCTGCATGCGAATTATGGTCGCATTCAGCGGATCGTTCGAGGTGCAGTTGACGCCGTTTCTAACCGCGATTTTCGGCGGAGGCATCGGCCTTTACGTCGCGCTGGCCGTACGCAATCCATCGACGGCCTTGAAGATCGCCGCGGGTGGCTGCCCGTTCGCCATCTTCTATGCCATCACCAGCCACCTACTGGGCTACACTCTGGGGGTGTTCCTGGTATTGACGTTCACTTTCGGCTTCACCACAACCGCCATGCTCATTCCGGCGCTTTTCGAATTCGATGTGGCGACGGGCAGGACGACGGGTGGGGAGGAATAGGAAAATCGTCGACCGCGAAAGCGCGGCATTTCCTACCGCGCCGCCGGTAGCGTCTCGTAGGTCCGCGCGACGACATTGGCACGTGCGTTGCGCAGTGCGACCTGGTACAGCTCCTGTCCGCAAGGGGTGGGGTACTCGCCGGTGATGCAGGCCTGGCAGAGCTGATCGGAATCGAAACCAATGGCACGGGCGATCGACTCGACCGGCAGATAGCGGAGCGAATCCGCTCCGAGCTGTTCAGCCATTCGCGCCATGCCGGCCGCAGTGAGCTTGCCGTCCTCCAGGAATTTAGGGGCAAACAGCTCGTTGATTGTCGACATGTCGATGCCGTAAAAACAAGGAGCGATGATCGGCGGGCATGCAATGCGAACGTGGATCTCTCTGGCCCGGCCCAGGTCGCGGATGCGGCTCAACAGCACCTTCATCGTGGTCGAGCGGACAATCGAATCTTCGACGAGGATCACGCGCCTGTCTTCGAGCACTTCGCGCAACGGAGTGTACTTGGTTTCGACCTTGCGTTTGCGGCTGGTCGCCCCTTCGATGAACGTCCGGCCGGTGTAGCGGTTGCGAATCAGCCCTTCGAGTGACGGAATGCTCAGGGCATAAGCCATGGCGTCGGCGGCGGCCTTGCTTGTATCGGGCACCGGCACGACGATCGTGTCTTCGTCGATCGGCACGTCTTCGAGCCTGGCCAACTCCTCGCCCAGGGCCTTGCGAGAGAGATAGACGCTACGACCGTCCATAGTGCTGGCGACGTTGGCGAAATAGATCCATTCAAAGAAACAATGGGCCTGCCGAGGGCTGTTGGCGAAGCGCTCGATGGCGAATTCGCCGTCGACGATCGTGATCGCCTGGCCGGGCAGGAGCGATTTGATGTTCTCCGGCGCGAAGCCCAGGTTGAGTAGCGCTACGCTCTCGCTGGCCGCGGCGAACAGAGGTTCCTGCTCGTGGTATGCGTAGCAGAGCGGCTTATTTCCCAGCGGGTCACGCGCCACGAGCATGTCGCCCAAGGCGTTGAGAAACACGAGGCTATAGGCGCCGTCGAAGTTGCGCGAGACGTTTCGCCAAAGGTCGACCAACCGCGGCCGGCGGTCGCCCGACAGCTCGCGGCTGATCTCGTGCATGATGATCTCGGTATCCGTATCGCGGGCCAGATGGTTGTCGCCGTCGGCCAGCAGATCGCGGCGCAGCTCTGGATAGTTGGCGAGTTGGCCGTTGAAGGCGAAACTGAACCACTTTTGCTTTTTCAGGTGCTTCCGCTCAAAGGGCTGTGCGTAGCTGCGGTCCTCGGGGCCGCAGGTCGCGTAGCGCACGTGACCGATTGCCGCCCGGCCGCTGAAGTCCCGCATCAAGTTCTCGTACTTGCCGCGATGGCTGAGCCGGAAGACTTCGCTAACACCGCCCAAGTCCTTGTAGGTGTCAATCCGCTTTGGCCGGTCCGGATTGTACGTGGTCATGCCCGCCGAAAGCTGGCCCCGGTTTTGGATGTCCAACAACATCCGAGGCATCAACCGCGAAATTTCGTCGGGGCCCTGCTCCGGGCAAAGCCGGCTGGCAGTTCTTCCGGGCAGGTGATAGATGGCGGCCACGCCGCATTCGTGGTTGAGTTCACTCATCGTGGGGCTACATTCCTCTGTAGGGAAGTTCGACGGTCACTCACCAGCGCCATTCTACGCGGTGGAGTGGAAGTCCACAACGACTTGATTGCCGGCTCGACTTGATTGCCGGCGCGTTCGAAAGGTGTTATTCTCACTCGATATGGAGCCTTCCGTCGTCCCTTCGTGGCAAGAATTGTTCGGCGAATTGGTTGTGCTCGACCTGGCCAGCCCGTACGTGTACTTGGGGCGACTGGTGGAGCGGCAGGGCGATTTCCTGTTATTGTCCGATGCCGATGCCCACGACTTGCGCGATACGCAAACGACCCGCGAGAAATACGTCCTCGCCAGTCGGGGCCACGGCATCAACCCCAACCGGCGCTGGGCTTGGGTCAGCCTGCGTGAAGTGGTGGGAGTCTCGCGGTTGGACGACGTCATTGGCGATTGACGTCTTGCCCTGGTAGTGGGACATCAGGGCTAATGCCCCACCACCCTTGCCCTTGGCAACTGGAATTCACTGTAATTTCACGATATACTGAACCTTCGCCGTGTGCGGTGCGTAGTGGGGCGATACCGCTGGCGTCCACGGAAACCTTTGTCGCGATCGCCGCTTGCGGGTGTCGTTTTGGAAGCCGCCGGGACTCCAGAGTATTCCGATCGACCGGATTCCACCGCCCAAAGCGCGCGTGTGCGCCGCGAAGTGTGGTACGAGGGCCGAGTGCAAGGAGTAGGATTTCGATACACGACGAGGCGGATCGCCGACCGTTTCCATGTGACGGGTTTCGTAAAGAACCTGCCGGATGGCAGAGTGTACCTGGTGGCGGAAGGGGCGGTTGACGAAGTCGAGCGATTCCTGAGTGCCGTATCGGCCGAGTTGGGGCGATACATTGCGGCCACGCGGCAGCGCGGGTGTGCCACGAACGACGAGTTTTCGGATTTTGAGATATCCCTTTAAGGCGAGGCGTCGTCGATGGGTCTGATCGAGAAAGTCTGGCAATGGCTGCCAAGTCCATTGGACGCGGCCCTATTCGGCAGTTTGGCGCTGGTCGCCCTTGTCGTGGTATTCTGGTTGTTGCGACTCGCCTTTCCCAAGGTCGCGGCGATCGCGCTGACCTCGGCCAAATGGGCCTGGTTCCAGCCCTTGTTCTGGGTGATTCTGGTCTTGGGCACGTTGCTTCTCATGCTGTTCACATGGGTCCCATACAGCACGTTTGGCGAAGACGTGAAGATGTTCAAGGAAACGAGCCTGACGCTGGTGATGTTGTTTTCAATCATCCTCGCCGTCTGGACCGCGAGCGTATCGATCGCCGACGAGCTCGAAGGACGCACTGCCTTGACCGTCCTTTCCAAACCGATCGGCCGCCGGCAATTCGTGTTCGGCAAGTTTTTGGGAGTGCTGGCGCCGGCCTACACGCTGTTCGTGTTGCTTTCGATCGTATTCCTTGCCACGATCTCCTACAAGGTGGTTTACGATGCCCGCGAAAACTCGCTACCCGCACCGGAAGTCGCGCAAGTCAAGGGCGAAATGGTCCGCACGGTGCCCCCTTTGGTGTTGGCCTTTTTCGAGACCGTGGTGTTGACTTCGATCACGATCGCGCTGTCGACGCGGATGTCGATGCTGCCCAACCTGACGATCCTGTTTTCGATCTACGTCCTGGGCCACTTGACGCCATTATTGGTGCAATCGTCGATCGGGCAGTTACGTTTGGTGAAGTTCATGGGGCAATTCATCGCCACCGTGCTGCCGGTTCTCGACCATTACAAGAGCGATGCCGCCATCGCGGCCGACCGTGTGATACCTTGGATCTACGTCGGCGAAACGTTTGTTTATACGTTGCTTTACAGCGCGATCATGATGCTCGTATCACTGCTTTTCTTCGAGAGGCGGGATTTGGGCTGATCGGCCCCCGAGGAACCCGCCATGTGCCGTCGAGTATTGGATGCGTTGATTATCGGTTTGCTTTGCGCCGCCACGGTTACGGCGGCCGAGCCGCTGAAAGTAGGCACGTTTCAGGTCGATGCGACGCCACCGCTCGGCAGCCCCTTGTGCGATGGGCTCTGTCCCCCGGCCAAAGAGATCGTCGATCGGCTTTCGGCTCGCGGCGTGGTATTGATTACCGACGAAAGCCCCATCGTGCTGTGCGCCATCGATTGGGTCGGCGTCGGCAACGGTGGTTACAATGCCTGGCGGCACGCGTTGGCCAAAGCGGCCGGCACGACGGAAAGCCGTGTGGCCGTGCATTGCCTGCACCAGCACGACGCGCCGGGTTGCGATTTCGATGCCGAGGAGTTGCTGGCCTCGCATGGCCTTGCGGGGGCGGCATTTCACGTCGCGTTCGCGCACGAAACCATCGACCGGGCCGCCGCGGCCGTCCACGCGGCTGTGACCGAAGCTCAGCCCGTCACTCATTTGGGGCTGGGAATCGGCCGCGTCGAGAAAGTCGCCTCAAACCGGCGCATTCTGGGCCCTGACGGCAAGGTGCAATTCGTTCGCTACAGCTCCTGCAAGGAGGAAAACGTCCGTGCCGCGCCCGAGGGCGTGATCGACCCCGACGTGCGGCTGCTGAGTCTCTTCAACGGCGAGCGGCCGGTGGTCTCGCTCACTTACTACGCGACTCATCCGCAGAGCTATTACGGCCAGGGAGGCGTGAGCGCTGATTTCGTCGGCATGGCCCGTGCGATGCGAGAAAAGGAGCTGCCCGACGTGGTCCAAATTCATTTCGACGGGGCGGGCGGCAATGTCGCGGCGGGCAAGTACAACGACGGTACGCCGCCGCTGCGGACAGTTTTAGCCGAGCGGCTCGCTGCCGGAATGAAAGCCGCCTGGGAGACCACGAAGAAGGTGCCCATCGCCGCGTCCGACGTCCGCTGGCGAAAGAGGAACGTCCTGCTTCCGGCAAGTCCCGGATTGAAGGAAGAGCACCTCGTGAGATTGGTCGAGGATTCGACCGCGGCGCCGCGCGAGCGAGTGCGCGCCGCGCGCGATCTCGTTTGGCTGCGGCGTTGCCGCGCGAACGACCCCATCGAGCTTACTTGCCTGCGGCTTGGTCCCGCCTGGGTGGTACACATGCCGGGCGAGCTGTTCGTCGAGTACCAGCTTGCGGCTGAAAAGTTGCGACCGCAAGATGTCGTCTGCATGGCCGCTTACGGCGACTATGGGCCAGGTTACATCGGCACCGAGGTATCTTACCCGCAAGGCGGCTATGAAACCGGTCCAGTCTCGCGCGTCGCTCCCGAGGTGGAAAGGGTGCTGATCGAGGCGCTCGGCGAGTTGTTGAAATGACGCACCGTCTTTCCGCGATGCGAGACGATCGCTTTTCCTGAGGAACCAAGAGATGATCTTTGCCATGGTGTCACGTTCGTTTGCCATCTTGCTCGTGTGGTTCGTTGCCGCGGTTGCGAGTGCCGTGGCCGGTGATTTTGAAATCGTAGAAGACGAAAACCAGATCACCATTTCCACCTCCGACCTCGATGCCGTGATCCGCAAGAAGGGCTATGTCACCGGCGTGGCGGCGGGAACATTCGTCGACAGGAAGACGGGCTTTCACGACGCGGGCTTTGGAATGGACATCGTCGATTGGATCATGGAGCCGGGCTCCGACGAGGCATACCGCGAAAAGCTCCCCAAAGAGATGGTCTACCAGTTCGGCAACCTTTACCACGGCAATATCCCCAAACGATCAATCGAGGGACCGCAAATCTGCACCCAGGCGAAACAGTTGCAGCCCGAGGTGATTCGTGGTGATGATTTCGTGGCCGTCACGCAGAGCTTTCACTACCTGACCGCCGCGCCGGGCAAGAAGACGGGTAGCCTTTGGACGCAGACGGTGGTGTTCCCCAAGGGAAAACGCTACTTCATCTCGTCCGACCGGATCGACGCGGTGAACGACAGCCCTGCGATGTTCCTGCGCGTCGACATGCCCGGTCATATCAAGCATAAGAAGGGCGACACTTTCAGCGAGGTCTACCTCAGCTATGTCGGCAGAATCCCAGCCGAGGAATTCGAACGAGAGTTTCCGCCGGACGCAAAGTTCAACTACCGCCGCGATGACGCCAAGATTCCCAAGCGGATGATCCGTGGTTACCACTTGCGCGACGCAAAGAGCGGCCAGGCCGGCCCTTGGCTGGCCGGCATGACGCTGAATGCCGCCGACGTCAGCGAGGCCTGGTGCCACGAACGTGGTTATATCTGCATGATCGAGGAGTTTGGCGGCAGGCCGATCAAGGCCGGGCAATCATTCAGCGCCGCCTTCGTCGTCGGCTACTTCGACTCGATCGAGGAGATGGAGCAGGTCTACGATCGGCACACCGGCCACTCCGGGTTGGAAGCCACCCAGGCGGGGTGGAAGTTGACTGAGTAGTGCTTCTCGGTGGAGCAGGTTTCCAAGGATGCCATTGCAGGTTGGAAACATGCCCCAAAGCTAGAACCCCAGCACCTCGACCTCCGACAAGCCCGATGAGCCGTCGGCTCGCCATACGCTTTTGGCTTGCAGTTTAACGTAGCGGCCACGGACAAAGGGAACTGTGATAGCAACGCCGTAATCGCCCGCGGCGGCGACGCCGGGGCCCGCTGGGACGACTCCCAGGGCGATGGGTTCCAATAGCGTGGGTGTGTCGCTGACGAAAATCTCGATTTCCTTCCAACCACGGTGTTGCCCTGCCGGTTCGTTGAAGTTCCAGATTTTTACGGCCGCCACTGTGTACTCGGCGCCCAGGTCCAGGACGATCGACCCAGGCGAAACGCCGGGCTGCCGCCAAAGCTTGCCGAGATCGACGCTGTCCCATACTCCATCGACGACGGCGGTGGCCGGCGAAGCTGGATCTTCGCCGCTGGAGCGAACCACCTTGATCCCCTTGATCGGTGCGGGAGCGATTTGCCGCAACGCCACCGCGAGCGACATCGCGGCGCGAGGCGACTCGCCTGTGGCCCGCTCGGTGGCGCCGGGGCCGATCAGTGCCGCCAGGCGAACCGCCAGGCCCGATAACAATTTCTCTTGCTCGGCCGTAAGTTCCAAATCGAAACCGCGCCGCGTGGTCAGGTCGTGCTGGTGGTGAATTTCGACCGCGTGAAGCGCGGCGGCCAACGCGACCGGCAGCTCAGCACCGTCAGCGTAGATCAGCGGCAATAGAGCCGGCAGCGAGCCCAGTGGCGGATCGATGACGCGGGCCAGCGCGGTCAGCGCCGCCGAACGGACCTCGGGCGTTTCGCCGCGCAAACCCAATTCGAGAAGCGGCCCGCCGGCACCGGGCTGTGCCGCCTTTTCGATTTCACGGATCGCCGCCGGCCAACTCTCTCGTTGGTTGCCGCGGGCAAGCACGCCGACCATTTGCGGAAAAGTCCGGTCCGGCTCGTTGAATAGCCGCAGCAACTCCAAGGCGTTGGCTACCAGCACGGCATTGTCGCTGGAAAGGGCTTCGCACAAAAGTGGGAAAGCGTCCTTGGCATCGTCTCGCAAGCGGTTCTGCGCCGTGCGGACTTCGCTTCGCTTCGATGAAGCCAGCAACTGCATGGCGCCGGCCAAGTCGCGGCGGACCTTTTGCCGCTCCTGGATCGCGAGTTTCAGGGCGGCCGCCTGCTCTCTCTGCGAAGCCGTGGGCGCCGCGTTGAGCACTTGTTGCAGCGCTGTCTGCGCGGCCTCCAACCGCCGCTCGTCCAACGCCGTTTGGGCCTCGGCAAGACAGCGCTCGCGCTCCGCGTCTGCGCGCGCCGCAAGTCGCTCTTCAATCGCCGTTTCGACACGGGAAAGCTGCGTCGCCTGTTCGTCATCGGCTGAGCGGGCAGTTTGGCGCAGCTCGGTAAGCTGCCGTTGGGCCTCATCGAAATCTCCTTGTTCGACCAACCCTTCGACCGCCGAGAGTCGATCTTTCCAGGATGGCGCAGGATTGGGTTTTGTTGCCAGGGTAGTGGCCGTGTCGGAGTTGGACGCGGCCGATTGGTCCACCGCGCCGGCGGCCGGCACAGGCTGGTCTTTAGAGCGATTGCAACCCAGCATGGCGGAAGCCACGAGTACAAGCAAAGTAGTGCCGAACAGGCGGACACTCTTTGTGCCGTAGCTGAGGCCAGAATGTCGTGTCACCGGCTTGACCGAGCCCTGCCGTCGCCTCTTTGTATCTGAAAGCCTGGCGGTCCACTGCGAGATAAATCGAAACGGAGAAGCTTGCATCTGCGTGTCCTGCGAGGAGTTTCCGGCGGGATATTGGGCGGTGGGCACATTCCAGGATACTCTGGCCCGTACCGACTCCGCAAGGAACAGAGTGTTGATCTTGACGCCGATTCTGCAGGGAGCATACTTGTGCGAACCGCCAGCGACAGGAAAGGATTCCACCATGTCGACCATCAAATTCGTCTCGCCTTCGCCACGTGAGCCGATGCCCAACGTCCTGACGGCGACCACCTACGAGCACTTCGTCGGTGCCGGACCCTCATCACATGCAACCAGCGTCCCGTTCGGCCGCCCGCAGCCCGGTGCCGTGGACGCGACGCACTGGCTTGCGCTGGCATCATCGTTGGCTGTAGTGATGGTGCTGGTCAAGCTGGCGCTCTTACCATTCCCCGTATCGACGGCGAGTGAGTTTGCCCGCTGGCTGCTGCGCCTCGACCTGGTGGCCTCGCCCGACCTGAGTTTTGCCGCCGGCCTGACCGCGGTTTGCTTGCTCGTGTCGCAAGGACTGCGGCGATGGCCGAGCGCCGCCGAGCGCGCTTGGCGCCCTGCATGCACTACGGTTTTCGCGCTCGCGGCGCTCTACGCGGTGGCCAGTATCCCGATGTACAAGATCACCATGGTTCCTTTCACGATCCGCCTGTTGTCCTTCGTCGGTGGTCCGAGCGTGATGGTCTCGTCCGTCACGCCGTACCTTCCGCCAGGCATCGTCCTGGCGCTGATCGCAGCGCCGGCGACGGTGGCGCTGGCCCCCTGGGCCGCGCAGTGTCGGCCGTGGTCGCGATTGCTGTCGCGCTGCGGGCTGAAGGTCGCGGCCGCAGCGGCGGCCTTGGTCGCCGTCAACGGCGCGGCGTGCCATTACTACATGAGCGCCGCTTGGACCGACCCGAACCGTTGGGAGCGGAGAATTGCCCAGAGTCCCCATTGGGTGCTCGCGCGTTCATGCGCCGAGGAACTAGCGAAAGATCGGCCCTTCACGCACACCTACTCCTTCGACGAGATCGACGACAGCGACTTTCACCGGCCGATGGATCACCGAGGTTCAAATCGGCCATTATTTTCCGAGGGCGCGCGGCCTAAGAACGTGCTCTTGATCGTGCTTGAATCGACGGCTGCCGAGTTTTTCGGTGTGCAAGTCTCGCGCTGGCCGACGACGCCGAACCTCGAACGACTCGCCGCCCGGCATGGCGTGGTGTTTGAAAACGTCTATGCCCAGGCGGCGGCGAGCTGTAAGAGCCTCGTAGCCCTGAACCACAGCACGTATTCTCGCCCCGACTGGCTGTTGATCGTACGTGACCATCCCGATTTCGACGTCCCGAGCCTACCCTGGGTGCTCCGCGAGCGCGGTTTTCGCACCTGCTATGCGCATTCAGGCTATTGGTCGTGGCAGGGGCGTGATCGATTTCTTTTAGCGCGCGGGGTCGACCAGCTCATCGACGCGGCACAGATGCCCGCGGAGCGAATCAATTCCTGGGGCATCAACGACGAGGCAATGTACCAGGGAGTGCTCGATTGGATCGACACCGAACCGGACCGCCCCTTCTTTGCCTTCGCCTACACGAACGAAACGCACCATCCTTACGTGACACCGCAAGAGCCCTACGATTTCGGGGTCAGCGACGAGGAATTCGGCCGCTACCTGAACTCAGTCCGTGGGGCCGATGAGAAGATCGCATGGCTGCTGGGTGAGCTCGACCGCCGCGGCCTGCTCGACTCGACGTTGGTGGCGATCACCGCTGATCACGGCGAGAGTTTCGGGCAGCACAACCAATGGACGCACGCCTTCGGCGTCTACGAGCAAACGGTCCACGTACCCTTGATCCTGTTGCATCCGGCGTTGGCTGAGCTGCCTCGTCGCAGCGGCGCGATCGGCAGACACATCGACATCGCGCCCACCTTGCTCGACGCCCTGGCGATTCCCGCCCCTGCCGAGTGGCAAGGTCGCAGCTTATTGCGCACTGACACGGGCGAACCGGCCTATTTCATGTCCGTCGGTAACGAGGTGACGCTCGGTCTGCGCGACGGGCGGTACAAGTACCATTACTATGTCGATACCGAACGCGAGGAGCTGTTCGATCTCGCGAACGACCCCCAGGAGCTTGAGGATCTCGCTGATGAGCAACCCCAGAAGTGCGCCGCGTATCGCCGCCGCATAGGCGGCTGGGTCACGTACCAGCGGGAGTTCCTGGCGGCACATGGCGTGCGATAAAACACAGCTCAGGCTCCCGGACTAGTTTTGTTCAACGAATCGCGCTACGGTCGCAGCCGGCTTTCGGCGTTTCCAAAGCGACGTTCGAAGTCGTCGATGAACCGGTCGAGGTGCAGCCGGCCATGTTTGTGGACCGAGGGAAATCGTCTCTGTACCCAACGCTCCAATCCATCAAAGGCACGCGGCGCCAGCACGAGGCCGCCGGCCAGAACCAGTGGCGTCCCGATCGGCCCTGGCAGAACAAGGCCGGCCACTCCAATGGTCAAGAGCACGACGCCCACCTCGGGAGGAAGGTGCCGAATTCGCTCGCGCGTTTTGTCCGCCGCTTGCTCCTCGGCCTTGGCCGCTGCGTTCAGGTCTGGGCGCGTGTCGGTTGCGTGGTTTTCGTCGGTCATATAAAAAAGAGAACTCAGGCTCCGTCGGTGGTTTCCACCAATTCGCGTGCGCCTACCAAGCCACGGTGGTTCAGCAGCCGGTTCCGGGCGCGGTGCAGGTCAGCTACACTCCGCGTATAGACAGCATACGTCCCCAAATTCGAAAGTGCGACCACCGCAAGACTAGTGAAGCCGAACAAGAAAGCTCCAGCGATGCAGGCCACGTTCGGAACCAGCGTCAGGCCGTAGATCCATTGGATCTGCCTCCGCTGCGATGTGGATATATCACGTAAGACCTTCAGCTTTTCGTAATTCGGCTCCAGCAGCCACGCGCCGGCGGCATCGTCGTGCCGGCTCGGGTCGGGACGAAGCGAAATCGCCACGTCCGCGGCACGGGCGGCAAGCGGATTTTGCAAGGTATCGCCCACGTACGCGACGCGGTGCCCCTCACTTCGACATTCGTCAATGTACCCGGCTTTCGATTTGTCGACGGGGCAACAGCGCAACCCGTCGATTCCCAGCTTATCGACCAGCTGTTCGAAATCCGCTGGCCGGCCCGACGCGAGCAGCTCGACCTGCATCCCGTACCGGGACCGCAAGTGCAAGACCACATCCTTTGCTGCAAAGTCGTCTCCGCGGGAAAAAGTCAGCACGCCGGCTAGCCGGTCGTTGCAGTACACGCCTAAAGGCGCGGGTGCCTGATGGTCGATCGATTCGCAAGGCTCGGCCTCGGTTTGATCGGCCCGACATGGAACCTCGATCGGGGACAGCCCGTGGACTCGAAGGCAGCGTCCGCCATCGCAAATTTCGGCCCACGCGGCGCGGTGTTTGACATGAAGCTCGAGGCGCCGCAGGCCGCGCGCATGACCGGCGGCCGCCAAGGCGCCGGCGCGTGGGTCATTAAAGCGGCGCAAGGCACACTCGGCGTAACCTAATAACTCTTCTGAGGTCAAGTCCCCGGTGAGCTCGACGCTGGCCAATTCTGGCCGGCGAGCGTCAAGTGCAACGTCATAATCCAATAGCAGCAGGTCGACGTCGGCCATCCGTTCGAGCAAGTCGGCACGGCGCACCACGATCCCCTCGTCGAGGCAGCTCGCGAGCTGGAACATTTGGGTGAGCGAATCACCGATCCTCGGCCCGGTCGAGTAGTCGGGGCGGAGAATGGCAGCAGCGGCCGTAGCGTCGCCGACAAGCAAACCCACACCGGCCGTGACGAGAACGGGAGGCACGGCACGTTCGGCGATTCGAGGCGGCGCGGGCTGGCTCGCGTCCGATTCGAGACCGGTGGCGGGTGTCATCGCCCGATCGATGTGCTCGGCGAATGTCATGCCGCCGGCATTGGACACTGTGAGGCGCAGCTCACCGTCGAGGACGAGCGAGCCTTCCAGGACGTCGTCGCCGGCGCGCCGGCAAACCAGACCGCGGTTTCCCCGGGCGACCTGTACTTCGAGCACCGCGGCGCCAAGGATGATCCGGCCGTCGGCTGGCACTTGTTCTCCACCACGCACGATAACCACGTCGCCCGGCCGTAGGTTCGCCGCCGGCGTTTCGATTTCCGCTCCCTCGCGCCAGAGCCAGGCATGTTGTCGCGGTCGGCGCAGGGCGGCGGAGAGGATCTCATGGCTGTCAGCGGCGAATCTTGCCCGCCGCTTCTCCCAGAACACCAACAGCCGGTTCATGATGCTGGAAGCGATGAAACCGCCTGAGGCCAAAGTCGCGGCGACGATCGACGTATGCAAAATCGGCACACCAACTTGTCGTCGGCGTAGTTGCTGCCAGGCGTCGCGGAAAGTACGCAGGTTGTCGGCCACCAGCAGCGCGGCGCTGACGGGAAGCAGGGCCGGAACCAGGAATTCGCCGGCCACGGCCAACGCGATGCTGGCGTTGGCAAACGCCGATCGGCGTTCGGCTGCCGGCGCCGAAACCACCAGCGGGCCACCGGCTTCTCGGGCCGGATCATCGAGCAGCGACAGAATGTCGTCGCGGCCGATGATCGTCGAGTCGTAAAGCACCAGAACGCTCCCGGTCCAAGGTCCGACCGTCACGTCGCGAACGCCGGCCGACTCACGCAACATACCGGCGACCCACGCCGCTGGCTTTGGACCTTGTCGCACCGCAGTGTCGCGCACTCGAAGTCGGCCGGGCCGTTCATGCACGATTTCCCAGGTTGAGAAGCTCGCGCCGCGCCGGAAAAGCCGAAACCGAGTTCTCCCAGTCAGGCCGGAAATCCGTTTCGCGAGTGAGTGATTGAGCCCGCACTCGGATGAACTTGCTGCCGTCGTATCCAACGCGATTGAAAGCCGCGAGAGCACCTCGCTGGCTGCGATCGTCGCGGACTCGCCATACACCGCACTAATCGGCAGCATCGAATGACGCACTACCGCGGTTCCGCGAATGCGATCGACTTCGACCGATTCGACCTCCTCTAGCGAGAGCACTCGCTCGACGAACTCGCGCCAGCGGTTGTCGCGCATCGAAAAAGCGCACCGGTTTTCGATCCGGACGACGCCGGGTTGGCATACGACCCGGGTGCCGTCGGATTTCGCGGTATGAGGCGCCAAAGTTCGACTCACGACGATTCACCCTTTGCGCCCGTTGGTCAAGTGACCGGCGCGGGAACCAAGTCTCCACGCGCAACGAGCTGGTCGAGAAACTGGACCAGTTCCATGTCGTTTCGGTCAATGACGCGGACAATGAGTTTAAGGTGCTGCCGTCGCCTGGCGATGAGGGTCCCAAGCAGGCCCACCGCGGCAGCCATCAACACGGTTTGGATGACCTCGGAAACAGATTCCATTTGGATCGACCTCCGGACGTTTTCAATGTACGGCGGTTTCGCCCATCGGCGAGCGCGCCAAGTCGGCCGCGATGCTGATCGCACCGCGGATACCTTCCTTGTGGATCACGGTGCGGATCGGCACCGTGACGTCGCTGCCGGGCTTCTGCTCCGCCAGCACTCCCAGAATCCATTTCAGGAGGTTGTTCGCCGTCCCCACGTCGCGAATCATCCCCAGATTCACCTTGAACCCGAACCCCTGGGCACGCCTGGCGGCATAAGCCTCGCGATCGATGATGATCAACGATGGTTCGGTGCCGATCATCGAGGGGTGTTCGCGGAACATCGCCGCGCACTGCTCCCTGGACAACAGGTAGGTGTTGGTCATCAACTGGTACTTCATGCACGTTTCGAGGTTTTTGCGCAACACGTCGGCGACGGGCGAGTGCCAGCCCACGTCGACGATGAAGATGTCGAAACGCCTGTCTTGGGGCGCGGCCGTCCGGTACGCCTCAGCGTTAGGCGCCAATGAGGACGAAGGCGCGGCCGCTGTTGGCGTCGTGGCCGACGGGGCTGCCTTCGACTTGTTGCGGGAGCTGCTCCGCGGGCGAGGAGCCGCGGTGGGCGGAGTCGCGGCCGTTGGTTTCTTTGACATCAGAGGACACTCCAGCGGTTTGTGGACGAGGAGTCACTTTGGTCGGCGCGGTGATCTCTGTACCCGTGAAATGGGCATCGATGACGAGCGGCGCTTCGACGACGGCTTCGGCACCATTGTACATCTGCCGCAAGTCCTGCTTCAACTCCGCTTCGAGCTGTATCTGGGCGATCCGCCGCAGTGGCAGCATACCGTTGGCCAGGGCAGCCAGTGCCGCCACGTTGTTGGTAATTACCGAAGCCATCACGCCGAATCCCAGGGTGAACGCCCCCACGATGCAAAGCGCATTGGGCACCAGGATCAGCGTCCAACTTCGGTTGACGTTGCGATCGAGGCTGCGGGCGATGTCGCGCAGCTCGCAAATCTTCGCCAGGCTCTCTTCCATGAACACGATGTGCGCCGTGTCGGTGGCGATCGACGATGCGCCGCGCAGCGAAATCGAGACGTTGGCCTTCTTCAGCGCGATCGAATCATTGATGCCGTCGCCGACGAAACAGACTTTCCGACCTGCCTTTTGCAAGCGCTCGACATACGATGCCTTGTCAGCCGGAAGCACTCCGGCGAAGTACTCGTCCATTCCGAGGCTCTCGGCCAGCTTGCGGGTGGGAGCCTCATGATCGCCGGAAATAATGGCGATGTGTTTGATGCCGCGTTTCCGCAACCCCTCGATGATCTCGCGCGCCTCAGGGCGCTGCGATGCTCGCAGCTCGATTGCCCCTCCGAGCTTGTCGTCAACGGCAACGAACACCAATGTGTGACCCTCGCCATGCGCATCCTCTAACGCTTCCTCAGCGACCAAGGGAATCTCGATCGACTCCAGCTTCATGAACCGAGCGCTGCCGACCCGCACGGTTCGGCCTTCGATCGCGACTGTGATACCGTAACCAACCTGGTACTTCGACTCATCGGACTCGGGCATCTTCAACCCGGCTTCTTCGAATTTCTCGAGGATTGCCTTGGCGATCGGGTGAGCGAACTTGTTCTCGGCCGCGGCTGCGTACTGCAGGATCGTTGCCTGATCAAAGCCGTCGCAAGCGAGGATCCGGCCCACCTCAGGGCATTCTCGCGTCAAAGTGCCGGTTTTGTCGAACAACACTGTATCAATGTCGTTCATCAGCTCCAGCGCGCGACCATCCTTGACTAGTATCCCCTTGTGAGCGCATAAGGTCAGCGACGTCAGCATGGCCAACGGCGCGGCCATACGAATACCGGTGCCGAAATCGCTATTGAGCACCGCGACCGCGCCGGCCGGGCCGATCGTGGCCAGCGCCGTGGCGCCGATCGCGAGCGTGGGGATTACCGCTTTGTCGGCGATCCGCTCTCCCTTGTGTTGCGACGACAACTTGTAGCCGGCCGAGTCGTTGAGGATCTTGCTAATACGGGCCGAGGCAGTCTCGCCGCCCGACGACTCGACCGCCACGTAAAGCTTGCCCGCCACCATCAACGTCGAGGCGAACACGCGATCGCCCACGCTCTTTTCGGCCGGCGTCGACTCGCCCGTGAGTGCGTGCTGGTCGATCATCGCCATGCCTTCGCTGACGGTGCCATCGACGGGCACGACCTCGCCGGTCTTGACGACAATCAGATCGCCTTTCTGGAGCTTTTCGAGCGGGGTCTCGATTTCCACGCCGTCGCGGTAGAGCCAGACGAAGCGAGGCGCCTTGCCGAAGGCGCTCATCAGCATCTTCTTCGAGTCGTCCTGAGTCTTCTTGAACAGAATTCGTCCGAAACCAAGGCACCAGCAGAGCACCGAGCCGGCGAAGACCGCGCCCGTGCCAACGCAGGCGGAAACGACGATCGAATCGAGCACGTCGACCCCCAGACGGCGCTCCTTGACCACCACCTCATAGGCCCCTTTGAAGCTCGGAATCGCCGTATAGGCAAACAGGGCCAACGAAAGCGGCAGCAGCGCCGGCACGGCAAACTGGGCTGTAGCGGCCAGCGGCACCGACAATGTGCAGAGCGGAAAACTCAGGTCAGGTCTGTCCTTCTTTTCCGGCACACAAATGTTGGAGATCGCTGAATCGAGGATTTCAATCACTTGTTCGCGTCGCAAGTTGCGAGGCTTGTAAACCACCAAAACCGTCGCGGTGAGCGGGCTGGTCTTGTAATTGTCGATTCCCAGCACACTCATCAGCTCGCGCTCAATGGCCTGGCAAACCTCCTTGCGGCGGTACAACGCCGGATGATGAAGCCGGATTCGTCCGGGCACCTCGTGCTTGACCTGCCAACCGCTGACGATCGGGCCGTGGCGGTATAACCGGACTATGCCGTGGTCGTCGCGAAACAGATGGATTGGTCGCGGTTTGGCGCCGTCGGGCATTGAGCCATTCGCGGAGCTCTTGGCTTCGTGAAGGGTGTCGTAGTAGAAGTTGCCCGACGTGTCCCCCATCAGTCGCGCATAAATCTCTTGCACGGCCTGTTTGCGAGTTCGAGTCTTGACGCAATACCGCACTTCAGCGGCGGGTAAATGGCTCGAGGTCTGGCGGCCCCTGGAGCGACAATGGCCTTGAATTTTGAGGCTGAGTACCCCCGCACTTTGCATCACGCGGTGGGCGAACTCTCGGCACGTGTCGTTCGCCGGATCGCCAAACAAGGCCTGGCTGTGGATACGTATGCGCCCAGCCGCTGGAAAAGTTACACGAAAATCCATCAAGCGCCGTCCAGAGCTTCCAGGCCTTCTTGCGTCAGCGTGGCTTCTTCCTGATCGTTTGCGGCATTCTTTTGGGCCGCTTTCTGGGCTCGAAGCTCTTTGACGAAATCGCCTGCGGCACTGGCCCCGTCACACAAACCCGCGGCGATTGGTCCGCCGCCTGGAATTACGTTGGCCAGGAACAGCGTCGGAAAGACCACACCGTACGAAACAAAGTAGCAACTCGAATACACGAAGCGTGAAACGAACTCACTCGTTGCCGGCAGGGCCTGTTGGACCTTGGCGGCCGCATCGCTCGCCCCGTCTCGCATTGCCTCGGCGGCACTGGACATCGCCGTCGCCACAGACTTGAGCGGATCGGCCGGTTGTTCTGCGGACATGGCTGCGTCGTTACTCACACAATTCCTCGATGTTGAAGTCAAAGGCTGGGGAAGTTTGAGCGGTCTGTAAACCCGCACTAGGCAGTCTAGGCTGCGGAATAGGGCAAGTCAAGGAATGCCGAAAACCCCTCGTGAATGCGACGACACGCACGGTAATTCAAATGAAATTCCTCAGGAAAGCAGCTCGAAATGCCCGTTCCTGCGGCCACACGCCCCCCAGACTCGGCGCTCGGGATTATTGCCGATCAGCGAGCTCCATTACGTTGCGCTCAATCGTCGCGCAAATCTCATCCAGTGGCAGATGATTCAGACTACGCGCTGAGAACGGGTACTGTAATTCGGCGCCGATCTCATCAAGTACCAGGACCGGGTATGCAATCAGCATTGTCATCAGCGGCGTAAGCCACCCGATTCGGAGAATCAGCGCAAAGGGCGCCGCGGCCAGAAAGAGAAAAATGAACCGCCGGATCTGAACGGAATATGCCCGCGGCAAGGGAGTTTTTTGAATGCGCTCGCATCCGCCGAGGTGATCGACGAGCGCGGCCCGCTGCCGCTCGGCCCGTGAAAAGGCAAAGCGATCAAGCTCGTTCCGCTCAAGCGCCTCGCCCAGCAGCCGCGCCAGCCTGGCGGCGACGTATACAGGCATATGGCCGGACGAGGCGATGCGCGCAGCCTCCTCGGCGCCGATCAGGACCGTAACCTCAGGCAACTCCCGTTCGTTTCGTAACGAACGACGGCAGACGTGCGCGTAGGCCGCCGTCCAACTCGCAAACCGCCGGCGCCAGTCCGCATCGCGCGGGCCATACGCCAACGTAGAGATCACGAGGTTGCGGCTGCTGTTGACGATACCACCCCAGAGATTGCGGGCTTCCCACCACCGGTCGTAACCAGCATTCGTGCGCAGTACGAGCAACAAGCTGAGTGCAGCGCCAGCCAATTCGTAGGGCGTAATTTCGATCCCGAGATCGAAAGGAGTGACGCTGTTGATGAGGCAGATGCACAGCGCGACAAGACCAAACGCCAGTCCGCGCCAAAGTACGGGAAAAGTGGCCGAGTCGCGCATCCGCCAGGCCTCAGTCCAGAAACTGTCGTGTCCCGTGCTGCGGTCGATGACTCGTGGCGCCATGGCTTTTCTACTCGACCACCTCCGTCGAGATCGCTTCTTCGACTTTCGGCTTCCAGCCGGACCACCAATCAGTGAAGGATCGCAGGACGACGTAAAACACTGGGGTCAGGAAAATCCCGAAGATCGTCACCCCCACCATGCCGGCGAAGACGCCCGTGCCGAGCTGCTGCCGCATCTCGTGGCCGGCCCCCTTGGCCAGCACGAGCGGTACCACCCCCAGGATGAAGGCAAACGACGTCATCAGGATCGGCCGCAGACGAAGCTTCGAGGCTTCGAGCGCCGCCCGCCGGCGCGGCAGGCCGTGTTCCTCCTGCTGCTGCTTGGCGAACTCGACAATCAAGACGGCGTTCTTGCAAGCCAGGCCGGCGAGCACAACGAAACCGATCTGCGTGAAAAGGTTGTTGTCCATGCCCCGCAGCTTGATGCCAACCAACGCTGAGAGCAGGCTCATCGGCACGATCAAGATGATCGCCAACGGCAAGGCCCAACTTTCGTACTCGGCTGAGTGCGTGAGGAACACGAATAGCAAGCAGAGCGGGAAGATGATCACCGCCGTGTTGCCCGCCAGAATCTGCTGGTACATCACCTCGGTCCATTCGTAGCCCATCCCCAACGGCAACTCCTGCGCCGCGACCTGGTCGACCAGCTCGATGACCGTGCCCGAGCTCAGCTCCTGCGACGTGAGCAGGTTGATCTCAGCCGAGGGGAACATGTTGTAACGATTGTAGACCGCCGGCCCGACTATCTCCTCGACGGCGATCATCGTGCCCAGCGGCACCGGCTGGCCGGCCAGGTTGCGGACCTTGAGCCGGATGATGTCTTCGGGCTTGAGACGGTAGCGTTCGTCGGCCTGAACGTAGACCTGCCACGTACGGCCGTAGAGCGTGATGTCGTTGACATAGGCCGCCCCCAGGTAGATCTGCAGCGCGTTGAAAACCTCGCTCAAGGAAACGTTCATCGACTTGACCTTGGTGCGGTCGACGTCGACGAACAATTGCGGCGTGTCGGCGCGGAAACTCGTCACGGCACCCGACACGCCTCGCTGGGCCATGGACGTCTCGATCATCCGGGTGGTCGCCCCTCCCAGGGCGTCGAGGCCCAAATCGCCACGGTCCTGTACTTGCAGCTTGTAACCGCCGGCCGCCGCCAGGCCCTGCACCGGCGGCGCCCCAAACACGCCGACCAGCGCCTCTTGGACGGCGACAGTCTTGCCCCGCAAGGAGGCGATCACCGCTTCAGCACCCTGCGACTCGTCGGCCTCTCGTTCGCGAAACGGCTTGAGTACGACGATCACCGTGGCCAAGTTCGACTGGTTCACCCCCGTGATCATCGAGTAGCCCGGCAGCCCGATCGTGTGTGCCACTCCCGGCGTCGCCAGGGCCAACTCCGTCAAGCGGTCGGTGACCTCGGTCGTCCGTTCGAGCGAGGCGGCGTCGGGCAATTGCGCGTTGATGAATAAATAGCCTTGATCCTGCTGGGGCAAGAACCCGACGGGCGTGGTCGTGAAACCGAGGTACGTCAGCCCGAGCAAGCCGACATAGACCAACAAGGCGACCAATGCCCCACGAATACACCAGGTCACAAGCCAGCCATAGATCTGGGTGGTCCAGGAGAAAACGAGATTGAACCCCTTGAAGAACCAACCCAGCGTGAGGTTGATGAGCCATTGCAACGGATCGGGCTTGGCGCCTTTGGGTTTGAGCAGGATCGCCGCCAGGGCCGGGCTGAGCGTCAGCGAGTTGAAGGCTGAAATCAAAGTCGAGACGGCGATGGTCAAGGCGAATTGGCGAAAGAACTGGCCCGTGATCCCCGAGATGAACGCCGTGGGAATGAACACCGCGCTGAGGCCGAAGGCCACGGCGATCACGGCGACGGTCACTTCGTCCATCGACTTGAAGGCCGCCTCGCGCGGCGATAGCCCGCGCTCGATCCAGTGTTCGACGTTTTCGACGACGACGATCGCGTCGTCGACCACCACGCCGATGGCCAACACCAGCCCGAACATCGAGAGGTTGTTCAGCGAGAAGCCGAGCACCTTCATTACGGCGAACGTGCCGACGAGCGAGACGGGCACGGCGATCAGCGGAATCAAGGTCGACCGCCAGTTTTGCAGGAAGACGAGCACGACAATGAACACCAGCGCGAAGGCCTCGAAAAGCGTGTGCAGCACGCTCTCCATCGACTTGCGGATGAACTCGGTCGTGTCGTAGTGGATCGCGTACTCGAGCCCCTCGGGAAACTGTGGCCGGAGCCGTTTCATTTCGGTCTGGATTTGGTTCGCCGTTTCGAGCGCGTTGGCCCCCAACAGTTGGAACACGCCCATCGTCACGCCGGACTTGCCGTCGAGATAGCTGCCCACGTCGTAGTTCTGCGCGCCCAGCTCGACGCGGCCCACGTCGCGGACACGCACCAGTTTTCCCTCGGTGGTCGTCTTGATGATGATTTCTTCGAACTGTGCCGGGTCCGTGAGCCGGCCAAGGGCGTTCACCGTATATTGAAAGTCCTGGCCCGACGGTACGGGCGGGGCGCCGATTCGCCCCGCGGCCACCTGCACGTTTTGCTCGCCGATCGCCCGCACCACGTCGCTGGCCGCCATGTTCCGCGAAGCCAGTTTCTCCGGATCGAGCCAGAGCCGCATGCTGTAGTCGCGGGCGCCCAGCAGCGTCACGTCGCCCACGCCCGGCAACCGCGACAGCGCGTCGCGGATGCGAATCGTCGCGAAGTTACTCAGGTAGAGCTGATCGTATCGCCCGTCCGGAGAAATCAAATTGACCGCCAAGAGGATCGTGGGTGACTTCTTCTTGGTCACTACACCCTGCAGCTTGACGTCTTCGGGCAGTTTGGCTTGGGCGATGGCCACCCGGTTCTGCACCAGCACCTGAGCCATATTGGGGTCGGTGCCGAGTTCGAACGTCACGGTCAGCGTCATCTTGCCGTCGTTGGTGCTTTGCGACGACATATAGAGCATGTGTTCGACTCCGTTCACCTCCTGCTCGATCGGAGCGGCCACGGTTTCAGCCATCACCCGCGCATTGGCGCCCGGATAGGTTGCCGTGACCACTACGGTTGGCGGCACGACCTCGGGATAAAGCGAGATCGGCAGCGTAAACGCCGCCAGTCCGCCGGCAATCACGAACACCACCGAGAGCACAGTGGCGAAGATCGGACGGTCGATGAAGAAGTGGCTGAACACGGGAGGTGGAAGAATGAGGGATGACGGATGAACGTTGAGGGATGGATTGGAGAGTGCGTCGTTTAACCCGAAGCCATCGGCGACGGCGCGAATTGACCCCTGAACCCTGATGACGGAGCAGGTTCTACTGCTCCTGCTCGACTTCCTTCTCCGCCTTGACCTCAATGCCCGGACGCAGGCGCTGAATGCCGTTTACCACCACCCAGTCGTCAGCCTCGACGCCGCTCTCGATGACGCGCATGCCGTCGATCAGCGGGCCGATCTCCACGCGTTTGCGCTGGGCCTTGTTCCCGTCGACGACCCAGACGTATTTCACCCCTTGCTCGCTGGTGATGGCACGCTCCGAAATAAGCATCGCGCTGTGCGGCTGGTCGAGCATGATCCTCACACGCACGAACTCGCCCGGCGCGAGTGGTGGGGGCTCGCCCTTGTTTTCGAACGTGCCCCGAACGTTGATCGTACCGGTGGCCGCCTCGAGCTTGTTTTCGATGAAGTTGATAACTCCCTTGTGGAGGAATTCGGACTCGCTCGCCAATTTCAACTCGACGGGCACGTCATCGTGCTCCCTGGCGCTCTTGACCTTTCCTGCGCGAACCATTTCGATGTAGCGGAGCATGGTTTGTTCGTCGACGTCGAAGTAGGCGTAAATCGGGTCGATCGAGACGATGGTGGTCAAGAGCGTCGCCCCACTGGCCGTGCCATTGACCAGGTTACCCTGCGTGACGAGCGGGCGACCGATCCGGCCCTCGATGGGGGCCTCGATCGTGGTGAAGTCCATGTTCAACTGGGCCTGCTCCAGCGCCGCTTTGTTGGCCTCGACGGTCGCCGTCGCGTCGCCGAGCGCGGCCTTGATGCGGTCGTACTCCTCTTGGGTGATCGTTTTTGGTTTGATCAGCTTTTCCGCGCGTCGGAAATCGGCCGAAGCCCGTTCAAGATTGGCCTCGCTCTTCGCCACGTCTGCCTCGGCCTTGTGTAGTTCGGCCAAGTACGGCCGCTGGTCGATTTTGAACAAGCATTGGCGCTTCTTGACCACCTTGCCGTCCTCGAAGCAGACCTCGTCGAGATAGCCGTTAACCCGCGCCCGGACGTCCACGCTCTCCTTGGCCTGCGTCCAGCCGGTGAACTCACCGTAGTTGTTGATCGGGCGCTCGACAGGACGGCTGATCGTCACTGGCGGGGGCGGCGTCGGCGCCAGCGCGGCCGGTGCTGGCCGGCAACCAACCAGCGCAACGAGTACGATCCATCGAAGGCCAGGGTGCCGCGGGACGAAAACGTCCATGGTAGTGGAGAAGTTACTTCAGGGCGGCGGCGTATCGCTCGGCCACCGCGGACCAGTTGATCACATTGAAAAAGGCCGCGACGTAGTCGGGCCTACGGTTCTGGTACTTCAGGTAATAGGCGTGTTCCCAGACGTCACATCCGACAAGCGGCGTATGGCCGTGCATCAGGGGGCTGTCCTGGTTCGGAGTGCTTTCGACGACGAGCTTCTTGTTCTTATTAACCGAAAGCCAGGCCCAGCCGCTGCCGAATCGGGTGGTGGCGGCCTTAATGAAGTCTTCCTTGAACTTCCCAAAGCCGCCCAACTCGGAACTGATCGCGGCAGCCAAGGCTCCGGTCGGCTCGCCACCGCACTTGGGTCCCATGATCGTCCAGAACAGCGAATGGTTGGCATGCCCACCTCCGTTGTTGCGCACCGCCGCGCGGATGTTTTCGGGCACCTTGTCGATGCCGGCGCACAGGGCTTCGATGCTCTGGTTCCCAAGCTCAGACGTACCGAGCGCATTGTTCACATTCGTGACATACGCCTGATGGTGCTTGTCATGGTGAATCTCCATCGTTTTCGCGTCGATGTGCGGCTCCAACGCGTCAAAAGCATACGGCAACGGGGGAACGGTGTAGGCCATGGCTTCGTCTCCTGTAGTGGTCCGGATGCTGGTCATCGTAGTGCCGTCGATACGATGACGCAAGGGGCTGAAAAGGCCAAGTCGCGGCGCCGCTGGATCGGATTGGCCTTCTTGTTGCGCAGCAACAAGAAGGCTAAAGAAAAAGCCGACAAAAATGTGCTCTTTATCGACAAGCCAGCGGTCTCGGCCGCCAGGCCGTGCCCCGACCGCGCGGGGCTATCCATCGGAGAGCGTGTTGCCGAAGCCACCGGGGTTGAACGCGACGTCGGATGAAGAACACGTCTTTGTCGGCTTTTTCCGCGTTCACTTGATGGCTGCCGACGCGCCAGGCACTATTGCTTTCGGAACCAATTGTTCAGCAAGTCCTTGGCTTTGTGGAGCACACCACTGTCGCGATCGGACTCGGCTTCAGTAGCCATCAGATACGAGCGAAAACTGCTGACCAGGTGCCGGGCACGTTCGTCGAGTTGCTCGCGCCGACGGTCGCGTCGTTTCTGCGGCGTGATGACCATGTGAATCTTGGTTCGCGCGGAGCCCGACCTGTTGACGCCGTCGCGAGGTCGTTGTTCGCGCGCGAACTCTTCGAATTCCAAATCCATCAACAGCCGCAACGGCCGGTCGGTCATGCGTCGCAGCGACCATCCGCCCGCGTCGCCGAACCTCAGCCGAATCCGGTCGCCTTCGACCGACTCGACTTCGGCATGGTGGTCGCCGACGAAGCCCCTCAGTTTTTCGATACACACGGACAACGGCGCTTCGCTCACCAGGTGACATTCGAAAAGCACGTCGCGCGAAGCGCGTCGCCCAGTGCGGTCCACCACGCTGGCCGAGCCGGCAAGGTCGCCGCCGCTGCCAAGTTGTACGACGCGATTGCGGCCTGCTTCCTTGGCGTTCATCAAGGCCCGGTCGGCGCGGCGGAGCATGGTCTCGGGCGTGTCGCCTGGCTGGATTTCAGTGACGCCGAAGCTGATAGTGACCGACTTGCCGCCCAGCGCTGGCTGGGAGATACTTGCAAAGGCCAGACGCAGCTCTTCGGCACGGCGTACGGCCCTGGCGCAATTCGAGTCGGCGAAGAGCAGCACAAATTCCTCTCCACCATAACGGGCCGCCAGATCGCCTGGTTGGCAGGCGCTTTTGAGCAGCCGCGCGACGCTCATGATCACTTCATCACCCGCCTGGTGGCCGTACGTGTCATTCACGTGCTTGAAACGGTCGATGTCGCAGATGATCAGGCTGCACGGCACCTCGTTCTCGAGGTATGTCGTCACGAATTGCGAGTGCGCGCGGTTGAATTCCGCCCGGTTGGCCAACTGCGTGAGCGGATCCTTGCTGGCTTTTTCGTTCAGGTTCTCGCAACGGGCTTCGAGCGAGATTTCCGACGATGCATCATGCAATACCAACGCCAGGCCCCGTATCACACCGTCGGCTCCAACCACCGGGACGGCATGAGCGTCGACGGCCACTTGCCGGCCGGAGCGGCTGCTGACCGACAAACGCCGCAGCCACTGTACTCCCGTCCGAATGGCATAGCTCACGGGGCAATCCTCATCTCGAATCACTTCACCGCGCTCGTCGCGCAGCTCGAGCAGGCTGGGAAGCCAGCGGCGTTGGTGGACGCTGGCCTCCGAGATACCTGTCAGGCGCTCCGCGCCGCGGTTCCACTGGACGATACGCAGGCTGCTATCGACAAACAACACGGCGTCGAACATGTTGGCCAGCAGTCTGCGCTGAAAAAGCGACTCGACACCGCCTTCATCGGCGACGTGAGCAACGTCAACCAATCCCCATGCGACACTCGTCGCATCCGGCTCCAAATCGCACAGCCAACGCCGGGCGACTGACTCGCGCAGCTTGTTCTGGTCGAACTCCTGGCCCTCGATGAACCGCTTGACCAGTTCCGGATCGAATTGCGTACCGGCGCAGCGGTACAATTCATTGAATGCCCGCTCGCGCGTGAATGCCCGACGATAAACGTGGTCCGCCAGCATCGCGTCGTAGGCGTCGGCGATCGCCAGCATCCGCGACCCCACGGGCAGTGGCTTGCCGGCGCGTTCCACCGCGGCCCGGCTACCATCGTACCAGGTTGGGGTTGCGGCGATGATCTCCAATACGCCTTGCGAGGCGCACGAGCAGCGCAGGATCTCCAGGCCCATCGGCCAATGACTATTCATCACCGAGGCCTCTTGCGGCGTCAATGCGCCGGGCTTGGTGAGTATGTCGTCGGGAATGCCGAGTTTGCCAACGTCGTGCAACAGCGCCGCCAGCTCGAGCTGGTCGTGTTCCGCCTCCGATAGCCCCAATCGCGACGACCAGCTGGAACATGCCAGCGTCACGCGAAGCGAGTGCTTCGCCGTCGGCTCGTGCTTGCATCGCAGCGCCCGGTAGAGGCTGCTCGCGATTCCCAAACGGACCTCGACCAGTTGGTTCTCCAGTGGTCGTTCCAACTCCGGCACCCGACTGGAACGACTGGCGGGGGGGGCCTCGTCCAATTGCGACAACAAGTCGCTCAGTTGGGCGACTCGCGATTCGGCTGTGTCGGTCGTCGGCACTGGATCAGGCTGGGTGTCACTTTGCGGTGCACTGGGCATAGTTGGGAGCCGTCGTAGAATGACAGCCTGCATTCACCAAGGAAACGGCTCTGGAAACCCTAGGTCACAATGGCCCCAAGGGCAAACCATTGCCGGGCAACGATTGGAATTCTGGCGAATTCCGCTACAGTTGCTGGCTCGTGCAATGACGGAAAAGCCCCTACAATGCAACCGTTGTGATGGTTCAACCACGAAGATACGCAGAATCAACCTTGCGAGCCATTTCCCATGCGGTTTATTACCTACCAGGGGCTGAACGGACCGCGCGCCGCCGGACTGCGCGGCGGGCAGTTCGTCGATCTCAACGACGCCGATCCCGATCTGCCCGCCTCCCTGAAATCATTACTGGAACTTGGACCGGCCGGCCTCGAACGGGCTGCGGAAGCCATGGCGAAGGGCACGCCGCGTCTACTGACAGGCGTCCGCCTGTTGGCCCCGATACCCGATCCCGGAAAAGTCATTTGCGTGGGGCTGAACTACGCCGACCATGCCCGCGAGAGCGGTGTGGCTCCGCCTGAAGAACCGGTGCTGTTCAACAAGTTTCCCACGGCGCTCGTGGCCCACGGCGACTCGATCGTTCTGCCGCGCGTCAGCCGCGAAGTCGACTATGAAGCGGAATTGGTCGTGGTCATCGGCCGCGGCGGCCGGCACATTGCTCGCGAGCGCGCTTTCGAGCACGTGGCTGGTTATTGTCCTGGCCACGATGTTTCAGCCCGCGACTGGCAACTCCACAAGCCAGGCAAGCAATGGCTGATGGGCAAGACATTCGACACCTTCGCCCCTTGCGGTCCGGCGTTGGTCACACGCGACGAAGTACCGCACCCGGGAAAGCTGCAAATTCAGTTCCGTCTCAACGGCCGCACATTGCAAGATTCGAATACCGACCAATTGATCTTTCCGATCGACGAGCTGGTGGCCTACATTTCGCAGGTTTGCACGCTTGCATCAGGCGACCTTATATTCACAGGTACTCCGCCGGGCGTAGGCTTTGCCCGTAAACCTCCGATTTTTCTCCAAGCAGGCGACGTAGCCGAGGTCGAAATCGAGGGCCTCGGTGTGCTGACGAACCCGGTGCTGGCCGAAGCAGTTGACTAACGACTCATTGAGTCTTAACATCTCGATTGAGAGACCCCTGTCACTGCCGGTTTTTCGTCGCCCTGCCGTCGAGGGCCTGCACGGTCCACACATCCACTCCAACCACGGAAAGGGAATGTCTCCATGCCATTGTTCGAAATAGAAACGGAGTCGCATATCATCATTACCTGGGCCGAGGACCAGGACGCCGCCGCCGCGGTCGTCAACGATGCCTATCCGGAGGAGCGCGTCATGCGGCTCACCAAGCGGCCTCGCGACACCTGGGTAATCTCCAAGAGCGCGCTGGGCATCTCCGGCCAGCTCGACATCTGCCACACCGCCCGCGATTGCCTGTCGAAGGCTGCCGGCGACAAGGTCCATGCCATCCGCCTCTACATGCACGAAACCGGTTCCGACCTGGAACGCGCCCGCAAAGTAATTGAGTCGAATATGGTCATGGGCTGGTGAACCCACGCGGAGCCCTTATTCCTCCAGGTTCTGGTATAGCGGCAGGTGCCGGTAATACACTTCCAGCATCAATAGATGCATGGCGGTAACGTAGATTCGTCCGCCCTCGCGGCCCCATCGGTCGGGCGTAGTGCCCAGCGGTTCCCAACTGCCGCCGAGCTGACCCTCGTGTACTTGGCTGTCGACCAGCAAAGCGCGCAGCCGTCCGTTCCATTCTTCCCAGTGTGATCCGCCGACCTGAAACATGACCTGTGTGGCGTAGTACCAATAGTAGGAATCGCGCTGCGGGCCTTCGGCGCTGTCCCACACGGGAAGGTTTGTCCGCAGGTAGTCAGCCCCGGCTTGCATGTACGGGTTGTCGCGCCGCCATCCGAGGTACTGCCGCATCAGTAGCGCTTCGGCGGTCATCACCCGGCTTGGTGTGCGCTGGTGGGGCTGCTTGGCCTTCGGGCGGTAAACGTAAACTGCCGGGTTGGCCTGGGCCTGCGCGCCGTCGAGCCAGGCCGTAACGCGCTGGTAACACTCGGGTGGCACTTGCAAGCCGGCCAACTCGCCGCTTTTGAGCGCCATCAACTGCCAACCGGAAACCGAAGTGTCGCTGCCCTGGCGCGGGGCGTAGCGCCAGCCGCCTTCCGTTGGGTTTTGTGCCGAGACAATAAACGAAAGCGCTCGCTGCGCCGGCTCTCGAAGTGTTGCATCGCGGGTCATGCCATAGGCCTCGCAAAGCGCGATGGAAGCAATGCCGTGGCTGTAAAGCCAGACATTGATGTTCGATTTTTCGTCTTGCGGCACGAACAGGTCGCCGTCGCTAACCTGGTTGCCTACCAGGTACGCCAGCCCGCGGGCAATTACGGGCCGGTACTTGCCGTCGGTGTGCGTGTAGCCGGCGCCGAGAAAAGCCAAGAGCGACAAGCCGGTTGCCGCGGTATCGGAGTGCATCTGTCCCGCCCCGGCGTTTTCGTAGCCTGGCCGCCCTTGCCAGAAGTCGTGCAGACTCCAACTGCCGTCGGGATTCTGGTGCCGCGCGAGGAAATCGAGTCCCGCCTCGACGGCGCGTTCCGATGCCTCGCTGCCGCCGCGTTGGTTTGCCAGTTCGCGGCGCATTTCGCGATCGCGTTGTCGGAAACCGGGCACCGAGGTGTCTTGCACCCGTACGTCAGCCAGCTTGCCGCCACTGCGTTCGAGAATCATCCGACCGACACCGCTGTGGACGACCTCGCTTTCAGCACGCGCGCGCCGGCTGGGAAGTCCGACGTCGAGCGCCGGTGTGGCACTCAAACCACCGGAGCCCTCCGGTGCGGCGATCCGCACGGGCAGTCCTTGCGACGACTTGCGAGCGGTTTCACGGTCAATCCGGGCGGCGAGTTGATCTTCGCCGCCCGCCGGCGCGTCGGAAGGGCTGACGTCAATCTCCAACTCGCTGACCACGTCGTCGCCACCGACGGCCTCGAGCCCTCTGGTCTTGCCGGGCGACGCGCGAGCGGGTGTGCTATCCATCGCCGATCCGACTTCCGCCGTGGCATCTGTCCGACGCTGTGTGGCCTTGGAACCGGATGGGAGCGTTGGGCCCGCGCCGCCGCCGGTGGTCGTGTCGGCATGGTCGAGCGTCGAAGGCGCGCCTGCCCTGGCTGGCAAATCGGCCACGCGCCGTGATTCGCTGCCAATCGCTGGTTCTCCCAGATCGCCCCTTGCCGGCGTACCGGCATTCGATGACGCAGTCGCCGAACTCCCCAATTCGACGCTGCCCAATTCAACACTCTCCGCTTTTTCGTCGCCAACTGCCGGCTCACCACGGGCTTGCCTTCCAACGGGAGCTGCCGTAGCGACTTGACCTGGCGCCTCCGCACCGCCCTGAGACTCGGACGCCTGATTCGCGCGCCGCGTCACGCCCGGCGATGCCGCGGTCAATTTCGAGGCGCCGCCGGTGGGCGAGGCCGCTTGGGTAGGCCTGGGAGTGCGTGCGATCGCAGTAACGGCGGGCGCGCCGCGAGCCGGACCCTCGATCGCCGGAGCCGGCGTCGCACCCGCCTGCCCTGACGAGCCGGCCGTGGGGACGGATTCGGCGTCGGCGACACGGCTCGAGCCGGTATCTCCAGAGGCGGCGGCCTTGCCGATTCGCCCTGGCTTTGCGCTTTCGGATCGCGTCGGTTCCCCGCCGCCCGAGGTCGCGCCGCGTCCTTGCCGTGAAACGACGCGCGGTGGTCCGAGGTCGACCGGCGCGTGGCCGGCGGCCGCCGTGACCCGACCGCGCGGAGCCTTGGCCGCAGCTCGCGTCGCGGCGGCGCTCGCGCTGGCCTCCACCTCGCTGGCCCGGCGTGCGCCGGCCGCGTCGGCAACGGTGACTTGTTCGGCAGGCAACGTGGCCGACGGCGCATCAGCGCCTGCGCGGGCTTTGGCGATCCGGGCTGGCTCGCTGGGACTGCTGTCCGAGCCCCATTCAGCCTGCTGAGTCGCCTGAGCGCGACGCGCGGCGGCCGTGGCCACCTCGGCGCTGTCGTTCGTTCCCGGTAATTCGCTGTCGAAGTTGCGCTGTCGCGAGACCCCTGGGGCTCCGCCGGCGGCTTTGGTCAGACTGGTCTCGGCCGGCGCGGCCGATGGCTCGCTGGATGGTTCGTCGGAAGGCCGAGCATCGACGACCATCGCTCCATCGGCCGAGGCTTCACCCACTTCGGCCGGCGAACTATTCTGCGAGCGAACCATGTTGGGAGCGGCGATTTCCGACGGCGCCCCGCTTGTGCTGGCTGTCTGAGTGCGTTGCGGCTGGAGCGGAGTTGCCGGCGCAACTTCAGAAGTGGTAGCCGTTTCCGCCCCCTCTACGGTACGACGCTCGGGCGTTGGGCGACCGTCGATACTGCGAGCAACTTCACCCGTGGCCGCTTCCAGGTCCACGGTCGTCGGGGCGGCCGGGTTTTCAGTAGCCGGTAGATTCGGCACCTCATTGGGGCTCACAGACTCGGCGGCCACGCGTGAACGGGCCGCGGCGACTTGAGGCCCAGTGCGAGTCTGTTCTGTGCGAGCCTGTTCCGTGCGATCGGTTCGCCGCGGCGATTCAGCGACGTCCACGGGCACAATCGTGGGCGAATCGGGCACCGACGAGGCGTCAGGCCGCGCGGCGGTTGGCGTAGTCTCGCGCCGCGCGATGTCGGTCATGGATGGTGCCAGTCGTGTGGGCTTCGCCGTTTCGGCGAGCTGCGATGTTGGGACGCTATCCACCGTCGCAGGGCGCACCTCAGCGGTAGGCGTCTCCCGGCGCACGGGCGCCGGCACTTCACGCGGACTGTCGAGCGAGGTGGACTCGCTGGATTGCCGCCGCGCCGGGGCCGCCTGAGTGGCCGCCTCGTTCTGTGGCTGCGCTGTGTTCTGTGGCTGCGCTGCGTCGCGGCGCTCGATTTCGGCCGAAGCGGCCTGCCGCTCGTGCGGCCTGACTTGCGCGTCGAGCGCCGGCGACTGTTGCGGTCGTCCATTGATTTGAGGCGCGTCGACCTGCTCCGCGGGCGACGGCATCTCAACTTCGCGACGGCTGATCTGCTCGCCCGCCGGCTCGACACTTCGGTGCGGGGCCGAGAGCTCCGCCCGCTCCATTTCGGCCGGACTAGGCTGCTGCTGTTCGGCCTGCGGCTCTTCTTCAGAGGGGCGTTCAGCGGGCACGCGCTCGACTTCAGTCCGCACGATTTCTTCCGTCTCCTGGTCGGGAGTTACGGTTTCGACAGGCTTTTCCAAAGTCTGGTCGACTGCAATCTCTTGCGAGTCTTCCTGCCAATGGTAGTCGGGCAGCTTGACGAGCCGAGGTTCTTCGAATTGCTCGGCCGCGTCGGTCTCGGGTGGCTCGAAGAGCCCCAGGTAGACGTGGTAGGTGATCAATGAAAGCCAAAGGTGTACCAGCAGGCTGAGAAACACGCCGAATTGCAGACGGCGTTGCATCCAGCCGTCGAGCCGGAGGATACTCCAGGCCAGCACAGCGACGATCAGCCCCAAGATTCCAAGACGGCACCAGCCATTATAGAGCAAAAGCGGCGTATCGAAATCGCTCTGGGCGGCGATGATGCCCCCCACGAACCCGGCCAGGATCAACAAGAGCACGTTGACCGGCCAGAGTTGCTCGTCGAAGTCGGCCAGCCGCGTCGAAGGGACGCGTCGGATGACTTGTTTCGAGCGTGGCGGAGGTTGGTGCATGGGGGAAAGGAGTTAATGAACAGGGTGACGATGGGACCGCACGGAGCGCGGAGCGGGGAGCGCGGAACGGGGAGCGGGGAGGGAGAAGTCGACGACCCAAGTATGAGCGGTGCGCCGACGTATGCTCCGCGTTCCGCGTTCCGGGTTCCGCGCTTGGAGTGGGTATTGCTTAGTTCGAATGCGGTTACGGTAACTCACTCGTTCGCCCTCCCCCTTTCCGGTTCAGACGTCGTGACCATGTAGTTCCGAATGTGCGCTTTGTTACAAAGGTCCATCACGACGACGACATGCTCGAAGGGACAGCGTTTGTCGGCCCTGATGATGACCGTTTGGGTGCCGGGGTTGTTGGCGGCGGCCTGCTCGATGATCGTGTAAAGCTCTGTTCGACCAAGTTCCTGGCCGCTAACGATGAAACGCCCTTCCTGGCTCACGTTGACGAATAGTTCCTTCGGCTTGGCCGTCAGCGGCATCGCCTCACTGGCCTGCGGCAGCGTGATGCTCATTTCCCGTTCGATTTCCTCGAAGCGCGTGGCGACCAGGAAAAAGATCAACAGCAAGAAGACGCAGTCGATCATCGGCGTCAGGTTGATGCCGTCGAGCGCGCGCCCTTTGTCGATTTTGACAGTCATTGGTCGGTTGCGAGTTGCCCGTCGTCAGTTGTAAGTATCGGAGTGCAGTCGGGGTTGCAATGAACAACCGGCGACTTCCTCACTTGGCGGCCACCTCGGGACGCTCCGCCTCAGCCGTCGAAAGCCCTTGGCGTGTGACACGCATTTTGCCCTCGAAGCGTTCCAACTGAGGCAACAGCCCCAACAGTGTTTCGTCGATGTCGCGGAACAGACCCTGGATGCGGCCCTCGAAGTAGTGCGCGCAGACGGCGGCGGGAATCGCGACCACCAGACCACCAAAGGTCGTGACCAGCGCCACGTAGATACCGCTGGAAAGCACCTGCACCTTGTTGGCGTCGGCGCCCAGGTTGGCGGTCTGGTAGAAACAGGCGATCATTCCCTGGACGGTGCCCAGCAGGCCCAACAACGGCGTCAGGCTCGTGGCCAGGTTGATCGGACGGACGTTCTTGTAGAGCTTCGCCGCCTCGCGCTCGCTCGTTTCCTTGAGCGTCAACTCGACCTCCGAGTGGGGCCGGCCGACCTTGAGCAACACGGCGCGGATCACTGTTGCCAAAGTCGAAGGGTTCTGCTGGCAAAGTTTATATGCCTGCCGCGGATCGAGCCCACCGGGCCGGGAGGCCAACTCACCCAACGAACGCGTCAGCGCGGGCGGCAGGACCTTTCGTCTCCGTAGGGCCAACGACCGCTCGATGGCAAAGACCACGACCACGAACGACATGAACGTGATCGGGTACATCAACTCGCCCCCCTTCCACCACAGTTGAAACAGGTTCGGGGCTTCGTCCTGTTTCGACTTTGGGGCCGCCGTCTTGGCCGGCGCCGTCTCGTTGGTGGGGGCCTTCAAGGCCTCTTCCGCCAGCCGCTCGGCGTCGTTCATGCGTTCGTCGCTCCCGTCCTGTGCAAGCGCCGGAACAACGGAGCCCGAAAAACAAACGCACAGGAGTGCCAGAACGGCGAAAGAACTTCGAGAAAACATGATTGACTCCACTCTGGAACGATACGTTCCTGCACTTCCCGCTTGCTTCCTCTCTTTCATCTTCATTTCGCGAGGGCTTCCAATCTCTCGTTCGCCAACTTCACCTTGTCGCTATTGGGGAATTTTTCGACGACCTCCTGGTACGATTTCTTGGCCTGGTCCTTTTTGCCGAGCACCTCGAAGCAGCGGCCCGCTTCGTAGTGCGAGTTGGCTTGCCATTCGGGAAAACCGTAGCCGTAGGCCGCCTTGAAAAAGTTCTTGATCGCCTCGGCATGGTTCTTCTTTTCAAAATAGATCTCGCCGACCATGAAGCGTGCCCTTGCGGCCACTTCCGCGTCGGTCTTGGCCGTTACTTCCTCGTACATCGTCATTGCGGCGTCGTGCTGGCCCAGATTCTGTTTCGCCCAGGCTTGCTCGTACAATAGCTCAGGCAGGTAGTCTGAATCGAGGTACTCCTTGGCGCCCCGAGCCAGAAGGGCCAGGGCCTGCTCCCAGTGCTTGAGCTTGGCTTCGGCCTGACCCGCGTGGAGCAGGGCCAGCACAGCGAAATCTTTGCCTCCCGGGTTCTTGACCGCGGCATAGCCGGCCAGCGACTCGGCCCACTTGCCCCGCTTGAAGAGCGACTCGGCCTCCATGAACGCGGCGTCGGCCGCCAAGGGCCCTTGTGGGAACGTTGCCCGCTGATAGGCAAACGATTGCTGGGCCTTTTCGAACGCCTGCTGGCGGAAGTACGCCCATCCTAGCTTGTGCGCGGACTTCTCGCCCAACTCAGACTTGCCCGCCTTCTGCATTGCTTCGTAATACGATACGGCCGCCGGTTTGAACTCGCCCTGCTGGTACTGATGCTCGCCGACCAGGTACAGACATTCAGCCGCCAAGGGGCTATTCGCATGTTCCTTGGCGAGCTTGGCAAAATTCTCCGCGGCCTCCGCCCCCTGATCGAGCGATTTGAGCGACCAGGCCAGTTCGTACTGAGCGCGGTCGACGCTGGCGTACTGCGGATCATCCATCAAAATCGAGCGAAACGTCGATACAGCCTCGGCGTGCTGGTTCAACGCCGCCTGGCAAAGGCCGAGCACGAAACGCGCGTCCGAACGTTCGGCCCCGGTCGGCTGCGTCTGCAAGAAGGCTTGCACATCTTCTACGGCGGGAGCAAATTGCTTGAGCTGCTCTCGGGCGACCGCGCGGGCATAGCGGGCACGGGGTAATACATCGCTGCTGGCGTATTTTGCCAGGAGCGCATCCAACGTTTGCACCGCCGTTGTGGGGTCTTTCAGGCTGATCTGCGTCCATCCCAACCCATAGGCCGCGTGCGGCGCCAATGCGCTTGCCGGGAATTTCTCTTCGACCAGCCGGTATTCGGCGGCGGCCGTCGCAAAGTCGCCGGCGGCGAATGCGTCTTCAGCCAGGCGGAAGTGGGCCCGATCGAGCAATTGGCTTTCGGGGAATTGCTTGATGAGCTGATTGAGTTGGGCTTTCGCCGCGGGGAGGTCGTTGGTTTGGCGATAGGCGAAGGCCAGCGCCAACAGGGCCTCGTCGGCTTGCCGCCCCGCCGGAGCGGCCACCAGCGATGCGGCCAGCGACTTCGCCGCCGCGGCATATTGCTTGAGCTCGTTCTGGCTGCTTCCGATCAGGTAATGGGCTTCCGCCAGCGACTCCTTCGACTTCAACGCCGCCAGCGCCGGCTCGAGCGCCGCAACGGTCTCGGCATATTTCTTCTCGAGGAACAGTACCAGCCCGCGGCGGACCTGCCAAACCGCGGCATCGGCGCGGCGGGCGTACGTCTTCAACAGCGTGTCGTAAAGTTGGCCGGCCTCCGCGTATTTCTTCAACTGCAAGTTGCTCTCGGCCGCGACATTCAACACGTCCGCCGCCAGATCCTTGTCGGCGTATTGCTTGAGGAAGCTGTCGGCATGGGTCAGTGCGGCCGGGTAGTCGCCGATCTGCAGCGACGCGAAGGCGGCCATGTAAAGCGCCTCAACGGCCAGCGGATCTTGTGGGTGCTGCTGCGCCAATGCCGCGTAAAGCGGCACCGATTCTCGCCGCCGGTCGGGCACGTCGTACAGCGCATCGGCGCGGTCGAAGGCCAGTTGGACCGCGTAAGGAGTTCCTTCAGCCTGGGGCAAGGCCGTTTCGACGACTTTGAGTGCTTCGGCCGGCTGCGATTCCTTTAGCCAGCAGCGCGCCAGCCAATGGGCGGCTTCAACGGCCGCCGGACCACCAGCGGCCTGCACCTTGGCCAAGGCGGCTCGAGCGGCGGGCAGCTTGCCGGCCAGGAACGAGCACCTGCCGGCGGCGAGCTGCGCCGCCGCTCGATATTGCGAGTCAGGGAAGCGTTCGCCTATCGAGGCGTAGACAACAGCCGCTTCGTCGTGCTTCTTGAGCTCCGCGAGGCAAGCAGCCTGGCGCAACGTTGCCCAATCGGCCTGGGCGAAACCTTGCTTGGCGGCCGCGGCCACGAACCATTTTTCCGCCGCGTCGAACTGCCCCTGTGCGAAAAGCGTTTCACCTCGCCGCATGCCCACCTCGGCGGCCAGCGGCAGCTTGCCGAACTGTTTGAGGAACGTGTCGTAAGTCGCTCCGGCCGCCACGGCCTGGCCCAATTCTTCTTGCGCCACGCCGAGCGCGTAGAGCACGTCGGCAACGAGCGGATCTTTGGGGTACTTCTGCGCGAAATCGCCGTAGAGTTTCGCCGCTTCTTCTTTTTTCCCCTGTTCGTACAACGATTCGGCCCAATAGTAGAGCGCCTGGGGCGCCCCTTTATCTTGTGGGTATTTGGTGACGAGATTCGCGAACGTCGCCTCGGCCTTGGCGTAGAGATCCTTCTGGCCCGACCGCGCGAGGTTGAACTGCGTCAGGCCGAGATGCAGGAATGTCGATGGCAGAAGCTCAAATTTCGGGAAATCGGCAACGACCTTGTTGAATGCCTCAAGCGCCTGGGCATATTGCTTGGCCTTGAGCCGGCAGATGCCGAGGTAGTGCTGGGCGCGGTCTGCCCGCTCGTTTTGCGGGAACGCGGCGAGGAACTTGGTCCATTCATCGGCGGCCAGTTCATACTGTTCGCGATTCTGCAGGGCGGCGGCGGCGGCGTATTGCCGGGCCGCAGGGTCGGTCCCTTTTTTGGCGTCCTGGGCTGCAATCAACCTGGGTGCAACCGCCGCCCAGCCAGCCAGCCCGGCTAACACAACCACGTTCCCAAGCCCACGCATCCAGAAGCCCAGCGCGGACCTCTTGGCACGCCCACTCGTGGCCGACCCAGTGGCCATGGCAATGCACCTCATATCTCTATGTTCCGGTGTGCGACAGTTCCGATGTGCGACTTGGAATGCCGCTCATTATTCCAAATTCGATTGTCGTTTACCAGCAAAAAGTTACTGCCCATACTGCCAGCCGCAGGTGGACACTTCGTGGGGCGTAACGCGTAGCGGATCTTTAAGGAAGCCGGCAAGACGCTTTCCCGCAGGGCGACGTGCGGCGCCATTCCTGGTCAGGTCGTTGCCACGTCGCGACCGTCGTGTAGGTTCGAATCGATCGATTGCCGCCGCGCTTTCTCTGACATGAAAAACTGTTTTCTATGGGACTTTATGCAGGTTGAACCCCCTGTACGTAGTACCTTCGCGGCCGAAGATGGCCAAATTGCTCGAAGATGGCGCTGCAAATTCGCCATCTTCGGAACCCCCTCATCCCTCATCCTCGCTCTCGCGCCGCTCACGCAAGACGCGCTCGATTTCCTGCTTCAATTCGGGAACGTTGTCCTCTTTGGTTAACATCTTCCAGAGGTGTGGCGACCAGGAAACGAATCGACGTGGGCCAGGCCTTTGGAGGCTCGGAACGGGCGAACGCAGGGTGTTTCTTCGATGAACGTGACGTCGGGCACATCGCCCATGACGTGGAACACGGTGGGCAGTGCCTGCGGCTAGGCGGTTGGTTCTTCCGTCTCGAAGCTCTGTTTCGACTTGTCCTCGAAATAGGGATCGCATTCTTGTTCCGCGTCCGGGATCTCGTCGAATTCCGAAATCATCTGGTCGGTGTCGTCGCGCACGCGGAAAATCGCGGCGAGCCGCACGAACGGACGCAACCCGTTGAGGAAACAACGGCTTGTGCGATTACCGGCGGGATGCCGCGGAAGTGGAAAACGGATGGGGAGGGATTCGAACCCCCGGTAGACTCACGCCTACAGCAGTTTTCAAGACTGCCGCCTTAGACCACTCGGCCACCCATCCAGTGCTGTGTTTTATGGTGTTTTTGATTTCCAGCGGTTTCTTGGCACTGCCACAAGGCGCCAGACTTGACTTGCCGCGCCACCAGCGCCGTCAGGGTTCGACGACTCCGACCAGGTTGAGGCTGGATAGGATCAGTAAATTACTTCTTCGAGACCAGCAACATCAACTGCAACGGTCGACGAGCAATCCCTAACCTGGCATGGGCCATGGCGCCATTGTAGCACGGCAGCGGGGCCGGCCGGAAGAGTCATACGGACTCGACAACCGGCGCGGGCTTGGCGGCGGCATCATCCGCGGAAGCATGCACAGGGTACGATCGATCGCACGCCGGGCAGTGGTAAAGGACTCGCTGGTGTTCGACGAGCCGGCCTACACGATGCTGGCGAGGCTCATCACCGCAAGAGGGGCATTTCATGGCGGCCCTAAGGCGAAAAGCATGTTGACCAGGAAAAAATAACACCGGCGCCGCCAGCGCCGGCGAGCAGGTATCGGCCCGAAGCAGAAGCGACGGATGCTTGGGAACGACCCCAGTTACTAAACAGACCACCGGGCTGGCGGCGCCAGCGATCTGGTGACAATCGAGCACTACTGAATCCAAGACAGAAAAGCAGACGGTGGCAAGGAATAAGAATATGTGTCTTGACCGAACCTGTGCCCGAGCGTATCGCCGCGTTGACGTCCGGCAGCCGCCGTGCTAGAAAAGCCGTTGGGTTCCCGCCCGGCGGCTTGCCGGGGAGAATATTCGACAGCGATTCCGTTCAATTCGAGTTTCCAGGCCCGCCACGAGTGCGGGTTCCTGAACAGAAAGAGAGTGCGACGTGGGTGGTATCAGCGAACGCCATAAGGAAATCAAACGCAGGCGGCATCGACGTAAGAAGCTGTCGGTTTTCGCCCGCAAGCTCAAGAAGGCGACTTTCTCGGAAAAGACCGTGATCGCCGACAAAATCCGCGACCTCACGCCCGGCTGCAACAAGATCATCGATAACTGGCAACTGGGCGGCGACCGCTGAAGGGGCGGTTCGGGCCGTTCGAGGCGGGAGCAAATTCGCAGGCTGCGAGCCTCAACGGGCCATGCAGAGATATAGACTGTCAGGCTGGAGAGCCTAACGTACGAGGCTGGAAAGCCTAACCTACATCAACAGCCGTCCGCTCGCCGGGGTTGTTTGCATCGTTCGATCGTTGCCCGTCGTCGTCGCCGTTTTGGCGGTATCGGCCGGAGCCGCCGCTTCCACCAGGTAATTGTCGACCCCCATCGCTACGGATTCAAACACCTCGGCTGGCACAAGTTTGAACTGTTCGACGACGATGACGCCCTGGCTGCCGAGGCTGATCGCCTTCGCCCCTGGTTGGGTCGCCAGCAGTTCAGAAATCCGAACCGCAGAGCGATCTTCAAGAGAGAGCACCCCGAACTGCTCCTCGTCGCGAACAAGAGGCGCAGGGGCAGGCGGTAGTTGTCGGCCCGATAAACGGCCCCTTCAACATCAGCACGAAGGTTCTTCAGCCGGTATTGGAACCAACGCCTTTTCGGCTTGACCGGGTTTTCTTGGTCGTAGTCCATGATGGCTCCCTACTTCTGCACCCAGCGTGGCGGCAGGTCGGGAGCAAACCCCTGCTCCCACGAGTCGGTTGCAACGACTTCTCGGATTTGAAAGTCTTCAACTCGTGGAATTGGTGGGCGGCGAATGAAGAAGCTGACCATGCGGGAGTGGCACCACCGACGAATCTTGACTCGGACCAATACAGGCTGCATCGTTCGTGATGAGGTGAAATGCGTGCCACGAGTTTTCGGGGGCGTGATCTTTCGCCTATACCGCTCGGCCTTCAGGCTGCGGCACCGAAATCTTCGGAGGCTTTTCGGCGAGGCAAAATGAAGAGGGCCTTTGGCATTGCCCATGGTCCACAATCCGGCGACAATTCCTCCGCTCAAGGAGGATTGCAAGGATGGACCGCACCCGGCCTCGACTGCTCGTGCTGGCGTTGGTTCATATTGCCGCAACGATTGCCTTGGACCAGATCGACCAGAGTCCTCCAGTCGCAGTCCTGTCAGATGCGTTGCGATGCAGTCAAATCGGTTTGCTTGGCGTTTGGTTGGCTATCGGCAGTTCGGCGTGGCCGTGGAGGATTGGATCGTTTCTCGCTGGAACGGCCGCTCTGGTCTGGTGGCAATGGACCGACGCCTTCGACAGCCTCAGCTTCTTCGTCGGGCCTGAATTGGTCGTGGCCTCCGGACTTTTCGTTGCACGCTTTGGACCATCGAAATTCCGATTGGTCGAATTGACTGAACTCGTGGTTCCCAGCACTCGATTTCAGTTTTCGTTGCGGCAGGTGATGGTCCTCTTCGTCGTGGTGGCCGTCATGCTCACAGCCGCAAAGCCGATTCGTTCTTACGTGGCGACGGTTGACATGGCTTGATTACTTTCGACGGGGTGAGGCCCCCGGATTCTACCAGTTCAAGCGGCGGGCGAAAAGAACTGGGATGGTGGCCTACTTCCTTTCCACCCGATATGGTTTTCCTTCCTGGTAGAGCTTAAGGCGAACTTGGAATCCCTTTGTTCGCTGCAACTCAACCGCCTTGTCGATTTGGTAATCCTCATCCTCGGCATAGGCGGCGAGGGTGTCAATCGCCTTCTGTTGCCAGTCGATGGCCTTGTCAAATTGACCAGCTTCGGCATAGGCAGCGGCGAGGGTGTCGAGAATGTTTTCGTCTTCCCACTCGCTTAACTCGCAGGCTTGGGTGGCTTCTTCGATTGCCTTCGCTCCGTCCCGATACTTGTCATTGGGACAAGTCGCACGAATCCATGCTCGGCCCTTGTAGCCATCTGGATTGTCAGGTTCGAGTTCGATTGCCTTCTCGTAATCGTCCATTGCTTTGCTGAAATCACCCTTGGCTTCCCAAACACCGGCACGGCCCAAGAAGGCTCTAAGAATGAAGTATTCCGAATTCTGTGCGATCGCCTCACCATAATCGTCCAACGCCTTATCGAATTTCCCTTTGGCTTCCCACGCAGCGGCACGGCTGAGGTAGGCGAATGAAGGCCAAAATGGATGAATCGCTTCGGCATTGGCTCTGGCATTTTGTGGATCTAGCGTGACTGACTCCTCGAAGTCAGCGAGTGCTTTATCGAGTTGATCTTTGGCATACCATACAATGGCACGTTTGATGTAGTACGACGCATTCGTCGGATCAAGGCGAATCCCTTCGTCGAAGTCGGCCAGTGCTTTGTCGTAGTGGTTCATTGTTTGCCAGGTCAATCCACGGTTGATATAGAGCAGGGGATTCGTCGGGTCGAGACTGATGGCTTTGTCGTAGTCGGAGATCGTCTTTTGAGACGCACGCAAGAGTGGCCGAAGCCCGTCATCCGTAGCCTCCTTGCCGCTTTGTCCCCAGTAGATTTTGCAATTGGGCAAGGCTTTTTGCAAATCGGCAATGCCCGATTCGGTCATGCCCGTATCAATTGCATTGAAATAAGTCAGTTTTGACAACCCCTTGAGGAGCGTCAAACTCGCATCCGTCACACCGGTTTGACAGAGGTTCAAATCTTCAAGTTTTTTCAAGTCCTTCACGTTGGCGAGGCCGGCATCGCCCACAACGGTATTGGCAAGGACCAAGCGGCGTAGCTCAGTTAGCCCTCGGATGTGCTCCAGGCCGGCGTCAGTAACGCCGGTGCGGTAGAGCATCACAGCATTCAGCCGTTTGAACTTCTTCAAGCACAGCAATCCCTCGTCTGTGATGTCCGTACAACTTTCAAGGTCAAATGACTTGAGATCGGTAAGAGGCTCAAGGCGGCTGAGCCATTCGTCTGTTATGTGGTATTTCGCTCTCACCGTCTCCACGCTCGAAAAAAAGTCTTCTCCAAGGAGCTTGCGAAGCCAAGCAGGACCTGGCGGATTGGGTTTGTTGTTGGGGAATTGCCAGTCATAGTAGACGTAGAACTTTTCGCTGATCTCCGCCACTACCGCTCGCTCCTTCGCCTTGCGGACCATTTTCCATTTGACCCACCCACAGGGCAAAGCCGCCGCCACCACCAGCAACATCAGTGCCTTTACGCTGAATTGAAACCAACGGCGGCGGGGTTTGGCGGAAGTCATTCCAGCATTTTACCGCTGCCAAGTTGCGGGATGCAACCGGCTTTTCGGAGCCTGCGGAAGCCGAGTAGCCGCCCGCCATTCTTGACATCACCCGCCACTCCGGCACAATAAAATTGTCGGGGAGTGGACCCCGATCTCCGCCCTCATCAAGGCACTGGCATCTTGGTGGGGCCTTTTCGTTGACCGTCGCCTCACTCACAGTGCCACCAAATCCACAGACGAGCCTCGTCAGGTCCGATGGCGTAGTCACCTCCACCGGCCTTCATGTCCAATGCAACTTGGCCTACTACCGTTCTTCCCGAAACGCCTTCCCGGACTGGTAAAGGTCCAACTTGGTTACAAGTTCGTCGTCGTCTGGTTCGAGTTCAATGGCTTTCTTTTGCCATTCGACAGCCCTGTCGAAATCGCCTAATTCAGCATAGGCGGCTGCCAGGCTGCTGAGAACAAAAGCGTCTTTCCAATCGGTCAATTCGCAGCACTTGGTCGCATCAATGACCGCTTTCGCGCCGTCCCTGAACCTGGCGTCAGGACAAGTTGCACGAATCCATGCCCGGTGGTTGAGGGCATGTAAGGATTGTGGGTTAAGTCGAATTGCCTCATCGAGGTCACCCAGTGCTTTTTCAAATTCGCCTTCATCGTCCAAGGCACTGCCACGGTTGAAGTAAGCGTCGGAATCATTCGGGTTAAGGCGAACCAACTCATCGTAATAGTTGACCGCATCCTGGCGAGCGGAGATTCCCTTTGCGACATTGCCCCGGATATTGCCCTCACGGTTATGTTCCCAGTGTGGCTTCAATTCGGGGGAGAACGCCGCTTTCCACCAATCATCCTCGGCAACTTCCCGAATCTGGATCTCTGCGACGCACGGTGGCGGAGGGCGGCGATGGAAAATGCTGTCCTCGCTCGACGCTGCCCAGACCCATAGTTCAACGATCTTATTGTTCGGCCCTCGGATGGCAATCGCAAGGTCATCTTGATTATCGTGAGTCCCAACCCAATCAGCCTCAGACCATCCCTGGAGAGCCGGGTATCGTTGGATCATCGAATGAAAACTACTGCGGCTCATCCGTCTTTTGAAATCAACTGACGTTGAATCGTAGGCGTGGTCGAGCCGTCCGGCACACAAGTCAGCCTTAAAATTAAAAATCGCCACGTCGTACAGCCAGCCATCTACTTGCTCGAAGGGAGGACGGTGTCTTCTCCATTCGTCCCAGTAGAGGTAACAACCCAGTGGCGCTCCAACCAGTAACGGCAAAAGGAGCAAGGTTTTCAGATTGAACTGGAACCATCGCCTTTTCGGCTTCGGCTTGATCGGGTTGGCTTCGTCGTGATCCATGATGGCCTCGAAGGCGGCCTGGCGCTTCCCTCATTCTACCACCGCCCTGGTTCAGTCGGTAGAATCGAGGCACATCGGAGGAACCCGTCAGGCCGCCCATTTGCGGAGTTCCCGGCTTCGTGAAGGACGAATGGGGAATCGAGTTGGGTTCGGCATGATAGCGGCACCGGAGATTTCGTTGTATGCCTTACTTGCCTGACTTTGGCCCGCTCACCACCGAGCAACGTGCCCTGATCCTGTCGAAGCCGATCTGGCGAATGCGCCGTTTCGCTGCGATGCTGGGCTGGAACGGCCTTCAGCTTGACTGGATCAGGTTCACGTCCGAAGAAGCGGCACGCAACAATACGATCCCAAAATCGCTCGTGCTCGCCCATTACTTGACGACCGAATGGGAATTCCATATTCAGATCAATGAGCTTCCGTCCGGCCAATCACGCTTCCACCAGGCAAGTGTCGCCCCCAATCGCTACGGATTCAAACACCTCGGCTGGCACAAGTTTGAACTGTTCGACGACGATGACGCCCTGACTGCCGAGGCTGATCGCCTTCGCCCCTGGTTGGATCGCCAGCAGTTCAGAAATCCAAAACGCCGGGCGATCGTCAAGAAGGAGCACCCCGAACTGCTCCTCGTCACGAAAAAGAGGCGCAGGGGCAGGCGGTAGTTGTCGGCCCGATAAACGGCCCCTTCAACATCCGCACGAAGGCTCTTCAGGCGATACTGGAACCACCTGGCGGGCTTGATCGGGTTTTCTTGGTCGTGGCCCAAAATAACTCCCTACTTCTGCACCCAGCGTGGCGGCAGGTCGGGAGTAAACCACTGCTCACACGAGTTGGTTGCGACAACTTCTCGGATTTGAATGTCTTCAACTCGTGGAATTGGCGGGCGGCGAATGAAGAAGCTGTCGTCCATTACGACCCATACCCACAGTTCCATTGCCTTCGTATTTTCGCCCTGAAACTGGTAGATGGCGGTCATCCAGTTTTTCTGCTCGGCACCCCGCCTGATCGACGAGCAACGGATGCGATACGGTTGTCGAAGGGAAAGAGAAAGATCACGGCGGATCATTGCCTCGACATCACTTCGGCTCATGTGCTTCTTGAACCGCGCCGAAGTCAATTCGTAGGCATAATCGAACCGTCCCGCTCGGAGGTCTTCGACAAAGTCTTGGTACGCCACATCAAACGGGTGGAAGTCGAACGCTCGATATGGCGGCCGTTGCCTTCGCCAATCGTCCCAGTAAAGGTAGGCTGCGAGCAGAATCCCGACGATGACTGGCAGCACGAACAGGCTCTTCAGTCGGTACTGAAACCATCGCCTCTTGGGCTTGGTCGGGTTTTGCTCGTCCATGATCCCCTCGATGTCGGCCGTTAGCGCCGAATCAATCCGACGCACGCTAAACCTCAAAATAAAAATCGTGTTCCGCCGACCAACCACTTTCCCCCAAACGGTTCCGTGCCTTGACTTTCCAGCGACCTTCCGTACTTTCAAATAGGATCGAAACGTGCGGAAGCCTCGTGCGCAGCGTTGAGTCCACGTAGTAGTTGAATTCGACCTTGCCCCCAACCACCATGTCGTGTTGGCCGTTCGAGACTTCGATTTGATATTCCATTGGGTACTCACCAGAAGAAGGTTCCCATCGCATGTCAACGAATCGTGGCGAGTATTTGAACAATGTCCCATGCGACGGCAAGATCGAGATTGGCGTGGTAGGCTTCCCATCAGGGGACAGTCGCCCATTAAAGGGATCGCCCTTGAGAGCAACCTGTCCTTGCACGAAAACGAGCCTGAACTGGTAGGGATATGGGATAACGGGTGACTCATACTTGATCTGTCCATAGAGCCAGACAAATCCATATCTGTCGGCGACACGGTGAAAAAACTCCTCCGCTTCGGCCTCGGTCAATTTATGTTCCTTACGCATGGAGGCAATCACCGATTCTTCCGTCTTCCGTTCAAGCGGCTTGCCCAGGAGATCGAGCACCTCAGCCTCGGTCATGCCCTTTTTCACCTGGCTCCACTTGTCGTAGTCGGGCTGGATGAACGAGTCACCCGTTTTGGCGACGGCGGGTTTCGGTTTCGCAGTGACCATCTTCATTGGCACACACCGCCTGCGGCGAGATGGTCCGCCAAACGCCCGCTGGATCGGCAGCAGGGTGGCGGCCAAAGCAAGAAACGTCTGGCGTCGGTTCATTTTCGTCCTCCAGCCGGGGATGATCGGGGATGGCCGCATTCTACCACCGCCCAGGTCCAGCCGGTAGAATCCAGGTCAACGCCGCCACACCCAATGGACCAATCATGAACTTCCTCACCCTACAAATCCCTTGGGCCAACTGGCAGTTCGGCGTGCTGAAGTTCGCCATGCTCTGCGTGGGCATACTGCTTGGCGACTACTTCACCGAGTTTTGGAAGCCGCTTCTGCCGGGGATCTGGGTCATGGCAGTCGTGACCAGTGTTTGGGTCACGGTGATCTGGTTGCGGGCGATGAAGCAGTCAGTTCAATGGGCTGACGGCGAACGGGCTTGAGACGATGTTTCCCGAACTCCCACCAGATTTCGAATGGCTCGAACCCTGGCAACGGCTTGAAGACTCAGGGGATGCGCTCGTGACTGAACTTCAGAAAGAACTGGCTCTCCAGCATGTCCTGCACGGAGTGCCGGTGGTTGCCGTCGGTCGGCGCAGTGACAGCGACGACGTTCTCTTCGCCACGGCCGATCCCTTGAAGCCCATTGCCGTGGTTCACCTGACGTGGATTGGCCGCACCGAAGTTGATCCTCAGTGGCCTTGGACGACGCTTTACGACAGTTGGCCTGATTGGATCGAGCGTTGCCTTCGTGTTGACCATCAGGAGAATTCCGCAGATGGCTAGGCCACACCTGATGGAGAAGTCATGGGGAACAAACGAATGGGCTGGTTTCTTGTCGTCGTCGGCTTGGCAATCACGGGACTGGGCCTGCTTTGGCTCTTGGCACCGTGGTCGCTGTCGTGGCTGGGCCACCTGCCGGGCGATATTCGCATCGAATCCGAAAATGGCCGGTTCTATTTTCCCTTGGCGACATGCGTGCTGGTCAGCGCAGCGTTGAGCCTGGTGCTGTGGCTCGTGCGGCTGTTCCGTGGATGAAATGATCGGTTGTTGGACAAACGAACATCATGCCTGCCCTTTCCGTTTGAATTGATACCGTTGCCGCAAATCCACAAGCTCTTCCTCGGTGACGACCGGCTTCATCTGCTCGCAGTACAACTCCTGAATCGCCTGGAGCGAATCGGCGTCCAGCTTGCCGGTGGTCTTCAGAATGTTCCAGGTTTCCGCTTCCATCTCTGGGCCAGCGATCAAGGCGGTCCAGAGATTGCGAGCCAGCATTTCCGCCAGTTCTTTCCGTGCCGGGGACGTGGCCGCATAACCTGCGAGAGGAGCGGCGAACTTACGAAACAGTGATTGCACCGTGGTTTGGTTCATCTTCATCCTCACAGCCCGACGTGCTTCTTGATGCAGCAGTTCTTGAACTTCTTGCCGCTTCCGCATGGGCAGGGATCGTTCCGCCCGACCTTTTGCTTCGATGCTGGCTCGTGAGGCAGGTCCAATCGAGACGCCGGTGGCAAAGACGGCAGCGTCTTGCCGGTCAGCTTTTCGGGATCAGGCCGTTCTTTCTCGTTGGCAGTCTTTGGCAAGGCTTCGATGAAGCACTTGAACACCTTGGCGGCTGCCATCAATTGTTCGGGTGTGCCCCCACCACTTTTCCGATGCGCCGCAAACGCAAGAATCATGGATGTCATGTCGTCAATCGAATACCTCTGGTCGCCGTCAGAATCCCGCAGGCGGGCCTTTTGCTCGTCTGAAAGCTCGACCAGATCGGCAATCAGTAACCGCTCCGCTGGCGACAAGTCGAGCAGCGTCGTGCGGGCGACCCGAATCGAACCGAAATCAACTCCTTTCCCCGCCGCCGTTACGGGGGTAATTGCAAGGAGTGTTCTTGCGGCGAAGGAAAATGCGTCTCCACGATCAACGCATTCATCGGGAGGATCGGCCCCGCCGTGTTCGGCCAGCAATGCCTCCAACTGCGTGAGCATCTGAGCTTCGGCTGGTGTTAGCATGGTTGGTTTGGCCGGTGGCAGGAATCCTACCGTCACTGCTCGCCGTCTCCCAGCAGCAATTCCTTCGCCCATTCGAATAACATCAGGTGCCTGGCGTCCTCTTCCAACTATTCCGACTCATCCTTCGCCTCACGCAGCATTCGGTGGCGTAGCTGTTGAGGAGTTCAGCGATCATTGGTCGGTTGGCCGACAGGTACTAATTCGAGCGGCCCGGTCCGTTTCGCTCTTGAGCCGCTTCTCCAGCGAAGGTCGGATCTTTTTCGTGAGCCGCAGGTATTCCTTGACCACTTTGGCGATCATCGGCAGTTCATCCTGCACGACGACTTCGATGCCGATTTCTCGCAGATGGCGGAACAGTGGCTGCCAACGTGGGTTCGTGCGCAGGACGATCTTGCTTGGTCGATGCCCCCCTTCGATCAGCGGGCGATTCATGGCGTGGGCCAAAAGCGTGGCCAGGTCATTAACATCCGGCAATTGCTCGACCGCACTGTTAGCCACGAGGATACGCTCCGGCTGCGTGACGACGAAGCCGACGTATTCGCTCTCGGTCTTCGTGACCACCTTTGACAACAACTCGAAGTCCACCTCCCAGGTGTCATTTTCTTGCGGCAGGTACTTCAATCGGCTCTTTACAAAGGCCGCCCCTTTGCCAAGCGTCAGTTTGTCCTGATCGTCTTCGATCATTGGGGTCGTTTCGGCCTTCGATTTTGGATTTGCCATGCTGTTCTCCTCCGTGATCGTGGCGAGGCCGTGTGAAATTGTGACCAAGTGGCCGACATTATATCGGGCGACGGGACGAGTGCGAGCACCAGGGCGGCGACGACAAGATGGCGGGCCAAAATCAGCCCGCCGAGCCCAAAGCTACTTGTCGTCCGGCGTCGTCCCAACCAACCATCGAATGACGACGGCGGCGGTTCCGCCAAGCAAGGTAGCCGACCAGACGAAGATTGCGAAGATTCGCAACGCAATGGCAGGTCGGTGAAACATGTGCTCTGTCAGATCATCCGCCGTGGCCTGACCGGGCCAGCCAACAGCTTCCCAACCAAGACCGATGAGAAACCAAAGAACGATGGGAACCCCAATCAGCGACGGAACGACCGCACCGATTGCGAATGCCCGTGCATAACCTCGGCCAGAAACCAGCAAGATCGCCACCAACCCCGGCATGACGAGAAAGATCAATTCAATCACGCCGCCCGACATCCAACTCGGCTTGGCTGACAGGGCAGCGAAGGCAAGGCCCACGATGGCCGTGACGGCGAAAATCCAGCGGATCGAGAATTGCATGGCTAATCTTTTTTCGGCAGCTTGATGAACCAATGGGCCACGACGCAGAGAATTCCGATCAGCAGGGCGAACGACCAAGAGAGCACTATGGCTCGGCCGTACTCAGTAATTATCCTGCTTGCGGCCTGCCATTCGTCAACCGTCCAGCCTTGCCGAGGATAAATGTCACCGATCCCCCGCACGATGGCCCAGAAAAACACGCCGAAAGGCAACACCGTCGAGACCAGGACGCCGATCCAAAAAGCCTTGGCATAGCCCGTTGAATTCTGGCTCGCCACGGCGGCGAACGCTGGCACGAAGAAAATCAAGACGAGTTCGATCACGCCCAGTTGCCAGGATGGCGTTGCAACCCACAAGCCAGCCCCAGCCGCCACCACCATCGTGACGGCCAACATCCAACGGATCGAGAATTGCATGGCTAATCTTTTTTCGGCAGCTTGATGAACCAATAGAAGCCGACGCACGCAAGGCCGGTGAACAAGGCAGTGGCCCAGATAAAGGTCGCTTCAGCCTTTCCACCAAATTCACCGGCGTACTCCAGCGGTTCGAATGAACCACTATACTGATCCACGTAGCTCCACCAGACGATCATGCCGAATGACGAAGGAATGCCTGCTCCAACGCAAAACGCCCGGAAGAACCCCTGACCTTGAATGATCCCCACGACGGCGACTGCCGGAATCACGACCAGGAGCAAGAGGAACAAACCACCTGTCACAGGAGTCGGCCTCGTCAGAAGGACTGCGCAAATGAGACCAACAATCGCCGTCAGGGTGAAAATCCAGCGGATCGAGAACTGAAAGCGCTTTGCCATGCGGCAAGACTACTCGGACCACTGAAAAAGGGGAAGGGAAATTGGGCGACCTGGCCTTCACCCACTCACCGCCGCTACCAGTTCAATATGAAGTCGCTCATGGTGGGACTTCGCCCGCAAACGCCGGGCCAAACAATTCACGGATCATTTGCTGGCAGGTCCGCATGGTCGCCTCCGTCAATCGTGATCAATGCTCGAATCGCACGCTCGGAGGTCGAGTTATTCAAGAAATGCACTGACCCATCGGCCCTGATAAGCAGGGCTCCCATGGGGTGCAGGCTGGAAATGCTCTTGCCAGGCACTCCATTGACTTTGAAATCCATCTCGTCGAAAACAAGGTCACGGGGTTCCATCCATTGGATGCCGCTACGGGCCACCTCAACGACCATGATCGTATTGTAGTCCCCATCCCGGATCTCCCTGCGTTTGGGAGTGTGATCCGCCTCGAACATTGTGCCCGGCCCCGTGATGAGCAGGTAATTCGTCCGTTCCCGGCCCGAAGCTGGATCGGACGGGCAGTGGAAGACGGGGCTGCCGATGTCGTTCCGCAAGCTGTTTTCCAGGCGACGGTTATTTGGACCATCCCACGGCTCATCGAACTTGTACCGTTGAAAGATGTCCTTGTGCGAAAGATATGGGAGCAATAGCACTCGCCAACTGTGCCAGGGCTTGCCGTCCGGCCCAGCAACATATGCTTGCGGAAAACAACCGTAGATGTCGTGGTAGTTGGACATCGCCAGGCCAATGAATTTTAGGTGGCTCGTGCAAGCTGAACGTCGAGACGCTTCAGCGGCTGGCAGGACAAATTGTACAACCACCCACGCCAAGAGGCCCATCACTGCGGTTGAGGCCAACATCCATCTGATTGAGAATTGAAAGCGATGTGCCATGCCATCAGGTTAGCGTGAAGGCGGGGAAAGAAAAGCGTAAGACCAGTGTCTATTCGTCCGTCGGATCGACGTTGGTTGTGTTTTCAAGCGTGCCCGATGAGGCGGATGTGTCGGCCGCTTTCGAAATCTCTTTGCCGGATGGCCGGATCAGCCCGCAATGAAGACAGCGACGACACCACGGGCGAGTCTTTGGCCAGTCACAGGCAAACGGTCGGTCGCACCGGGGACATGTCCAAAATACGAATTGCAAGTAGACACAGGTCGGCACCACGAGCACGATGACGGATGGCACAAAGTTCAGAGGGCTGTCCGTGTCCTTCCGGGAACCTTGCGTGAGTACCTGCGTGGTTGGGTGCTAGCATACCGTCAGGGGCGAAGCTCTGGGAGGACGGTCGGTGGGTGGCACACGAGACGACGGGGTGCGAGGTGGCTTGGCTCAGTTGGCGAGACGTTTCGCCGCATGGCGGCAGGGTCATGCGTTCGGGGCGCGGATTCCGCAGCCGCTCTGGGACGCTGCGGCGGCGTTGGCAGT